>Ga0209066_10000049_pt1 | contig 165334 bp, 154 predicted proteins | sample All_14_2_FD_187198 | JGI IMG/M metagenome (GOLD analysis project Ga0209066, IMG submission 187198) | Freshwater microbial communities in response to fracking from Pennsylvania, USA - Allegheny Zone_MetaG_DW_15 (SPAdes) (version 2) ...
CTTCAGCAGGCAATCCACCCGTTTGCCGCCGGGAAGCGTCGCCTGGAACTCATAGGCCGAGGGCGGCAGCGCCGCTTGCACCAGATCGGCCAACTGGATTTCACCGAAGGCGCCACGGGTCTGCTTGTTGGACAAGATGTCCTGCAACGACACCACCTGGGCCGACAATTCGGTGATGTTCTTTTGCGCCGCGTCGATCACCGCCAACCGTTCACGCAAATCGTGCAGGCTGGTGGCCTGCCGGTGCGACGATTGCTGCAAGCCGTCATCCATGCGCTTGGCCATGTCGGCCAAACGTTCCTCCACCGTCTTGGCCAAGGCGCGTTCCTGCGCCTGCAAACGTTCGCCCAGTTGGGTCTGGGCCGCCGCCTGGGTTTCCGCCAATTGCGCCAGCCGTCCGGCCAAAGCCGATTGCGCCTGCATCATGCCGTCGACAGCCCGCAGCATGGCGCTGTCCTGGCGTCCGCGGGCGCCTTGCGCCAGTACGACGGCCACAATCACGATCGCCAGGACCGCCGCCGCCGCTGCTCCGATCAAAACCGGGTCCACCATCTTTTCCCCATTTTCGCCATCGTCTGGCCGCTTTCATAGCATAGCTTTGGCACCGTCATGGATTTTCGGAGCATCATCATGCGCTGGCGCACCGCCCTTTTCGCCACCATCGCCCTGTCGCCCCTGTTGGCCGCCGGGGTTTGGGCCGACACCGTCTTGCGCGACGACACCCGCACCAACCTGACCCTGACGATTGCTCAGGACGGCGTCACCCTGGTGCGCGACCGCCGCAGCGCCACGCTGGAGGCCGGCGAACAAGCCCTGATCATCGAACCGCTGCCGCGTCAGGCCCGGTTGGAAGCCGGCGGCCTGACCGGCCCCGGCATCAGTGTGCGCAGCCAATATCTGGACCTGAACGGGATTGATGCCCAGGCCTTGCTGGCCGCCCATCGCGGCAAAGCAGTGACCATCGTCTGGCGCACCGGCAGCGGGGCCGAGCGCGAGGAACGGGCCATCGTGCTGTCCGCCGACGGAATCCCGGTGTTCGGCGTCGACGGCAAGGTGGTCAGCGGCCAGCCGGAACGGGTGGTCTACGACACCTTGCCCGCCGGCCTGCACGCGGTGCCGGTCTATCGCGCCGACATCGCCGCCGACAAGGCCGGCAAGCGCGCGGTGGAACTGTCTTATGTCACTCACGGCCTGTCCTGGCAGCCGGCCTATGTGATCGAGTTGGAAGAAAGCGGCAAGGCGCTGTTGTCGTCCTGGGCCACCCTGACCAACGGCAGCGGCGGCGATTTCCCCACCGCCCAAGTACGGCTGTTGGCCGGCGAACCCAACCGGGGCGCTGGCACCACTCCCATGCCACGTCCGGCGCGGATGGAAAAGGCCATGATGGCGGCATCCCTGGATGCCGCCCCCAGCCGCGAGGCCTTGGGGCCGCATCACCTTTATACCCTGGCCCAGCCGGTTTCCCTGCGTGACGGCCAAAGCACCCAGGTGCCGTTTCTGCCGCCGACCCACATCAGCGCCGACCGCCTGCTGGAATTGCCGCCGCTGCCGCCCCATGCCTGGCTCGGACGCTTCGGCACCGAGCCGCAACCGCAGCATCCCGACACCATCCTGGCCTTGCGCAACAGCACCGGCCAACCCTTGCCGGCGGGCCCGGCCCGGCTGTTCCTGCGCGGTGCCGATGGCGGACTGGCCCTGGCCGGCGACGACCAGATGCCCATGGTGCCGACGGGCGCGCCGTTCCGCCTGAGCCTGGGCAAGGCTTTCGACGTCACCGCCAAGCGGGTGCAGACCGACAGCCAGAAGGTGGCGGCCGAAATCAGCGAAACCGCCTGGGAAGTCAAACTGGCCAATGCCGGCGACAGCCCGGTCAAGGTGCTGGTGCGCGAGGTTTTCGCCGGTGAATGGCTGGTGCTGGAGGAAAGTCAGCGCCACGACAAGACCGATGCCCATCAGGCCGGTTGGAGCGTGCAGGTGCCGGCCAAGGGCGAAGCGATGCTGCGCTATCGCGTCCGCATCAAACTTTGATCCCTCAACGCCCGGCAGGAATATCCATGTGGGATGGCAACTGGCCGTCATAGACCAGTTCGTCGATGGTCCGGGCCAGGATGTCGCGGGCCAGCCGGTTGCCGCCCACCGACAACGCCATGCCCAGATGGGCGTCGAGCAGATCGTGGATACCGACCCGCTCCAGATATTCCCCCGGCTGGCGCCGCCGTGGTGGTGCCACGCGGTTGATCTGCTCGAGCGCCAGCTCCTGCACCGCGTTCTTCAACAGGGTTTCCGTGGTGTTTTTCTCCAGCAATTGCTGGTACTCGCGTGAATCGCGCTCGGCCTGGGCCCAATTAGGCGGCGGCGGTTCCGCTGCCGGCGGGGCGGTCCCATCCAACTGGGCGATGGATTTGGCCACCATGCGCGCCGCCACCAATTCCTCGTCGGGCGAAGCACCATTGACGACGGTCCGGGCCATCAACGCCCGCAGCCGGTGCAGCAAACGGTCGCGCACACCGTCTTGTATGGTCGAGGAAGCCGACAAAGGCGAAACTCCGTACGAATTGATGGCAGTCTAGGCCGCTATGGGCGGTACTGTCGATTGCGCCGAAGAATTAATCCCTCTTCAGGGGGTGACAAGGTCAACATCTGTGCCTAATCTTAAAACCATAGTGGGTCATGGGGGCTTCCATGGAAAAAGGTAAAGTCCTGGAACGCAAAGTTTTTTATGCGGGCCAGAAGGTTTTCGGCGAGGGTGATTCGGGTGATCGCGCCTATTTGATCCAGGAAGGCTCGGTCGAGATTTCCAAACACGGCTTGGTTTTGGCCACCCTCAACAAAGGTGAGCTGTTCGGCGAGATGGCCCTGGTCGACGACCAGCCGCGCATGGCCACCGCCAAGGCGCTGACCGACGTGTCCGTCGTCATCATCGGTCGTGACGCCTTCCGCGAGAAGCTGGCCAAGGCCGACCCCTTCATCCGCGGCCTGCTGAATATCTTTGTCCGCAATATCCGCAACCTGACCCGCTGATCATGGCCCTGAGCGGTCGGTTCCGTGTGGATTTCCCGCATCTGACCGCGCGACAATTGTTCGACATCGCCGCCGACATCGAAAGCTATCCCCATTTCATCCCCTGGTGCCGCGCGGCCCGGGTGATCGGTCAGGATGGCGACGCCACAATGGTGGAAAATCATTTCGGCGCCGGCCCCGTCGATCTGCGCTTCACCACCCGGGCCGTGGCCCAAGCCCCCGAATGCCTGACCATCACCGGCGATGACGGCCCGTTCACAGCCTTTCGCCTGGAATGGACCTTCGCCGACGGCCATGTTAAAGCCCAATACCAGATCGCGTTGGCGTCCCCCTTGCTGCAAGGCCTTGCCGGTTTTGCCATGCCCGAGGTAGAACGCCGCATCGTCAGCCAGTTCCGCCAGCGGGCCAATGCCCTGTACGGCGCCTGACCACCGGAGAAGACCATGTCCGACAAGCCGCTCCCCGAACGCCCCGACACGCCGACGCGTGAAAGCGCCACCACCTTCCGTCCGGTGGCCGAGGGCATGGAAGGCCATGTCAACGTCTATCACCCGGTGCTCGATCACGGCTTCATCGCCGTCAAGGATTACATGGGTGACGACGTCTCGATCCTGCAAATGGCACGGATGAGCTATGGCAAGGGCACCAAGGGGGTGTCCGACGACCGGGCGCTGTTGCGCTATCTGATGCGCCACCTGCACACCAGCCCGTTCGAGGGCTGCGTCATCAAGCTGCACGTCAAGCTGCCCATCTTCGTCATGCGCCAATGGGTGCGCCACCGCACCGCCAGCTTGAACGAATATTCCGCCCGCTATTCCATCCTGCCCGACGAATTCTATATGCCCGAGCCGCACCTGCTGGCGGTGCAGTCCAAGGACAACAAACAAGGCCGCGGCGATGCCCTGACCGCCGAACAGGCGGCGGAGGTTCTGCGCATCCTGAAGGAAGACGCCCAACGCAATTTCAGCACCTATCACAACCTGCTGAATGCGGATGAAGACGGCAATGCCATCGACGAGGATCGCGATGGCATCGCCCGCGAACTGGCCCGCATCGGCCTGCCGTTATCCACCTATACCCAGATGTACTGGCAGACCAACCTGCACAATCTGATGCACTTCCTGCGTCTGCGCGCCGACCCACACGCCCAGTACGAAATCCGCGTCTATGCGGAAAAGATGCTGGCGATCATGGCCGATTGGGTGCCGGTGACCACCGAAGCCTTCCGCGATTATCAATTGGAAGCCGGGCGCTTGTCGCGCATGGAACTCGGTCTGGTGCGCGACCTGCTGGCCGGCAAGGCGACCATGGCCGATGCCGAACGTTATGGCCTGAGCAAGCGCGAGATTCGCGAGTTCAAGGACCGCTTCGGCTGCTGATCGACACCGCCATGCGGGCTATATCGGCCCGCATGGCGATTGTCATGATCAGTGTCGACTTTTCGCCGCACGGGTTTTCTGGTTGGACCCGGTCATCTTGTTGACCACGATTCCGGCCGATGGACCGTCGCCATCGTCCATATCCTCGTCCGCATCATTGTCGGCGCTGTCCTCTTCCTCATCATCCTGTGAGGCTTTTCGCTCGGGTCGGTTGGGGCTGACATCGGCCCGGCTTTGCGACCGGTTGTTGGCCGATCCCGTGGGCGGCACACCGGAACCACCGCGATAATAGCGCATGGCCTCGGCGATCTCGCTTTGCAGATCGGCGATCCGGGTCTGGTCGGACGGGTGCGTGCTCAGAAATTCCGGCGCCCCGTCATTATCGTTGGCCGCCGCCATGCGAGCCCAGAAACGCGGCGCTTCATGCGGATCATACCCGGCCATGGCCATGAAGATCAGGCCCAACCGATCCGCCTCGCTTTCATGCATACGGCTGAACGGCAGCGCCACCGCCAGGGATGTCCCGATGCCGTAGGCCATGGAAAACATCTCTTGCGCCGCCGGATCATCACCGGCCAGGGCAATGCTGAGGGCCGCCCCCGTCACCTCCAGCAACAAGGACTGACTCATCCGTTCATTGCCGTGATTGGCGATGGCATGAGCCACTTCGTGCCCGACGACCACCGCCAAACCGGCTTCGCTTTGGGTCACATCCATGATGCCGGAATAGATGGCCACCTTGCCGCCGGGAAGGCAAAAGGCATTCACCTCATCCTCATCCAGCAGATTGAATTCCCAGCGATAGCCGCTGATCCGAGCTTCCTCGCCGTTCTGGCGGAAATATTGGGTGACGGCATCCTTGATCTTGTTGCCGACCTTCTGCACCTGCTGTGCCTGGTTGCCGGTGCGGATGACGGTACTTTCCCTGATGATGTCGCGGTATTCCCGCGCCGCCATGGTCGACAATTCCTGATCGCCGTAAAGATTGATCTGCTGACGCCCGGTAATGGGAACCGTCTCGCAAGCCGCCAGCACCAGCAGCGACAAAAGCAGTGCAACCGTCCTGACCATATCCACCCCCCACCCTGCCTGTCGGCACATCACCAAGGTTTGCCCGGCGTGAACCAGATGTCCAGCGCTGGACGGTGGGGTGTGGATAGGTGTTCACACGGGGGCGGACTCAGCCGCCGCTGACCCCGGCTTCGGCGAAGGTGGCCATGCCGGTATGACAGGCCAGGGCGGCGCGCACCACCCCTACCGCCAGGGCGGCGCCCGAAGCCTCGCCCAGGCGCATGCCCAGATCGAACAAGGGCTGCTTGCCCAGTTCCGCCATCAAACGACGGTGACCCGGCTCGGCCGAGGCATGGGCGACGACGCAATGGTCCAAGGCGCCGGGGACTTCCGCTTGCAACGGCGCAACGGCAGCGGTGCACACATAGCCGTCCAGCAGCACCGGCACCCGCTTCAGACGGGCGGCCACCACCGCACCGGCCATGGCCGCCAGTTCCCGTCCGCCCAAACAGCGCAGGATATCCAGACCCTTTTGCCCACCATGACGGGCCACCCCGGCGGCCACCACCTGGGTCTTGCGGTCGAGGGCAGCGCCGTCGATGCCGGTGCCGCGCCCGGTCCACAACCCGGCCTCGCCGCCATAAAGGGCGCAGGGGATGGCCGCCGCCGGGGTGGTGTTGGCGATACCCATTTCGCCAATACACAGCAGATCGGCATCCGCCGGTACCGCATCCATACCGGCCTGGAACGCCTGGATGAACTCGGCCTCGCTCATGGCCGGGCCTTGGGTGAAATCGGCGGTGGGGCGGTCAAGCTCAAGCTCGATCACCTCTAATTCAGTGCCGAAGGTGGTGCACAACTGGTTGATGGCCGCACCGCCATGGCGAAAATTGGCGACCATCTGCACCGTCACTTCCGGCGGAAACGCCGACACGCCCAAGGCGGCAACGCCGTGATTGCCGGCGAAAACCCGGGCCACCACCTTGTCCAGGCGCGGCGGATGCTGTCCCTGCCACGCCGACAGCCAGCGCCCCAGATCCTCGAGCCGGCCCAGCGACCCCGGCGGCTTGGTCAATTGCGGCTCGCGCGCGGCCCAGGCGGCCACCGCCCCCTCATCTTCGCCCGGCAACGCCGCCAGAATTTGCCGAAGCTGCGACACACTAGAAATGGACGTATTCAAGGGTATTCTCCACAACATATTGCGCGGGCGCGGTGCCTCGTCCTATAAACCATCCATTCCTCGGCGTCATCAAAGATGAATGAAGTGACCGAACCCACACCCCCCATTGCCGGCTGGCGCGGCGTTGTTGCCGACGCCCATCTGGCCTTGGCCTTCCTCACCCGGCTGCCACTGCCCGATGCCGGCGCCTACGTGCCCGGCGCCCTGGCCCGCTCCATGCGTCTGTTTCCGCTGGCCGGGGCAGTGATCGGGCTGATCGGCGGCGCGGTCTTCGTCATCGGCCACACCCTGTTGCCGCCCTTGCTGGCGGCTTTGTTGGCTTTGCTGGCTACCCTCATGGTTACCGGTGCCTTGCATGAAGACGGCCTGGCCGACACCGCCGATGGCCTGGGGGCGCGCGGTGGACGGGAAAAGCGGCTGGAGGTGATGCGCGATTCGCGCTCGGGTGCCTATGGCGTCGCCGCCTTGGTCTTTTCCGTCGCCTTGCGCGCCACGGCCCTGGCCGCCGCCCCCACCGCCCTGGCCGGTCTGGGCGCCATGATCGCGGCGGCAGCGCTGTCGCGGGCGACCGTGCCGGCGATCATGCAGATCCTGCCGCCGGCCCGTGCCGACGGCCTGGGCGCCGGCGCCGGCCTGCCCCATGCCGGCATCGCCGCCACCGCCATGGTGCTGGGCTCAGTCATCGCCGCTATCGCCACCGGCCTGGGTGCCGCCCCGGCCATCGTCGCCGCCCTTGTCGGCGCGGGTCTGATCGCCTGGCTGGCCCGGCGCTGTTTCGGCGGCTTCACCGGCGATATACTGGGGGCGGCCCAGCAATTGGCCGAAATCGCCATTTTCATCGCTCTTGCCGGATATTGGTCATGAACGCCTCTTTCGCCCGTTGGTGGCTGGTCCGCCATGGTCCCGTGCCCTGTCCCCATGGTCGCATCCACGGTCAATTGGACGTCGCCTGCGATGTGTCCGACGACGACGATTTCCGCCAACTGGCCCAGCGGGTGCCATCGCATGCGGTGCTGGTGGAAAGCGGCCTGATGCGCTGCCGCCAGACCTCGGGGGCATTGGAAGCCGCCGGCATGGTATTGCCGCCGCCCCTGATCGAACCCGATTTGATCGAACAAAGCTTCGGACGCTGGCAAGGCCGGTCCTGGGCCGATCTGGAGACGGCGAAAGAGCCGGAACTGCCCGATTTCTGGCGCGATCCCGCCCACACCCCCCCGCCCGGCGGCGAAAGCTTCGCCCAAGTCTGCCTGCGGGTGAAGGCGGCGATGGAGCGGCTGTCGCAGGCCCATGCCGGACGCGACATCGTCGCCGTCATCCATGCCGGCTCGATCCGCGCCGCCCTGGCCCTGGCTTTGGGTCTGGACCCGGCCCAGGCGCTGCGCTTCGCTATCCAGCCGCTGTCGCTGACCCGCCTGGACGCCACCGCCGATGGCTGGCGGGTGGAATGCGTCAACGTGACGGCAGTTTAGGCCCCGGGCCCAGACTAGCTCTTTTCGGCTACGATCCAATCCAGCCGCGATGACGCGTCGGCCTCGCCCAAGGTCGTCGCCAACCACGGCATCAGCCGACCCAGGGCCTCGTCCAGCTTCCACGGCGGGTTGATCAGCACCAGACCGCAGCCGTTCAGACGGTCGGGCGCGTCGCCGCCCCGGATCCAGATATCCGCCGCCAGGGTCTTGGGCAGGCCCAGCATGGCCAGATCGGCATGGAAACGGTCGATGGCGGCGCGGGCCTTGATGGGATACCACAGGGCATAAAGCCCGGTGGGCCACCGCTTCATCGCCTGGACCAACCCCTTGCGCATGCGCTCGAATTCGTCGCGCACCTCGAAGGGCGGGTCGATCAGCACCAGACCGCGCCGTTCCGGCGGCGGCAACAACGCCTTGACGCCGTCATAGCCATCCCGATGGTGCACGCCAACCCGGCGATCGGCGGCGAAGCGGGCACGCAATTGGGCGCAATCCTCGGGGTGCAATTCGCACAAGGCCAAGCGGTCGGCAGGGCGCGCCAACAGGGCGGCGATCATGGGCGAGCCGGGATAATGGCGCAGACCACCATCGGGGTTGAGCCGGTGGACCACATCCAGGAAGGGCGCCAGTTCCTCGGGCGGGTTGGCCGCCGCCATCACCTTGGCGATGCCGCCTTGCCATTCCCCGGTTTTTTCCGCCTGTACCGAGGCCAGATCATAGGCGCCGATGCCGGCATGGCTGTCCATGTAAGCGAAGGGGGCATCCTTGCGCTTCAGGTGTTCCAGGATCAACGCCAGGGCAGCGTGCTTATGAACGTCGGCAAAATTGCCGGCGTGGTATGCGTGTCGGTAATTCATCCCCTGGCTTTTGGCTAAAAGCGGGGAAAAGCGCAAGAAAATTAGGTTGCTGGCATGTGCACAGTAACTTTTAGACCAAGTCTAAAAAGAATACCCGTGTGCAGTGCGAAATCCATGGTTGCCGACAGTATCCGATACTCCACCCGAAAGCTAAATGGCGGTTGTTGGATCGGGAAGATAAGTAATTTTAATTATGGGTTAATTCCTTACCTCTATATGTTAACGCCTCGCGAAGGGCCACCGGTGCTTCGCGGGATTCGTCATCAACGAGCCGACCCGTGGGGGGGATATGGCACGAAGCGATGTTAAACTGACTGGAATCGAGCGCACCTTCGGCACTGACGAGATCATCGTCAGCAAGACCGATCCGAAGGGCCGGTTGATTTATGCCAACGAGGTTTTCCTGCGCCTGGCCGGCTATAGCGAGGCCGAGGTTCTGGGGCAGCCCCACAATGTCATCCGCCACCCGGACATGCCGCGTTGCGTATTCAAGCTGTTGTGGGACACCATCGCCTCGGGCAAGGAATGCTTCGCCTATGTGGTGAACCGCTCCAAGAACGGCGACCATTACTGGGTTCTGGCCCACGTCACCCCCACCTTCAATGCTGCGGGCGAGATCGTCAGCTATCACTCCAACCGCCGGGTGCCCACCCGTCAGGCGGTGGCCAAGGCGGAAGCGCTGTATGCCGAATTGTCGGCCATCGAAAACGCGTCGCAAGACCGCAAAAAGGGAATGGAAGCGGCCTATCAGGCCTTGACCGACAAGCTGCAGGCGCTGGGGGTGCCCTACGATGAATTCGTCTTCGCTCTCTAAGGCCTGGCTGGCCGCCATCGCCGCCGCCGCCGCCGCCGCAATCCTGCTGGTGGCCAGTTTGTTGTCGGGCTCGGTTCTCAATGCCGTTCTCGCCGCCATCAGCTGTGCTGCCACCTTGCTCTGCCTGTTGATGGTGCTGCGCACCCGGTCGTCCGTGCACCGGGCCACCGCGATCATTTCCCAGGCCGCCGCCGGTCGTCTGGATGCCCGCGTCATCGGCATCCGCGAAGCTGGGGTGCTGGGCGACCTGGACCACGCCATCAACCGCCTGCTCGATCTGACCGAGGCTTTCACCAAGGAAGCCGACGCCGCCATGGCCATGACCGCCCAGGGCCGCTATTTCCGTCATATCCTGCTGGAAGGTCTGGTCGGCGAATTTTCCGACCACGCCCGCCTGATCAACGATGCGTTGACCAGCATGGAAAACAAATCCAAGGAATTCGTCACCGAGGCCACCGGCGTCGGCAACACCATCAAGCACATGAGCCAGGCGGTGGCCGCCACCGCCACCGAGTTGGAAGCCACTGCCCAGCAGATGCGCGACATCGCCAACCAGACCAGCGACCAGTCGTCCACTGTCGCCCGCGCCGCCGAGGATGCCTCGGCCAGCGTCGAATCGGTGGCGGCGGCAGCCGAGCAGGTGTCGTCGGGTATCCGCGAAGTGGCCGAACGCATCCAGCAATCGGCCAGCATGGCCCAGGATACGGTGCAAGTGGCGGCGGAAACCGACCATGCCATCCAAGGGCTGGCCGATGCCGCGCAAAAGATCGGCGACGTGGTCAAGATGATCACCGAGATCGCCAGCCAAACCAATCTGCTGGCGCTTAACGCCACCATCGAGGCGGCCCGCGCCGGCGAGGCCGGCAAGGGTTTCGCCGTCGTCGCCAACGAGGTCAAGCATCTGGCCAACCAGACCAGCCGCGCCACCGACGACATCACCAACCAGATCGAAAGCATGCGCCAGGCCACCCGCGGCGCGGTGGACGCGGTGCGCCGCATCGCCGGCATGATCCGCGACATCAACGACAACTCGTCCGGCATCGCCGCCGCCACCGAGCAGCAATCGGCGGCCGTGGCCGAGATCAGCCGCTCGATCCGCGACGTCGCCGCCGGCGTGCAGACGGTGGCCAACACCATCGGCGAAGTGTCGGAAGTGGCCGGCACCGCCACCGAGGCCGCCGATCAGGTGCTGATCGCCGCCGGCGACATGGCCTCGCGCACGGTGGGCATGAACGACGATATCGACGCCTTCATCATCCGCGTCTGCTCCGGCATGCGCATGCAGTAGGGCCGAAGGCCGACCCGTGAACGGGCCCGCTCAGGCGCCACGCGGGCTTAGAGGGGAAACCCCTTAGACCCATTCCATATCTTGCCCTTCCTCCTGACCGACCGTACCTTGGTCGGCCAGGAGGAAGCCCATGACCAAATTCACCGGTACCGACAGCTATATCGCCACCCCCGATCTGATGGTGGCGGTCAACGCCGCCCTGACCCTGGAACGCCCCTTGCTGATCAAGGGCGAGCCCGGCACCGGCAAGACCGTGCTGGCCCAGGAAGTGGCCAAGGCCTTGGGTCGTCCGCTGATCCCCTGGCACATCAAATCCACCACCAAGGCCCAGCAGGGCCTGTACGAATACGACGCGGTAGCGCGCCTGCGCGATTCGCAACTGGGCGACCCGCGCGTGCACGATATCGGCAATTACATCGTCAAGGGCAAGCTGTGGCAGGCGTTCGAGACCGATCCCTGCCCGGTGCTGCTGATCGACGAGGTGGACAAGGCCGACATCGAGTTCCCCAACGACCTGTTGCTGGAACTCGACCGCATGGAATTCCACGTCTACGAAACCCAGCAGGTGATCAAGGCGGCCAAGCGGCCCTTGGTCATCATCACCTCGAACAATGAAAAGGAACTGCCCGACGCCTTCCTGCGCCGCTGTTTCTTCCACTACATCCGCTTCCCCGACCGCGACACCATGCAAAGCATCGTCGAGGTGCATTATCCCGGCATCAAAGCGGCGCTGCTACATCAGGCGCTGACCGTCTTCTTCGACGTGCGCGAGGTGCCGGGCCTGAAGAAAAAGCCGTCGACGTCGGAATTGCTGGACTGGATCAAGCTGCTGGTGTCCGAAGACCTGTCGCCCGACGAATTGCGCGGCCAAGATGCCAAAAGCCTGATCCCCAAGCTGCATGGGGCGCTGTTGAAGAACGAACAGGACATCCACCTATTCGAACGTCTGGCCTTCCTCAACCGCCGGGGCGGGTAAGCCTATGTTCCTCGCCCTGTTCCTGGATTTGCGCGCCGCCAAGGTGCCGGTCAGTTTGCGCGAATACCTGACGCTGCTGGAAGCGGTGGCCAAGGGCGCGGCGGGGTTCAGCGTCGAGGATTTCTATTATCTGTCGCGCGCCCTGCTGGTGAAGGATGAACGCAACCTCGACAAGTTCGACCGCGTCTTCGCCAAGGTATTCGACGGCGTGGTGTCGGAAGCCGGCAGCATCGAGGAATTCTTGGCCGAAATCCCCGAGGAATGGCTGCGCGCCCTGGCGGAAAAGCTGCTGACGCCCGAGGAAATGGCCGAAATCCAGGCCCTGGGCGGCTTCGACAAGCTGATGGAGACCCTGCGCCAGCGTCTGGCCGAACAGAACGAGGAACATCACGGCGGCAGCAAGTGGATCGGCACCGGCGGCACCTCGCCGTTCGGCGCCTATGGTTATAATCCGGCGGGTATCCGCATCGGCCAGAAGACCAACCGCCACAACCGCGCCGTCAAGGTGTGGGACCGCCGCGACTTCAAGAACCTGGACGATTCCTTGGAACTCGGCACCCGCAACTTCCGCATGGCCTTGCGCCGCTTGCGCAAATTCGCCCGCGAGGGGGCGGCGACCGAGTTGGACCTGGACGCCACCATCACCGGCACGGCGCGGGCTGGCGGCATGCTTGATGTCCACATGCGGCCCGAGCGTCACAACAAGATCAAGGTGTTGCTGTTGCTGGACGTGGGCGGCTCCATGGATTCCCACATCCAGACCTGCGAGGAACTGTTCTCGGCGGCGCGGTCAGAGTTCAAGCACCTGGAACATTACTACTTCCACAATTGTCCCTATGGCCATCTGTGGCGCGACAATGCCCGGCGCTGGGACGACCGCATCAGCACCTGGGACGTGCTGCACACCTATCCGCCCGACTGGAAGCTGGTGATCGTCGGCGACGCTTCCATGAGCCCGTGGGAAATCACCACGCCGGGGGCGGCGGTGGAGGAATGGAACGACGAGGCGGGGGAAATGTGGATGCGCCGATTGCTGGCGCAATGGCCATCGGCGGCGTGGTTGAATCCATCGCCGCCCCGGCACTGGCAATGGACCGAATCCATCAATATGCTCAATCAGACCATGAGCGGTCGTATGTATTCTTTGACCCTGGAGGGTCTTGACCAGGCCATGCGCGAACTGAACCGGGGCGCCGCCGCCTTGAAATGACGGCGGCGCGACCGGATCACTGTTTACGCGTTCCCGGCTTCCTGGCCCTGGGCCGCTTCCATGCGCGAGCGGTAGAGCTGCATGAAATCGATGGGCTGGATCATCAAGGGCGGGAAAGCGCCGTCGCGGGTCATGTCGGCGATGATCGAGCGGGCGAACGGGAACAAAAGGCGCGGGCATTCGATCAACAGCATGGGCTGGATATGCTCGTCCGGGACGTTCAGGGTGAAGATGCCGGCATAGGCCAACTCGGCGATGAACACCGGCTTGTTCTCGGCCAGATGCGCCTCGACCTTCAGATGCAGGGTGACTTCATAGGTCTTGTCGGCGATGGCGGCGGCATTGATGTCGACGTGAATCGGAATTTCCGGGTTTTGGCCGGCCATTTCGCCATAGATGCCCGGCGCGCCAGGAACCTCGAACGACAGATCCTTGACGTACTGGCCGTTGATGACCAGGGGCGGCATGTTGTTTTCGTCGGACATCATCTCTTCCTTGAAGGTGAAATTCGCCTGTGATGGGCAACGGCTAGCACGGATCGGGCGCCGTTTCTAGTCCCGCCCGATATGCTGGTCGCGCGGTTCCACCATCGTGCGTCCATCGCGCGGTTCCACCACGGTATAATCGCCGTCGATGATGGTCGGTCCCGGCTGCGCCGGCCGGGCCACGGTGAAATGCCGTCCCAGCCACAGCTTCAGCAGCATTCGCACTGGCGGCAGCAACAGCAAGATGGCCAATGCGTCGGAGAGGAAACCGGGCAAGATCAGCAAACCGCCAGCCAGGGCGACGCAGATACCGTCGAACATTTCCGACACCGGCATTTCACCCCGGTCCATCTGCGCCTTGGCCCGCAACATGGCGCGCAAGCCCTGGGCGCGCACCAGCACCAGACCGATCAGGCCGGCGCCCACCGCCAGCAGGATCGCCGCCAGCAGGCCCACCCATTGCGCGGCCTTGATGAACAGGGCGATCTCCACCACCGGTATGGCGATCAGACCGGCAATTAACAGCCATGCCATGCTTGCTCTTTCCCCTTTCCGGGCTTATCTGTGACGGTATCGGTCAGCCATTAAGCGACGTAGGTCAATGAACGACGGTTTTCACGCCCTCGATATCGTTTTTTTCGCCGTGGTGGCGGTTTTCCTGATCCTGCGCCTGCGCAGCGTCTTGGGCAAGCGCACCGGCAATGAAGAACCGCCGCGCTGGACGCGGACCCCGAAAGATGACGGCGAAACCGCCGATAACGTCATCGACCTGACCCGCGCACGCCGCCCGGTCGAAACCGAGCCGGACGTCACAGCCGACGTCGCCGCCACCGCCGGTCCGCTGGCCCGGGGCGAGGCGGCGATCCGTGCCCGCGACCCCAGCTTTTCCAATACCGGTTTTCTGTCCGGCGCCCGCATGGCCTTCGAGATGATCGTCGGTGCCTTTGCCGCCGGCGACAAAAAGGCGTTGCGTCCGCTGTTGGCCGATCAGGTCTATAAGCCGTTCTGCGACGCCATCGACGCCCGTGCCCGTGCCGGCGAGGAATTGTCCACCGAGATCATGGGCATCAAATCCGCCGAAATCATCGAGGCGATCATGGTCGGCACCATCGCCCAGGTCACCGTGCGTTTCGTCTCGGAACAGATCAACGTCATCAAGGATCTGGACGGTCGCATCGTCGAAGGCGATCCGTCCCGCATCGTCCCGGTCACCGACGAATGGACCTTCAGCCGCGACACCCGCTCGAAGGATCCCAACTGGCACTTGTCGGCCACCCGCGCCGTCACCGAAGGCGATGCCCCCCACGATGCCGCCGACGAGGTTCAGCCCTGAGATGAAACCGCGTCTGGCCGTTCTGTTGCTGGCAGCCCTGGCCGCGTCGTGCGCGCCGGAAACGCCGCGCCGACCGCCGCCCGTACCCGGACCCGCGCCCCTGCCTCAGGGGCCGGATCAGTTCGGCCTGATCCCGGCGCAATTCAACGACCTTCCCGGCTGGCGCGCCGATGGCGCGGCGGCGGTGCTGCCGGCGCTCAACCGCACCTGCGACCGCGTCTTGAAGCAACCCAACGACAAATCCATCGGCCAAAACGGCATGGGCGGCACGGTCGCCGACTGGTACAGCCCGTGTTCCGCCGCCCGCCGGGTCGGCGCCAACGACCACGAGGCGGCGCGGGTGATGTTCGAGGAATGGTTCGTCCCCTTCCTCGCCGTCAACAACGGCTCCGCCGATGGCCTGTTCACCGGCTATTTCGAGCCCGAACTGGCCGGATCGCGGACGAAAAAAGGCCGCTTCACCGTCCCCATCCTGGGCAAGCCGCGCGATCTGGTCACCCGCAAGGGCGCCGACGGCAGTACCGAAAGCGGGCGCATGGTCGATGGCAGGTTCACCCCCTATCCCAGCCGGGCCGAAATCGAGGCCGGGGCCATCGCCGCCCAGGCCACCCCCCTGGCCTGGGTGGAAGACCCGGTGGACGCCCATATCCTGCATATCCAGGGCTCGGGCCGCATCCGCTTGGAAGACGGCTCGGTGCTGCGCCTGGGCGTCGCCGCCACCAACGGCCATAAATTCGTCGGTATCAGCAAGATCTTGCGTGAGCGCGGCCTGATCGAGGATACCTCCATGCCCGGCGTCCGCGCCTGGCTGAAGGCCAATCCGGCCCGCGCCAAGGCGCTGATGGCGGAAAACCCGCGCTATGTCTTCTATACCCCCATTTCCGGCGACGGCCCGGTGGGATCGGAAGGGGTGGCGCTGACCGCCGGTCGGTCCATGGCCGTCGATCCGCGCTATGTCGCCCTGGGCCTGCCCCTGTTCCTGGACACGGTCGAGCCGTCGGGTCAGCCGCTGCGCCGGCTGGTCATGGCCCAAGATACCGGTGCCGCCATCAAGGGCCCCATTCGCGGCGACTTCTTCTGGGGCACCGGCGAGGAAGCCTTCGACAAGGCCGGTCGCATGAAAAGTCCCGGTCGCTATTGGATCTTGCTGCCGCAACGGCGCTCGCCCCGCATCGCCATGGCCGAGGAACAAAATCCATGAGCGAGCTGATGGCCGCCTGGCGGGCGAAAAAGACCGAGGAAGCCATCGCCCTGCATGACCGCCTGCGCAACGCCGTGCTGGCCAAGAAAGTGCATATCTACACCGACCAGCGCATGCTGGATTTTCAGGGCTCTCCCGTCCATAACGGCTGGGACCACCTGATGCCGCTGATGGTGATGATGGTGCTGGCCCTGGTCATCCTGCTGGCCACCGGCGTCGCCTTCGGTATCGTCGCCATGACTATCGGCGCCCTGGCTCATCTGCTGGGCATCAAGCATTTCATCGCCTGGCGCATTCGCACCCGCACCACCGCCTATATGCTGGAAAGCGCCCATCACTGGCACCAGATCTGGCAATTGGGCGGCATCGCCATCTATATGCCCGCCAACAACGAGCCGCCCTGTCTGGCCCCGCGCGGCGACTGGCGCAAATTCGCCCAGCGCAACCTGTCCGACGACCCGGCCGAAGCCGCCGCCGCCGCCGAGGAAGAGGTGCCGGAAGGCGGCGAAGTCCTGCCGCCATGACCCGGCGGCGCCGGTGCGTCACCCCGGACGAGGCCCGCATCTGGCGCGCCATCGTCCACGACGTCGCCCCCTTGCCGGGACGCGAACTGATCGACGAGGTGGAAACCGACAGCCTGACCCCGCCGCCGTCACCGCCACCGGTGGTGGCCTATGTGCCGCCCTTACCGCCGCCACCCCGGCCCAAGGCGCCGTTGCCCGATCTGTCGCACGGCGCCACCCCCGGCCTCGACCGCCGCTCGGCCGACCGCATGAAACGCGGCGACATGGTCATCGACGGCAGCTTGGATTTGCACGGCATGACCCAGGATTCCGCCCACGGGGCGCTGATCGCCTTTGTCGGACGCGCCTATGACGGGGGCCGGCGCTGCCTGCTGGTGATCACCGGCAAGGGCAAACAAGGCCCGGGCATCCTGCGCGCCCAGGTGCCGCGCTGGCTCAATCAAAGCCCGTTGCGTGAACGCATCCTGGGCTTTTCCCACGCCCGGCCCCAGCATGGCGGCGAAGGCGCGCTTTATGTGCTGATCAAAAGGAAACGGGCGTGACCCCGTTCGGCGCCCGCGTGCGGACCTTACGCGACGCCAAGGGCATCGCGCTCAAGACCATGGCCACCGACCTGCACGTGTCGTCGGCTTATCTGTCGGCCCTGGAACACGGCCACCGGGGCCGCCCGGCCCCCGGTCTGGTCATGCAGATCGCCGGCTATTTCGGCCTGATCTGGGACGAAGCGGAAGATTTGAAACATCTGGCCGATCTGTCGCATCCGCGCATCACCATCGACACCGCCGGCTTGGCCCCCGAGCGCACCGAACTGGCCAACCGGCTGGCTCAAGACATCAAGACCCTGCCCGACGACATCATTGCCCAGATGCTCGCTCTAGCGCGGCGATAAGCGGGCCAGCGTCGTAGATCATACCGCTGGGGCTGTCCAAGAGCGGCGTGTGACCGGCCAGAACCGGGATCACCACCTTGTCGAAACGATGCTTGGCGAAGGCATAGCGTTCGTCGTCGGCACTCAGATTGCGGGCCATCAGCACATAGCCGACATTGTCACGCCGCAGCCACTGGGCGATTTCGGCGGCGGACAACGACGCCACGCCCCCGGTGGAGTAGAAAGCCCCTTCCTCCCCCGATCGCAAGCCATGCAGGGCGGCCTTTTGCGGACAATAGAACGACGGGTCGTTGACCAGAGCCAGATAGGTCTGCCCCGGCTTCAGGTTTTCGGCCAGCCACAGGCACGGACTGATCAGGCTGTAATAGCGGAATGCCGGCACCTCCAGCGCCTGACGGATATCCACCAAACCGAACACCACCGGCAGCCGGTACAGCGCCGACGAACCGGCGAACAGCGACTGCACGACCATGCCGACGGCGATGGCGGCGGTGAATACCGGCCTGAACCAAGGCACGGAGACCGTTGCCACCTGCGCCAAACCGACCGTCGCCAAAGCGCATAGCGGCACCAGAATCGGCAGCAGGAACCGCAGCAAATGCGGCATGGCCAGCCACCACAGAACCACATACAGCACCACCATGGACAGAACCATCAATCGTCCGCCTGCGGGCCGGAAAAAGGCAAAGGGAAGGCCGAGCAGAATAAAGGGGAAACCCCATTGCAGGCCGTCGAAGGCGTCTTGCAGGATGAACATGGTCCAAGGCAGCGCCCAAAGACCGCCGGGGGGTTGCAGACGGCTCAGGGCTTGAGTGAGTGGCGCGAAAATATCCAGGCCGTCGGCGACGAACAGCGGATGGGCGGTGGGAAACACTGGGTTGGCGGTCACGACGTAATTGCGCAGCAAAACCGGCGCCAGCACCAGGGCAGCCACCACCCCGGCCCCGATCACATAGGCCAGCCCACGCCGCCTCACCACGGCCACACCCCCCAGCGGCACCAACAGCGCCAATGCGGCAACGATACCGTGATATTTACAGGCCATGGCCGCACCCAGCAGCAGCCCCAAGGCGACGGCGTGGCGTTTCGACAAGGCAACAGTCACCGCCGCGCCGATGAAGGCCGCCAGGGGAAAATCGGTGGTCACCGCCGACCCCAGATTCAATGTTACCCGCTGGCCGACCACCAGCAGGGCGGCGGCCAGCGCCGCCTGTGGCCCGCAGCCCAGCCGCCGGACCAGCAACCCGGCCCAACAAGCGGCTAGGCCGACCCAGGCCACATTCAGCATCTGCGCCGCCTCGGCCCCACCCAGGGCGAAGGCCATGCGGGTCAGCAGTGACGCCAAAGGCGGGAAGAATTCATAGATGCTCCAGCCGAACCACAGGGTGATGCGGCCCAGTTCCAAATCGCGGCGCGGCAGGGTCAAGTGATAGCGGATGGTGTCATGGTCGATGGGTGGGGCCAGGGCGGACAAGGCCAGCAGCCCGAATAAGGCCGCCAGCATTCCCCCCCATGGCCACCAGCGCCAGGGAAACGACGGCACGGATCGCGGCAAGCCGATGCCGAAGGCCAAGGCAAGGGCCAGCAGGACCGCCATGGCGACGAAATCATAGCGCCACGCCCCCACCGCCTGAACCAGGAGCGCCAGCGGCAACGCCCCCAGCAAGGGCGCCAGGGCCAGACGTTCGCCCTCGTCCAGTCCGGGAACCAGCCGCCGCACCAGGGGCCAGCCCAGACCGGCCATGCCCGACAGCATGAGGAGGACGACCAGCACGGCGGTCATGACAGCCCCAAGCGCTGCAAAAACTTGTCGGCCATCTGGCCACCATTGGCCCAGACAAAGGACAGCGTCACCACCAATGCCCACAGGGTAAAGCCCCAGGCCAGCAGACGATCCCTATTCATGGTCTGTCTTCAGCCGAAAGCCGCGCCGGCCCTGACGGTCCAGCGCGCCCTTATCCACCAGCTTGCGCAAGGTACGGTAAAACGCCTCGTGCGTCAGACCGATATCGGCGGCGATATGAGAAAGCGGCTGACCGACCTTGATCCAGCCTTGCGCGGCGCCAGCCTGGATGAGGAAGGCCGTCACCCGATCCTCGGCCCCCTTCAGCTTGCCCAGTTCGATGCGGGCGCGTGCCGCATTCAGGCGCCGGGCCAGAAAGGCGGAAAACGCCAGATTGATGTCGGGATGGGCGCGCAGATGCAGCAACACCTGCGGTCGGGCATAGGCCAACACCACCGCCGGCTCTAAGGCCACCGCGTCCACTGGATTGGTGTCGACGAACAGGCCGCTTTCGCCGAACAAGGTGCCGGGCTCGGCCACATGCACCATGCTGCCATGACGGGACAGGGCGACGCGACCGGTCTCAACCGCATAGAGGGCGGCAACCTTGTCGCCGGCCCGCATCACCACCTCGCCTGCCGCCAGAATCTTGCGGCTGGGGCGGATGCCCTGCAACAAAGTGGAATGATCGGCGGCCATGGTATTTTCCCTGCTATGACCGGGATCATAGCAGGGATCGATTACAGAATGAACTTGGCCAGATCGGCTTTTTTCGCCAAAGCCCCGACCCGTTCATTGACCATGGCGGCGGTGATGGCGATTTCGGTGCCGGGGCTTTGATCGGGAGCGGTAAAGCTGATCTCTTCCAGCAGCCGTTCCAGCACCGTGTGCAGACGCCGCGCGCCGATGTTTTCCACCGACCGGTTGATCTCGGCGGCCAAATCGGCGATGGCGTCGATGGCGCCGTCCTCGAATTTCAACAAAACCTCTTCGGTGCCCAACAGCGCCACGTATTGCTTGATCAGGCTGGCTTCCGGCTCGGTCAGGATACGGACGAAATCATCCCGGGTCAGCGCCTGCAACTCGACCCGGATGGGCAGGCGGCCTTGCAACTCGGGCAGCAGGTCGCTGGGCTTGGCCAGATGGAAGGCGCCACTGGCGATGAACAGGATATGGTCGGTCTTGACGTTGCCGTGCTTGGTCGACACCGTCGTGCCCTCGATCAACGGCAGCAGGTCGCGTTGCACCCCTTCGCGGCTGACATCGCCGCCGACGTGATGTTCGCTGGAACGGGCGCAAATCTTGTCGATTTCGTCCAAGAAGACGATGCCGTGATTTTCCACCGCCCAGATGGCGTCCTTGACCACCGCGTCCTGATCGAGAAGCTTGTCGGATTCCTCCGCCAGCAAGGCGGCCAGGGCGTCGGGGACGCTCATCTTCCTCGGCTTGGTGCGACCGCCGCCGAAGGCCTTGCCCAGCATGTCGGACAGATTGATCATGCCGACCTGACTGCCCGGCATACCGGGGATATCGAAGCTGGGCATGGCGCCGGCGCCGCTATCAGCCACCTGGATTTCCACCTCGCGCCCGTCCAACGCCCCTTCGCGCAGCATCTTACGGAATTTCTGCCTGGTGTCGGCGCTGGCGGTTTCACCCACCAGCACATCCAGCAGCCGTTCCTCCGCCGCCAGCTCGGCCTTGGGCACCACTTGCTTGCGCAGGCGCTCGCGCATCATGCCGATGGCGATTTCCACCAGATCGCGGACGATCTGTTCGACGTCGCGACCGACATAGCCCACCTCGGTGAACTTGGTCGCCTCGACCTTCAGGAACGGCGCCTGGGCGAGACGGGCCAGCCGCCGCGCGATCTCGGTCTTGCCGACGCCGGTGGGGCCGATCATCAGGATGTTCTTGGGCAGCACCTCTTCGCGCAGGGCATCGGGCAATTGCTGGCGGCGCCAGCGGTTGCGCAAGGCGATGGCGACGGCGCGCTTGGCGTCGTTCTGGCCGACGATGAAGCGATCCAGTTCGGAAACGATCTCACGCGGGGAAAAGGCGCTGGCGCTCATGGCTTACAGGCTTTCGATGATGACGTTGCTGTTGGTGTAGACGCAAATCTCGGCGGCGACCGCCATGGATTTGCGCACGATCTGCTCGGCGTCCACCTCCATGTCGATCAGCGCCCGCGCCGCCGCCAGGGCGTAATTGCCGCCCGAGCCGATGCCGATGATGCCGTCGCTGGGTTCCAGCACGTCGCCCTGGCCGGTGAGGACCAGCGACACCTCTTTGTCGGCCACCGCCATCATCGCTTCCAGCCGACGCAAGTACCGATCGGTGCGCCAATCCTTGGCCAGCTCGACGCAGGCGCGGGTCAATTGGCCGGGATGCTTTTCCAGCTTGCCTTCCAACCGCTCCAAAAGCGTGAAGGCGTCGGCGGTGGCGCCGGCGAAACCGACCAGGATGTCGTTGTTGGCGCCGATGCGCCGCACCTTGCGGGCATTGGCCTTGATCACCGTCTGGCCCAAGCTGACCTGACCGTCGCCGGCGATGACGACGCGACCGTTCTTGCGCACCGACAAAATGGTGGTGCCGTGCCAGGAGGGAAGATTTTCGGACATGACGCATCCATCAACAGAGGAAATCGGGCGGATCATAGCCCATATGGGAGGAAATGACGAAAAGGGAAGTCTGGTGCGTTTGCGCCATTCCTGATATCTGAAAGGTCTTATCCCTGGGAGATTTTCCATGCGCAAAGCCAGCGTCGAGCGCAAGACCAACGAAACCAGTATCGAGATCGCCGTCAATCTGGACGGCAAGGGCGTCTATACGGTGGATACCGGCATCGGCTTCCTCGATCACATGCTGGAGCAATTGTCGCGCCATTCGTTGATCGACCTGGACGTCAAGGCCGATGGCGATTTGCACATCGACGCCCACCACACCACCGAGGATAGCGGCATCGCCATCGGCACCGCCATCGCCAAGGCGTTGGGCGAGCGCAAGGGCATCACCCGTTACGGCCACGCCTATATCCCCATGGACGAAACCCTGGCCCGCGTCGCCATCGACCTGTCCAACCGCCCCTATCTGGTGTGGAAGGTGGATTTCCGCCGCGACAAGCTGGGCGACATGGATACCGAATTGTTCAAGGAATGGTTCCAGGCCTTCGCCCAGGCCGCCGGCGCCACGCTTCACGTGGAATGCCTGTACGGCGACAACAACCACCACATCATCGAGGCCTGCTTCAAGGCCCTGGCCCGTGCCCTGCGGGTGGCCATCGAGATCGACCCGCGCAAGGCCGATGCGGTGCCGTCGACCAAGGGCGTGCTGGGGGGGTCGCTCTGACATGCTGGTGGCCATCGTCGATTACGGCTCGGGCAATTTGCGTTCCGCCGCCAAGGCGTTCGAGCGTGTCGCCCAGGAACAGAACCTTGACGCCCGGATCGTCGTCACCGCCGATGCCGGCACGATCCTGAAGGCCGACCGCATCGTCCTGCCCGGTGTCGGCGCCTTCGGCGATTGCCGGGCCGGCCTGGACGCCCTGCCCGGCATGGTCGAGGCCATGACCGAACAGGTCATCCATAAGGGCCGTCCGTTCATGGGCATCTGCGTCGGCATGCAATTGATGGCCAGTTTGGGGCGCGAACACGGCACCCATGCCGGCCTGGACTGGATCAAGGGCGAGGTGGTGGCCATCACCCCGTCCGACCCGGCCTTGAAGGTGCCGCATATGGGCTGGAACGAACTGGCCTGGGTGCCGGGCTCGCATCCGCTGCTGGAGGATCTGGGCGACAACCCGCACGCCTATTTCGTCCATTCCTATCGCTTTCACTGCGCCGATGCCCGCCATCAACTGGCCCGCGTCTCCTATGGCGGGCCGATCACCGCCGTCATCGGTCGCGACAACATGGTCGGCACCCAGTTCCACCCGGAAAAAAGCCAGGCCACCGGCCTTAAGGTGATCGCCAATTTCCTGCGCTGGAATCCCTAACCCCCGGAGCACCGCCCATGCCCCCGTCTTCTCCTGAGCAAAGCTTCTGGAACCAGGGCCGGGTGCGGGTGATCGCCGAGGCCGGGTCCAACTGGCGCATGGGCACGCCCAAGCGCGACCGCGCCATGGCCCGCGCCCTGATCGACGCGGCGGTCGAGGCCGGGGCCGATTTCGTCAAGTTCCAGACCTATCGCCCGGAAACCGTCTATGTCGCCAATGCCGGGCAAAGCGATTATCTGGCCGATGCCGGGGTTAAGGAAGACATCGCCGACATCTTCGCCGATCTGGCCATGCCTTACGACATGCTGGCCGAACTGGCCGAATATTGCCGCAACAACGGCATCGGCTTCATGTCGACCGGGTTTTCGGTGGCCGATGTCCTGGCCATCGACCCCCATGTGGACGTGCACAAGATCGCGTCTTATGAATTGTCGCATCTCCGCCTGATCGATCTGGCGGCCAAGACCGGCAAGCCGTTGGTGCTGTCCACCGGGGCGGCGACCGAAGCCGACATCGCCTGGGCCGTCGACCGCTTCCACGCCCAGGGCGGCCGCGATCTGTGCCTGTTGCAATGCACCGCCAAATATCCAGCGCCGCTTTCTTCCATCGACGTCGCCACCATCGATTGGCTGCGTGACCGTTTCCACGTCGCCGCCGGCCTGTCCGACCATTCCCGCGATGCCATCACCGCCCCGGTGGCGGCGGTGATCCGGGGCGCGCGCGTGGTCGAGAAACACTTCACCTTGCACAACGCCCTGCCCGGTCCCGACCATCCCTTTGCCCTGACCGCCGCCGAGTTGACCCAGATGGTCGGCAAAATCCGCGAGGCCGAACAAGTGCTGGGCAGCGGCATCAAGACTATCAAGCCGGAAGAAACCGAACTGGCCGCCTTTGCCCGTCGCGGCATCCAGGCGATCCGCACCATCCAGCCCGGCGACGCCCTGATCGAGGATGTCAACATCGCCATCCTGCGTCCGGGCAAGCAAAACTTGGGTCTCCATCCCCGCTTCATCGAGGAGATGGCGGGCAAGAAAGCCACCCGCGCCATCGCCGCCGGCCAAGGCGTGCAAACGGGCGACTGGGAATAGGTCTTTGCGCCCGCGCCCCGGGCTTGCTAGTTTGCGCATCCACCTTCCTGACTTTCGAGACCCTGCCATGATCCTGTTTCCCGCCATCGACCTGAAAGACGGCAATTGCGTGCGCCTGAAGCTGGGGCTGATGGAAGAGGCCACGGTGTTCAACACCGATCCCGGCGCCCAGGCCAAGGCCTTCGCCGATGCCGGTGCCCAGTGGATTCACGTGGTCGACCTTAACGGCGCCTTCGCCGGCAAGCCGGTCAATGCCAGCGCGGTGGAAAGCATCCTGGCGGCGGTGGATGTGCCGGTGCAATTGGGTGGCGGCATCCGCGACATGGCCACCATCGAGATGTGGCTGCAAAAGGGCGTGTCCCGCGTCATCTTGGGCACGGTGGCGCTGCGCGACCCGCAACTGGTCAAGGACGCCTGCAAGCGCTTTCCCGGTCGTGTCGCCGTCGGCATCGACGCCAAGGGCGGCAAGGTGGCGGTGGAAGGCTGGGCCGAGACCTCGGACCTGACCGTTCTCGATCTGGCCTTGAAGTTCGAGGATGCCGGCGTCGCCGCCATCATCTACACCGATATCGATCGCGACGGCGTGCTGGCCGGCCCCAATACCATGGCCACCGCTGCCTTGGCCCAGGCCATTTCCACCCCGGTCATCGCCAGCGGCGGGGTGTCGTCGCTGGACGATCTGAAGGCATTGAAGGCCGTCGCCGGCTCAGGCATCGCCGGGGTGATCTCGGGCCGGGCCATCTATGACGGACGCATCGACGTGGCCGAGGCCATCAAGCTGCTGGCGGAGTAACATCCATGCTGAAGATGCGTGTCATCCCCTGCCTTGACGTCAAGGACGGTCGCGTGGTCAAGGGTGTCAACTTCGTTGACCTGATCGATGCCGGTGACCCGGTGGAACAGGCCAAGATCTATGACAAGGCCGGCGCCGACGAGTTGACCTTTCTCGACATCACCGCCAGCTCCGACAACCGCGACACCATCTATGACGTGGTCGGCCGCACCGCCGAGGCCTGTTTCATGCCCCTGACCGTGGGCGGCGGCGTCCGTCAGGTGGAAGATATCCGCAAGCTGTTGCTGGCCGGGGCCGACAAGGTGTCCATCAACACCGCCGCCGTGCACCGCCCCGAATTCGTGCGCGAGGCGGCGGAAAAATTCGGCAGCCAATGCATCGTCGTCGCCATCGACGCCAAGCAGGTGGGCGACGGCAAGTTCGAGATCTTCACCCATGGCGGACGCAATCCCACCGGCATCGACGCGGTGCAATGGGCCAGACGCATGGTCGAATACGGCGCCGGTGAAATCCTGCTGACCAGCATGGACCGCGACGGCACCAAACAGGGTTTCAACATCCCGCTGACCCGCGCCGTTGCCGACGCGGTGACCGTGCCGGTGATCGCATCCGGCGGCGTCGGCACTCTGGAGCATCTGGTGGAAGGCATCCGCGACGGCCACGCCACCGCCGTGCTGGCCGCCTCCATCTTCCATTTCGGCACCTACACCATCGCCGAGGCCAAGGCCCACATGGCCGCCGCCGGCATCCCGGTGCGCCCGGTCTGACGGAGAACACACCGATGGCACAGACACTGATCTCCGAGGAATACCGGGCCATGCAGCAAAAGCTGCATGAAAACCCCAATTACGGTGTCGCCTCGCTGGAATTCGCGCCGCTGGTCGCCGATGTCATGGTCAAGCTCAAGCTGACCCAGGCGCTGGATTACGGCGCCGGCAAGGGCCGGCTGGGCCAGGAACTGAACCGCCTGCTGCCCTTCACCCCACAAATCCACCACTATGACCCGGCCATCCCGCAATGGTCGGCGGAACCGGCGCCGTGTGATCTGGTCACCTGCATCGACGTGCTGGAACATATCGAGCCTGAATTGCTGGACAACGTGCTCGACCATCTGGGCCGGCTGGTCCGTCGCTTCGGCGTTTTCACCGTCCACACCGGACCGGCGGTCAAGGTGTTGGCCGATGGCCGCAACGCCCATCTGATCCAACAGGACGAACGTTGGTGGCTGCCGCGCTTCTTGCAGCGCTTCAACCTGATTTCCTATAACCGTACCCAGATGGGATTCTGGATTTTGGTGGAAAAGCCGCGCGCATGAGCCAGCACGTTCTCGACCAATTGTTCCGGGTGATCGAAGGCCGCAAGGGCGCCGACCCGGACTCGTCCTATACCGCCAAGCTGTTCGCCAAGGGCCGCAAGAAGATCGCCCAGAAGGTGGGCGAGGAAGGGCTGGAAACCGCCATCGCCGCCGTCGCCGAAACCCCCGCCGACATCACCGCCGAAAGCGCCGATCTGCTGTATCACCTGCTGGTGCTGTGGGCCGATGCCGGCATCGATCCGGCGGATGTCTGGGCCGAACTGGCCCGGCGCCAAGGCATTTCCGGCATTGCCGAAAAGAACTCCCGCCCCAAATGAGGTTTGACCATGGCTTATGACAGCAACAACGTCTTCGCCAAGATCCTGCGTGGCGAAATCCCGTGCAAGAAGGTGCACGAGGACGAATACACCCTGGCCTTCCACGACATCGCGCCGCAAGCGCCGGTGCATGTGCTGGTCATCCCCAAGGGCGCCTATACCTCCATGGACGATTTCACCGCCCAGGCGTCGGATGCGGAAATCGCCGGCTTGTTCCGCGCCGTGACCAAGGTGGCCGAGATGGTCGGCGTCAAGGACGACGGTTGGCGCCTGCTGTCCAATATCGGCGCCAATGGCGGCCAGGAAGTGCCGCACCTGCATGTGCACATCTTCGGCGGTCGCCGTCTGGGCCGCATGGTACCGAAGGAATAGGCGTCAGGGCTGTTTTTGCCCGCGTTCCCACGCTTCCAGCACCAACAGCGCCCACACTTTCAGCGAATGATCGCGCCGCCCGCCCTGGTGCTCGGCCAGCAGGCGGGCGACGGCGGTCCAGTCCAGACCCAACTCGGTCATGCGGGCGCGGGTCAGCCGCTCGGCCACCATGGTGGCCAGATCGGTCTTCAGCCACACCCCCATGGGCGGATTGAAGCCCAGCTTGGGCCGATCGATGATGTGGCTGGGCAACAAACGCCGCGCCACCTGTTTCAGGATCGCCTTCTTGCCGCCGGCGAAGCGGGTCGCCGCCGCCATGCGGCCGACACAGTCGATCAGGCGATGATCAAGGAAGGGGTGGCGTAGTTCGAGCGCCACCGCCATGCTCATGGCATCGCCGTAAGACAGCAGATTGCCGGGCAGGAACGACAGCAGATCGGTCTGCTGCATGGCATCCAGGGCCGAGGCCGACGGCGCCTGCCGGTACAGATCGGCGATGGGGCGCGAGGGCAGGGTGTCCAGGCCCAACATGGCCCGGCGTTCTTCGGGATCGAAATATTCCACCCAGGACGCATACATCTGATCGGCGGGCAAGGTGCCGGCGGACAGGAACTCGCGGGCCCGGCGCCAGGCGTGACGGCCCGAGGTGCTTTCCGGGATCAGTTGCGCCGCCTTGCCGGCCATGGCCCTGAGCGGGGCGGGCAGCAACCGACGATAACGCTCGGCCAACAGGCCGCCGTGGTGGCGGGGATAGCCGGCGAAGACCTCGTCGCCGCCATCGCCGACCAGGGCCACCTTCAGATGCTGGCGGGCGCTGGTGGACAGGTCATGGATCAACAGCGCGGTGGGATTGCCGAACGGCTCACCAAAGGCGCGGACCATGTCGTCGAGCAGATCGGTGACACCGGGCCGCGCCGGCAATTCGGTATGGATGGTGCCCACATGCTCGGCCACCGCGCGGGCGGCGGCGCGTTCATCATAGGCCGGCTCGTCGAAGGTCATGGTGAAGCTGCGTACCGGCGGCGCGCCGCTTTCCTTGGCGGCACGGCTCATCAAGGCTGCGATCACCGACGAATCGATGCCGCCCGACAAAAAGCACCCGACCTCGACATCGGCGACCATGCGCAGGCGCACGGCGCTGTCCAACAGCGGCAGCACCTCTTCCGCCGCCTCGTCCAAGGAGATGGATCGCTCGCCGGTATAGGCCGGCGCCCAATAGCTGCCGCTGGTGATAGCGCCGTCTTTCCATTCCAGCCAATGGCCGGGCGGCAATTTGCGGATGCCGGCATGCAAGGTGCGCGGCGCCGGCACGTACAGGCAGGCGAGATATTCCGACAGCGCCTGCCGGTCCAGGCCCAGATCCAGGCCGGGTTGGCGGCGCAGGGTGTCGATTTCCGAGGCGAAGGCGATGCCGCCATCGGGCAGGCTGGCCCACACCAGCGGCTTGACCCCCAGCCGGTCGCGCACCAGCAGCAACGACTGGTCGCGGCGGTCCCACAGGGCCAGGGCGAACATGCCGATCAGCTTGTCCAGGCCGTGCTTGCCGCCGCGCATCAACAGCCGCAGCAGGACCTCGGTATCGCTGGTCGAGCTGAAATGCTCGCCCACCGCTTCAAGCTCGGCCCGCAATTGGTGGTGATTGTAAATCTCGCCGTTGAAGGCGATGACCCAACGCCCGCACGGACTGACCATGGGCTGGGCGCCGCCGGGGGTCAGGTCGATGATGGCCAGACGGGCATGGGCCAAACCCACCCCGTTCTCATGCCAGATGGCCTGGGCGTCGGGGCCGCGATGAGCCATGGCGGCATTCATGGCGCGCAGCAGCTCGGGATTGGTGCGGGTGGAACCGGCGATGCCGCACATGGATCAGGACTCCGGGTTCAGGCGATAGCCGCCGGCTTCGGTCAACAGCAGACTGGCCTGGGACGGGTCGGCCTCGATCTTCTGGCGCAGGCGATAGATATGGGTTTCCAGCGTGTGGGTCGAGATATCGTTGCCATAGCCCCACACCCGAGCCAGCAATTCATCGCGCCCGACCACACTGCCAGCGGCCAAAAGATGGGCCAGGATGGCGGTTTCCTTGTCGGTCAGCCGCACCTTGTCGCCGGCTTTTTCCAAGAGACGCGCCGCCTGATCGAAGCGCCAGGGGCCGATATGGACCGGCGGGACCACCTCGGCCAAGGCCTGGGCGATGGCGGCGACCAAGGCGCCCATGCGCACCGGCTTGGTCAGGGTCACTTGCGGCAAGGGGCAATCGGGCAGCAGCGCAGCGGTCAGAACCACTTGAAAATCCTGGATATCGCCTTGGTCGTCGGCCTGATAGCCGGCCTGTTCCAGCACCTCGACCAGAATCTGGCGGATGGCGGGATCGTCGTCGATGACCAGGATACGCGGGCGGAAAGTCAAATCTGGGTCCATTGCTGCACGGCAAAGCAGAGCCATCTATAATACAGATGCCACACCCTGGGAAATGGCGGTTCGCCAACTCTTTTGCCCGAACGGGAAAAGGGCTATGGTGCCAGCCCACTTCGCGGCCCTAGAATTCGGAAAGCATGACCACCCCGTTGGACACCACCCCCGGCCCGACCCAACCGGCCCCCGCCCCGCTGATCGCCGTTGATCGCGCCGTGGCCGAGTTGCGCCGGGGCGCCGTTATCGCCGTGCGCGGTGCCGACCGCCGCGTGGTTTATGTGCTGGCGGCCGAGGCGGCGACCCCCGATTCCCTGGCTAACCTGACTACTCTGGCCGGGGCCAAGCCGTTTCTGGTGCTGACCGGGCGTCGCGTCGGCGTGCTGGATCTGGCCGCCGCCCGCCCCGGCGCCATGCGTCTGGACATGGCCGGCGGCCTTACCGCCGAGGCCTGCGCCTGGCTGGCCGACCCGGTGGTGCGCGACGTCGCCCGCCCCGACACCAGTACCCTGACTTTGACACCGCTGGCCGATGATTGCGCCGCCGCCGCCTCGGTCGCCCTGGCCAAGCTGGCCCGCTTGCTGCCCGCCACCGTCGCTGCCGTGCCACCCGCCGGCGCCCTGCTGCTGCAAGGGGTACTGGTAGTCGAGGCTGCCGATATCGCCGCCTATCCGCTCAACGCCGCCCGCTCGCTCAGACTGGTGTCGCAGGCGCGGGTGCCGCTGTTGGGGGCGGAAAATGCCCGCATCGCCTCGTTCCGCCCTGCCGATGGCGGCATCGAGCATCTGGCCATCATCATCGGCGACCCCGATGGCGAGCAGCCGGTGTTGACCCGGCTGCATTCCGAATGCTTCACCGGCGATCTGCTGGGCTCGTTGCGCTGCGATTGCGGCGACCAGTTGCGCGGCGCCATCGCCGAGATCGGTCAGGCCGGCGCCGGCATCTTGCTGTATCTGTCGCAGGAAGGCCGCGGCATCGGGTTGGTCAACAAATTGCGGGCCTATGAACTGCAAGATGGCGGTTTCGACACCCTGGACGCCAATCTGCAACTGGGTTTCGACGACGACGAGCGCATCTATCACCCCGCCGCCCGCATGCTGGCCCTGCTGGGGGTCAAATCGGTGCGGCTGTTGACCAACAACCCGCGCAAGGTCGACGCCTTGGCCGCCCATGGCGTGGTGGTGGCCGAGCGGGTACCCCATATCTTCCCGTCCAACGGACACAACCAGAATTATCTGCATACCAAGGCCACCCGTAGCGGCCATATGTTCTAGGCCATCGGCAGAAACTGCCCGGCCAGACTTGCCCGTCTGGAATAAAACTCAATACTTTCAATGCACTCTTAATTGGCATTGGCCTTGCAGATAAGGTTAGGCCAATTCAGAGGTGCGCCATGTCCGTTTCCGCCGCCAGTTCGGGATATACCGATCCCAACCAGTTCGTTCCCACTTTCGCCAGTGAGAACGCGACGCGGGCGATCGAGCAAAAGCAGAAAGACGCCAAGCACCTGACCGTCTTCGCCGAAGGTGATGACGAACCCAGTTTCTGGGATCTTTTGGACGTCATCAATCCGTTGCAGCACATCCCGGTGGTCAACACCCTTTATCAGGAACTGACCGGCGACAAGATCGGGGTGGGGGCCCGTCTGGCCGGCGGCACCTTGTTCGGCGGTGTCATTGGTTTGGCCGCCTCGGCCATCGGCTGCATCATCGAGGAAGAGACCGGCGACGACATCGGCGGCCATGTCATGGCCCTGTTCAAGGACGACGAGCCAGCGTCACAAGTGGCCGCGCAACAACCGCCCGACGTCCCAGCCAAGACCGCCCAGACCGAAACCAAGGCGGAAACGACCACCGCCCAGGCTGCGGCCCTGCCGGCCATCGCCTTGCCCGAGGCCACGGTACCGACACAGGCCAATGCCGCTCCCATGATGTTCAGCGCCGACGGCTTGGTGGCGCCGCAAGCCGCCCCCGCCGCGGCCCCGGTCAATGCGATGGCCGCCGCCAAACCCTTTGCCTTGAACAGCGCCAACAGCCAAGCCCGCTATATGCCGGCCCCCAACCGCATCGCCCATCAGGCCGAGCAGGGACCGCCGCCGGTGACCGTACCGGTGTCCAACGGCAGTAGCCGCTCCAATGTGCCGGTCACCGGGCGCGATCCGGCGGCCGGGCGCGGCCCCGATCCCGTGGCGGTGCAAAAAGCCATGAGCCAGCAAGGCATTGCCAGCGGCACCGCCCACCCCATGTTGGGGGGGGCACCATCGCCGGTTCCGCTGGCGCCGTCGTCACCCGCCGGCAGCAGCACCGATTGGGTCCAGGCCATGAACCAGGCACTGAACAAGTATGAAAAGGCCGGCAACCTGGCGTCCCGCCCGGAAAAACCGGTTTCGGTGCAATAAATCATGGACATCATGGTGCATGGCCATGGCCGCCTGATCTGGGATGGCCAGGATTATGAGTGTCGGCTGGGCCGTTCCGGCCTGATGCTCGACAAGCGTGAAGGCGATGGCGCCACTCCCGTCGGCGTCTGGCCCGTCCGTGCCGTGCTGTACCGACCTGACCGGGTTGCACGACCGGAAACCGCCCTGCCGGTGCGCCCCATCGATGCTGACGATGGCTGGTGCGACGACCCGGCCCATGGTGATTACAACCGCCCGGTCCGGCTGCCGCACCCGGCATCGTGCGAGAAAATGTGGCGCGACGACCATCTGTACGACGTCGTCGTCGTGCTGGGCCACAACGACGCGCCCCCCGTCGCCGGCTTGGGCAGCGCCATCTTCCTGCATGTGGCCGATCCCGACGGTAAGCCGACCCAAGGCTGCATCGCCCTGGCCCTGCCCGATCTGTTGACCATGCTGAAAACCTGCCGTCCCGGTGACCGCCTAGTGGTGGTCGCGCTGCCCGAACAGGGCTGAGCCCACCCGTATATGGGTGGCGCCGCAGGCGATGGCGGCGGGGAAATCACCGCTCATGCCCATGCTGATCTCGGCCAAGCCCAAGCCTTTGGCGAGTTCAGCCAAGCGGCGGAAATGCGGCACCGGGTCGCCCTCCGCCGGCGGAATGCACATCAGGCCGCTGATGGTCAGGCCATATTCACGCCGGCACAGATCGACCAAAGCCGCCGTCTGATCGGGATCGATGCCGGCTTTTTGGGCTTCGCGTCCGATATTGACCTGGACCAGACAGCGTGGGCCGTGACCCAGGCGCTGGATTTCATCGGCGACGACCCGGGCCAGCTTGGGCCGGTCGATGGTTTCGATGACGTCGAACAAGGCCACCGCATCACGCACCTTGTTGGTCTGCAACGGTCCGATCAGATGCAGTTCGGTGCCGGGGAAATCCTGCTTCAGCTCCGGCCATTTGGTCTTGGCCTCCTGCACCCGGTTTTCGCCGAACACCCGCAATCCTGCCTGTAAAAACGGGCGGATGGCGTCGGAATCATGGGTTTTCGACACCGCCACCAGCGTCACCGCACCGGGCGCCCGCCCGGCCTCGCGTTCCGCCTGATCCATGGCGGCGCGCAGGACGGCAAGGGTGCGGGGGGCATCGGACATGGCGGCAAACTCCTGTACACTTGGGGCCATGACCCTAGCAGAGCCGTGCCCGCACCACAATTCAGCCGCCCGCCGCATCCCGCGACTGGTCCTGCTGACCGATGACCAGCGCCTGCCCGATCCGTTGCCGGCCATCGCCCGCCTGCCCGCCGGCAGCGCCGTCATCCTGCGCCATCATGACTGGCCAGAGCGGCGCCAACTGGCCCACTCGGTCGTCCGTCTGTGCCGGCTAAAGCGGCTGATCCTGCTGGTGGCCAATGACTGGCGGCTAGCGGCTGAAATCGGGGCCGATGGCATCCATCTGGCCGAGGGACTGGCCCGCCATGGCCTGACCGCGTCCTGTCGGCTGTGGCGCCGACGCCATGGTGCCTTGCTGTCGGTGGCCGCCCATTCCGCCCTGGCGCTGGGACGAGCAGCGCGTCTTGGCGCTGATTTCTGCCTGCTATCGCAGGCCTTTCCCAGCCGATCGCATCCCGGCAAGCCAGCGCTCGGCCCCGTCCGCTTCGCCATCCTGGCACAGTCCAGCCGGTTGCCCGTCATCGCCCTGGGCGGCGTCAACCGCCAGTCCTGGGGCCGCCTGCCCAAATTCTGCACCCATGGCTGGGCCGCCATCGACGGACTTTGCCCCCCCAAATGAAAAAGGGCGACCCAAAGGCCGCCCTCTCCCAAAACAAATCCTTGCGGTTCGATTAGAACTGCAGGGACAGACCGGTCATGACCGACCAACCTTCGTTGTGGTTGGCATCGGCATTGGTGGTCTTGGCCGACTCGTCGTCATATTCGGCGTGACCGACGGTGGCCAGCAGATCGACGCCGGCACCCATGTTGTACTTGCCCGACACCTGGTAGACGGTGACTTCGTCCTGGCCATTGGCGACCAGACCTTCAGCGACCGAGTTGAAGTAGGTGAAGCTGATGGCGTAGGGGCCGGTTTCGTACATCAGACCGATGTCCCAAGCGTAACCGTCGTTGGAAGCAACGCCACCGGCGCCGCCGGCAACCGGGGCCGAGCCCATGTTGTCCTTGATGTCACGATAGGAACCACCCAGGGTGAAGCCAGCGTAGGACAACTGGGTGCCCAAGCTCCATTCCTGCGAACGGTCGGTGGCGGCGGCGATGTCATAGGTGACATAACCGGCCGAAGCCTTGACGCCGACATCGAACACCTTGCCGGCATACATGGCGGCAACGCCGTAGATTTCGGCGGCCTGGTTGGCAGTGCCCGGAGTGCCGGTGCCCCAGACATTCTGGTTGTCTTCGGTGGCGTTCGGAATATAGGAACCACCAACGGTGAAACCGTAGAAGGACGGAGCCACATAGGTGATCTTTTCGGCTTCGGCATCGGTGTCGATTTCGGTGGTCACCTTGCTGGTGACCGCAGACGGACGGGCAATAGCCAGACCACCGGTCAGGATACCGTCAGCGCCGGTATTGCCGGCGGCATCGGGAGCCATGGTGTGCATCAGCACGGTGCCGTTGGATTCGGTACCGACGATGACCTTACCGAAGCCGCCGCTGATGTAGACATAGGACTTGTCGATCTGGTCACCAGTGGTGTTGGTGCTGTCGGTGTTGCCGCCGGCTTCCAGCTCGATGTTGATGCCGACTTCCAGGCCGTTGTCCAGCTTGGTCGAACCCGAGAACCAAATCTCGTTGTCGCCCTTGACGTCAACGCTGTTGGCGCTGCCCTGACCGGGGGTGGCGTTGTTGATGCCGGCTTCAAAGCTGTCGTCCTGCCAGGCGCCGACAACCCACCACTTGGAATAGCCACCCAGGCCCAACTTGATCTTTTCGGAAGCCGAAGCCGAACCGGCGGTGATCATGCCAGCGGCAACCAGCGCAGTGCTGGCAACGAGAATCTTCTTCATGAGTGTCCCTCAATCTTTCAGTATGACCGAAATATAAGCAGCGCCAGGGCCGCCTAATTTCAAGGCATGCTATTGCAGCGCCCCCTAGGGGTCAATCCACCGATTGGGCGATCAGGAATCTCGTCGAGCGATGTGGCAAAAACGCAACAATTGCACCATCACGAAAAAAGCCCCTGCCTTACGGCAGGGGCTTTCTCGATGACCAGGATGGGCTAACCCATCCCGTATCGCGGCAATTAGAACTGCAGCGACAGACCGGTCATGACGGTCCAACCTTCGTTGTGGTTGGCGTCAGCCTGGGCGGTCTTGGCGGACTCATCGTCGTATTCGATGTGACCGATCGAGGCCAGCACGTCAACGCCGGCGCCCATGTTGTACTTACCCGACAGCTGGTAGGCGGTGATTTCGTCGTCACCAACGGTCGCGGTCAGGCCGTTGACCTTGGAGTTGAAGTAGGCCAGCGACACGGCATACGGGCCGGTGGCGTACTGCAGACCAACGTCCCAGCCGTAGCCGGAAGCGGTGTTCGGGTTGGCAACGCTGTTGATGCCGCCCGAAGCGTTCTGGCTCACGTCACGATACGAACCACCCAGGGTGAAGCCAGCGTAGGACAGCTGGGTACCGAAGGCCAGTTCCTGCGAACGGTCGGTGCCCTGAGCGATGTCATAGGTGACCCAACCGGCCGAGACCTTGACGCCGACGCCACCGAAGGTGTTGGCGTACAGAGCGCCGACGCCGTAGATTTCAGCAGCCTGGTTGTCGGTGCCGGGAGTACCGGTGCCCCAGACGTTCTGGTTGTCTTCGGTGGCGTTCGGGACGTAGGTGGCACCCAGGGTCAGGCCGTAGAAGGCCGGAGCGACATAGGTGATCTTGTCGGCGTCGCCGTCGGTCAGGATGGCGGTGGTGTTGCCGCCCGGCAGGGTGCTGACAGCGCTCGGACGAGCGACGGCCAGGTTGCCCATCATCACGCCGCCTTCGTTCCAGTTGCCAGCGGCATCCGGAGCGGTGACGTGCAGCAGGTAGGTGCCGTTGTTTTCGGTACCGACGATGACCTTACCGAAGCCACCCGAAATCCAGACGTAGGATTCGTCGATGGTGTCACCGGTGGTGTTGGTGGTGTCGGTGGTGCCACCAGCGCGCAGCTGCATGTCCACACCGACCTGCAGGCCGTTGTCCAGGGTGGTCGAACCACCGAACCAGACTTCGTTTTCGCCCTTGACGTCGACCGAGTTGGCGTCGCCCTGACCGGGGGTGGCGTTGTTGATGCCGTCGGTGAACGAATCGTCCTGCCAGGCGCCGACAACCCACCACTTGGAATAGCCGCCCAGGTTCAGCTTGATCTTTTCCGAAGCAGCGGCCGAACCGGCGGTGATCATGCCAGCGGCAACCAGCGCGGTGCTGGCAACGAGAATCTTCTTCATGTGAACTCCTCTCTAGGTATCCGTGGAACCGGCCTTCAACCGGCCACGACATTCCGTATGAACGAACATGACGGATAGGGCCATGTCACCCCCCCGACCGTCAAGCGCGACGAACCATACCTGTGACGTTCCCTCCGCACTGTGTTCTGGATGCAACACTTTTGTTCGCAGCTGCGAATATAGTAAGGTTCGTCTTCCATCGTTCCGGACCCGCCCCATGCCGCCTTTGCCGCCCCCATCCCCGTGGTTGATCCAAGGATTTCAAAGCCTTGAACGTGGCGATGCCGTCACTGCCGAACACCAGTTCCGCCAAGCCCTGATGATGCGGCGCGGCGAACCCCAGGCCTTGCAGGGATTGGGGCTGGCGCTGATCCGCCAGAACCGCCAGACCGAAGCCCGGGCACCGCTGGAACAAGCCGCCGCCGCCCTGCCCAAGGATGCCGGCTGCGCCGCCAATCTGGGCGCTCTGCTGATCGAACTGGGCGATCATCAAACGGCGGAAACCCATCTGCGCCGGGCCACCCGGGCTCAGCCGGGGATGGCTGCCGCCTGGAACAATCTGGGCCGTGTGTTGATGCATCTGGATCGGCTGGACGAAGCGGAAACGGTCCTGCGCAAGGCCTTGATCCTGACCCCGGATTATGCGCAATGCCGGGAGAACTGGCGGGAAACCCAGGACATTCGCCTGCACCGGCTGGAGCAGTGCGGCCAATACGCCAAGGCCCTTGAAGAAGCGGACAAGGCCTTGCAGTTGGATCCCACCTGGGACAAGGCCCGCTATTTCCGCGCCTGCACCTTGTTGCGGCTTCAGCGCTTCGCCGCCGGTTGGGCGGATTACCGTGTCAAGTACGATGAGCTTCAGTCCTTGCCCCTGCCGGAATGGCAGGGTGAGGCCTTGGCCCCACCGGCAACCTTGCTGATCCGGGCGGAACAGGGGATCGGCGAGCAGATCATGCTGACCCCGCTGATCGAACGCGCCCGCGGTCGCTGCCCGCAGATCATCGCCGAATGCGACGAGCGCATGGTGCCGCTGATGGCCCGCTCCCTGCCCGCGATCACGTGGGTTCCCTGGACCGACCCGCCGGCTGCCGCCCTGCGCGATCCGGCCATCACCCGCCAGTTCGGCCTGGGCCGGCTGCCGTCCTTGTTCCTGTCCGACGCCACCGCCTTCGGCGATGGTGCCGCCTTCCTGGTACCCGACCCGGTGCGGCGCGACGCGGCCCGACGCGTTCTGGGCGGCGACAAGCCGATCATCGGTCTGGCCTGGGCCAGCGGCAGATCCCCCGCCGCCGCCCGCAAGAATATTCCCATCGCCGCCTTGCGTCCGCTGTTGACCAGCCTGTCCGCCCGCTTTGTCGTGCTGCAATACGAACCCGCCGCCGAGGACATGGCCGAATTACGGTCCTGGGGAATTGATCTGGCCGATTGCCCCGACCTTGACCCCATGACCGACCTGGAGGGATTTGCCGCCACCATCGCCGCCTGCGATCACGTGGTGACCATTTCCAACGCCACCGCCCATTTCGCCGGAGCCCTGGGGGTTCCCACCACGGTGCTGCTGTCGGCCTGCCCCTTGTGGCATTGGTTCACCGAAACCAGCACCAGCCCATGGTACAGTTCACTCAAACTGTACCGGCAAAAGAAGGACGATGGGGACTGGAGCGACGTGATGGCCGCCGTCATCACCGATCTTGCCCTTGTCTCGCCCCATCGGCTGGAGTTAGATGGCCGCCGATAGCCATAGCCTTTTCGGGGGATATCCCATGCTGCGCATTTTCATCGGCTTCGACCCGCGCGAAGCGGTCGCCTTCAATGTCTTGCAGTACTCGATCCTGCGTCGCGCCAGCCAGCCGACGGCGGTGATCCCGCTGACGTTGAACCAGTTGGGCGGCAAGATGTGGCGCGAGCGCAATCCCCTGCAATCCACCGATTTCTCTTTTTCCCGCTTCCTCACTCCGCATCTGTCCAACTACGAAGGCTGGTCGCTGTTCATCGATTGCGACATGCTGGTGCTGGACGATGTCGCCAATCTGTTCGCCCTGGCCGACGACAAATATGCCGTCCAGGTCATCAAGCACGACCATCGCCCGGTCGAGGACGAAAAGTTCCTGGGTGCGGTGCAGACCAAGTATGAAAAGAAGAACTGGTCCAGCGTCGTGTTGTTCAACAACGCCAAGTGCAAGGCGTTGACGCCGGAATACGTCAACACGGCCAGCGGTCTGGACCTGCACCAGTTCAAGTGGCTGGGCGACGATTCGCTCATCGGCGAGTTACCGCATCGCTGGGGTCATCTGGTCGATTACGACGCGGAAGTGCCGGTCGACCAGTTGTCGCTGATCCACTACACCATCGGCGGCCCTTATTTCGACGATTACCGCGATTGCGGCTATGCCGATCTGTGGAACGCCGAACGCGACGCCATGCTGGCCTGTTCGCAGCGGACCAAGGGCTGAAATCGAAAACGCGGCTTGCCGCCGGCCCCGCCATCGGTGCATTCTGCGCGCATGTGTCGGTTCCTCCGATGCATGCGCGCAAGCTTTTAGGGTACGAGCGACGATGAAGACTTTCCGCGTGGTGGGCATGAGTGCGGCCCTGGCGTTCACCTTGGTCGCCCTGGGCGCCTGCGACAATTCCCAGGCCGTCTTTCCCACCAGAGGCAAAGGCGACACCTCGCCCCGCATGAGCAATGAAAAGCGCGAGACCATTTTCGGCCCCGAAGGCATGTTCGGCGACAAGAAGAAGGGTGAAGGCACCGGCGACGGCATCGGCGTCAATTCCTTCCTGTGGCGCGCCTCGCTCGACACCTTGGGCTTCATGCCCATCGCCTCGGCCGATCCCTTCGGCGGCACCATCATCACCGATTGGTACCAACTGCCCGAATCGCCCAACGAGCGCTTCAAGCTGAACGTCTTCATCCTTGACCGCGCGCTGCGCGCCGACGGCGTCAAGGTGTCGGTGTTCAAGCAGGGCCGCGATTCCATGGGCCAGTGGGTGGATGTCCGGGTCGAGCCCAAGATGGCCACCGACATGGAAAACGCCATCCTGACCCGGGCGCGGCAATTGCGCATCGTCTCCACCGAATAGGGACCGCGTCTCCGCCCCCCTTCACCTTTTCATTTCAGCTAGAGTATAGGCCGGCCGCCATGTCGCGCACCGACGAGCGTTACAACGTCAAGGAAACCGAAGCCAAGTGGCAGAAGACGTGGGAGGACCGTCAGTCCTTCCTGGCCACCGAGGACCCGTCCCGCCCGAAATATTTCGTCCTCGAGATGTTTCCCTATCCGTCGGGCCGCATCCATATGGGCCATGTGCGCAATTATGCCCTGGGCGACGTGGTGGCGCGCTACAAGCGTGCCCGCGGTTTCAACGTGCTGCACCCCATGGGCTGGGACGCCTTTGGCCTGCCGGCGGAAAACGCCGCCATCGAGCGCGGCGTCCATCCGGCCAAGTGGACGCGCGAGAACATCGCCGCCATGCGCGAGCAATTGAAGTCCATGGGCCTGTCCTATGACTGGAGCCGCGAACTGGCCACCTGCGAGCCGGAATATTACCGCCACGAACAAAAGATGTTCCTGGATTTCCTCAAGGCCGGCTTGGTCTATCGCAAGGAATCCTGGGTCAATTGGGATCCGGTGGAAAACACCGTGCTGGCCAATGAACAGGTCATCGACGGTCGCGGCTGGCGTTCCGGCGCCTTGGTGGAAAAGCGGCTGCTGTCGCAATGGTTCCTCAAGATCACCGCCTTCGCCGACGATCTGCTGGACAGCTTGCAGACCCTCGATCGTTGGCCCGAGCGCGTGCGCATCATGCAGGAAAACTGGATCGGCCGCAGCGAAGGGGCGCGGCTGACCTGGAACCTAAAAGACCGCGACGACAGCCTGGACATCTTCACCACCCGTCCCGACACCTTGTTCGGCGCCGCCTTTCTGGCCATTTCCCCCAATCATCCGCTGGCTGGCGAACTGGCCGCCCATAACCCGGCCTTGGCCGAGTTCATCGCCGAATGCAACCGCATGGGCACCTCGGAAGCGGTGGTGGAAGCGGCGGAAAAGAAGGGCATGGACACCGGCCTCAAGGCCTTGCACCCCTTCGTTCCGGGGTGGGAACTTCCCGTCTACGTCGCCAATTTCGTCTTGATGGAATACGGCTCGGGCGCCATTTTCGGCTGCCCCGCCCATGACCAGCGCGATCTGGATTTCGCCCGCAAATACGGCCTGACGGTCAAGCCGGTGGTGCTGCCCGCCGAGGCCGATGCCGCCAGCTTCCAAGTGGGCGACGAGGCTTATTCCGGTGACGGAACGTTGTTCAATTCGGACTTCCTCGACGGATTGGACGTGCCGGCGGCCAAAGCCGCCGCCATCGCCCGTATCGAAGCGGGCAAGATCGGCGAGAAGACCGTCAACTGGCGCCTGCGCGACTGGGGCGTGTCGCGCCAGCGCTATTGGGGCTGCCCGATCCCCATCATCCATTGCGACACTTGTGGCCCGGTGCCGGTGCCCGAGGCCGATCTGCCGGTGCGCCTGCCCGAGGATGTCAGCTTCGACAAGCCCGGCAACCCGCTGGACCATCACCCGACCTGGAAGAACGTCGCCTGCCCCTGTTGCGGCAAGCCGGCCCGGCGCGAGACCGACACCTTCGACACCTTCTTCGAATCGTCGTGGTATTTCGCCCGCTATTGCTCGCCCAACCGCGCCGATGTCGCCTTCGACCGCTCGGCCGCCGATTACTGGATGTCGGTGGACCAATATATCGGCGGTATCGAACACGCGGTGCTGCACCTGTTGTATTCGCGCTTCTTCACCCGCGCGCTCAAGACCTGCGGCTATCTGGGGGTCAAGGAACCCTTCGCCGGCCTATTGACCCAGGGCATGGTCTGCCACGAGACCTACAAGGACGAGGCCGGCGCCTGGCTCTACCCGGACGAGGTGGTCAAGGGCGAGGGCGGCGGCTTGGTCCATGTCCAGACCGGCAAGACCGTGGCTTTGGGCCGCTCGGAAAAGATGTCCAAGTCCAAACGCAACGTGGTCGACCCCGCCCATATCATCGCCACCTATGGCGCCGATACCGCGCGGCTGTTCATGCTGTCGGACAGCCCGCCGGAACGCGACCTGGAATGGACCGAGGCCGGTATCGACGGCGCTTGGCGCTATGTCAACCGCCTGTGGCGCCTGACCGCGCTGGCGGTGGACTCGCTGCCTGCCATCGGCACCGCCATGCCCGAATTGGGCGAGCCGGCGGCCAAGTTGCGCCGTCAGGTGCACAAGACCATCGCCGCTGTTTCCGACGATCTCGACCGCTTCCATTTCAACAAGGCGGTGGCCCGTATCCGCGAGCTGACCAATGCGCTGGGCGATTTCAAGGCGGAAGACGCCGGCGATTGGTGGGTGATGCGCGAAGGCCTGGAAAGCGCGGCCTTGCTGATCGCGCCGATGATGCCGCATCTGGCCGAGGAAATCTGGCTGGAACTGGGCCACGCCCAGCCGGTGGTCGATACCGCTTGGCCGCTGGCCGAAGCCATGCTTTTGGTGGAAGACAGCGTCACCATCGCCGTCCAGGTCAACGGCAAGCTGCGCGCCACCATCGCGCTGCCCAAGGATTGTGACGCCAAGCTGGCGGAGGAAACAGCGCTTGCGCAAGAGGCCGTGATCGCGGCAATGTCAGGCAAGCCGCCGCGCAAGGTGGTGGTGGTAGCGAACCGGATCGTCAATGTGGTGGTCTAAAAGCGTTCTGATGGCGGGTATGCTGGTGCTGGGCCTGGCGGGCTGCGGCTTCGAGCCCATGTATGCCAAGCACGGCGCCCAAACCAGCGCGGTCGCCGATGAACTGGCCGGCATCCGTGTTGCCGGCATCGAGGACCGCCAGGGGCAAATTCTGCGCAATGCCCTGGTCAGCCGCCTGAACCCACTGGGCGAACCGGCACGACAGACCCACACCTTGGAAGTCGTGCTGAACCCTTCCCAGGAAAACATGGCCGAGCGTAGCGACGGCAAGGCATCGCTGGGCCGCATGTTGATCAACGCCAGCTTCCGCTTGGTTGCTGTCGACAAAAAGGCCTCGTCCTATTCCGGTAGCAGCCGTTCCATTGTCAGCTATCGTCTGCTGGGCCCCACCTACGGCAGTACCGCGGTTGAGCGCGACGCTGAAAGCCGGGCCCTGACCGATCTGGCCGAAGATATCCGTGCACAAATCGCCACCTATTTCGCCAATGGCAAGATCCAGCGCAAGGTCGATCCGTGAAACTGTCGGGCCAGAAAGCCGAGGCTTTCATCCGTGCCCCCGACCCGGCCATGCGGGCCATCCTGGTATTCGGCCCCGATAACGGTCTGGTGCGCGAACGTGCGGTCAAATTGGCCAAGACCGTCCTGCCCGATCTCAACGATCCCTTCCGCGTCGCCGAGCTGACCACCGCCGCCCTCAAGGACGACCCGGCCCGCTTGGCCGACGAGGCGGCGGCCATGGCCCTGACCGGCGGGCGGCGGGTGGTGATGGTGCGTGACGCCGGCGACACCTTGTCATCCTTGTTCCAAAGCTTCCTCGACAACCCCACGGGCGATGCCATGGTGGTGGTCGAGGCCAGCGAATTGGGGCCGCGCTCCAGTTTGCGCAAACTGTTCGAGGGAGCCGCCAATGCCGTGGCCCTGGCCAGTTACGCCGACGAGGGCGCCAGCCTGCAACAGGTCATTGCCGAAGAACTGAAGGTGAGCGGCCTGACCGCCGAAGCCGATGCCATGTCGTTTCTGATGGACCATTTGGGCGGCGACCGCCGGCTGACCCGATCAGAATTGCAGAAACTGGCGCTGTACATGGGGGGACCGGGCCGCATCAGCCTGGAAGACGCCATCGCCTGTATCGGCGACACCGCGGCGCTGTCCATGGACGATTTGTCGCTGGCTACCGCCGATGGCGACCACGGCACCGCTCAGCGGGTTCTGGACCGCCTCACCCGCGAGGGCACCAGCCCGGTGGCGGTGCTGCGGGCGTTATCACGCCATTTCCAACGACTGCATCTGGCCGCCGGCACCATGGCCATGGGTAAATCCGCCGATCAGGCCATGAACGCGCTGAAGCCGCCGGTGATCTTCAAGGCCGCCGACCGCTTCCGTCGCCAATTATCGCGCTGGTCGGCCGAACGGGCGGGACAGGCGCTGGAACGGCTGATCGAAGCGGAAATGGACTGCAAAAGCACCGGCATGCCGGCGACCGAAATCTGTTCCCGCGTCATCATGACCCTGTGTCGGGCGGCGAGCCGCAGCAAATAAGCCCCTTCACCCCCTGTTGAAATCCCCTGGCAAAAGCCACCTAATGGGAAAGGCCTGATCAGGGGATGGCGTCTATGAATCACAGTTCTGATTATTTGCGCTCGACCTTGGCCGACGATATCGCCGCCATTATCGACAAACATCTTGAAGGCGAACGCGCCATCCACAGTCGGACCCTGGCCCAGGCTTTGCTGGCCGGCCTGCCCGCCGCCGATCTGGAGGAGTTGGACGGCCACCAGTTCTTCGCCATCACCATCGGTCTTTTGGGCTTCATGCAGAAGCGCCCCCCCGGCACCGCCGCCATCCGCATGTACAATCCCGACTTGGAAAGCCACGGCTGGACCTCGTCCCACTCGGTCATCGAGATCGTCAATGACGACATGCCGTTTCTGCTCGATTCCATCGCCATGCGGCTGGCGGCGAACACTATCGGCATCCACCAGTTGATCCACCCGATCCTGTTGATCGGTCGTGATGACAGCGGCCAGTTGACCGGCCTGGGCGATGGCCGCGCCGAATCGATCATGCATATCCAGGTCGATCGTCAGGAACCAGACCGACACGCCGAGATCTGCCGGCAACTGACGGCGGTCCTGGCCGAAGTACGCAGAGCCGTCGTCGATTGGCGCGACATGCGCGAATGCATCAAGACCGTGGCCACCGGCCTGCCCGCCCATGCCGGCACCACCGCCACCGACGATGTGGCGGAAGATGTCGCCTTTCTCGACTGGCTGCACGACAACCATTTCACCTTCCTGGGTTATCGCCATTTCATCCTGTCGGGACCGCAACAGGCGCCGGTGGTGGCTGAGGATGGCGAAAGTCTGGGCATCTTGCGCGATGGCACCGTCATGGTGTTCGACGATTCTGTTGCCCTGGCAGCCATGCCCGACGAAATCCGAGCCTTCCTCAATGCGTCGGGGCTGTTGCTGGTGACCAAATCGGTGAACCAATCCCGCGTCCACCGCCCGGCCCACATGGACGTCATCGGCGTCAAATATTGCGACGATCAAGGCCGTGTGATCGCCCTGCACGCCTTTGTCGGCCTGTTCACCTCGGCCGCCTATACCCGCAACCCGGCAGCCATCCCGCTTTTGCGGCAAAAGGTCAACCGGGTCGAAGCCCGCGCCGGCTTCCCCCGCCACAGCCACGATGCCAAGGCACTGACCAATATCCTGGAAACCTATCCGCGTGACGAATTGTTCCAGATTTCCGAGGATCTGCTGTACCGCATCGCCTTGGGCATTCTGCGCATCCAGGATCGCCCGCGCGTCGCCCTGTTCGTCCGCCACGACGACTTTTCCCGCTTCGTCTCGTGCCTGGTCTATCTGCCGCGCGACCGTTACGACACCCCCATGCGTCTGGCCGTCACCCGCATCCTCGAAACTGCCTATGACGGCAGCCTGGATGCCTATTACACCCAGGTTTCCGACGGACCGCTGGCCCGGCTGCACCTGCTGGTGCGGACCCGGGCGGGGGCCGCGCCCCATGTGGATGTGGGCGACTTGGAAAATCGTATCGCCATTGCCACCCGCTCGTGGGCCGACCATCTCCAGGACGTCTTGATCCACGATATGGGCGAAGGGCGCGGCCTTGCCCTGGCCCGGCGCTGGCGCGACGGCTTTCCCGCCGCCTATCGTGAACACCACATGCCGCCAGCGGCCCTCGGCGACGTCGAGCGGCTGGAACGCATCGCCGCCGACGAAGACATCTGTCTCAACCTGTATCGCCCGGTGGAGGCTCCCGCGCACGAGGCGCGGCTGAAGCTGCTGCGCCGGGGCGAAACCGTGGCGTTGTCCGACATCCTGCCCATCCTGGAAGCCATGGGGCTTCGGGTCATCGCCGAAGTCCCCCATGAAATCCGTGCCGGCGACCTGAAGCAATCGTTCTGGCTGCATGATTTCCAGGTGCAATCGGCCAATGGCGCCGCCATCGCCCTGGACCAGCGGGCCGATCTGTTCGAGGCCGCCTTGGCCGCCATCTGGCGCGGTAATGCCGAAAGCGACGGCTTCAACCGGCTGGTGCTGGCCGCTGCCCTGCCCTGGCGCGAGGTGGTGATCCTGCGCGCCTACGCCAAATATCTGCGCCAAGCCGGATCAACCCTGTCGCAAAGCTATGTGGAGCGGGCTTTGTTCGACAATCCGGCCCAGTCGGCGGCCCTGGTCGCCTGGTTCAAGGCCTTGTTCGACCCCGATCACCGGTGCGGCGACGCCTGTTTGGTCGAAAGCCAGACCAAGGCCTTGCTCGATCAGGTGGCCAATGCCGACGACGACCGCATCTTGCGCCGCTTCTTCAACCTGATCGGCGCCACCTTGCGCACCAACTGGTTCCAGGGCCGCGACTACATGTCGTTCAAGCTGGATTCCACTGCCATCGACGATTTGCCGCTACCCCGGCCTAAGGTGGAAATCTTCGTCTATTCGCCGCGGGTCGAGGCGGTGCATTTGCGTGGCGGCAAGGTGGCCCGCGGCGGTATCCGCTGGTCCGACCGCCGCGACGATTTCCGCACCGAGATTCTGGGTCTGATGAAGGCGCAGATGGTCAAGAACGCCGTCATCGTTCCAGTGGGGGCCAAGGGCGGTTTTGTCGTCAAACGCCCGCCGACGGAAGGCGGGCGCGAGGCTCTGCTGGCCGAAGGCATCGTCTGTTACCAGACCATGATGCGCGGTCTGCTCGACCTGACCGATAACCTGCAAGGCGGCGAGGTGGTGCCACCGGCGGGAATCGTGCGGCGCGACGGCGACGACCCCTATCTGGTGGTGGCCGCCGACAAGGGCACCGCCACATTCTCGGATATCGCCAATGCGCTATCCCTGGAATACGGCTTCTGGTTGGGCGACGCCTTCGCCTCGGGCGGGTCCAAGGGCTATGACCACAAGGTCATGGGCATCACCGCGCGCGGCGCCTGGGAGGCGGTGAAACGCCATTTCCGCGAAATCGGCATCGACACCCAGACCACCCCTTTCACCGCGATCGGCATCGGCGACATGTCCGGCGACGTCTTCGGCAACGCCATGTTGTGTTCACCCCACATCCGCCTGATCGCCGCTTTCAACCATTCCCACATCTTCATCGACCCGCATCCCGATTCCCGCGCCCATGGCGAGCGCCAGCGCCTGTTCACGGCGATCAAGGCCTGGGGCGATTACGACCCCGCTTTGATCTCGCAAGGCGGCGGCGTGTTCGCCCGATCGGCCAAAACCATCACCATCAGTACCGAAATGGCGGCCCGTTTCGGCATCGCCAAGCCCAGTCTGACACCGACGGAACTGATCCGCGTCTTGTTGGCCACCCCGGTCGATCTGCTGTTCTTCGGCGGCATCGGCACCTATATCAAGGCCCATGACGAAAGCCACGCCGAGGTCGGCGACCGCGCCAACGATGCCATCCGCATCGATGGCCGCGCCATCTGTGCCAAGGTGGTGGGTGAGGGCGCCAATCTGGGAGTGACCCAGCGCGGACGGGTGGAAATGGCCCAAAACGGCATCCGCCTCAACACCGACGCCATCGACAATTCCGCCGGCGTCGACACCTCGGACCACGAGGTCAACATCAAGATCCTGCTGAACGAGGTGGTGGACAGCGGCGACCTGACGCCAAAGCAGCGGGACCAGTTGCTCGCCTCCATGACCGACGAAGTGGCGGCGCTGGTGTTGCGGGATAATTATCTGCAAACCCAAGCCCTGTCGGTGATGGAAGCCGGCGGCGTTGAATCGCTGGACGGCCAGGCCCGTTTCATGCGCCTGCTGGAAAAGGCCGGTCGCCTGGACCGTGCCATCGAGTACCTGCCCACCGATGATATTCTGGTGGAACGCGCGGCCCACCGCCGCGGTCTGACCCGTCCGGAACTGTCGGTGCTGCTGGCCTACGCCAAGATCTGGCTGCACGACGCGGTGATGGCATCCGATCTGCCGGGCGATGCCTTCATGGCCCGCGACTTGGCCCGCTATTTCCCCACCGCCTTGCAGCAACGTTTCGCCGGACAGATCGGCCAGCACCGGCTGCGGCGCGAAATCGTCGCCACCGCCGTGACCAATTCCATGATCAACCGGGTGGGCGTGGGCTTCGTCCTCGACATGATGGACCGCACCGGCTTCGGCCCGGCCGACATCGCCCGGGCGTATATCGTCGCCCGCGACGCCTATGGCCTGCGCAGCTTGTGGCAGGAGATCGAGGCCCTGGACGGCGCCATTCCGGCCAGTTTGCAAATCGTCATGCTGACCGAGGCCAACCGGCTGCTGGAGCGGACCACCGGTTGGGTGCTGCGCAACATTCCCGCGCCCTTCGACATCGGTGCTGCCATCGGGTCACTGGAACCGGGCATCACCGCCCTGGAAACCGCCGGCCCCGCCATCCTGCCCGCCGATCTGGCCGAAGCGGTGGCGGCACGCAGCCAGGACTACACCACCCAAGGCGCGCCGGAAGCCCTGGCCAATCGTGTCGGCGGCATGATCGTGCTGGCTTCCGCCGCCGATATCGTGCGCTTGGCGCAACAGCACGACCAACCGGTAGGTCGGGTCGGACAGGTGTATTTTCAGGCGGGTAACCGCTTCGGCCTGGGCTGGCTGCGCGCCCAGGCCCAGCGTCTGGTCAGCGGCGGCCATTGGCAGAAACTGGCGGTCAACGCCGCCACCGAGGATCTGCACGCCCACCAACGGGCCATCACCCATTCTGTCCTGAACAGGGCGCAAACCCTGGAGGAATGGAGCCAAGCCCACGATGCCGAGATCGCCCGCGCCGATTCGCTGCTGGCCGAACTGCGCGCCGCGCCGCAATTGGACCTGTCCATGCTGGTGGTAGCCAATCGGCAACTGAAGACTTTGGCCGATGGCGGTTGAACGGCGGGGACGGTTGCATTAGTTAATGACGCTGACTTTCGCGACGGAGACCCGCCGATGGACCCGCGTCAATTCCTGGCCGAGCAATTTGCCGATCACGAAAAAACCGTGGCCGCGACCAAGACAATGGTGGCAGATGCCTTCGCCCAATTGGCGGATGCTTGCACCGTGGCTCTGAAGAGCGGCAACAAGATCATTTTCTTCGGCAATGGCGGTTCCGCCGCCGACGCCCAACACTTGGCGGCAGAGCTGGTGGTGCGTTACCGTCTGAACGGTCGCGCCCTGGCCGCTCTGGCCCTGACCACCGACACATCCATCCTGACCGCGTGCTCCAACGATTTTTCCTATGACGATATCTTCGCCCGCCAGATCGAGGCCTTGCTGCGTCCCGGCGACGTGGTTATCGGCATCAGCACGTCGGGCAACAGCCCTAACGTATTGAAGGCCCTGGAGGCAGCACGCGACCGGGGCGGCGTCGCCACCGGCCTGTCGGGGCGCGATGGTGGCAAGATGACCGGCTTGTGCGATCCCCTGATCGTCATTCCCTCCAATGTCACCGCCCGCATCCAGGAAATGCACATTCTGATCGGCCATGCCCTGTGTGACGTTTTGGAACAGCGTTTACGGGCATAGGCTAAAGGTTTGAACCCGTCTTTCCGCCATGCTATGAAACGGCAGAATCTCAGGATGGCCCCTTCCGCATGAGCAGCAAATCATCTCCGGTTCTTGAAGCCCACGGTCATTCCGGCCCGGTGCAGATGGGCTCCGAACGGTCATTCGGCATTGTCTTCGCCGTGGTTTTCGCCATCATCGGCCTGTGGCCGTTGAAGGCCGGTGCGGATATGCGCCTGTGGGCTTTGGTTCTGGCTGCCGGCTTTCTGGTGATCGCCCTGGTCGTCCCCAAGCTGCTCAAGCCTTTGAATCTGGTGTGGTTCAAGTTCGGTCTGCTGCTGCACAAGATCATGACACCGTTGATCATGGGCCTGCTGTTCTTCCTGACCGTCACCCCGGTGGGGATGCTGATGCGGGCCACCGGCAAGGATCCCATGCGGCTGAAGCGCGATCCCGCCGCCACCAGCTATTGGATCACCCGTGATCCGCCCGGCCCGCAGCCGGATTCCATGAAAAATCAATTCTAAAGGGTCTAGATCATGGCTTTCCTGCTTGAATTGTGGGCTTTCCTGCGTGCTCGCAAGAAATACTGGCTGCTGCCCATCCTGGTGATGATGGTGCTGTTTGGCGGCTTGATCGTCCTGAGCCAGGGTTCTGCGGTCGCGCCGTTCATCTATACACTGTTCTAAAAGGGGTCGGCGGGTGAAGATTCTTGGCCTTTCGGCGCTCTATCATGACAGTGCCGCCGCGCTGATCGAGGATGGCCGCATCATTGCCGCCGCCCAGGAAGAACGTTTCACCCGCAAGAAGCACGATGCTGGCTTTCCCCGGCTGGCCATCGAGTATTGCCTGGCCGAGGCCGGTTGCGGCTTGAACGACATCGACTTCGTCGTCTTCTACGACAAGCCGTTCCTGAAGTTCGAGCGCCTGCTCGAAACCTATATGTCGTTCGCACCTCGCGGTTTCACCTCGTTCAAGACCGCCATTCCGGTGTGGCTGAAGGAAAAGCTGTTCCAAAAGGATCTGCTGGCCAAGGAATTCAAGAAATTCGCCAAGGATTTCGACTGGATGGGTAAGATGTTGTTCGCCGAACACCATCTTTCTCATGCCGCCTCGGCCTTTTTCCCGTCGCCGTTCCAAGATGCGGCCGTGCTCACCATGGACGGGGTGGGTGAGTGGACCACCACCTCCCTGGCCATGGGCTCGGGCAATTCCCTGGAAATCCACAAGGAACTTCATTTCCCCCATTCCCTCGGCCTGCTTTATTCCGCCGTCACCTATTACACCGGTTTCAAGGTCAATTCCGGCGAATACAAGGTCATGGGACTGGCGCCCTATGGCGAGCCCAAATATGCCGAAACCATCCTCGAAAATGTCGTTGACGTGAAGGAAGACGGCTCGTTCCACCTGGACCAGAGCTACTTCGATTATTGTACCGGCCTGACCATGACCAACGACAAGTTCGCCGGCCTGTTCGGGCAGCCCGTGCGTCAGGCCGACAAGGACCCGCTGACCCAGTTCCACATGGACATGGCCGCCTCGATCCAGGCCGTGACCGAACACATCGTGCTGAAGCTGGCGCGCAGCATCCGCCGGGAAACCGGTGCTCGCAATCTGTGTCTGGCCGGCGGCGTGGCGCTCAATTGCGTCGCCAACGGCAAGATTTTGCGTGAAGGTATCTTCGACAACATCTGGATTCAGCCGGCGGCAGGCGATGCCGGCGGCGCCCTGGGGGCCGCCCTGGCCGGCTATCACATCCACAAGGGCCAGCCCCGCACCATTACCGGTCATGGCAAGGATGCCATGAAGGGCTCGTATTTGGGGCCGGCGTGGCAGCAAGACGACATCGAAACCCGGCTAAGGGCTGCTGGTGCCGTGTTCAGTGTGTTATCCGATGACGAATTGATCGAACAAACCGCCCAAGCCCTGGCCGACGAAAAGGCGGTGGGCTGGATGCAGGGCCGCATGGAATTCGGCCCGCGCGCCTTGGGGGGACGCTCGATCCTGGGCGACCCGCGCTCGCCGACCATGCAGAAGGTACTGAATCTGAAGGTCAAATACCGCGAAAGCTTCCGTCCGTTCGCTCCCTCGGTGCTGCGCGAGGACGTGGCCGAGTGGTTCGAGATCGACGGCGATTCGCCTTATATGCTGCTGGTCGCCCCGGTGGCCGAGCAACATCGTCGACAGATGACGGCGGAAGAGAACGCCTTGTTCGGCATCGACAAACTGAACGTGCCGCGCTCGTCCTTGCCGGCCATCACCCATGTGGATTATTCCGCCCGCATCCAGACCGTGCATGCCGACACCAATCCGCGTTATCACGCGCTGATTTCGGCGTTCAAGGGCAAGACCGGCTGCCCGGTGGTGGTCAACACCAGCTTCAACGTGCGCGGCGAACCCATCGTCTGCACCCCGGAAGATGCCTTCCGCTGCTTCATGGGCAGCGAAATCGAGGTGTTGACCGTGGGCAATTGCTTCCTGAAGAAGGAAGAGCAGGATCCGGCCTTGAAGCTGGATTACAAGAACGCCTTTGAACTGGATTGATAGCAAGTATCCGTGTCGATCATGCCGTCGGTTTTTGCCGGTGGCCTCGGCAAAACGGCAAGCCTAACATCAAACGTCGGTCGGGGTGCTCGGCCCCCTGCCTCCCGCAGCATAAGCCGCGCGCCCCCTTGGGCCTAGAGCGTATTTCGTTCAGTCCGGTTCATAGCCGCATGATTTGAAATAGTTGGCGCATTCTGCGGGCTTGCACAGATCGACGGGCCGCCCGATGAGGCTCCAAAGGCCAGATACGGTTCGCTCGGCCTCTCTTCGCAGTAGGCCTCGAAGCATTCGCCGTTGATCGGGCCCCATTGGCGCCACCATCCCGGTCATCCGCAGACCGGCAACTCATGCCGCCGTCAATCGCCGCCAAAACCCGCGACCGCAAATCCATCGATAGAGGCTGTCCCATTCATGCTGGCCGCCCTCGCTGCAGCCAGCATCAGGAATCAGATTTTCAGCCCCTTGGGAATCCACGGTTACCAAACCGAGTCGGCAACCTCATGAGATTTCGCAGCTAAAGCGATATCCTCCTGACCCATGACCTGATAGAAAAAATGTTCAGGATCTGAATACTCGCTCATTTTTCTGAGAACCATATTGAGATTTGAGTTCTTGAACTGCTTAAACTTGACACTTAGCAGTTTTTCTTGCTGTGGAGTCATGGAGAAATGGTAAGTCCGAGCACTGGCATAATTGGCTAGCGGCTGCGCGTAGCCATCGCTACGCCATTGAACCACATCGTGGTTCAGATGGCAGGAGACGGAAGCCACCGGCCCATCCTCTGCGAAGGAGATACGACGGGCAGAGAGAAAGTTCAGGACATCGCCACAACGGCGCAGTAGGCCTGCCTTGTCGGTAAGAGCGGCGCGGTCCGCCAATGTACCGGCCACACGTTGTAGCAATGTGCCGAATTCGACGGGGTATTCCAGCAGCATCCTGAAGGTATATACATAATTGAGCTTGCCATAATCGCCCGATTCCAGGCGGCTGAAATGCTCGGGCTCGCTCCAGTAATCGAACAAATCCTGAGCGGTGGGGAAAAATTCGAGTTCTTGTTCGTCAAGAAACGATTGAACCATATCCTTTAGTCGGGAATCGTCTTCCCGCAGGGCGGCGTTGACTTCTAACACGACATCGACAGGGTTGGTGCCAGCCTCTTGACGCAGTAATACGAGGAAGTCGTAATAGTGGCGACTTCCCCACATCATTTGCAGCAGGAAATGGATCATGCGAAAGCCGCTTAGCTCGGAGAAGGACATGCTTTTAGTTTCTTGCACGACTTCCTGCCCCTCGAACACCTTGGTCCCATCATAGACACCATAAGCGTTGTCATGCAGGCGCCAGCCAGTACGCTGGAAATAGGCGTCTCTATTGGCTTGGCTTTCCATCTTGGTACCGGGCAGAAGATGCAGATTATAATTGAATACCTCTGCGCCAATATCCACCATCTTGCGATTGGCGGCGATATGGGTTTCAGCAGTTTCCTCAGGAAGCCCCAGGATCAGTTCGGAGAAAAGGCGAACGGGAATGCCTTCCTCCTTCAAGGTCGCGTGCATAGACAGTACTTGGTCTAGGCCAAGGTTCTTGCGTTCGATCGCCTTCAAGGTGGGTTCGTGTAGGGATTGCATCGACGCCCCCACCTGGGACAACCCCCGCAAGGATCGTACCGCCTGGATCACGCGGTCAGGCCGCGTCTTATTCCATTGCGCCGCGACGTATTGGGGATAGTTGTGCTTCTGGTGCAATTGCCACAGATGATCGCCAAATACGGCATCGCGCTCCAGGATGCCAAAATTGGCATCGGCGATGAAGAGGGTCGATGACTTCGTGCAGCGCTCGGCGATATAGTCCATCTCCGCCAGGACGCGCTGTTCACTGAACCGGGTTAATTTGTTGGTGCCAATACCCCAAGCACAAAAGGTACAGCGATAGGGACAGGACCGATTGGTCTCGATGATGGGAGCGATAGGTTCATCGAAGAACTCATCGATCATGCCGGTAAGATAAGGCGAGGGAATGTCGTCGAGATCGGTCAGCGCGTCAAGCGGCGCTCCGATTAAAACAGAGCCATTGTTGTTAATCAGGCTGCCATCGACCATTGTGCGCCGCAGGCGTTCGACATCGCCGTTTTCGTCCAGGAATCGCTGTAGCAACGTGGCGAAGCCGCGTTCGCCCTGATTGAGGATGAAGGCGTCCACATGCGGGGATTTGGCGAAAAAATCGACCGCATGGTCCTGGTCGGCGTTGAGATTGGTAAAGCTGGCGCCACCGCCGACTACAAGCGCGTGAGGGCAGACTTCCTTGGTGATCTTGGCCACCAGGGCATTGAGATTGGAGTTCCAGACATAATGGGACAAGGCGACGACATCGGGGCGCTCGCGGCGGATCGCCTCGATCATCTTTTCGGGCCGTTTGAACAGGCGAACGTCCAAAGGTTCGGAAAGCTGCTTGGCAGCGTATCCGGCGACATAGCCGATGTTCAACGGCATGGTCCAGACACTGATCTTTCCCCAGGTGTGGACCAAATCGCCCAAGAAGATTTTCATGATACCCCAAACCGAGAAGTAATTGATCGCTCAATGGTGGGAGTTGGCAGGTCCGATTTCAAGCAGGCCTTAATCACGCCCCCCGACGGCCAGAGCGTCGAACTCGGCTCGGTCGTTGACATAATCCGCAGGGTCATAAATATCGGACGCCAACACTAGGCAGATGCTGTCCTTGGTGCCAACATGAATGTCTACCCAAGAGAGGGCGGGTAGATACAGTCCGATAAATGGTCGATCAAGTGTGAACGCATCGGCACCGGCGGGTGAGGCCACGCTGAGATCAAGGCGACCGTGCAGGCAGATCAGGAACTGCTCGCAAGTACGATGCGCATGTCCGCCACGATGGGCGTGAGCCGGCATGTCGTACATGTAAAAGACGCGCCGTGCCGCGAAGGGCAACCCTGAGGGGACTTCTCCGAAGGCAAGGGTTCCGCGCTGGGAATCGGGAAATTCTTTCAAGAAAATCAATGAGGGTCGGATCATTTTATCACTTCGGCAATAACGGCTTCAGGCTTACGATTGACTGCGTCGAATATGCGCCACAAATATTCACCGATCATTCCCAGCATGAATATGATCAATCCGGAGAAGAAAGATACCAGGGCGGCAAGTGTTGGAAAACCGGGTTGAGTGCTGCCCACCAACAGCGTTTGTAAGACGACGTACAGGCCATAGAGGAAGCTGAGGGCAGCGGTCCCCAGTCCGAACACGGACATGATTCGAATCGGGCGAACCGAAAAGCCGGTGATGGTATCGACGAACAAATTGACTTTCTTGCGTAGGGTCCAACGCGACTTACCGTGTTCCCGGACCAATCGGTCGTAAGGCAAGATCGATGGCTTGAAACCCAGCCAATATGCATAAAGATTCAGGTTGACGCTTTTCGGACCGGATAACAGATAAGGCACGCACAAGCGATCAACCAGCATGAAGTCGAAGCCACCCGGTGGATAATCGGGGATGACCAACCATCGTAATATTCTGTAGTAAGCGGCAGAGAACATACGCGACCCCAAGGGGTCTTCGCGGCTAGCCCTGACGGCGATGACAAATTTCTCGCCGTCTTGCCATCGCGCTACCATGTCCAACAGCAATTCCGGCGGATCCTGCAAATCAGCCGACAAAGTGACGGCACAATCACCGCTAGCGACGCTCAATCCGGTTTTGATGGCAGGGAATGAACCGAAATTGCGGGCATGGCGCACGACCCTCACCCGGCTGTCTGCAGCAGCGATTTCCCTCAAGATGGAAAAGGAGGAATCCCCGGATCCGTCATCAACGAACACCATCTCCAGGCTGATGCCTCGATCGATCAGGGTCGATGCGATCTCATTCAGACGTTGGTGCAACGCCTTCAGGCTGCCCTCGTTGAAATAGACGGGAACGACCACAGACACAATCCGTCTCTGGGACGGAGCAGCAAGGGGCGAAGAGGGCGAATCCATGCTGCTCGTTTAGCATAGGAACGCCACTGGCGTCCACAGCCGCGGTCATTTTATATTTGCCTGGGCGAAATCGAGCCTATAGTTTGTCGTCGCTTTGGTGCTGATGGTCGGTATGCGTATGTTTGGCAATGAAAAAACCATTCTTGTAACGGGCGGCGCCGGATTCATCGGCTCGTCTTTGGTCAGGTCGATCCTGCACGATTTTCCTTGGCGCATCATCAATGTGGACAAGCTGACATATTCTGCCAGTCCCGCCGCGTTAGCCTCGGTGAGAGACAATCCCGCGTTGATTTCCGAGCAAGTGGATATTTGCGACGGGGTGGCCTTGACCAGACTGTTTCATACTTATCGACCGGACGCGGTCATGCATTTGGCCGCCGAAAGCCACGTAGACCGCTCCATTGATGCACCATCGGCGTTTATTCAGACCAATATCGTCGGCACCTTCACTTTGCTGGAGGTTGCCTTGACCTATTGGCGTGGCTTGGATACCCAAGCGGCCGAGGATTTTCGCTTCCATCACATTTCCACCGACGAGGTGTATGGAAGTCTGGATGAGACGGGATATTTCGACGAGAGCAGTCGCTATCAACCCAATTCGCCCTATGCGGCCAGCAAAGCCTCGGCGGATCATCTTGTGCGGGCTTGGCATCACACTTTCGGCATGCCGGTAGTTTTGAGTAATTGTTCAAATAATTACGGCCCTTTCCAGTTCCCGGAAAAGCTGATCCCACTGATGATTATCAGGGCCTTGGACGGCCTGGATCTACCCGTGTACGGCGATGGCTTGCAAATCCGTGACTGGCTGCACGTGGACGATCACGTGTCAGGATTGCTGGCCGTGCTGGAGCGCGGAAGAGTCGGAGAAAGCTATAATATCGGCGGTTTTGGAGAACGTCGGAATATTCAGGTGGTCGAAACCATTTGCGATATCCTGGATCGCTTGGTGCCGGATGCGGTCGGATCCCGCCGCAGGTTGATCCGCCGAGTCCCCGACCGTCCTGGTCATGATCGGCGCTATGCCATCGATTCCAGCAAGGCCAAAGAAGAATTGGGTTGGCATCCCCGCCAGGATTTCGAAAGCGGGTTGGAACGGACCGTGGCTTGGTATTTGGAACATGAATCCTGGTGGCGAGAAATCCTGCAAACCCGATACGATACAGCTCGTCTGGGTATGAAGGGACAAGCCTGAAATGAAAGGTATAATCCTTGCCGGGGGGACTGGCTCGCGACTGTATCCCTTGACCGCAGCCACCAACAAACAACTTATTCCAGTCTATGACAAGCCGTTAATTTACTATCCCATGTCCACCTTGATGTTGGCTGGTATCCGCGACATCCTGGTGATCTGCTGCCCCGGCGATTTGCCGACCTATCAAAAGGTTCTGGGAGACGGCGCTCGCGTGGGGATGAATGTCCGCTTCGCCATCCAAGAGCAACCGAATGGCATACCCCAGGCCTTTATGATCGGACGGGAATTCATTGAAGGACAATCCTGCGCACTTGCCCTGGGCGATAACATCTTTTTCGGACACGGTCTGCGGACCATATTGCGTGATGCTGCCAACCAGAAGCAGGGGGCAACAGTTTTCGGCTATTGGGTCAGCGATCCGCAGCGCTTCGGCGTGGTCGCCTTCGACGCCCAGCTTCGCGCCATAGATCTCGAGGAAAAGCCGATTGCGCCGAAATCCAATTATGCGGTAACCGGATTGTATTTCTACGACGATAAGGTGGCGGACCTCGCCGCAACCTTGAAACCCTCGTCTCGAGGTGAAACGGAAATCACCGATCTCAATCGGCTGTACCTGGAGCGCGGTGAATTGACGGTGCGGCGCTTGGAACGCGGCTTCGCATGGTTGGATACCGGGACGCCCGATTCCTTGCTGGATGCAGCCAATTACATCGCCACCATCGAACGCCGCCAGGGTCTTAAGATCGCCTGTATCGAAGAAATTGCCTGGCGACAGGGATGGATCGACGACCAGCAATTGGGTGGTCTGGGCAGACAATTGGAAAAATGCGACTATGGTCAGTATTTGCTGCGGACATTGGAGCATGGCAAATGACGAAAGTCATTCCTTTCAATGATTTAGCCAGACACAATGAAGCCTTTATAAATGATTTGAAGATGGCTGTCGGCAGGGTCATCGACAGTGGCTGGTTCGTCCTGGGAGAAGAAGGAAAGGCGTTCGAATCTTCTTTCGCCGAATATTGCGGTGCCGCCCGGTGTGTCGGCGTCGGCAATGGCACGGATGCCCTGGAACTAGCGCTACGGGCCTTGGAATGCGGTCCCGGCGATGATGTTTTGACAGTTGCCAATGCCGGTATGTATAGCGCTGCCGCCATCACCGCCACCGGCGCCCGGCCAGTATTCATCGACGTCGATCCCGTTCGCTTGACCATGGACCCACGATCCCTGGCCGCAGCCCGAACCACGCGCACCAAAGCTGTCATCGTCACCCACCTCTATGGCCGCTTGGCTGACATGGATGCGCTTTTGGCCGCGGCCGACGGCGCACCGGTGATCGAGGATTGCGCCCAGGCCCATGGGGCGATTCGCCATGGCCGTAAGGCCGGTACATTCGGGGCACTAGGATGTTTCAGCTTTTTCCCCACCAAAAATTTGGGCGCGCTGGGGGACGGCGGGGCGGTGGTCACCAACGACGGGGCTTTGGCCGAGCGGGTTGAGCAACTGCGCCAATATGGATGGAGCCGGAAGTACCAGGCGGATCTGTTCGGCGGCCGCAATAGCCGGCTTGATGAGATGCAAGCTGCCGTTCTGCGACTAAAGCTGCCCTCCCTGGATGGTTGGAATAGCCGGCGCCGTGCTATCGCGCAACGTTATCAACAGGCCTTGCCCCCCGGGGCGATGCCGCCGCTGGGGGAAGACGATGTTGCCCATTTGGCGGTGGTTCAGGTCGATGACCGATCGCGGCTCCAGGATATGCTGACACAGGCGAATATCATCTGGAGCGTGCATTATCCTATCGCCGATCATCGCCAGCAGGCCATGGCACACTTAGCACCGTTCGCTTCGCTCCCGGTTATCGAAGCCGCACAGGATCGAATCCTGACCCTGCCATGCTTTCCCGAGATGACGGACCGTGAAGTCGAGCGGGTCGTGGCAGTGTTGACTGAATTCTGCAATTCATGATGGACACCCCACCCTTCATTCATGCTGACGCCCGTGTCGGCCAGGCCCGCATCGGCGCAGGCAGTAAGATTTGGCAATTCGTGATCATCCTGGACGGGGCGGAAGTCGGTGCCGACTGCAATATCAATGCCTTGGTTTTGATAGAAGGCGATGTGGTCATCGGGGATCGCGTCACCGTAAAATCAGGTGTGCAATTGTGGAGCGGCCTGCGTGTTGGCGATGATGTATTCATCGGCCCTAATGCCACTTTCACCAACGATCTCCTTCCTCGGTCACGGCAATATCCTCAGCAATTTGCCCGAACCGTACTGGGCAAGGGTTGCTCGATCGGCGCTAACGCCACGATCGTCGCCGGTATCAATATTGGCGAAGGTGCCATGATCGGAGCAGGCAGCGTGGTGACCCACGATGTCGGCCCTTATGAATTGTGGTACGGAAACCCTGCCCGGTGCAAAGGGCGGGTGGATAGCCAGGGCCGCATTCTGCAACGAACGGATGTCACTTCCTGAAGCGTTCCAGTAAAAGTTCACGCAACAGCGGACGTTGATAGCGCAAGGTCAACGATTTCGTTTGGGGCGGCACTGCTACGGCGATTTGTACGCCGTTTGCCGCCACCACCGGTACGGGGTGGCCATCGGCTCTGGCATCCCACCAAGGCCAATAAAGTGAATTGACTGCGACGATGCCACCTTTTGGAGCTGATAGGGTGATATCGTATCCATCGACAACAGCCTTTGCGGCATCGATATTTATCGGCCCTGCCGCCCCCAGACGGGTGGCGTCTTCAATGGTCGGAACCACCACCAGATCCCCAACCATTGCGGTCTGGGCAATGCGGGCGTGGTATTCAAGGCTGTGTTCCTCGTGGTTATCGACGATTACCGTCTTGACGGCGAAGGCCCTGGGCAGGGCCTCCGGCAATTCATAAACATAGATGTCGCCCGGACTGAAAATCTGCCGCACCCTCAGTTTGAGAAACGCGGTAAGCCCGCCGACCATTTCCGGGCGTGCCCGCGACAAAGGCGCACCCGTCGGTGGGGAGTGTAATAGGTGCAGGCGGCTGGAATTTAGCGGCAGGGGGCTTAAAAGATAACGAACGTTGGCGATGGCCAACAGATCCAGATTCAGGTGCTTCTCCACATCATAACTGGTTCCTTGCCAGTAATCCCAATTCCAGCCCGGGCGGGTGACCAAGGTGCTGGGGGCGCCGTTCTGTAGCGCCCCCCAATAGGCTGACCAATAGCGATTGTTCAGGTTCAACTGGCCATCGAAGGTGTCCAGGTCGTAAAGGCCGGCAACGATGTTGGCCGTGGGGTGTTCATAAAGGGACACGGTGCGATATCCCGGTTGTGGCGACCAATCCTTCTGCGCCAGCGCGGGAATACCGGCATAGATGCTTTGGCCACCGACCAACAGAAAGGCCACAGCCATTTGAGCCTTGGCCAACGTCATCATGCCAAAGGCCATGGCGCCTAGCATGGGTGCCGGACGTCGCAAGAATGCAGGAAGCCGCTCCGCCATGGGTATACCATCGGCGAAAGCCCGACCGACAACCAGCGGTGCCACCGCCAGCATGGCAAGGATCATGTATTGTTGATGACTGAGTCGGTTGATCGGTTCCAGGCCCACCTTATGCCAGGGAAAAGCGTCGGCAAACACGATCAGGCCCAAGACCATCAACACTGCCGCAATAGCGCGGGAGATGAATTGATCGCGGCGCCAAGCCAGAGCCAATCCGCCAAGAACCAACAGCATTACCGGCGGCCAGAAACTGATCCAAACGTGAAGCGTGTGTGCGACTGCCTCGCTCAGAGTGCTGTTTTGGTCCAGATCGGTGCCGTATCCACGGGCGGTGATGCTGCCAGCCTGGATCAGCGCAAACAGTACTTCATGCCAATTGGCCAGCCACACCGCAAGTACGGCCATGAATCCCAACACGACCCGCGTCAGCCGCACATGTGGGCACAGCAAGGTAGCCGCCAGCAAAGCTGGAGCCAGTGCGGGGCCCACTTTCATGGGATCGGCGGCAGCCACCGAGACTAAATAGATGGCGAGATATCGCCAGAACTTGGGGTGATTCGATAGAGCGACGATGACATAAACGCCAATCGGCAATACGGCGAAGCCAAGTCCGAACGAAAGAGAGTAATTGCCTATATAGTCGTGTGAAACGGTAAGTATGGCCGCAGTAAGTGCGGCAACAGCTGTCCTTGCCCCGACGTGGCGAACCAGCAAGTAAAATCCAAGAAAGCAAAGGGAACCAACGACGAATTTATGAGCTAAAATGGCAACCCAGATCGGTAAATATTTAAAAGCGAATACCTCCGGTTGAAAATATTGCATGCCCAGAAGCCATATATACATATCCTGGCCGCCAGCAAAGGCATGCGAAAATAATGAACCATCCCATTTATGTAAGTAAATATCGTAAGGAACGGTCAGGTTACCTTCTGAATCCATCCCAACAAACGAATTGGCACCGAAAACGTAGAACTCCAATAAAAGAATCGGAATATATAAAAAATACCAACCAAGTCCATTCAGTCGGTCTTCCCAACCGCGGACACGGGTCAGGACGACAAGACTGGTGAAAAATGCGCATAAGCAAATCAATGGAATAATAAAACGCACGTTATCAGCCATTTTAACTACCAATGTTATTGTTTTTTACTCTGATGAAGCCAGAGTGGAAAAGGCGACCAGCCTGGGCGGCGTCGCACGGGCATATCGGGGATTTCACCATGACCAGACCAGATCAGAATCCGCTCCAGACGCTTATCTTCGCACACATCCTTATGTGCAGAAATAACCGACGATCCGTCAACGACTCGATATTGCACGGGCCCGGTTTTGAGTGGAGGAAAAGGGTATATTCTGCCGCCCAGGCCGTTTAACTGCCTTTTCCAGCAGGGCAATTTAATGTCGAATGCGAGGGCTGTTCTACCATAGGCCCAATTTCCCGGATGGCGTTTTCCATCAAGATTCGGTAGCCGGCGGCGGTCAGATGGCCGCTCACCAATTCTCTTGGCTGTTCATGGCTACGCAATCGATCGGTGACATCAATCACCTTCATCCCGGCGTCACGCATGAGTTTCTGAACGCGTGCCCGTTCGGGGTGAGAGTCGCCGCCGATGAGGGAGCTCATGTCCGGGATGAAAAGGACGATAATGGGAGCGCCGTGATCGCAACCGTATCGAACCGCCTCCCGGAAGACCAAATCAAGGGCGGCCAGGGCCTCCTGTGTATTCGCTGCCTCGGACGGTTGGCTGGATTTGCTGTTCAGGACCCAAGGCATCCTGTCGTTGAGGATGCGGCGAACCGTACCGACGGTTCCGGCAAAAGCCAGATGGGCGGTTGCGCTTCTTAGGATGCGAACGGTGGTCCCTATGGTGGCGGGGGGAGTCGCCGCCGCAGGCCCCGTGGTTAAGGAAAGCCGGGTTTGGGTCGTTGCCAAGCGATATGCGGCCAACGCAAGATACGCGGAATCGATATCCCTCTGTTTGCCGGGCAGTTCCTGCCGGAAACCGGGCTCTAGATATCTGTGCAAAATCGGATCGGATAGACTTGTCACAGTCGGTAACAAATCGTTCCCCTCATAATAAACCCAGATGATGGTCTTGGCATTGACGAGGGGGTAATATTCCTTAAGAGATGCCAGTTCAAGAGCAGGATCGTTCCCACTCATGGACACATTTGCCAGCGATCCGAACGAATCGCGAAGAAAACCAGCAATACTTTGCTTTTCCTCGACGCAATAGCCATGCCCGAACGAATCGCCAATCAACATGATGTCGGTCTTGCCGTGATCCCATATGGTATCGTCATTACGGAAACCAAAGCGATCGGCCTGGTAACTGATCCACCCTGCACCTTCATTGCACAACAAGGTCCGGCGCCTTGAAAAGCCCCCTAAAGGCTGAACAGGGACTCCTTCAATCGTCAGAGGGCGGCCAAGCATCGTCTGGGGAATGACCACCGGCAAGGCGTCGTTGTGTTCGCCGGCGAGGGTATTGATGGCCGATTCCCCCCGTGCCGTCAAACTCAGCGGCTGCTCGCGTCGCCAAGCATCCACTCCCAATAAGCCAAACCCCATGGCATACAAGCCAACAGTGAAGATTGCTGCCGATACACCCGTTCCCATATGGCGCCAATAGCCGAACCCGGCCGGCAGCATCAGGGCCAGGATCAAGTGGGCGTTCAGGACATCGACATTGTCCGCCCTAGCATCCCATGGAGATAACGCGATATGGGTGACAAAGGCGACACCGGGAATGATGCCCGCCACGAGCAGCAAGAAAAATCTAAGCGTCATTCCATTTCCGATAAGCGCATTCGAGCCACTTCCCGGAGTTGCAGGAAGGAAGGGCGGCGGCAATCTTGGCCCAGCTCCGCTTCCAGGACAAGATGCAATGCATGGTCACGATCACTGTACGGCAAGGGCACGGTCCGTCCGCACGCGGTGATGGCGACGCCGTCAGGGGCGTTACCCTTCAAGCGGCACAAGCCGCGCCGAGCCTTGCACCGAACCGGATCCCGATCCCGATGAATTCCTCTCAGCGGGATTTGGTATTAGTTCGCTGGACGTGAGGGTTACTAGCAGATATGAAGGCCCACACTGGGTAAAAAGGGCGCGGAAGCGTGTGCTTTCCTCGCTTACGGTTCGGCAAGGCGTGTGACCTCCATGTTGTTCAATTCCTATGCCTTCATCTTCGCGTTCCTACCGATCGTCGGCATCGGGTATTTCTGGTTAGCTCGTCGTGCCACGAACCTGGCGCTTGTCTGGCTTTTGCTCAGCTCCATGCTGTTCTATGGATGGTGGAGTTGGAGCTATCTTGGTCTTATTGTCGCGTCTTTTGTGGCTAATTATTTGTTCGCTATATTTTTGGCGCAACATCGCAGCCTGATCCTGCTGTCCTTTGGGGTAGGCTTGAATCTGGCGGTTCTGGGCTGGTTCAAATATGCCAATTTCACTGCCGATAATCTGAACGTTCTTTTTGACCTGGGGATCAATCTGGCCCCCATTGTCCTGCCCTTGGCCATTTCTTTCCACACATTCCAGCAGATTGCTTATTTGGTGGATGTGAAACGTGGGGTGGAACCCGAGCCCAATTTGCTGCGTTATGGGCTGTTCGTCTGCTTTTTCCCGCAATTGCTCGCCGGCCCCATCGTTCATCACCACGAAATGCTGCCGCAATTGAAGGGGTGGCGTCAGGCGCTTCGACACGAGGATCTGGCCGTCGGAGTAACCATATTTCTGATCGGGTTGGCCAAGAAGACCCTGATCGCTGACCGCATGGCCGCGTATGCCAGCCCCATGTTCGATGCCGCCGCTACCGGTCTTCCGATCTCTTTGCTTGATGCTTGGGCCGGCGTTCTGGCCTATACACTTCAAATATATTTCGATTTTTCAGGCTACTCGGATATGGCCATCGGGCTCGCCCGAATGTTCGGCATTCGTCTGCCGATGAATTTCAACTCACCCTACAAGGCGGCTTCGATCATCGAGTTTTGGCGCCGCTGGCACATCACCCTGTCGCGCTTTCTGCGGGATTATCTTTATGTTCCCCTGGGGGGAAACCGACACGGGGGGGGGCGCCGATATGCCAATCTGATGGTTGTCATGCTGCTGGGCGGGTTGTGGCACGGCGCCAACTGGACCTTCGTGGTTTGGGGAGGGCTGCATGGCTTATATCTTGCTCTCAATCATGGCTGGCATCGTTTGAGCGCGGATTGGCGGGTTCCGGGGCCGTCTTGGCCGTGGCGGGCGATGGGGTGGCTGTTGACCTTTCTGTGTGTGATGCTCGCCTGGGTGTTTTTTCGTGCCGCCAATTTTGATACTGCCTTGAACATTCTGACCGGGATGGTAGCGGGCGAGGGGCGGGTGGTGGTGACGAGCAGTTATTTGACGGTTTTCAAATGGTTGGAGCCGGTCCTGGGCGCCGTTCAATATTCGCCCCAACCGCTGCCCTATTTCGATGGACGCGAACAGGTGCTGTGGAGTCTGGGTTTCCTTGCAATCGCCCTGTTCCTTCCCAATACCCAACAATGGATGGCAGATTTTCAGCCGGTTCTGGATAATGTCGGCACCCGAACGGCACTTCCGTCTTGGATGCGTTGGCGCCCTCGTCCGATCTGGGCTGTTCTGATGGTCGTGCTGGGATGCGCGGGCATCATCGCCGCCATGCAGCCCAGTGAATTCATTTACTGGCAATTCTGATGAACGCACCGTTCCGCCGATATTTACGAATTCTGTTCGGCATCGGGTTGCCGCTCTTGGTTCTGGCCATGCTTTGGGCCATGGTGACGGGCAATCTGCAGTCGAATTTTTGGGTGTTCCGCTGTTCAGCCGCCGGCTATGGTCCCGACACTTATCTTGGCTCCTGTGCCGACAAGGCTTATGCCGATTACGAGCGGGGTGCCGCGTGGTTGGGAACCGAGCCGAAGGCGTTGCAGGCCTTGCGTGACGCGGATGTGGTCGCTTTGGGAAACAGTAGGGCCGTCGCCGGTTTTTCGGCGGAGGGGTGGTTCGACTGGTTCCAGGCCCGCGGAATGCGGTTCTACAACCTTGCCTTTAACGGCGAATTCGACCTGTTCCCCATCAGTTTGCTGGAAAAGCTGGATCTTCGGCCCCGGGTGATCGTGGTCAATGTGGATTATTTCTTTTACGGTACCGCCAATTTGGTGGGGAAACGCGTGATGGGCGGAGCCCCTGATGTCCGCTTTGAATATGAAGCCAAACAATGGATACAGCAATGGCATCGCCTTTATTGTAGCGGCGACCGCGGCCTGCTGAGTTGGGTGTGTGGAGATGCCCCAGCCCAATATCGCTCTGGTTTGGACGGAAGGGCCAGTTATGGCGACTGGCCGATGGAGCGGCGCGTACCGATCGAGATGTCGTTGGATTTTCCTCGGGCCGACTATCCGCACCTTTTGGAGAAAGCAAAGGACTTCAAGCGGCGATCCTTGCAACGTGGGGCCTGTTTGATTTTGTCGGTGGTTCCCACTAACGGAATCAATCATCAGGTAGCCCAGCGTCTGGCCGAGGATTTGTCGCTACCTCTGGCCTTGGCGGAAGCCGATGGCTTGTATACTTATGATGGCAGTCACATGTCGCCGGACCAGGCACAGGCGTGGTTTCAGCGGGTGTCTCCAGCCATGGACAAGGCGCTAACTGCCTGTTCTGAGCTGGGTCAACGCTGAGTCTGGCTTCGCGGAGGCTGGGCTTGTTTGTTGCAGGTGTGCTGGTCTAAAACAGCTACGTCCGTCGCGAGATGCGATCATGTACGCGTAAGGGAAAGCTTAGGATGGAATACAAGAAACTCTCTATCGTTATCCCTTGTTATAATGAAGAAGCTACACTGGAAGTGATTGTCGATCGTGTCCTGGCAGCGGATTGCGGCGGGTTGGCATTGGAAATCCTGATCATCGATGATGGTTCGCGTGACCGCTCGGTCGAGGTGATCGAGACACTTGTTAAAAAGCACCCGCAAATCGTCTTCTGCCGCCATGATGTCAATCAGGGCAAAGGCGCCGCCTTGCGCACTGGCTTCGAGAAAGCCAGCGGCGACATCGTGCTGATTCAGGATGCAGATCTTGAATACAGCCCCAACGACTACCCAAAATTGTTGAAGCCGATTTTGGATGGCCGGGCCGACGTGGTGTTTGGCTCGCGCTTCAAGGGCGGCGACGAAACCAGGGTTTTGTACTTCTGGCATTCGGTTGCCAACAAGGTTTTGACCCTGACCTCTAACATGTTCACTGACCTAAACCTGACCGATATGGAAACCTGTTATAAGGTTTTTGTCGCATCGGTGATTAAGAACGTCAAAATTGCCGAAAATCGCTTTGGTTTCGAGCCTGAAATCACTGCCAAGGTGGCCCTCCAGAGGCCGCGCCCCCGCATTTTCGAGGTGGGTATCTCGTATTCGGGCCGAACTTACGAGGAAGGTAAGAAAATCGGCTGGCGCGATGGCTTCCGCGCACTTTATTGCATCATCCGATATAACTTATTCGCCTGATGCCTTGACCGTTGCTCAGTTCATCTTGTTTAAATCCGCCATCAGTATTGGAGTTTGGCGTGAGTAACGCGATTACGGCTGTGGATCGAGACAAATCGCGGAAAGGGATTCTTCCGTGGTGTTTCCCAGTGGGGCTTGCACTGTTGCCGCTGATCGTATTGTACGCGAACAAGGGGACTGTTCCGCTACTGCTTTTGTGCGCTACCGGCGCCGCATTTGATCGTCTCTTGTTCGACCGAGGGCGCTGGTCGGTTTCCTGGCAGGGGGGCGTCATTTTTGTCGCCGTCTTGGCTTGGGGTCTCTTGACGATGTTGTGGGAGGAAACGCCGGGCTTGGCGGTGAATAAGTTTGGTCAATTAGCCGCTTTGGGTAGTGTGGGTTTCTTGTTGCATTATGGTATCGCCGATTTTTCGTCCAAGGAAAGAAGACGGGGAATTGTCGCTGCCACCGGCGGAATTGTTGTGGCCATGCTGTTGGTCGTCGTCGATTCGCAATTGCGCGGCAAGGCGTCGGAAACCTTGGCGGGGCTGGTAGGGTTCGACGATTTTGTCTACTCGGCGGCAAAACTCAAGGCGGCCTGTTCCCTGTCATCAGTGCTGGCCGGCCCCATCGCTTTGTGGTTGTGGCGGGCTGGGCAGCGTTGGATGGCCATCGGTCTTGCCGCAACTATTGGCTTGGCGGCCGTACTGGCCTCCAGCAACACCTCGGTGCTGGCCTTGGTGGTGGGGTTGGTGGCCGTCGGCTTTGGCGAATGGCGTCCACGGCTGGGGGCTTCGTTGGCAGCGGGATTGCTGTGCTTGGCATTTGGGGTGGCGCCGTTGGCCGTCGGTGCTTTGCCCCCTCCCATGGATATGGCACGTAGCACGCCGTGGCTGCCAAATTCCCTTTTTCACCGTTTCGCCATTTGGAAATTTACGGCAGAACGCATCGCCGAACGACCGATCCTCGGTTGGGGCCTGGATGCATCTCGAGAGCTGCCTGGGGGGACTGATCGGGTGGATGTGCCGATCTTCCCGGAACCTGGGGTGATCCAAGCGATGCAAACCCAAGCACTGCCGTTGCACCCCCATAATATGATGCTACAATTGTGGCTGGAATTGGGGGGGTTGGGCGGCATTCTGGTCATCTGCGGGCTGGCTTGGGCCATCCTTAAGGAGTGCTCTACTCGGGCCGGCGGCGGGCATTTGGCTGTGTTTTGCGCAGCGTTGGTGGTCGCGGCGGCAAGTTTTGGCGCGTGGCAAAGCTGGTGGCTGTCTTGTGTGTGGCTGGCCCTGGGGCTGGCACGGGTCGCGCGGGACGATACTTAACCGTGTTGGAAACGAGTGTCTTCATGTTGTTCGCAGACTATTTGCCCGTCTTGGTCAGGGTGACCCCGTGAGCCGCCGTGTGGTTCTGGTGACTGGAGGGGCGGGGTATGTCGGCAGCCATGTCTGCAAAGCTTTGGACCGGGCGGGCTTTCTTCCCGTTACATACGACAACCTCACACACGGCCATGCTTGGGCGGTGAAGTGGGGGCCCATTGAGAAGGGGTGCCTGCTGGATGGCCAACTTCTGCGGGATGTCATGCGACGGTACCGGCCGGTAGCAGTGGCCCATCTTGCCGGATTGATCGCAGTGGGGGAGTCTGTAACCAACCCGTTGATATATTGGCGGCATAATGTTGAGGGTAGCCTCAGCCTGCTTGCCGCCATGCATGATTGCGGCATTGATCGGCTGGTGTTTTCCAGTACTTGTGCCATTTACGGCGCGCCACGCCTTCAGCCCATTGATGAATCCGCCGTAGCGGCCCCACTCAGTCCCTATGCATGGACGAAGTTGGCGGTGGAGCAGATGCTGCGCGATTGCGCCCACTCTCATGGCCTTAAATGGGTTGCCTTGCGCTATTTCAACGCTGCTGGTGCCGATCCCGATGGTGACGTCGGTGAAGCGCACGCCCCTGAAACCCATCTCATTCCCATCGTCTTGGAGGCGGCTGCCGGGCTAAGGCCGGCCGTAACGGTGTTTGGGCAGGATTATCCGACTCCCGACGGCACCTGTCTGCGTGATTACGTACATGTATCGGACATCGCCGATGCCCACCTGCTGGCGCTTGATTATCTCGACCATGGACATCCTTGCCGACCGTTCAACCTGGGCAGCGGCACAGGCTATTCGGTCCAACAGGTGATTGCCACCGCCGAGAAGGTCACCGGGCGCCCGGTCCCCGTGATCATGGGGCAACGTCGTCCCGGCGATCCTTCTTGCTTGGTCGGACAGTGCCATGACGCTCGGCATGTGCTGGGATGGCGCCCGAAATTCGCCGATTTGTCGGTTCAGATCGAACATGCCTGGGCGTGGATGCAGTCAAGGAATAAAGGTTGACCGATGCGTTTGCGTTCCGTTCTGCCGACGGTAACTTGGGCGATTTGGCTGGCGATTGCCCTGATCTGGTATCTTTGGCAATTCCGCCCATTGATCGATCCTGTTCTTAGAGCGTTGTCTTGACGATTTTAATACCCTTGTTGGTGATGACGGCGGGCTCCTTGGGTTGGGGGGCGATGGCGGTGCGTCTGGCCGTTCCGCTGAAGGGTATGGGACTCGTGCCGGCCACCACCCTCTGTTTCGGTTTAGGCATGGGATTGTTGGGGTGGTGGGGGTTCGTGCTGGGCGCTTTGGGCTGTTTCACCGCACCTTATGCGTGGGCCCTGTGTTTGGCCGGGATTCCTGGTTTGGTTTTTTTACCCCGGCCTGTCATGGCGCCAAGGCAACTCGGGTGGGCGAATACTCTTCTGCTGATTTATCTGTTGATGATCGCCCTGGGTGATGCGCTCGAAGCGATACCCCCTCCCACAGATGCCGACAGCTTGGCCTATCATTTCGCTATTCCGCGTCAGATGAGTTTGACAGGGCACTTGGTGTTCGTCCCCCGAGGGGCCGATGGTGCCGTCCCTCTGATCCAGCAGACCGGCTACGGTATCGCCTTGCTGATGGGAGGCGAGGGAGTCATGACCGGGTGGGCTGCTCTTACCGGCTGGGTGGCGGTGGCGGTCACTTTCGTGCTGGCCCGGCGGTGGTTGTGCGTGACTTGGTCGCTTGCGCTGGCCGCATTGATGGCATCACTGCCGGCTTTCCTTTACGGAGCAGGCAGCGGTCAAGTGGAAGCCCGTATGGCGGCTTTCATCGGCATTTTGGTCTGGGCGTTGATGGAAAGCCGCCATACGCCCGGAAAAGGTTGGGCGATGCTGGCAGGGATGGCGGCGGGTCTAGCGATTGGCAGCAAATATCCGGCCCTGTTTCTTGCGCTATTGGGTGGGCTTTTGTTGCTGCCGCAGCGCAAGGGCTTGGCCAAAGCCTCCCTTTACGGTGTCGTCGCTTTGGTGGTCGGCGGACAATGGTACGGCTGGAACTGGTGGAATTCTGGCGATCCAGTTTTCCCTATGCTGTTTGGAATAGTTCCCTACGCGCCAGGGATTTCTTGGGATGCCGAACAAAATGCCGCGTTCAAGCATTGGATCGCCAGTGCTGAGTTGCCATTGGTTCGTGATTGGCAGGAATTCCTGATCTATCCTTTTCGCCTTTCGTTCTTTCCCCATGAGGCCATGGAATCGGGCCGTACCGGCTTGGGACCCTGGCCTGCCTTGATGCTTCCGCCGGCCTTTGTTTTCCTTTGGTTGTCGCGGCGGCGGCTGCGTCATTCGGACATGGCGATTCCACTGTTCCTGTGCTTTGGATTCTACGTTCTGTGGTTTTGGTTCGGTGCCTCGCAACGCGTCAGACATTACCTGCCACTGATGCCCTTGGCTTTGGTCCTGCTGACTGTCGCCTGCCTCCGCCTAACGACGAACGGGGTCGCCAAACGCTTCATGGCGGCGGCTTTGGTCGTATGCTTGATGATTCAAGCCGGCGCCCAGGTTGTATTTGTACGCCCGACCTTGAGTTTTTTGGCGGGTGGAGAAGACCGGCAAGCATATCTGCGGCGTCTTGTGGAACGTTATGCGGCACAGGAATGGCTGAACGCGCACAAAGCAGAAATTGGGCATGTCCTCATCACCGTGCGGCAATGGCTTTATTTTTCCGACACGAACGCCACCTATTTCACCCCCAATCAGACCGGTTATTTCAACCTCAATCGATCTGCGGACGATGTGTGGGGCCAGTTGCGCCGCTTCGGTATCACGCATTTGGCGTTGCCAGCGGATGCGAATGGTCGGTTGGCGGTTGATTTGGGCGATAAGGCCGCTGTATTCGAAGCCGCTGGTTGTCTATCCCGATTGGTTTTGGTGGAAAGTACGGCCCCGCCCATTTCTCGTGCTCTCAGCTCGGGAAGCGGTCAAAGCTGGACGGCCATTCTAAGACTTGAACCGGTGGGCTGCCCTTACGAAAGCAAAGCCCAAGCACCGTGACAACAACAATATGGCGGCACAGACTAAGGCTGCCTTGACTGATCCGGCAGCGTAAAGCGAGAAGTTTTGGTCGAAATCGATCAGCCAGGGAGCGATGGTCAGGACCAATGGGGCACCAAGAGGTCCTTGGCGTAGCCAGAGCCGAGATACCACAAGGGACAAGACGCCCAACAGCATGGCTGCCGTCAGCAACCCCGGTCTTCCAGCTTGGACTAGGGGTTCGCCCAGCAAGGTGATGGACCCTGAATGATTGGATATGCCGGTGACGCCGCAATATCGTTCGCCATATTCGTCGCCCCGCGACAGTGATGGCTTTTCCGGCCAAAGGATTCGCGGTATCAGGGCTTCGGCGAAATACCATGGGCTTCGTCCACCATCTCCTCTGGGGTGGGCCAAGCCGGCGGCTTGGGCAAAGCGCAGGCAATAAAGCGTTTCAGCCTGTCGCAGCGCCAATTTCCAGCGCAAGGTTTCGGTTATCGACCACAATGGTTTGTCGCTGGTGATCGCGCCCCGATGCAGGCCCAGCAGAATCGCGCCGGCGACCGGAATGACGACGATCAACAAACCTAGCACTGGCCGGATCCTGGATGGGACCTGGAACAGCAAGAAGAGTACCCCGGGAATGGCAAAATAGGCTGCCAGTTTCAATTGGAACGGTGTCAATAGGGCGATCACGGTGAAAATGGCGGCCAGTGCCCCGAGTAAATTGGGTAATTGCCGTGAGCGTCCGGCTAAAACCAGCGAAGCCGCGGCCAAAAGCATGATGGGCGGCAAAAGATCACATAAGGACGGCGGCAAAAATCCGCGCCGACCGATCTGAAACGTGATCCCCCCACAGATCAGTAGGGTCCACGCCCAGAAGCTGGGAAAGGGTGGGCGGCATTGCGGCGTGTTGTTCGGCTTCCCGTCTAAGCCCAGCAAGGCTAACACCAATCCGATTCCGGCGAAGGATAACACCAAGGCTTCCGCCGGTGAGGCACTGGCGATGAATGGAAAATTGATGTTCGCCAATTCGTCGCCCAGAACGCGGGCCTGGGCCGGAGTTTGGCCGGGCAAAGGATCGACCGGAGAACGCCCGGTCAGCAGCAAATAGCTGGCTGGAGCCAGAGAATATAAGACCACGGCTAGAACCGGCAGCAGGAAAGACGGTGAGACCCAAGGGGGGGCAACTCGTTGGTCATGGTGGAGCGCCATGGCGGTTAGCAATACCGCGACAACCGCTATTCCCCGCATGATTGGAAACGGTGCCGATGGACCATATCCGATCCACATAGGCCCGGTCGCCAGAATCAGCCCACACGTCAGGGCAAGAAGCCGCGTCATGACGAGCAGTTCTGGTCGAAGGCCTGGTGGACGCTATTCGCCCATCCCTTGAGCGAGGATTGTCCCAGCCAATGGGTGATCGGAACAAAAAAGCCAGTTTTGCGGCGGTGCAAAATCGACGCCGGCAGCGGTGGGACGGCAGTGTCGGCCATATGGCCCTTGTTAGGGAATTGGTCAACCGTCAAGGCTAGGACAGCGCGGAACAGGTTGATGTCGACCAAGGGAGTTCGAATCTCCAAAGAATGGGCCATGCCGGCCCAGTCGGAATCGCGGAGAAGTTGGTTGCGCATGTACAGCGAGGTCTCTAATGCGCTGACCCGCCAGCGATCCGAATCGATGTTGGCGCAGGCTTGGGTCAAGCCGTTGCAATCCCGCAAAGTTTCCAGCCCGGCACGGGCCATATCTGAATCCAGCACATGATCGAGTTCCCAAGGCATGTAAAGGCCACGGCGCAGCAAATACGCCCCATCCCACGAGCCACCATATTCAAGCAACCCTGCTGTTTTGGCCGAGGTCACATGCCCGATCCACGGTGCTGTCAATTTTCGGAATCCCCTTCCCAATCCAGGAAAGGCCGAGAACGGCAACAGCCACCGAACCATACGGGGAAGGGTCTGGAAAGTGTTGTAGCCGGCAAACAATTCATCTCCGCCAACGCCCGACAGCGCGACTTTCAGCCCCAAACCGGCAGCAGCGCGAGCTACCAGCCACGTGTTAACACCATCGATCGTCGGTTGGTCCATGTCTTCCAGGATACGAGCGCGAACGTCAGCGAAATCGCTTGCACGGATACGCACGGTATTGTGTTTGCAGCCGTACAACGCCGCCACCTGCTCGGCCAAGGGGGCTTCGTCCTTGGGAGTGCCTGCAAATTCTTCGAAACTCAGCGTTACCGTCTGTGGGGGCTGGGGGGCCAGACCGGCAACCAAAGCCGCCAATGTGGTGGAATCCAGTCCGGATGACAAAAACACGCCAACCGGCACATCGGATTCAAGGTGGTGTGCCACGCTGTCGCGAAGAACCCGCGCCAGCGCATCGGGATCGGGGGCTGGCGCGGCGCGGGCCGTCGCGATCTCATCGGTCAGGTTAAAAAAGCGACCGGTTCGGCGTGAACCATCAGCACCTGCAACGAGCCAGGAACCCGGAGGCAGGGGACGGATATGGCGATAAAGGGTATGGGGTTCCGGAACATGTCCCCAAAGGAAAAATCCTGTATGGCCAGCGGGGTCCGCCGCGGTTTCGATGCCGCCACCCGCCAGTAAAGCCTTGACTTGCGACGCGGCGCGCAATGTTTTGCCATCATCGGCCAAATATAGTGGCTTAATTCCGAAATGGTCCCGCGCCAGCAACAAGGTTTGCTTTTGTTCGTCCCACAGGGCGAAAGCGAACATGCCGCGGAGCCCCTCCAACATGGCGACGTCGTATCGGGCATAAAGATGAAGGATGACTTCCGTGTCGCTATGGGACGCAAAGCTGACCCCTTGCTGGATCAGATCTTCCCGGAGGGCCCTGAAATTGTAAATTTCTCCATTAAAAACAATATGATATCTTCCACAGTGCGAATGCATAGGCTGGCTGCCGGCAGGGGAGAGGTCCAAAATGGCCAAACGGCGATGCGCCAATCCCACCTTGCCGCTTTCTGAAAGCCATGATCCCGCTCCGTCCGGACCGCGAGCGACCATGCGTTCACGCATCCGCAGTAATTCTTCGGGATCAACGGGTCGCGAGGCGTCCGTTCCGGCGAGAATGGCTGCAATGCCGCACATGATAGGGCTTTCCCAAAGCTGAAAGATCACCGTATATAGCCCCTGGTTCCGTCTGGGAGCAATCGGATGAAGCAGGTTATTCAAAGCGCACGTTCCGGCAAGCTGGCATTGAAGCAGGTGCCTGACCCCAAGGTCCGCGCCGGCAACCTATTGATTCGCAACGAGGCTTCACTGATTTCCGCCGGCACCGAGCGCATGGTCATCGACTTCGCCAAGAAGTCTCTGGCCGGAAAGGCTAAGGAACGCCCCGATCTGGTCAAGAAGGTGCTGGATAAGGCCCGCCGCGACGGTTTGATGGCCACCTTTAAGGCAGTGATGGCCCGTCTGGACGAGCCTTTACCGCTGGGCTATTCCGCCGCCGGCCGGGTCGTGGCGGTGGGAAAGGGGCTGGAAGGGGCGTTCCAGCCGGGCCAACGTGTCGCCATGGCCGGGGCTGGTCTAGCTAACCATGCCGAATTGAACGTGGTGCCGCGCAATCTGGTTACTCTCATTCCCGATGACGTTACCGACGAGGAAGCCTGTTTCGGCACCCTGGCCTCCATCGCTTTGGCCGGTGTCCGTAATCTGGCGCCGCAATTAGGCGACGTGGTGGCGGTTCTGGGCGTCGGCCTAGTCGGGCAATTGGCGGCGCAATTGCTGTCGCTGTCGGGTGCTCGTGTGATTGCCGTCGATGTGGACGAAAGCCGGTTGAATCTAGCCAAGCAGAATGGTGCCGAGCTGACTTGGGTGCTGGGCCAGGCCGGCCTGCCCGAGGCGGTGGCGGCGCTAACCGGTGGTATCGGCTGTGACGGCGTGTTGATCGCCGCCGCCACCGACTCCTCCGAGCCCCTGGAACTGGCCGCCGAACTGGCCCGCGACCGTGGTGCCCTGGTGATGGTCGGCAAGACCGGCACCGAGTTTCCCTATGCAGCCTTCATGAAGAAGGAATTGCGTATCATGGTGTCGCGGTCCTATGGACCGGGCCGCTATGACGAGGATTTCGAGGGCCGTGGCGTCAAGTACCCGGTGGGCTGGGTGCGCTGGACCGAAGCCGACAATCTACGCGAATGCGTGCGCCTGATGAGCCGGTCCTTGCCTCGGCGTCTGGATGTAGCCTCGCTCATCACCCACCGCTTCCCCTTCGACGCTGCCGAAGACGCTTATGATCTGGTGACCACACGGCGCGAGCCGAACATGGGTGTGGTGTTGAAATACGATCCGGTGGCCAAGCCGTTGCCTCCGGTCTTCGCCCAACCCCAGGCCAAGGGTGCCTGCGTGCTGGGGGTAATCGGCGCCGGCGCTTTCGCCCGCACCGTGCTACTGCCCGAGTTGAAGCGGCTGCCTGGCATCACCTTCCATACCTTGTGCACCACCCGCGGGCAGACCGCCGACCACGGCGCCACTGCTTTTGGCTTCGCCCGAGCCAGTACCGAAGTCGACGACGTGCTGAACGACCCGGCCATCAATGCCGTGCTGGTGGCCACCCGTCATTCAAACCATGCTGAGCTGACCGCCCGCTGTCTAGCCGCCGGCAAGTCGGTGATCGTGGAAAAACCACTGGCCCTGGACGAGGATCAGGTCAACCAAGTGGTCGCCGCCCGCCAAGCCTCGGACGCCTTCTTCACTGTCGGCTTCAACCGCCGCTTTGCCCCCATGGTGGTGGAAGCCAAGCGTTTGTTGGCCCGCCATCAAGGCCCCAAGATGCTGGTGCTGCGGGTCAATGCCGGGGCGCTACCGGCGGAAAGCTGGGTCAACGCGGCGGAAGAAGGCGGCGGTCGCATCCTGGGCGAGGTCTGCCACTTCGTTGATCTGGCCCGTGCTCTGGCGTGTGCGCCCATCGTCGCCGTGCAGGCCAATGCCGCCAAGGTCACCCATGGTGGCTGCGACGATCTGACGGTGACGCTGTCTCTCCAGGACGGATCCTTGGCCACCATCATCTATACCGCCCAAGGGGATTCGGCGTTTTCGAAGGAACGTTTCGAATGCTTCGCTGGCGGCACCGTCGTCGCCATCGACAATTTCCTGAGCCTGTCGGTCACCGAGAACGGTCGCACCCGCACCGAAAAGGCGAAGATGGGCCAGGACAAGGGGCACCGTGCCGAGCTGGAAGCCTTTGCCGCCGCCGTCTCGCAAGGCGGCGCCGCCCCGGTGGACGAGGCCGAGTTGGTGGAAACGGCGCGGGCCACCATCGCTGTGTTGGATTCGTTGCGTGAAGGCCGTCGTATCTGTCTGGTGGATTGATGGAACCACTGGTGCAGTCCGGCATTGGTCTGGCCTTGGCGGCTTTTGCCCTGACGGTCGTCGCCACCCGTCGGGTGCTGGCCTATTTGCGCCACAAGCAGATCATGGACCGGCCGAACGAACGCTCCAGCCATACCTTGCCGACCCCGCGCGGTGGAGGTCTGGCCACCACCCCGGTTTTGGCCCTGGCCCTGCTGGCCATGGCTGATTTCCGTCTGTTGGGAATCGGTGCCCTGGCGTTGTTGGCCGTTTCCTGGATCGACGACCGCAAAGGCCTGCCGCCGGGACCGCGTTTTGCCGCCCATGGTTTGGCGGTGATGGTTTTTTTGGTGATGCTGCCCGCGGATTCCTTGGTCTTTCATGGGACGTTGCCCATGTGGGCCGACCGGCTGCTTACCCTTGTCGGTTGGCTGTGGTTCGTCAACCTGTACAATTTCATGGACGGCATCGACGGGATCACCGGGATCGAAACCGTATCGTTGGGCCTGGGCATCGCCCTGGTGGGCGGTATGTCCTTGACTGCCCCCGCTTTGGCGGCAGCAGCGGTGGGCGGCGCCTTCCTGGTCTTCAACTGGCATCCGGCCAAGCTGTTTCTGGGCGATTCAGGCTCGGTGCCCTTCGGCTATGTGCTGGGCGGTTTGCTAGTGATGCTGGCGGTGCAAGGGCAATTGGCCGCCGCCCTGATCCTTCCGGCTTATTATCTGGCCGACGCAACCATAACCATCGGTCGTCGCGCCTTGGCCGGTGAAAAGATCTGGCAACCGCACCGCAAGCATTTCTATCAACGGGCCGTTCAAGGCGGCAAACGCCATGATCAGGTGACGCTGGCCGTCGCGGGCGGCAACCTTTTGCTGGTAGGCTGCGCTGTTCTGGCTGCTCACGGTCAGGTGTTGGTCGGGTTGGCTCTGGCCGTGCTGGTGGTCGCCGGCTTGCTGGCTTTACTGCAAAAATGGGCGCAAGGGGGGAAGGCATGAAGGTTCTGGTCACCGGGGGCAGCGGCTTTGTCGGCCATCGGGTGGTCGAGGAATTGGTAGGACGCGGTCATCAGGTGGTGGCGCCCATGCGCGCGCCGGCCTTCTGGCCCGACGTCGAGGTACCCTTCATCGGTGATCTTGGACCCGACACCGATTGGTCGGCGGCTTTGGCCGGCTGCGACGGGGTAATTCATTGTGCCGCCCGCGCCCATGTCCTGGACGACCGTTCCGCTGATCCGCTGGCCGAGTTCCGCCGCGTCAACCGCGATGGCACGTTGCGCTTGGCCCAGCAGGCCCGCGATGCAGGCATCGACCGGTTCGTCTTCGTCAGCACCATCAAGGTCAATGGCGAGATGACGGCCAAGGATCGCCCCTTCACCGCCGATGACATACCCAATCCCCAGGACGCCTATGGCATTGCCAAGGCCGAGGCGGAGCTAGGCTTGCGCGACATGGGCTTTCTGGTCTTGTCCATCCTGCGACCGCCACTGGTGCACGGCCCCGGGGCCAAAGGCAATCTGGCATTACTGAAGAAGGCTATTCACCTGGGCTTGCCCATGCCTTTGGGCTGCGTGGACAATCGCCGATCCATGGTTGGCTTGCACAATCTGGCCGACGCCTTGGCCTTCGTGTTGGAACGGGGTGCGGCCGGCACCTATCTGGTGCGTGATGACGACGATCTGTCCACCACCCAATTGATTCGCGCCCTGGCCCGGGCTATGGGCAAATGGGCACCATTGCTGCCGGCACCGCCGGCTTTGCTATCGCTGGTGGCCCGCTTGCTGGGACGCAAGGCGGTGGCCGAGCGGGTGCTGGGATCGTTGGTGGTGGACGACAGCCCACTTCGGGCCCTAGGCTGGGTTCCCGTCCTGTCCACCGAAGCGGGGCTGGCCCATATGGTTCGAGAATGATGATGACCGATTTTGCTGCCAATCTGATTCCCGTCATCCTGTCCGGCGGTGCCGGTACCCGGTTGTGGCCGCTGTCGCGCGAACTCAGACCCAAGCAATTGCTGGCGCTGAATTCCGACCGCACCTTGTTGCAGAAAACCGCATTGCGTCTGGGTGGCAAGCCCATCGTGGTGTGCAATCAGGAGCATCGGTTCATCGTCGCCGAGCAATTACGTGAAATCGACCTGGAAGCCCAAGCCATCGTCATTGAGCCGGTGGGCCGCAATACCGCCCCGGCGGTGGCGGTCACCGCGTTGCTGGCCCAGCCCGAAGATTTGTTGCTGGTGATGCCGTCCGACCATCAGGTGCGCGATGTGGCCGCCTTTCGCCAGGCGGTAGAAACCGCCCTGCCTTTGGCCCGGAGTGGTCAATTGGTGACCTTCGGCATCCAGCCCACCGAGGCCAATACCGGCTACGGTTACATCAAGCGCGGCGATGGTTTCGCCGTTGAACGCTTTGTCGAGAAACCCGACCGCGCCACCGCCGAAGGTTATTTGGCCTCGGGCCAGTATCTGTGGAATGCCGGTATTTTTTTGTTCCGCGCCGCGACCTACCTGGACGAACTGGCGACCCACCACCCGGAAATGATCGAACAATGCCGCGCGGCGTTGGCACGAGGCAGCTTGGACCTCTTCTTTTTTCGTCTGGCCGAGGCGGAATTTGCCGCCATCGCCGGCCAAAGCATCGATTACGCGGTGATGGAAAAGACCCGGAAGGCGGCTGTGGTTCCTGTGGACATGGGCTGGTCTGACATTGGTTCGTGGTCGGCCTTGTGGCAAGAAAGCGACCGCGACGACCAAGGTAATGTGCTGTTGGGAGACGTGGTGGCCGAGAACGTTGAGAACTGCTATGTCCGCGCTGACGACCGTCTGGTGGCGGTGTTGGGGGTCAAGGATCTGGTGGTTGTCGCCACCGACGATGCCGTGCTGGTCTGCGATAAAGCCCATGACCAGAACGTCAAGAAGGTGGTGGAGCGGCTAAAAGCGCAAGGCCGGACCGAAGCCAGCCGGGGCAGCCGGGTATGGCGCCCCTGGGGCTGGTTCCAGACCATCGACGACGGTGCCCGCTATCGGGTCAAGCATATCCAGGTCAATCCCGGGACCAAGCTAAGCTTGCAGAAGCATTGGCACCGGTCGGAACATTGGGTGGTGGTCACGGGGACCGCTCTGGTGACGTGTGGCAACAAGACCTTCACCCTGCGCGAGAATGAATCCACCTTCATTCCGGTCGGCACCGTGCACCGCCTGGAAAATCCCGGCAAGTTGCCGCTGAGGATGATCGAGGTGCAATCCGGCGAATATGTGGGCGAGGACGATATCGTGCGCATTGATGACGATTATGGACGCTCGGACTGAACCGGTTCATCCTCTGCGACCAGGGTATGATCGTGAATTGCCGTGGTCGCTGTGACCAAGGATCCGTGTTGCCATCATGGATCAAATCGGGCATCACTCCTGGAGTGAATTTCACCCTAAGCTGAAATCAACACAAAAACTGAGTTCGTGTCTCCAAGACAGATTTGGTTGAAGGAGATTTCATGGGGAGTAGGTTTCGACCCGCACGGCGGAAAGGAAGAGGGCAAGATGAATGAAGGCGAGCTTAAGGATGTGGCGCATGCGGTCGTCGCGGCGATCTGTACGATAGCCGGCCCGAAAGCCTCGCTGCACGCTCCGGAAGTCGCCGGTAACGAATGGGCCTACGTGAAGGAATGCCTGGACACTGAATGGGTTTCATCCGTCGGTGCCTACGTGGACAATCTGGAATCCATGATCGCCGGATACACAGGAGCCCTTCACGCCATCGCGACCATGAATGGGACTGCGGCGTTACATGTGGCTTTACTGGCGGCGGGTGTCCAACCCGGAGACGAAGTCATCGCCCCCACTCTGACTTTTGTCGCCACCGCCAACGCAATTTCCTATTGCCAAGCAATTCCTCATTTCGCCGACGCCTGTCCACGGACGTTGGGTTTGGATCCGGTTCGGCTGAGGCAATATCTGCGGGAAATCGCCGTCAAGCGGAATGGAAATTTGATCAACAAGGAAACCGGACGGGTTATCAGGGCAGTGGTGTGCATGCACACCTTCGGCCACCCGGTCGAGTTGGACCGGCTGGTCCAGGTTTGCCAGGAATTTGATTTGGTCTTGGTCGAAGATGCGGCTGAATCGCTGGGAAGCTATTACAAGGGGCGGCATACAGGCAACCATGGGCTGCTGTCCTCGCTTAGTTTCAATGGCAACAAAATCGTCACCACCGGCGGCGGCGGTGCCGTCCTTACCAATGATTCCGATCTGGCCAAACGGGTGAAGCACTTGACCACGACGGCCAAGACACCGCATCCCTGGGAATTCAACCACGACGCTGTCGGCTTCAACTACCGTATGCCCAACGTTAATGCGGCTATTGGCTGCGCTCAATTAGAGCGTCTGCCGAACATGCTGGAGCGCAAGCGGCTCTTGGCGGATCGCTATGCCGCAGCCTTTCAGGCCGTGCCGAATGTCGATTTTTTTAAGGAGCCGGACGAATGCAAAAGCAATTACTGGCTTAACTGCATTCTGGTGGAAAACCGTCAACAACGTGATGCAGTATTGGAATTGGCTGGTAAGCAGCAAATACAATGTCGCCCGGCATGGAGCTTGATGCACACTCTGCCGATGTACAAAGAGTGCCCGCGCATGACGACACCTGTGTCTGAATCTATTTTTGATAGATTAATTAATATTCCATCCAGTCCTCGGCTGGTGGGCTCTTCAATCTGATTCCGCCCTATCAGAGCGAGGGCTTAGCAAATCACGCCATACCGGCAGATCGACCGGCGCCAGGACCTCTTCGAAGGCCAAGGGTGCCAGGGGTTCGGCTTTTCGCAGGGCCGCGTCCAAAGTCTCAAGCTCGACCATGGCGGTTTCCATTCCCTTGGGCAGCACATCGATGCTGATGCGGTCAACCCCCCTGAGCCGCAAGGCGGGCAAACCGGCGAACAGCGCTTCCAATCCGGAGGTACCGCTGGAATAGAGAACCAACGACAGGGCCTGGTGACCGTTCATGCCGATCTGTGTCCGTTGCAGCCTGTGGCTTTCCGTGAAGCTGATCGGATACATGGGATGTTCCTTGACCAGGACGGTCTTGCCGGTTGCGGCCACGTGGCGGGCCGCTTCTAGTTGCAGCATAGCCAGACTGGGGATCGCGGAAAGTGGCACGAAGACAGGAGCCTGCGGGTTGTAGGCCACGTCTTGGATGGGGTGCAAGCGCCATGACCCACCAATACGCAGGCGTTCCCGCGGCAAGTCCCAGTCCAGTAATTCCTGGGCATAAGCCGGTCCGTTGGCCAGGACCACCGACGGGACGCTGGCAATTCCATCGGCGTTGGATCGAACCGAATAATTAACTTGGTGCGGGCCGATCACCGTGTGCTGGTAGCCAATGGTCCGGACACCCATTTTGGCCGCCTGACGGCACAAGTTGCGCTCCCAGGCGTGGTTTTCCCAAGGCCAGAAAATACAAGACGGCCTCATTTCCTCTATGAAACGTTTTTGACAATGCATCTGCCAGCGGTTCATCGCCGGGCCGCCGCCGCTGTTTTCCTTGATCGCCGCCCTTCGCAACAGCCAGTAGTCAGGATGACTTTTTCCGATTCTCGGGCGCCATGCTTGAAATGGAAGCGCGGGAAGGAACCAACGGGTGCCCCAGCCATGCAGGGAAGCCGAACGGTTGTCGCCAGCCAATTCCCGGGCCCGCCGGGGTGGGCAATCGCAATGTAACAGACGCTTCAGAGCGGGAACCTGATTCATTAAGGTACCAAAATAAGCATCGAAGCCATCAGCGCGACTGGCCGGATGGCCGTAAACCAAGAGCACCGGATCCCCCTGGTCGATGTTGTCCATCATCTTGCCGCGACATTGACCTGCCCAGCGCCAAAGGCGCAGGGCGAGGACGGTTCGTGCAACAATCCCGCGAAGCTGAGCCTTCCGCTCGATCAAGGTCAAGGATGGAGGGGCGGACGCCAGCTTGATATTCGGCAAGGTCATCACATGACGAAACACCCACGGATCGTCGCAGACCATCAGAATTCTGCGTTTGTCAGCCCGCCAGTCACGAGCTAATTGCGACCAGGCAAGCATCAGGCCGAAATCGGAGCCGAAGGCGCCGCAGGCCAGTGCGTGGGATAATTCGGCGCCGGGATGGCTGGCGCACTCGCGGGCCAGCCGCCACCAATTAACGCGCTGGCTCATGAAGGCTTGTTCCAAGGCCTCCGCAAGTCGAGGAACCTGACAGGCCGGGTCTAGGTCTTGGCGCGGGGCTTCCGCCGCCGCCGCCCAGAATTCGTATTCGCCCCGCGGAGGGATGTGCCTGGAAGTACAAAGGATAAGCATTCGTGCGGTCTGTCTTGTTTGCAAGATGAGGCGGTTGTGGCATAGTGCCGCACCTCGTTCAAGGAAGTGATTTGGTGGTGAGCATGGCGGCCAGTGAAGCTTTTTTTCGGCACGTGATTCAAGCGTTGCACGAGGCTGGTGATACGGGGCTGCTGTCGGATAAGGGCAAGGGCGTTCTGGACGGCCTGTCTGGTCGGGCCACGGTTGGGGCATTGCAGCGTTTCGTTCGCTGGTTCGCCGGTCGCGAGGATGTTTGCTATCTGGAAATTGGTGTTTTCCAAGGATTGTCCTTGTTGACTGTCGCCATTGAGTTTCCAGACTTTCCTTGTTTCGGTATCGATAATTTTTCTATCTTGGATCCGCGCGGTGAGAACCTGGGCATTGTACAAGAGCGCGTGAGAAAGCTGGGTGCGCGCAACGCTCACTTAATCAATCATGATTTCGAAGTCTCCCTGGAGAACCTGCCGGACTTCATCGGTGACAAGAAGGTGGGCGTGTTCTTCATTGACGGTGCCCATGATTATCGCAGCCAGTTGATGGCGCTGTTGTTGATCAAGCCCCATCTGGCGGATGACGCGGTCATCGTCATTGACGACGCCAATTATCCCGACGTGCGCCAAAGCACTCGGGATTTCCTGTTGTCTCACCCCGACTTCAAGATGGTTTTCGAGGCTTACTCACCAGGCCATCCTGCTAACCTGGATAAGGATGTCTTGGCCTACCACGAAGATCGGTTCCTGAACGGCATCAATGTCCTGGTTCGTGACGTCGACGGAATATTACCGGTCATGCTGCCAGACTCGCTTCCGTCCCGCTCACTTTATGTGAATGAGTGGCTGATTCATCGGCACCGTTTGGCTGAACTGGCGCCCCAGACCCTGGATTTGGTCGAGCGTCAGCTGAGTGGAGAAGATGGAGCTGCGTTAACCGCCGAGTTCCGCCAGTTGATATCCGACCAGTTCAAAGGGCGATACAAGGATCGCAATGTCTATTCAGATGGCCTGAGCGAGGGTCGCTTTATCGACTGGGAATGAGGACAGCGAATGTTGGGCGCCATCTTGCGCAAGGCGCGGCAATTGGGCGCCGACCCGGTTTTGCGCCGGTGGCTGTGGGAGCGTTCGAGCGGGCGCAGCAAGACCCCGCCGCCTTTCGTCCCGCATTCTCCGCCTTATCTGGGGTCGCGGTGGCAAGGCCTGCCGCTGGAGACGCCGACGGTCGGCATTGCTGTCTTGCCGGCAGAGGGCGACCAACATTTTCCCGAAATCCAACTGCCTGGGTTGAGTTTCACGCCCAATAACGCAGAGGCTCTTGTTCTCAGTGAGTTCGCCGAATTGGAAACGGTCTTGGCCGTGCACCGGTTTTCTTGGTTACCGTTGACTACTGTCCCGGTTCTTTCTGGTTTATTGGGCCAAGTGTGGGCGGCCTGGGCAAGGCACTACGGTCGTAACGATTCCAGACAAGGCTGGGCCTGGCATCCCTATACCGCAGCCGAGCGAATTGCAAATTTGTTGGATTACGCTGCTTTGGCCGGCGGCTTGCCCCAAACCGTGATTGATGACCTTCCCTTACTGGCCGCGCATGCTCCCGCTATCGCCGCCGGGCTGGAATGGTTTGGCGACCATCATACTTCCAATCATTGTGCCAATAATGGACGCGGCCTCTATCTCCTGGGGCTTGCCTTGGGGCTGCCCGAGGCCACGGAAGCGGGAATGCGTATCCTGTTGGCCGAGGGTGTACGCCTATTTCGTCCATCGGGAGTATTGCGGGAAGGCTCCAGCCACTACCATTTATTGCTGACTCGGCAATGGGCGTCGGTCTGGCTTGCCGCTCGCCGCCATGGACGGACCGAGGCCGAATCGTTCCGAGAGATACTGCTGCGGGCCTTTGGCGCCTTGCGCTGTATGGATATGCCGGGCCGTTTTCCCCTGATCGGCGACATTTCCCCCGACTGTCCGCCCAAACACCTGTTCGGTCTTATTCCCGGCGGCGACGCGGCTACCGGTTGGACTGGGTTGCTCCCGCCCTTGGAGCAACAGGCCTTGATCGAAGTCCGGGATACGTCCGCCATTGATCGCCTCGGCATGTCTCGAGACGGCTGGTTACGCCACGATGTGGATTGTTGGGCAGGCTTGTGGCACGCCGAGCCCGACGGGTGGTCGGCCATGCCAGGGCATGGACACCAAGATTGCGGCGGGGCGGAAATCCATTTTGCCGGGCAGGTGGTTCTTGCCGATGCTGGACGTGGCTCCTATGCCATCGCGGGTGAGCAGAACCCCGATGTGGACGGTAGGGGTCATGGGATTTTGTTGGTCGACGGTCGTGATCCCTACCCGCAGAACCGTCCCTATTACAGCGATGATTTCCGGTCTCGGGTGGCTGGTCCGGCGCGACTTGTTGCCGATGGTGCGACGGTGACGCTGGAGCATGGCGGATTTACTCGTCTGGGTGTCAGTTCTGCTCGGCGGCGCTGGATTTTTGACGGGCGTTGTCTGACGATCCATGACGCCCTAGAGGGACGTGGACAGCATCGCCTGATCCGCCAACTGATCACCCCTTTGGCCATAACCAAGGAGGCCGGCGCGGTGCGGTTGTTTGGAAAGAACGGCCTTTGCCTGCTCCTGCGTCTGGAGGGCCTGAAATTCAGCATCCATCCCCACACTTTATGGACCGCCTATGGCCAAGGGGAGCCGGCGCACTTGATCCGTATCGAAGAGAATGCCACGCTGCCCTGGTCAGCCAATTTGACCATTGAGGCACTATAAGATGTGCGGTATTGCGGGTTTGTTTCTTCCCCGGAACGCTCCCCGTGTTCGGGCTGATTTGATGTCCATGCTACAGGTGATGCGTCATCGTGGTCCTGATGGCACTGGCATTCATCGCAGCGAAGATCTGGAATTCCAGGCTGCTTTCACCCGCTTGGCCATTATCGACCTGGAGACCGGAGGGCAGCCTTTGGTGGACCAGGGGGGACGTCACGTTTTTCTCGGAAATGGTGAAATTTATAATTATCGAGAGATTCGAGCCGATCTCGTCAAGCGTGGGCACGCTTTTCAAACCAGTGGCGACATGGAGCCTGCCTTACGGCTTTATCAAGAGCAGGGCCGAGGTTTCATCGAGCAATTGAACGGCATGTTTGCCATCGCCCTTTATGACCGCGATGCCCATCATCTGCTGCTGGTCCGCGACAGGCTTGGAATTAAGCCGCTGTATTGGGCCAGGATTCAGGGCGGGGGGATTCTATTCGCATCCGAGATAAAGGCTTTGTTGGCGTCCGGTCTTGTTGGTGCGGACATCGACGACCAAGCGGTGTCAGACTATTTGTCACAAGGGTATGTCAGCGCCCCCAACACATTGTTTCGTCATATTAATAAACTGCCTGCGGGCATGGTGATGATGGTCGAGGCGGACGGTGCGATCCGGCAGGAGCGCTATTGGCGGCCTCATGCTCAACCCGGCTTGGCGTTCTCGCATCCTGAACAATGGAAGGAACATTTAAGTGAAATACTGAGAGAATCTGTGGCCTTGCAGTTGCGCAGCGATGTTCCCGTCGGCGCCTTGCTGTCTGGTGGTATCGATTCGGGGCTGATGGTGGCGCTCGCCGCCCAGGCCAATTCGTCTGCGCTCAAAACCTATACCGTTCGCTTCTCGGGTGCCGATTATGATGAAACGCCCCTGGCCCGCCAGGTGTCGCAACGTTACGAAACGGACCATACCGAACTGGAATTGTCGGTGGAAACGGCCGCCGATCTGTTGCCCGCCCTGGCTTGGTATTGCGACGAACCGCTGTTCGATGCCGCATTGTTGCCCAACTATCTGATCAACCGACTTCTGGGCCAGGAAACCCGGGTCGTGCTGAATGGAACTGGCGGGGACGAATTGTTCGCGGGTTATGGCCGATATTTCCAACTGCCGATCGAAGCGCAATATCTGTCTTTGCCCTTGGCGCTGCGTCGGCAGATGATCGAGCCGCTTTTGCGCCGAGTTTATCCCATGCAGGCCTGGAAATTGGCCCGAGCCAGCAAGTTCTGGGATGATCCCGGAGGCTATCTGGCCGATCACACCACCCAATTCCCGCTGCCATTACGTAAGATCCTAGGCAACACGGCGCTTTTGCGCGACCCACCTCAAGTCGCAGCATTCCGGGGGTTTGCCGCTGATGGCCTCGGTCGTCAGGCCGGTAGCCTTGCCGCGGACATCGAAACTTATCTGGCTGAGGATTTGCTTTTGCTGCTGGACCGCAGCACCATGGCCAACAGCGTCGAAGGGCGTGTTCCGTTCCTGGACCACCGGTTGGTCGAGGCGGCCTTAGCCATACCCGATTTTATCCGTAACCCCGGAAATCGGCCAAAGGCGATAGAGCGCGACATGGCCCGCGATCTTTTGCCGCCGGATTTGTTGAACGCCCCCAAACGTGGCTTCGCCTCCCCGGTTCCGGCATGGATGAGCGGTTCGCTGGCGATACCGACGCGGCGATTGCTGACCTCGGCCCGTGCCCTGGACCGGGGCTACTGGAGTCGTTCCGGCATAGAATCGTTGCTTGCTGATCCTAAGACCCACGCCTTTCGGCTGTATTCGCTCGTGATGTTGGAGTTGACGATACGGCTGCATGCGGAAGATCGCTTACGGGTGGCTCCCGCCGCCACCCTGATTGAGGTGGCTGATGGTTGAACTGGCCGATGTTTCGGTGGTCATGCCGGCCTATAACAGTGCTCTCACCATTGACCGGGCGTTGGCCAGCATCGCCGCGCAGACTCTTCGTCCGCGTGAGGTCATAGTCGTCGATGATGGATCCACGGATGATACGGCGACCACCGCCTTGGCGCAGATGAGCCGCTTGGGGAATATTGCATTGCGTGTATTTCGTCAGTCCAACAGCGGTGCGGGTGCGGCCCGTAACCGAGGTATCGCGGAAGCACGCGGTGAATGGCTGGCCTTTCTGGATGCCGACGACCAGTGGCTGCCGGACAAGCTCAGCCGCAGCTTGGACGTGATGCGGACGGAAAACCTGACCATGTCGGCCCATAATCTGTTTGGCGTCGATGAGCGTGGCGACCATCTTATTGACAGTCGGAAGCGATGGCTTGAAGGCGGTCCCGACACGTACAATGCCCTGTTCCAGCGCGGTTTCATCTCGTCTTCCACAGTGGTGGTGCGGCGGGATGCGGTGTTGAGGGTGGGCGGTTTCGACCACGATTTGCGGTCCGCGCAGGATTACGAATTATGGTTGGCACTGCTGGCTGACGCTGACTGCCGCTTCACCTTGTTTGCCGCCCCCTTGCTACGATACACGTTGACGGAAAGTGGCATCACCGGAAATATCGACCGCAAAGTTGCCTGTTCTTTGGCCATCCTTGATCGGCATATGGGTGTCTTGCGCCGTCGCGTGGCCAAAGGCGGCCTTGGGTTGGTGGCGATGCGCCTAGTGATCATTCATTACGAAGCCATCCAGGCTTACCGTGCTCGTGGCCGTTTGGACAAGGCGGCTTGGCATGCGGTCATGTTCGCACCCCGGCTTTTAGGATATCTGCTCCGCTTCGCCAAGGCCGATGGCTATCGTCCAGATTTCATTGGGCATTTGGTGCCGGCAAAGGAAGTTCTGCCGTGATCGCCGCGACCCCGCTTCCGACCTTTGGTCAAATATGGATGCCGGACGCAGGAGATGTTGCCCTCGCTGCCGGTCGCTGGTGTCGTGAAGGTGAGGCCGCCTTGCTGTTCTCGCGGTCTTGCTGGTCGTTGCGGGCCTTGGCTCGGCTGCGGCACCAACTGGATGGTCGCCCTCCGGTGATTGCGGTCCCCGAATTCATTTGCAACCAATCCTTGGAACCACTACGCCGTATGGGGTGTCGGCTTGTGTTCTACGCCATCGATCCGGTGAGTCTGACCCCGGTGATGGACACCTTGACCACGCCGTCGGATATGATGATCGTGGTTCATTATTTCGGTTGGCCGATGGATTTGAATCTGGCTCGGTCTTATTGCCACAGCCATGGTGCGTGGCTGGTCGAGGATGCCGCTCATGTCTTGGCACCTTGCGAAGGCATTGGTTCCGTGGGCGATGCGGTTCTATACAGCCCGCACAAACTGCTGGCTATTCCCGATGGGGCGGTGCTGGTGTTGCGGGGTACCTTGGCGGCCTACGCCGATCATCCGGCGATGGAACGCGTGGTGGTGCCAAACGGAAATCGTTGGCGTCTGGTGAAATCGCTCCAATCCTCTTGGTTGGGCCCCGTATTGGCCCGCATCCGTTCCGGCGGACAAGCGGACTTCGACGGCGATCCGTCAATTGTCTCGTTGCCCGACAGCCCGGCTCCGTCGAGGCAGGCCGTGGCGTTACTGACGCAGGCCGATTTGAAATTCGCCGCCGGCCAGCGCATCGTCAATGCCCAGATACTTTACCAATCCATCGTCTCTTTCGAGGAATGGGATAGCTTGTTGCCGCTACCCTCCAGCCTGCCCTTGTATCGCCTAGTCATGCGTTGCCGTGATCACGATACGGCAAAGCGGATTTATGCTCGCCTACGTGCAGCCCGTCTGCCGGTGGAGTCCTGGCCTGACCTGCCGGGTGAAGTGGGGTCGGACAGTGCGGCGTGGCGCTTGCGCCGCAGCGTATTGTTGCTGCCCTGTCATCAGGGGTGCCGATCCCATGATCTGGCCACCGCCTATGGGAAGGCGCTCGCATGTCGGCCATAAGCCTGGAACTTATTGAAGATCGCCTCGTTTACGAGAAGCTGTTCGCCCGTATCTCGTGCTCCAACCTGCTGCAAAGTTGGGCTTGGGGCGCAGCGAAGGCTCAGGCGGAATCCTGGGTTCCCACCCGGCTGCTGCTGCGAAGGGGGGGCACTTCCATCGGTTTGGCTCAGGTTCTGGAAAAGCAGCGGGCGGGAGGCCGTCTGTTGCGGCTCAATCGCGGGCCCCTTTGGCTCGATTCGGAGCTGGATTTCGCCATTCGCGTGGCCGGGATCGCGGCCCTGTGCCAAGACATCCGCTGGTGGCGTGCCCGATTGGGCATGATCGCCCCGGAATTCCCTGGAACGCCCCTGGCCCGCCAGTGGCTGGCGGAAACCGGCTTACGCCCACGATCTTCAGAGGCCTGGACCTCGTCCCGGATCGATTTGGCCGAGTCCGAGGAAGTCTTGCGCAAGGCGTTGGCCGGCAAATGGCGGAACATGCTGGTCAGTGCTGAAAAGGCTGATCTGACAGTGGAACTGGCCGAGGGCGGCAAGGCCCTGGAACGTCTTCTTCCCCTTTACATCGACATGATGCGAAACAAGGGATTTAGCGGTGTCAGCCCTGTCTTGCTGACGGCGTTGTCCCAGGTCGCCCCGGACAGTTTGCATGGATTTTTCGCCAGCCAGGGTGGAGAGACCGTTTCGGCTGTGCTTGTCGCCGGACATGGCAGTTCGTGCACCTATTTAATCGGTTGGAACAACGATGCCGGACGGCGCTTGCGCGGCAATCACCTGTTGTTATGGCGGGCATTGCTGTCCATGCGGAGGCAGGGCACACGATGGTTCGACCTGGGGGGCATCGACAGGGTGTCCACCCCTGGAATTGCTGCGTTCAAGGCCGGTTTAGGGGGGGACGAATACGGCTTGTGCGGCGAGTGGATCCGCATTTGACCGCCATGCCACGGGTGGCAAATATGCTTGGGATCGCCGCGCATATCTGCTAACACTCCTGCCACCGGCTCGGCCGGCTTTCGGTCTTTGAGGTCAGGATGAGCTTTCCCCGGCGTCCATATCCGTCCATCGCGGAATATATCGATGATTACGCGACCCAAATGGCGACGGCGATGGCGGCCGTGTCGCGGTCGGCCTTGGAGAAAGCGGCGCTGCTTCTGATCGATTGCCTAAAAAATGATCAGGCTCTGTTTTCCTGCGGCAATGGCGGATCGGCGGCTATTGCCAATCATTTGGTGTGCGATCATGCCAAGGGGATTTCAACGGATACCGGCCTTCGACCGCGTGTCCAAAGCTTATCGGCAACGGTGGAAATGCTGACTGCCCTGGCCAACGATCTGGAATATGCCGAGGTGTTTTCCGGTCAGTTGAAGTTGTTCGCCCGCCCAGGTGACACTTTGATCGCCATCAGTTCCTCGGGGGATTCGGAGAATATCGTCCGCGCCTTAACCTGGGCGCGCGACAACGGCTTGCGCACCATCGCCCTGACCGGTTTCGAGGGTGGGCGGGCCAGCCGCGTCGCCGAGGTTAACCTGCATGTTCCCGCCGACAATTATGGTGTCATCGAAGATGTGCACCAGGCGCTGATGCATTGCTTGGCGCAATACGTTCGCCAGGCCCATATGATCCCCGAGTCCATCAGCATCCGTCGGTTCTGACGTGGTGACCGGCAAGACTATCCTCTGCATCGCTGGTGCTCGGCCTAATTTCATGAAGGTCGGGCCGATCATAGCAGCGTTGACGGCAGCCGGGATGCGCGCTCCCCTGGTTCACACGGGCCAGCATTACGACGAAGCCATGAGTGGGCAATTGTTCCAAGATCTCGGGCTGCCGACCCCCGATGTGAATCTAGAGGTTGGGTCCGGCAGCCACGCTTGGCAGACCGGGGAGATCATGCAGCGTTTCGAGCCGGTACTGGACCGGTTTGCCCCTGATGCCGTCCTGGTGGTGGGTGATGTTAATTCCACCATTGCCTGTGCGCTGGTCGCGGTAAAAAAATCCATCAAGGTCATTCATGTCGAAGCGGGACTGCGGTCAGGGGATCGCAGCATGCCTGAGGAAATCAACCGCGTCTTGACAGATCAGATTTCCGATCTGCTTTTCACTACCGAACCACAGGCGACCGACAATCTACGCCGTGAAGGCATAGCCGATGACAAGGTGCATCTGGTTGGCAATGTGATGATCGATAGCTTGATGAAGAACCTTGACCGGGCCCGTCCCGCGGCAGAGATCCTGTCGGGTTTTCATGGCAATCGGGATTTCGCCTTGGTGACCTTGCACCGTCCGTCCAATGTGGACGATCCTGCGGTACTGACCCGTCTGGTCGATTGCCTGTGTGTGATCGGTCGGCAGGTGCCGGTGGTCTTTCCGATTCATCCGCGCACCCGCCAGCGTTTTCAGGACGTGGGGCTGCTCGCACGGCTGGGCGGGCCGGCCTTTCGCCTTCTGCCTCCGGCCGGGTATTTGGAAATGCTGGGGCTTTTGCGGGCAGCTCGGCTGGTGATCACTGATTCCGGCGGACTGCAGGAAGAAAGTACCGCCCTGGGCGTTCCTTGCCTGACGGTTCGCGACAATACCGAGCGACCGATTACTATAAGCGAAGGGACCAATACCCTTGTGGGGACGGATTCCGATGCCATAATCCGGTCGTTTCAAGACGTCATCATGCATGGCGGTAAGGTGGGGCGGGTGCCGCCATTATGGGATGGACACGCCGCCGAACGTATCGTCACGGTAATCGAACGACGGCTCTGATACGGAATTCAGGAAGGATGGGCTTGTGAGCGGTTCAGATATCAAGGTTGCGTTGATTGGGTGTGGCCGCATCGCCGGCCACCACGCTCGCTCAATCATCGCCACTCCTGGCGTCACTTTGACGGCGGTTTGCGATCTGGCGATGGACAAGGCGCGGGCCTACGCCGACGAGTTCGGAATCCCTGGTTATACCGATTATCGCCTCATGCTGGATCAGCATCCTGACATCAGCTTGGTGGCTGTGATCACGCCATCGGGTATGCATTACGAACATGCAGCCGAGATCGTCACCCGCTATGGCAAACATGTGGTACTGGAAAAGCCGACCGTCATGGTGCCGGATGATTTCCTTCGCCTATGCGATGCAGCCGATGTCGCCGGGGTTCAAGTCTTCCCAGTTTTCCAAAACCGTTATAACCAAGCCGTTCAGCGTGTGCGTCGGGCTATGGAAACGGGTGAATTGGGGAAAATCCGCATCGTTGGCGTGCGGGTCCGCTGGTGTCGACCACAGCGTTATTATGATCTGGCGCCATGGCGCGGGACGTTCAGTCATGATGGTGGGTGCCTGACCAACCAAGGCATCCACCATGTGGATCTGCTCAGGTATCTCGGCGGTGAAGTCTCGGCTGTCACTGCCATCATGCGGACGTTGGGAGCGGATATCGAGGTCGAGGATACCGTTGTGGCGACTCTTGCTTATGGCGAAGGTGCCGTGGGCACCCTTGAAGTGACCACTGCCGCCCGGCCCGATGATTTCGAGGCTTCGATTTCGTTGGTCGGGGAAAAAGGACTGGCTCAGATTGGCGGGATCGCTGTCAACGAATTACAGGTATTCACGCCTGATCCTGCCGCCTGTGCGGTATTTTCCGAAGATTTTAAAAGTTTCAGTGGCCACGGTGCCGTTTATGGTTTCGGCCATGGCAACATGTACCGAGATATCGTCGGCAGCTTGACGGGGGCGGGTGTATTTCCGGTTGATCGACAGGATTGTTTATCCACCTTGCGCCTTTTACATGCGTTCTATCGCTCCGACGAGGCGGGGGGGGCGGCGACTGCCGTCGATTCTGAGCAATGCTCGACCCGCCTGGGCCGTCCAAACGAAGCCCTGTCCAACCTCTATCGGACCCCGGAGGTTAAATGACGGGCGCGGTCCTCAGAGTTGGCATCGCGGGATATGGCGTGGTCGGAAAACGGCGGCGCCAATTCATCGATCTTCGGTCCGATATGCGGACCGTGGCTGTTTGCGACCAGCATTTCGACTGTTCCGGCACGTTCGATGATGGCGTGCGTCACTACGCTAATTACAGTTCCATGCTCGAACGCGAACAGCTTGATGCGTTGTTCGTTTGCTTGACTAACGATGTGGCGGCGGAAGCGACCATTGCCGGGCTTGAGCGGAATTTACATGTCTTTTGCGAAAAGCCGCCGGGGCGAGATGTTTCGGATATCGCCGCAGTGATCGAGACGGAAAGAAAATTCCCACACCTGAAATTGAAATACGGCTTTAATCACCGATATCACGATTCTGTGCGTGAAGCCCTGGCTTTAGTTCAATCGGGCGAGTTGGGTCGGGTGCTGAACTTGCGTGGAATCTATGGAAAATCCAAGATCATAGACTTCCGCTCACCCAACCATTGGCGGACCAAGCGGGCGATTGCCGGCGGCGGCATTCTGCTGGATCAAGGCATCCACATGGTTGATTTGATTCGGTTATTCGCTGGTGAATTCGACGAAATACACTCGATTGTTTCCAACGATTTTTGGGGTCATGATGTCGAGGATAACGCCTACGCTCTGATGCGTGCCCGCAATGGCGTTGTGGCGATGCTACATTCTTCGGCGACCCAGTGGCGCCACCGCTTCTCACTTGACGTCACCTTGTCCAAAGGAACGATTACCTTGTCAGGTATCCTTTCCGGCTCGAAATCCTATGGTGCCGAGACAATGACGGTTGCCTGGGCCCAGCCTGACGATGAGGGTGACCCACGTGAGCAGACAACCCGTTACAACCGCGACCCCAGTTGGGAAGATGAAATAGCCGAATTCGCCGACGCGATTCTGCACGAAGGCGTTATCGTCGGGGGCAGTTCGCACGATGCTCTGAAGACCATGGAGCTTGTTTATCGCATCTATTGCGCCGATGCGGAATGGCGGCAGCGTTGGAATCTGTCGGATCATCCTTCCGGGTGCGCTGAAGGGAAGCATTCGTGATCAAGCAAACGAACCGAGCCTTCGGGCTGATGTTTTTCGTGGTGTTCTGCGTTATCGGTATCGTCGGATATTTGTTCTTTCATACCGTGTGGATATGGTCCTTATCCATGGCGCTTGTTTGCCTTGTGGCGGCATACGCCGCCCCGTGGCTGTTGATGCCCTTCAACCGCCTTTGGGCGAATTTTGCCGGCATCCTGGGTCAGGTAAACAATTCTATCGTCATGGGGGTTTTCTTCTTTATCGTGATGACTCCGCTTGGATGGCTCATTCAGGCCCTGGGCCGAGATCCCTTGCAACGGCGCAAGAATCCTGGCGCAACCACGTATCTGGTACCGGTAAAGCGTCAGGCGAATAAAGAAACTTATGGGGATCTCTTTTAGAGGGGCGAGCGCATGCTAACTGTTTTACGACAATTAATAAAATTCATGCGGGTGCATCGGAAATTCTGGATGGCTCCAATCATCTTGGGTCTTCTGGCACTGGGCCTGTTGTTGGTGGCGGCTCAAAGCACAGCGATCGCCCCATTCATTTACGCAATCTTCTGACGGTGACGCGATGATCGTCCTTGGTCTGTCCGCTTTCTACCACGATAGCGCAGCGGCGTTGCTGCGCGATGGCGATATCATTGCCGCCGCGCAGGAAGAGCGGTTCACCCGTCTCAAACATGACGCAGCCTTTCCCGAACAGGCGGTGCGCTATTGCCTGGCAGAAGCCGGGATCACCCTGGATCAGGTGGATCTGGTTGCTTTCTACGATAAGCCTATCCTGACCTTCGACCGATTGCTGGAAACCTATTTGTCGTTTTCCCCTAAGGGGTTCACTTCATTCCGAAATGCTATTCCGGTGTGGATGAAGGAAAAGATCCTGCAGAAGGATCTCATCTTGAAAAAGCTCAAGCATGTTGGTGGACAGTCGTTCGATCCGGAAAAAATATTGTTCGGTTATCACCATCACAGTCATGCGGCCTCGGCCTTCTTTCCGTCACCTTTTGAGAGTGCCGCGGTTCTGGTGATGGATGGTGTAGGCGAATGGGCCACCACCACCCTGGGCCGGGGGCAGGGAACGCGTTTGGAATTATTGTCTGAAATTCGGTTCCCGCATTCTTTGGGGCTGCTTTATTCCGCCTTTACGTACTACCTCGGATTCAAGGTAAATGAAGGCGAGTATAAGGTCATGGGTCTCGCCCCATACGGAGAACCAAAATATGTTAAGGAAATTTATGATCATCTGATCGATGTGAAAGAGGATGGTTCATTTAAACTGAACCAAGAATATTTCAGCTATTGTACAGGCCTCCGTATGACAAATAATAGGTTTTCCGAGTTGTTCGGAGAGCCTGTCCGTAGATCGTCTGATAAATTGACCCAGAAGCATATGGATCTGGCCCGTTCTCTTCAACAAGTCACCGAGGAAATCGTCCTGCGGCTGGCGAGAACCCTTCATTCCCAGACCGGCGAGAAGAACTTGGTGATGGCCGGGGGTGTCGCCTTGAACTGCGTTGCCAATGGTCGATTGCTTCGGGAAGGTCCATTTGAAAAGATTTGGATTCAGCCGGCGGCCGGCGATGCGGGTGCCGCTCTTGGGGTAGCTTTGTCGGTGTCTCACGAATATGCCGACGTGCCGCGTAACGTCCTGGCGTCCGATTCCCAGAAAGGTTCGTTGCTGGGCCCGGCCTTTGATCGCCAGGAAATCTTTAAGGTACTGAGCGAACGCGGGGCGAGTTTTGAAGAATTTGATGACGATACCTTATTTGACACGGTCGGCCGAGCCTTGGCCGACGAAAAGGTTGTGGGTTGGTTCCAGGGCCGGATGGAATTCGGCCCCCGGGCCCTGGGTAATCGGTCTATTCTGGGTGATGCGCGGAGTTCCCGCATGCAGTCCATCTTGAATATGAAAATCAAGTATCGCGAAAGCTTTCGCCCCTTCGCTCCCATCGTGTTGGCCGATGACGTGGCTGAGTATTTCGATCTACAGGAATCTTCTCCCTACATGTTGATTGTCGCTCCGGTACGTGAGGAACGACGAGTGAGTGTGGACAGCGAAGGTGCAGCTTTGTTTGGCATCGACAAACTGAAGCTTCAGCGCAGCGACATCCCGGCGGTTACCCATGTCGATTATTCCGCGCGCATCCAGACTGTGGATGGCATCGCGAATCCTCGGCTACATCGGCTGCTTGAAACGTTCAAAGGGCTGACCGGATGTGGGGTGTTGGTCAACACCAGTTTCAATGTTCGGGATGAGCCTATTGTTTGCACGCCAGACGACGCGTGGCGGTGTTTCATGGGTACGGAAATGGACCTATTGGTGTTGGGCAATTTCGTCCTGCGCAAGGAGGATCAATAATGTCCGCCCCGCTGTTTTCCGATCGTATATTGCCTCTGTTGAAGGCACCAGGCGGCGTTGATGATTCCTCGCTGGAAATCGTCGATGACGGTTTGCGTTGTGTCCAAACCGGCAGGCTATATCCGCTGCTGCGTGGCGTTCCCTCGCTTTACCAGCCTTCGCCCGAGGAAGGAACCGAGGTTACTGCCAAGATTCGCTCGTTCTATGAGGAAACGCCGTTTCCCAACTATGAAGGTCTGGAGGAATTCGGAGAACTGGTGAGTAAAGGGCAATCCAACCCTTTCTCGAGGCAGTTGCTTGAAGCCATCGGCTACAATAAGACCGTCCTTGAATGCGGTTGCGGCACGGGTCAGATGAGCCATTTCCTGCAACTCAACAACAACCATGTTCTCGGTATCGACCTCTCGTTGTCCTCGCTTGGCTTGGCGGTTGAGCACAAGCAGCGCAACCAATTAAGCCGTGCGAATTTTTGCCAGATGAATATTTTTGATCTGGCCATCAAGGACAATTCCTTCGATGTTGTCATCTCGCACGGCGTCTTGCACCATACCTTTGACGCGCGCCGGGCTTTTGCCAGCATCGTCAAGAAATGCAAACCCGGCGGCATCGTCATGGTCGGGTTATATAACAAGCCCTCCAGGTTCCCCACTTGGCTGCGTTCGAAGCTCATTCGCTTTTTTGGTCCCAAGATCGATTATGTCGTTCGTAACCGCATCCGCGACAGTCGCAAGGCCGAAGTCTGGATCAAGGACCAATATTTTAACCCACACGAAACCTGGCATTCCATTGATGAAGTGATCCAATGGTTCGAGGAATGCGGTGTCGATTATGTCAATTGCTCACCAGCGATTCTGGACAGCAGCGGTGAAGATGCCACGGGTCTGTTCGAGACGTCCGATCCGGGCTCACGGTGGTCCAGAACCATCACGCAATTGTCCTGGTTGGGTACCATCGCTCGTGAAGGTGCGCTTTTTGACGTGGTTGGCAAGAAGCGAGGATGACGGTGAAAAAAACGGTGGGCAATATTGCCGGTGCTTTTCTCGCCACCTCTATCGGTGTGGTGATGTTGCTGGGAATTGCCGAGATCGGAATCCGCCTGCTGAAAACGGATTGGCGCGAATTCGACGCAGGTACCTTCATGACGACCACCAAGATCCGGGGGTTGCCGACCTTCAGTATCGGACGGGATGGATATCAGGGGCGTTTTTCCCAGAATAATGGCGACTTCCGAACACAGGTTCGCATAAACGAGTTTGGTCTTCGTAATGACGAACCCCTTTCTGCGGCCCAGAATAGAGTGTGGATCGTTGGCGATTCCATGACCTTCGGCTGGGGTGTCGAGCGTGAGGAAACGTTCGGCGCCGTCTTACAGCAATTAAGCGGACGTTCTACCTATAGCGTCGCCAGCCCAGGCTGCAATATTTGCGGATATCACGCGCTCATCGCCCGGATGCCGTCAGATCTGAAACCCAGCGGAGTGGTTTTGGGTCTGGTGCTGGAAAATGACATCCGTACTTATGATTGCTTGGCTGAGGGCAAGGCGGAGGATGAAAATCCGGCTGCCGGCGACGATTCGCACCTGTCGTCCGTCATGCAGGTCAAGGTTTGGTTGACCGGGCATTCCGCTGTCTACAACCTTGTCACCGCCAGTGCCAAACGTGTGCCCGCCTTGACCGAGGGTCTGATAACCCTGGGGCTGGTCAATCGGCCACACGCTGACCATCAAGTGGCGGCCAGTTCGCCCAGGCCAGAGGAAGTGGCAAGCTCTGCCAACGAGATCGATCTGTTGCGCCAACGATTGCCCGAAGGGACACCTTTCGTGGTGTTGGTTGCACCGGGCCGGGCCGAGCTCGCCAACGGTGATCCGTATTATCGGCTCCTCCGCCAGAAAATGACCACCGCTCTTGCCGAGCGGCATATCGATGTCATCGACATGCACAGCACTTTCGCGGTTGCCGGCTTCGCCCCGACCCATTTCGCCCACGACGGTCATTGGACCGCACTGGGTCATCGTTTGGCTGGCCAGGCCTTGGCTGACTGGTTCGCCCGTCACTAGGGAGCAATTCCATGACTCGTGTATTCGGTTTCGTTCCGGCGCGCATGGCCGCCAGCCGTTTTCCCGGTAAGCCCATGTTTCGGTTAAAAGGCCGGCCGATGGTGGAACATTGCTTTCTGCGAGCGCGCCTTTGGCCGCGTTGGGATGGCTTGTTTCTGTGCACCTGCGACGATGAAATCGCCCAGTTCGGGACATCTCAAGACTGGCCGGTGGTGATGACGCGTGACACCCATACCAGGGCCTTGGATCGGGTGGCGGAAGCCGCGGAAAAGTGCGGGGCGGAAATCGCCGACGATGATATCGTCGTTTGTGTGCAAGGGGATGAGCCCCTGCTGTGCCCGGAAATGATCGAGGCAGTCGTCGCGCCGTTCGAGCTGGATTCTATGGTTCGCGGTACAATGTTAGGGGTTCATATCGTCGATGAGAGCATGTGGCTCAATCCAGATATCGTAAAGATCGTTCACGACCAGAACGGCAATGTTCTTTACACCTCGCGCAGCCCGATTCCCTATGCCAAGAAGTTTAGCCCCGAATTGGGCGCCCGTCGTGTCGGCGGTATTTTTGGATTCCGGTGGTCGGCATTGAAATGGTTCACCGCCACCCCGGAATCGCCACTGGAAAAAAAAGAAGCGTGCGATTCCAACCGCATTCCCGACAACGGCTGGTTCCAACGCTTGGCGCCACTTCCCGCCTCCAAATATTTTTCTGTGGACAGCCCCAGCGACGCAACCTTGGTGGAAAATGCCCTAGAAGGCGACCCGCTTTGGGGAAGTTACTGACTTCATGAAGGCCGCGGTGATCTTCGACTTGGACGGCACCTTGATCGACAGCGCTCCGGATGTCCGAGCCGCGCTCAATCGCCTGTTGGCCATTCATGGGCGACGTTCGCTGGAATTGGCGGAGGTACACTCCTTGGTCGGCGAAGGCCCTCGCCCGTTGATTTCCGGAGCATGGCGTCTTACCGGAGCGGCGGCAGCCGAGGATCGGATCGATACCCTGATCCAGGAATACCTGACCCAGTACCGAGCCCACCCGACCGACCACACGGTCGTTTTCGACGGCGTCGAAGCCATGCTTGCGCAGTTGCGGCAACTGGATTGCGGGCTTGGGATTTGTACCAACAAACCATCGATGATGACCGATTTGGTGCTGGCTGCGTTGAATTTGGAACAGTATTTCGACGCGATCGTCGGGGGGGATTATCATCGTCGCAAACCAGATGGCGACCATATCCTTGAATCGGCAAGACGCATGAAAGCCCACGATGTTCCTTTGCTCTATATCGGCGATTCAGTGACGGATGTGGCTGCGGCCCGAAGCGCCGGCCTAGCGGTTTTTTGTGTCGATTGGGGCTATTCCGGCAAGCCCGCCAGCGAGTTGGGCGCGGACGGATTGATATCCCGTTTCTCCGATTTGCCAGATATGGTCGCGCGATGGTTGGCAAAGGAGCTGCTTCAATGAAGATCGCGGTCACCTCGAGGTCATTTTCTCGCCATCCCACGTTGCGGCACGAACTTACCACCCGCTTCCCGAATGCGTTGGTGACGTTCAACGATTCTGGCGCCAGCCTGGGTGGTGATGCGCTGTTAGCCTTCCTTCGGGGGCACGACCATGCGGTGACTGCCCTTGAAACCCTAGACCGGCAAGTCTTTGACCATGTTCCAGAACTTGGGGTGATTGCCAAGTACGGCGTTGGCCTCGACATGTTGGATTTACCGGAAATGTCGCGACGGGGGTTGCGCTTGGGTTGGCGCGGTGGCGTCAATCGTCGTTCGGTGGCCGAGTTGGTTATCGCCTTCGCTATCGCCACGTTGCGGCTAGTGCCGCAGGCAAATGCGCTCATCCGCGAGGGGCAGTGGCGTCAGCTGATGGGCAGGCAATTAAGCGGCAGGGTGTTCGGTATCGTAGGCTGTGGACACATCGGCAAGGATCTGGCTGTTCTGCTGCGGGCGTTCGGCTGTACCGTGCTGGTCAACGACATTCTCGATTTTCCTGATTTCTACGCCCTGAACGGCCTTGAGGCCGTTGATCTCGAGACGTTGTTGCGCCAGAGCGAGATCGTTAGTCTGCACCTTCCTGCGGGCAAGGGAACGCGCGGTCTGCTCTCGGCTGAGCGTTTGGCATTGATGCGTCCTGACGCCATACTGATCAATACCGCGCGCGGCGGCGTGGTGGATGAAGTGGCGTTAAGGACCCTGTTGGAAAACGGTCATTTGGCCGCTGCCGCCTTCGACGTCTTCACCGTCGAGCCCCCACAGGATGGAAAATTGCTGTCGTTGCCCAATTTCCTGGCGACCCCCCATATTGGCGGTAGTGCCGAAGAGGCGGTTCTTGCCATGGGACGGGCTGCTATCGATGGGCTGATCGACCACGAGGTGCCACGACCGGGAAGCGAGGTTTGGCGCGCGGCCGGACTGGATGATTGATTATAACCAGTCGCCGCCGGTCAAGGCGACCATCTGGCCGGTCAGGAATTGGCTCCAAGCCGAAATCATCCAGATCATCAAGGCGACAGCCTCTTCCGGGGTACCACCACGCTTTAACGGTACCAAGGCTGCCCGTTGCTCCATGTCTTCCCGGGTCTTGTTGTGCCAGCGTTGATGAAATCCCGATGTGATATAGCCAAGCCGAATGCCGTTCACCAAAATTCCGTGGGGCGCGCCTTCCCGAGCCAGGCCCTGCACCATGCACTCCGTGCCGCGCTTGGCGACGGCATAGGGAAAGCTGAGGGCGCTGCCACCGTGTAAGGCGGATTCCGTTCCATTCAGCAAGATGCGACCGCCAGTTCCCTGTGCACTCATGTGGCGCATGGCGGCTCGGGCCAGATAGAAGGGCTGATTAAGGTTGACGTCCAGGTCCTGGGCCCAATTTTCTGCGGGCATGTCCATCCAGTGGCCAGAAAAATGGATGCCACCGGTCAGAATCACTAAGGCATCAATTCCGCCGGCACGCCGGCAAAATTCATCGATCAAGGCCTCGCAATCGCTCGGAGCTTCAAAGCGTTGACGCAAGGTTAAGACGCGGTCGTCGTCGGCAGGTGGAAGTTTGCTGGCTCCATGGGCACCAATGAGGATACCGGGAGATCCTTGCAGTAACATGTGGACCAGTGCGGAGCCCAACCCTCCGGAAGCGCCGGCAATCAGAATTCGGGTTCCCACCTCAAGGCGCGGAAGCCAATCGGGTTGAACGAAGGGGCGAGAATTCATAGCTATTCCCCATACTGGGCAATGACGTGCCGGACGCTACGGTATATGTCATCCATGGCCGTTTCCGCTGTGACCATGCGCTGCTCCACCGATACCCATCCCTGATAGCCGATTTCGTGCAGACAACGCCCAAACAGATGATGGGGCACTTGCCCGGATGATCCGACCACCGCAAGACCGGGCTCGTTGGCGTGAAAATGACGAATGACGTCGGAGCCTTGAAGAAAAATGGCAGATGATGCCTCGCCATTGTCCACCAGGGCTTTGGCATCCAGTTGAAAGCCAAGGGCGGGATGCTTCCAGGCTCGCACCAGTTCCAGGCATTCCGCCGCCGTGTTGAGAAAATCCGTGTCCTTAGGACCCAAAGGCTCGAAACACATCATGGTGCCATGTTCGGCCATGACCGGAAGAATGCAGTCGAGATATGCCTCGGCCTCGGCTTTGGCCATGCTCAGGGACATTTCCCCTCGACGACGCCCGCCGCCATAAACCAGGCATTTTCCACCAAGGTCGCGGCACAGCGCGGATAGGTGAAGGGTGAAGGCGATGGTTTCCTCTAGAGCGTCCTGACCTTTGAAAAGGCCAAGGCCAGGCTGGTCGAAGAACAAGGAATGCAGCCCAACGATCGTCAGTCCGGCCTCATTTGCCGTGCGTCTATAGCTTTCGACCATGGGGCTGGTGATCGCCTTGGTGTCTTGCCAGACGCGACTTGGTGCCACTTCCAGTCCGCTCACCCCGGCTTCGGCCAGAGCGGGGAATGCTGCCGTATGCGCAAATGGTGGAAGGCCGATATTGGAAACCGCCACTTTAGTCATGATAGAGAATCCGGGCGGGCAATGAGGTTGGATTCGACTTGGCGGCGGAAATCGGCGTTATGTTCCATCAACTGGGCAAAAGTACCGGAGCCGATCAAGCGGCCCTCTTGCAGCAAGGCAATGCGATTGCAATTCTTCACCGTGCTCAGGCGATGAGCGATAATGATCATGGTCTTACGACCGCTGAGGCCTTGGATCGTCTCGACGACCAAGCGTTCGGTCTCGCCATCCAGGGCCGAGGTGATTTCGTCCAGGATTAAAATGTCGGGATCGCGATAAAGCGCCCGGGCCAAACCGATCCGCTGTCGTTCACCACCCGAAAAGCGGGATGCTCGCTCGCCCAGTTGCGTATTCAAGCCTTGGGGCAATTGAGCCAATAAACCTTCCAGATGTGCATCAGCGATGGCGGCAAGAACTCGATGGTCATCGATGGCCGAGTCCGGCTCGCCAAAAGCGATATTGCGACGCAGGGTGTCGTCGGATAATTGGATGTCCTGGGCAACGTAACCAATGCTTTTCTGCCACGATCCCAGACATTGCCTGATATCGCGGTCATCGACCCTAACCGATCCCTGTTGGGGTTGTAGGAAGCCCATGATCAAATCGGTCAAAGTGGATTTGCCTGATCCCGAGGCTCCGACCAAGCCCAGGGATTGACCGCGCGGCAGCGTCAGACTGACATTGTCCAGGGCCAGTCGACCGGCGCCAGGGTGCCGGTAGGCAATGGAATGTAACGACAACTCATGCCGAAGATGTAAGGGCTCTACTGCGTGTTCGGTCGGTTCGCGATCAGCAAGGCCTTCAGTCAAATCCTTGTACAGCAGGTCGATATGGGGACTGCGTTGGCGCAATTCGCTCAGATAGGACAGCAGACGGTTGACCGACGGCATCAGGCGCAGACCGGCGACACCCAATAAGCCCAACATGGCTGTGGCTTCGGATACTGAGGATGTCTTCGCCACGCTCAGCAAGATGAACAAGGCCCCCAGCACGACAACGGTCTCAATGTATAAGCGTGGAATATGACCGCTGGTCAGGCACAAGCCCAGGAAATGGGCGGCCCTGATCGCGTGGTCACGGTAGCGACTGCCCATTTCGTGATGCAAGTGCCACAACTTGACCATCTTGACCGCACCAAAGGTCTCCTTGATCAGCCGAGTGCCGGCGTTTTCATGGACATGGCTGGCCATGCCCCATTTGCGAAATAATGGACCCGCCACACCATAGAAGGCGGCGCCACAGATCAGCAAGACCACCATGCTGACCAGACTGACCACTGGATTGATCAGAATCAGCAGCACCATGGTCACGAATGCCAGCAGCGATTCCAGAACGATGGATAACACGATGCGCCATCCATCGAAGGCCATGGGGGCGGTTCGCCCTAGGATATGCAGGAAGTGGGAGCTATTGGTGGACAGATGATAGGTGTAGGAGCGTTCGAGATAGAGCAGAAACATACGGTGGCTGAAGCGTGCCGCTTCGTTGGTGATAGTGCGGTTCACAAGCCAAACCGACGCCAGGATGCACAAGTTCTTGATCACGAAGAAAAGGCCGAAAAGAGCCGAGACGGTGACCAACTGATTACCGCCATCGGCGACAAATTCGGTCAGCCATGTGTGGAACCAAGAAAATCCAGGAATACGAAGGCCCGATGCGCTGCCCAATATGGCGTCCATCAGCGGCAAGACCATGCCGATGCTGATCATGTCCAACAAGGCGGTGACTGCCATTGGTATCAGCAACAGAAGCATTGCCACCAAGGAATGGCGATCGAGAAAAGCTCTTAACTTCTTTAGGGAGTCGGTCAACTCGTCACTCCCTCTTCAAGCCGGCGCATTCTCCAGCTTAGAAGCCAACCCAGTCCTAACATCAAGGCGGACGCTAGGGATATCCATATTCCCAATTGATATTGGTCGTTCTCGAAATGGAAGCTGATCTCCCCCTCGCCAGCGGGCAGCAAGACGGCTTTGAATACACCGTTGGCTTTGATGATAGGAAATGCCGTCCCATTTAGCTCGGCTTTCCAATGGGGATGCCAAGCATCGGCGACCACCAAAAGAGCCGGTGTGGAGGATTGATAACGAAACTTGAAGTGGTCGTAGCCATACCGGAGCAGTTGGACCGAAGCGTTTGGATCTTTGCCCACGTCTGGGGGCAACCCGGCGGCATCGTCATTGAATAAATAGGCAGGTCCGAACGATTTGTCCGCTAAGTCAGCATAGCCCGAGATCGTTTGCACACCATTGGCCAAATAAAAATAGGGCCAAGCGTCGCGATAGCGGTAAAGAAAGAAATCCGGGCGTTCGATAAGTGGCTCCAGATAATCTCGCTTGGGGAGTGGGCGATCGGAATAGAAATGTGTCACCGCCGCTACCCGATGCAACGGGGCGGACATCAGCGGTCCCGTACTGAGTTGCCGGACGTCGGTGATCTTTTGGTGTCCATCATTCTGGCTCAGGCTCAGTTCGAACTGAGCGACATTGATTTGGCTCAGACTTTTGACGGCCGAAAGATCCAGGGCCGGACTGTGGCGATAGCCAAGCCGATATCGCTTGGGGCCGAAGGGGCCATCGACATATTTCGTTCGATAATGTTCCAAAGTCCGTTCGTCGGGAGATTTCAGCTCGACTCGATACAGGCGATCCGTGGGCTTGATGGTCTCGGCGACGGATGGGGCTGCGGCCAGGGCCTCGTCCCAAACCATGGGCTTGAACTCAAGGGGGAACAAGGCCCAGCTCATGGTCAGGTTGTTGGCCAGGAACAGTAGAGGGAGAGCGCCGCCGGACCGGAGCGCGGCAAGGCGTGACAATAGGTCGGGGCGCAGGAACAGTGCATACAACAGCGCACTGGAGCCGTAGAACAGGATATAGGCGAGGTCCCATTCCTCACCCAGCAACGCGATGTTGGAACCGGCCATCAGGATGGCGATTTCCACCTTGGACGGATCGGCACGGTTGGCAAGAGCCAAATGAATGAGCTTTTGTACGATCGAGAACGTGGCGTCCGGGGCCAATTCGATGAGGGCGAGCGCCACCAGCAACGAGCAATAGAACGCCAGCAGGATGCCAGCCAAGGCACGGCGAGCCAAGCCGGCGGCAGTGGAACTATCCAGTGCTTCACCTTGCCGCAGCCGCAGGATGAAAAAACCGATCAGCCCGACCTGCAGCGTTTCGTAGAACGGGTGGAATTTCGTCAACGGATAAGCGTTGATGAACTGCTGGATAAGGCCATAGCTGGCCCCCGGTGCGACGAAGCAAAGCAATTGCCAGGCAAAGAATGCCCACACCATCGTCTTGCAAACATATTCCCAAATGTTCTCGCTTCGTTTGAAGCTCATAATTAGGATAATGATAGGAAATAAAGGAGACACGTTATTCCAACTAAACGGCTCAAGAAGCATTAATCCATGCTCCATGGCCGCGTTGTTCAAATAGCCTGAATGAAGATATTTCGATAAAAATATGCCCCATTCAATCAGAGAGTGATTATAGAACGTGGGGATAGTGCGAAGAATATCGCGCGTATAAGGGGTGGTTGACTGTTCTATAGCCATGGAATACAGAGTCCAGGCCATGACCAACGCCATGATGATCACTATGCCGACCCAAGCTGCGGCGAAGCGCCCCATGGCGACACCGAACGCTACTTGGCGACGCAGGACCAGGGCCAGCAGGAACAGGAAGGTGGCTGCGGCCGCATGGGTCACCGGGGCAAGGCTGCCCAAGGCGAAAACCAGCACCATGATCACGGCAAGGCCGAGAAAATGGTACCAGGAGGGGCGGCGAAGATAGGCGTCCATGCTTAACAAGAGCATGGGAGCACATAAGGTCAGAGTGATCCAATGACGTTGGAAGTAGAATTCGTGCTGAAGCGGCGAGAACACGATCAGTAAGGCGACGGGAAGCAGCCACAGACCCAATGTGGGGACCAGCCGGCGCAAAAAGACATACTGGGCGAACGCGGTCAGCACCAGCAAGACCACGATTGACCACGGATAAACCAAGTGCGGCCAGGGGAACACCCGTTCGATCAAACTTAGGATCGACCAAACATGGCCGGCCCCGGGATCGGCGACGAATGTCGGCAGGCCCAGGCCCAAATCACTGCGCCAACCAGAAGTTAAGGCATTGCGGCTAGCCCAGTCCATCAGAGTGACCGGATCTTCGTCGGACAGGAACGCCCCGCCAAATAGCAGACCGGAATAGCCCAACACCACGCCGAGGGTCAAAACCAACACAGCCCACTTCAGATCGGAGGATGGATTGGACATTTATGAAACCACCAACCGCATGACTTCCTCGTCGCTCAGCCGCAGCGGACTAAGCCGGAAGGAATCCTTGGGGTTGGACCGGCAACCGCTGCCCCCTTCGATCAGCACGGCCTTGCGGTCGTCCTGGGTCATGCCAAGGAATTCCTTCTTATAAATCTCGCCATAATGGTGGCGTAATCGGAGACCCTCCTCGTCCGGAGTTTCCGCACGCTGAAGGGCGGCCCACTCGGTTTTGGGGAAGTAGCAATATAGCGGCAGCACGGATGCCAAATTGTCGATGTCATCGGCGCTGACATAAGGCGCCGGCATGTTGAGAATGGACCGCGCCGTCGTGTGCTTGGTGATGGTTTCCGGTGCCAGCCAGTCATTGGCAACCGCCACCTTGTGCAAGGCAGTGCCGTGATAGGGGGTGAAAATAGAAACGGTCAGCGTGTCGTATCCACTGATGGAACGCACGAATTCCACGGTATCCATGATCAGATCCCGGGTCTCGCCGGGGAAACCGATAATCAGGTTGACCGAGAATGGAATGCCGGATCTGGCGATGATGTCAAAGCGCTCCAGCAAGTGTTCGTTGCTGACGTTGCGATCAAGAACTTTTTTGCGGAACTGCTCGTTCCCGCACTCGATACCGAAGGAAATACGATAGGCGCCAACTTCCTTGAGTCGGGCCATGATATCGATTTCGCAATTTTCCGGCCTGGTGTTGAACCAGAACGGCAGTTTAAATTCTTCATACATATCGCAGAAATCCCAGATTTCCTTTTTCGGTCGAGCCAGGAAACTGTCATCGATAATGTAAAAAAATTCAGGATTGTATCGGTCGATGATCTCGCGCATCTCTTGGCGCAGAACCTTCATCGTCTTGCGGCGCAGGAACTTACCGGAGTTCTGGTCCTTGGCGAAGGCTCGCTGCATGGGTGAATTACAATAGGTGCAGGCATAGGGACAGCCGCGATACGTCTCGATCGGCACGGTCTTGAAAATTCTGCCGCCCATGGGGCGGTAAAAGCGCCTTTCATTGAACAGGCTGAAGTCGGGTACGGAATCGTTGATGTTGACAACGGGTCCGTTGACGAATCGCAGGATGCTGCCGTCGGAATCGCGAATCCAGGTTCCGGGGACGCCAATCAGGCTTTCGCCCTTGCGGACCCGTTCGGCTACCTCAAGGATGGTGCTTTCGCCTTCGCCCAGTCCGATCATCTTGACCGCAGGCTGCTTCATGCACAATTCGGGTGCCGCCGTCGGGAAAATCCCCCCAACGATATGGGGAATGTTCAGATCCTGGATGCCTTTCAGCAAGTCCACCGCCTGCAGGAAGGCGTCTTCGACGGCGGACACCACCAGCAAATCGGGCTTGAATTCCAACACCTTGCTGCGGAAATCGGCGAACATGTCGCTTTCCAGCATGGTGATACCCAGATCGCGTTCATAATCGAATGAACGGGCTTGTAGCAATTTCACACGATTTTCCGGGCTTGAGCTTTCTCCGGCCACGTATTGCGTGGTTTCAAAAAAAGCGACCTGGTAACCCTGATCCTTCAGGATTTTGGTGAAGATCCCCATGGCCAGGGCTGGTACCAGCATCAACGGCAGGTTCGGATAGACCAACATTACCCGAAAGTCGGCGGGATTCTTGCTCATGTTCGTCACTACCTTGTTGGATCTTCGCTTTTGATTTCGGGTTTGGAAAATCGCCCATAGCTGAAATCGGGGTCCAGTATCGGCAAACCAACCTCGGACCGAACCAAGTCGAAAAACATCGGTTGATTCAAAAGCCCCATTATTTTTAGGAGTTTCTTTTGGTCATATTGGATATTGTTATCTTCGATTGACTGGATTTTTCCAATCGTTTCGGCGGCTGTCCGGCAACATAAATCAGGAAGCAGACGGAAGCCGCTGTATTCCATGTCTATCACGTCCAAAAAGAACGTGTACACCCCAACCTCGATGGCCTCCGCCAAAATGGTCGAAACGTCCGAAACCAGATAGCGGGCCTGTTCCAGCAACGCATAGATGGAATCGGTGACATGAAAAACGTTCGGCAGATTGCCGGACAGCTTGTTCACCAGCGCGTCCATCTCGGCTTCCGACAAATAGCCCCGCTTCAATTGCAGCAATATACGACGGTGGGGGAAGGCGCGGGCCAAGGCCTGGACGGTTTCCGCAGCTATCGGTTCGAACCACCCCACTCGCAAGGCGACTAAAATGTCTTCACCCTTGGGCCAAGTCTCTTTCAACGCATGGCGGGACCATCCAAAATAGCCGGTGGACACCAATTTCATGTCCTTGGCCCAGGTTTGGAAGTAAGGTTCACACAAGGGTAGGGCATCAACGAAGTAAGTGTCGAAATGGATATAGCGCCATTGCGGCATCAGCGAGCAGAACACCGTCAGCATGGCATGGGTTACGCCAAGAGACCTGCCCCCCATCAAGCGCATTTCGTGAGTCCGGAGGACGTGTTCGACGTTGTAGTCATCCCGGCCCCAGAAATAGGCGGGACGATAGCGGCACAACAAGGCGCGGATGATCGCACGGCGAAACGGCATGGCGATGACGCGGAAGAACAGGGCCGGTTCTTGCCGCATATGGTGACGCCGCCACAATTGCCAACCATCGACAACGACCAGGGCGATGGTTCGGAGGGCATCCCTTGGCCCCATCCGGCCATCGGCCCAGGTGGCGCGTTGATAAGCCTGAGCCTTGGCGGACAGATTCTGAAAGAAACTGGGATTGCGGGCTACCAGCAAAACCTTCCCACCTTCGGAGACCTCCTCGTATATGTTGAGGTCGCGGGGGTCGGCCAGATAATCGGCGGCGAAAAACACCGGTTCGACAGGCGGGTTCAAGCGGGTCCGGCGCAATACGGCCAGAATGCCGACCCCCATCATCACCAGGGCAACCGGCGTATTGATGACGGTCCATATCCACGGACGCACGCGAATCGTCGGGATGGCGTCCGGCCCTAACAATTCACGGGTGAAAGCCAATAGGTTGGGGGTGATCCCGTGGCAGCGGACACGACCGCTTAAAGCCCGATAGGCCCCGTCAAGGAGATACGCTTGGATCACCTGAGGGAATAGATAATTACAGACGATCAGCTTGTAGCCATAACCGTAAGCTGGACCGTTCGCGTCAGCTTGGTCAAATCCGAAGACGCGATCTTGCCAAGGTTCGTACTTCTTAAAGATTTCTTGAAAGAAGAACCGGCGATCATAACGCCAATATGGGTACAGGTCCGGCGTCAGATCTACGGCATGTCGAGCTAGGCCCGCCTTGATTGACCAATCGGCTAAGCGGTCGAATAATGGCTTGAGCGGCGGCAGCAGTGGCGCGGCGGCGATCACCCAGACCGGGCGACGGAGCAACAGACACGACAGAAACCAGGCAAGGCTCAGTTCATTAAGAACGAACAGATGGGGCATCACCCGACATCCAGCAAAATCTTTAAAGCCTCGCCCCGTTCAGCCATGGTCCAGGCCTTGCGGTAATCGGCAAGAGGCACAGATGTGCTGACGAATGGCGCGATCGACAGGCGCGGCAACAAGGCGATGGCCTGCTCGAAATCTTCCTTAGTGCTACCCACCGAGCCGACCACGGTCTTGTCATAGGCGGCAACGACCTCGAACGAAAACTCCTTCCGGGCATAGGGCAGCCCCAGAAGCAGTAAAACGGTACCGGCACGGCTTTCGTGAATGGCGCGGTCCAGGGCGTCGGGATTACCCGTCGCCTCGATGATGACGTCGAATTCATCAAGACCGCCCAGGTCCGATCGGGTGGTGATGTCGGAAGAGACAATATCGGCTAACCGTGTTGGATTGCTGTCGAAGACACTGATCGCATGGCCGCGTTCGGCCAGGGCCAGGGCAGCGAAGTGACCGATCGCCCCCGCCCCAAGCACGGCACAACGGCGCGGGCCGCCATGTAGGGCGTCGCGGATACGGCGCAATCCCTTCAGCACAACGGCCAAGGGTTCCACCAGCGCACCCGCGCGCAGGTTCATGTCGACGGGAAGCTTATGGACGAAACGGGCGGGCACCACAACGTACTCGGCATAGGCGCCATCCCGGCGCAAGACCCCCAACTCGGTGCGTTCGAGGCAGCCGATGAAGTTGCCCGCCCGGCATTCGCCACAAGTTCCGCAGCTTTGAATACACTCGGCGGTAACAGAATCACCTTCGGCCAGGGTTTGGACGTTTTGTCCGGTGGTTATCACCGTGCCCGAAAACTCGTGACCGGGAATGATCGGAAACGTCCCCAGGCCATTGGCGAAATAGCCCAAGGTGCCGTTGAATATTTCGCGGTCGGTTCCGCAGACGCCCACATGAGCGACGCGGATCAGCACATCGCCGGGTTTAAGCGCGGGAACGGGAACGGCCTGCAATTCAGCCTTGCCGGGGCCATGCACCACCACCGCCAATGCCGAACGATCGAAAAGGATACGCTCGCGCTCGCTCTGGCTTTCCATAGGGTGGCTCTCCATCAATCCGGTAACCGTTCCAACGCATTTATGAAAACGAAAATAGAGGATTTCGCGCAACCGCTGTCCCAGGCTCAAGCGTTCCGCCACTGGGTTGGTTCCCGGCATGAAGGCTTTTCGGCAATCGGAAAAGGCACGCCCCAATTCCACCAGCAATTCGGCAGGAATGTTGGCGGCAGATTTCAGATTCATACGTCGAAGTGCCACCGCTTCGCGATAGTAGCGCCGATGGATCTGGTGCCAGCTTTCTTCGTGGATATGGATGACACAGGCGTCGGGACAATACTGAACCTTCCAGCCCCGGTTCATCCAATGGCTGGCGAATTCGATGTCTTCAAGGCCGGTCAGTTCTTCGTCGAAGGGATGCTGTTCCCAAAGATCACGGCGGATGACGGAATTCGCGTTATTCACACACCAGCGCTTGACCGATTCGATGCGCGGATGCGGCCCGAACACGCGATCAAAATCCTCGGCCTCCGAGAATTTGGAACACGCCTCTCCGATCTGCCGACCGTAGCACATGGCGACACCAGTTTCGCGCAGAGGGGCCACCAGACGTTCCAACCAGTGCTCGTCCGCAGGGATGGCATGGGCGGAAATGATGGCGATATAACGGCCCCGCGCGGCGGCGATGCCCACATTCAGCGAATAGCCGAAAGTAAAATCATGGCTGGAAATCTGGATGACCTGATCAGCGTGGGCATTGGCGATTTCACGTGAACGATCAAACGACCCCGAATCGACGACGATTGTCTCGAATGAAATCAAGCTTTGTCGGGATAGTCCATCGAACAAGGCGGCAAGATGCTTTTGTTCGTTGAAGCAACGAACGATGATGGAAACTTCAACGACGGGATCAGCCATATCGGATTAGGCCTTCAGGCCTTCCAACAATTGATTCAGTGTGCTCCAGTGGATGCGCTCCCAGGCCTTGGGGCTGGAATTGGCGTTATGGGGAGCTAGCATGACGTTGTCCATGACTCGCAAGGGGCTGTCAAACGGCAGCGGCTCTTCCTCGAACACGTCCAGGCCAGCCCCGGCGATTTCGCCGTTCTGTAGTGCACGAACCAAGGCCTTTTCGTCGATGATGGGACCGCGGGCGGCGTTGACGATCACCGCGTTATGGCGCATGCGTTTGAACTGTGCATCTGAAAACAGGTGGAAAGAGGTTGGATTCAAGTCGCAGCATACCGAGACGAAGTCGGATTCGGCCAGCAAGGTGTCGAAATCAGTCATTTCAATCCCGGTTTCCGTGAGGAAGGCGGGATCAATGTCAACGATGTCGGTGCCTAGGACACGGCAGCCAAAGCCGATGAGGCGGCGCACGGTGGCCTTGCCGCTGTCGCCCACTCCGACGACGCCGACGGTGGATTCGTTCAAGGCGCGGCCAGGGATTTTCTCCCACACGCCTTGCTTCATCATCTTGTCCATCCACGGCTGGCGGCGGGCGAATGCCAGGATATAGCCCAATTGGGTATCGCCCACCGGCTGCGAAAAGGCATCGCGGGTACGACAGACGCGAATGCCGCGCCTTTCTGCCGCTGCCTTGTCAATGGAATCGATACCGGTTCCCCATTTGGAGATTACTTTGAGTTTTCCGGCAGCTTGCAGGACTCGCTCGGTCACGCGATCATCGCCGCATACCATGCCATGATATTCGCCGATGATCGGCAACAGGTCTTCTTCTTCGAGCCGCTCGCTGACATTGGCGACCACGGCTTCGATCCCGTTCTCGACGAACCAAGGACCGAAACGGTCCATGAAAGGCACCAGATACGGAGCGGAGACAAGGACCTTCCAGGTCATGTGCGATTTTCCTGCAAACTAAGAATTGACGAGATCAGTAGCGGCCAGCCAACGGATCATCGGCCATAAGGCGCTCGACCAGAGCAAGATCCTGCGGTGTATCGACTGCCTGGCTGGTAAAGAGGGTGCGAACCATGCGCACCGGGACGCCATGTTCCAGGAACCGATTCATGTCGATGGATTCGGCGATTTCCAGCGGCGTCGGAGACAGCTGCGTGAAATGAAACAGGGCATCGCGCCGGAAAGGCATGATGCAGACCTGCTTCCAAGCAGGTAAGGACTTGAAATCGTTCTTAAAGCGGGTGGGAATAGGTTCACGCGACATGTACAGGGCATCGCCATTGCCCTTCATAACCACCTTGATACTGTTGGGACTCAGGAACTCTTCCTCGGTCTCGATGGGCGCGGTCAGGTTGACACAAGGAATGGACGAATCGACCAGCATGGGGGCCACGGACTCGTCGATCATGCCCGGATGAACCATGGGTTCATCCCCTTGGATCATGACCACGATGTCCGCATCGATATGGGTGATTGCCTCGGCGATGCGGTCACTGGCGCGTTCGTGACGATCTGACGTCATCACCGCCCGTCCGCCGAAAGCCGTGACAACCTCGGCGATCTCGTCGTCACAGGTGGCGACATAAACCTCGGCCAAAGAGTGGCTAAGGGCGGTACGAAGGGCGACATGCTCGATCATAGGCCGTCCGCGCAGCATGGCTAACGGCTTGCCGGGAAAGCGCGACGAACCCATGCGGGCGGGAATCATGCCGACGATTTTCATGCGATCTTTCTGACCCATTCTCATGCCAAGGTCAATAGTTACGACCCAGTACGACCCGGGCGGGAGCCCCGTCTCCGCCAGGGATTTTCAATGGCAGACAGAACAACTCCCATGCGCCGGGCAGTGTCTGGCGAAGATCAAGTCCCTCGATGATGAACAGGCCAGCGCCTAATAGGATACGGTGGACCACCGGTTGGCGATGGGCGAAGGGCTCAACCGACAAATAATCGATGCCCACTAGGCCGATGCCTTTCGAAACCAGCCACTGTGCCGCTTCGGGGCTGAAGGCCACGAAATCGTGGATGAAAGAGTGGTTCGGTCGGTCCCACAGCAAGGAATTGCGGGTCCGCACCAACAATCGGGTGACGCCTTCGGGCACCTGATCCTGCAAATGTTCGGGCAAAATTGTGTCGGCATCGTCGGGGACATGCAATATCCAGCAAGGCCCGATCAACAGATCTAACGGCGCGCTGTCGATGGCTGTGCCGCCGGGGATGAAATGTGCCGGCGCGTCCATGTGTGTCCCGGCATGGACCACCGTACTCATGCGGGTTACGGTGCAAACATCGCCTTTTCCCATATCCAGCAATAGGTCAAGCTGGATGTGCGGCTCACCGGGCCATGCCGGCAATCCAGGAGACATCGGCAAGGTGACGTCGAGAAATCGTTTCACCATTCGGTTGCTCCGGCGCGATCCGTGGCCAGTGCCCGCCAGAAGCGATCGGCCGACACCGGCGTGTTCGAACGATCACATAAATGGTCGAGCAACTCTGACACATTCAAGGGGTTGCGTCGGGCCAGGGCATCCTCAAGATCTTCGAGACTCTGAAATAATGGATAATTTCCCAGAAAAGCCGGGTCGATGATGGCCGGGGGTGGAAGCAGTGGATAATAGGGTTTCCCCGCTGCCAGAGTTTCGATGAACGATCCGGTCTCGGGCGAACCGATGACGAAATCAGCCCAAGGAAGATGATCCAGGACAGAACCTTCCTTGTAGATATGACAATTGAGACCCGCTTCGGCCAGTACGGCTTGCAGATGGTGGGCATTTTCGTGGCCCGGATGGACCTTGACCCGTATGTCGTCGTGGCCGAGGCGCTGCAACATGGCCACCAGTGCCACCGTCAGTCCGACGGAATGGCACCGTAGGGCGGTGATGTTGTCACCTGACGGAGTGATGGGCAATATAAGCGCCTTCCCCCCCGAGGGAGGTGCGCACAGGCCTGTACGAACCGCGGGCAGTAGATCCAGCGCCGGATAGCCCACCCGGATATGTCGCAAGTGCCCTTGCAACCATATCTCTTGCTGCAAACCCCAGGTCATCTGGCACGAGACATGGTCAAGCTGGTGTCGTCGAGGATGACGCATGGGAAACAGGAACATGCCGTTCAACAGTTCATAGACCGTGACCCCGGCGTTATGAGCGATTTCCGCCAGCAAGCCCGATGTACGGTTGCCGCTATCGGCGATGACCACGCTGTCCATGCGACGGCGTTTCAACAGTTCGGAAAAACCATCGATCTCGGCGATGCAATCCTCGATTCGACCCAATGGTAACAGACGCTTGTCGAGGACGCTCCGCAGAAAGAAGTCACGGGTCGTAGCCGGCGGCGAAGATTTCCAGTGATCCTTAAGCTGGCGGTGAATTTTTTTCGCCACTTTCCCGCGCCTGCGTGTGGCTGGCAAGGCGGCAAGGGTCACCCTGTTTTTGAAGAAATGGCGCAAGGCGGCCAGGGATTTCGGTGAACGTTGGGCAATGAGTGTCGCACTGAATTCAGCGGCCGGAGGACCGTTGGTCAGGCCGCGCTCCATGGCCGGGTTGAGCATCAAAAGAACACGGCGACCGCTTGGGTGGGACAGGCGGAAAACGGCGTCGATGCTGCGGCAGACGACGTTGCGCAGCCAATCCCGCCAAGGTCGGGTCTCGGTCGTACGGCCATACGTGTCCAGATCCACAATTTCGGGATGCCCTGGAGGGGCGGGATCAAGTTCGTCAATGATTTCCACGTCGCTACCGGCAGCGTTGGCGACCATCCAACGCTTCATGTCGTCATCGACCAGGAAATAGTCGCCACGCAAATCGCGAAGACGAACGCGCTTTGCTGAGGTCCGCGCCATCAAGGCGATCAGCGCGTCGAACAGACGTTCATGCGCCAGAACAGCATATCCCAATTCGCGGTAAATGGCTTGGCCGACGGAAATGCCGCGATACAGGGTCATGTCCTTGCCATCGGCCATATACCAATGCAGGAAGGCGGAATAATAAGCGCTGACCGTGCAGTCGCGGGGGCACCAGTCGGTCAGCAATCCGTCCAGATGAAGTGCATGAAAGCCACGCAACGAGGCCCGTCGCCACAATGCCCATTCGGTGGTGACGACCAACAAACCGTCCCGAGGATGCAAATCAGCCAAGTGGCGATCAAGAGTAACCAGAACGATGTCGTCCGTTCCTGCGGGGACAGCCGCAGTGGGCACCGGCTGCGACCACCATTGCGGGTTCTCCATTCAATTACACCTTGTTTCCGAATATCAAGGGAAACTCAGTATTTGCCCTCATAAAATCATCCATGCGACCAATATCAAGCCAATATTCCCGAATTGGAAAGGCCGATACATTGCCTCCGCTCCCTTTTATTCTTTCGATGAAGCTAGGCATATCAAGAAATTTGCTTTTCTCAATCGTTGAGACGGTATCACCGTTTAGCAAGTATATGCCGGCATTTATAAAAAATCTGTGTTTTGGCTTTTCTATGATGCCAATGACGTTTGAGTTCTTGTCGATATCGACCACCCCATAGGGAACTTCGATATCGTATTCGCGCACACACATAGTGGCTGTCGCGCGGTGCTCGGCGTGAAAGTTCAGCAAGGCATGATAGTTGATATCGGTCAGGACATCGCCATTCATCACCAGGATCGGATCCTTCAAATTTCCCGGCAACAGGGAAAGGGCTCCGGCGGTGCCCAATTTCGTTTCCTCGCGGACATAGGAAATGTTGACACCTAGACGGCTGCCATCGCCGAAATGACTTTCGAACATCTCGGCCTTGTAATTCACCGCCAAGTGGAAATGGCGAAATCCGTGGCTGGCTAATTGCAAAATGATGGTTTCCAGCAGGGGGCGCCCGCCCACTGAGAGCAGGGGTTTGGGGCACTCCTCGGTCAAGGGGCGCAGCCTTTCCCCCAATCCACCCACCATCAACACCACCGGGTTGGGCAGCTCTTGGGTACGCAGAAGGTCGTCTTCGAACTCAAGCCTGAGCAAGTGCCCGGAATCATCAACCACGGGAACATGGCGCAGCTTGCGTTCGACCATAATGGCCAACAGGCGGGGCCGGTCGAAGGGCAGGTCGTGCCGGATGGTGAAAGGCTTGGAATTCATCACCTGCGCGATATCGATCGACAAGTCGTTTCCGCGCAAGATCGCCCGGCGAACGTCACCGTCGGTGACCGTGCCCAGCAGACGGTTCTCGGAATCGGTAATCAGCAAGATCTGGGTAGCGGATCTGTCCAAAATCTTGATGGCGTCCAACAGCGGGGTCTGCGGCGGTATGACGATGTCACGCCAGCGGTTCATAGTGTCCGCCCCAATTTTTCAACCAAGCATTCGGCGACCAGAAAGTCCACCTCTGCATCGATGTCGATGCTGTTGATGCCCGACATCACGAAGATTTCGGTGTGTAGTGCCACCGCTTTGATCGTATCGGCGAACAATTGCTCACGGCTCCAGACATAGACGGCGCCATTCATGGCATAGCAGGCCGGTGCGTCCTGTCGGCGCACAATGCCGTGGGCCAGTGCCTTGCTGTAAACCAGCCGTCCCGACGCATCGCGTTCAAGGATATTGTAATAAGGAGAATGCGGGGCTTCCTGGACGCTGACCACATTGGTGGCGCCGCTACTTTCCATCAACCGGTGCGCACCTTGGATGTCGGCGATCTCGCGCAAGGGCGAGGTCACGGCAAGATCTGTGATGGTGTCGAAATGGCAGCCCAGCCGCTCTTCCGCCTCCAGGCAGCAATGTCGGATGACCGGAATTTTCGCGGCGGTGTCGCTGGCCAACGCCTCGGGACGCTTGATCAGCAGGTCCACCCCGAAATCACGTGCCACCGCCAGGATTTCGTCGCTGTCGGAGCTGACGGCAATCGCATCGAAACACTTGCTGGCCAGGGCTTGACGAATGGTGCGCCCGATCAGCGGCACGCCATTCAAGAGCCTGATGTTTTTGCCGGGCACTCCCTTGCTGCCGCCACGGGCACAAATAGTCGCCAGCTTCATGACTGTGTCACTTCCTTTGGTTTGCTGCCGCTTATCAACCATTCCTTGACCACCACTTGCCCCCGCTCTTCGGTTCGGGAGCTCTGTTCCCAGGTTAGATTCTCTAATCCACCGTAAAGGTTGGGGATCTCGCTTTCATCGGTAAAGCGAACTATACCGTAGCCGCTGTTGAAGGCGCCGGCGGTCAGATTTTGCCAAGTATTGGGCTCGCCTGGAATCTGGGTTCCGCTGCCTTCACCGGTGGTTCCGGTAGCGAATGTCTTGGAAAAGAAATCTCCGCCCGGTTTCAGAACTCGCAACGATTCGGCGATGATACGCTGGGAATCCGGCAGACTATTGGCATAAATGCACTCGACGTCGATGACCGCATCGAAGCTGGCTTCGGGCCAAGGAAGATTCATGGCGTCTCCGACCCGGAGGTCGGCGGCAAGGTTTTCCGACAGCAAACGCTGGGTTGCCTGCTCTATTGCGACGGCGCTTCCGTCGATGCCGTGAACGGTGAATCCTTCCCGGGCCATGAACCAAATATTGGCGCCTGGACCGCAGCCAATCTCCAGGATGTGCACGGTTTTCCGCTCGGGGGCGGCAAAAAACCTTCTGGCGATGAAGCGAACGACATCTTCAGGGGGATATCTTCCCCAAGCCTTGCGCTTAAACAGGTCGTCCCAACCTTGGTTCCACATTCTCGGGCAAATCCTTAAGCTATCAGCGGTAACGATAACACAGAAAGCGAGAGCCGAACCTTTCGGCCAGGGCTGGGTTTTCGCTACGCCACCGTTCACACAGAGAGGTATAGGCCTCCTGCTCACCGATAAAAGTACCGAAATGGAAAGATCTTCTTTCGGGAGAGAATCCGGCCTTGAATTTCAGCAAAGAATCATCGGCCGCGTTGGTGCGACCACCACCATACAGAATCATCCGCCGGCCACTTTTCAATTGGTCCATGGTCACCGCATGACGCAGCAAGGCATTGGGGGCAAGCGGATTGAACCGGCGCAATGACGAGGACAGATGGTAATGGGCGAAATATTGTGACAGCAAAACCAACGCACCACCCATCAGCTCGCCCTGATGCTCGACCAAGTATATGGCATACGAATTTTGGCCAAGGTTGTGAATTGATTTAAAATATTCGTCACCAAAAAAATAATCATCATATGCAGACAGTTCATGCATATGCTCAGCATAAAGTCCTGAGAATTTCTCTAAGCTCTCCATATTTGAATATTTATGAACAACGGCACCGTTTTTCTCAGCTTTGCGAATCTTGTTGCGGGTGTCAGATCCATAGCCAGCCCAAACTTGCTCCTTATCCTGCCCCAGGGTTAAGACGACCGTCTCGCGGTCGGCGACCACCCTGACGGCTGATGAAGTCCAGCGCTGGTTGTCGAGCAAAGGATGAAAGCGCAGGAATCCGGCCACCACGTGCTGCCGACAACACCATTGACGCAGGTTTTGCCAAGCTTGGTCGATGAAGCTCGGATCGTCGCAATTGGAGAGCGGGCCGCCATAGCCGTAGGGCGTCTCGAAATCAAAGTACGGTGTCCCGGGAATCTCGCGGAGCAGCAACGGCAGCAGAAAAAGCGCATCGCCATCCTCGTACTGAAAGCAGCATGGTCGCCCGTCGGGATAAAGGGCGGCATATTCGGGACGGAAATACACGTCATCGGCCCCGGCCATTGGGATACGGGCCAAGGTTTGGCGCCACGTCACGGCATCGTCAATTAGTTCCGTCGTGGCCATGGTCAGCGCAAATCCTGCCACGCGATGGGTTCGTCCTCTGCTAGGTCGCGGTTAAGGGTGAATCCCACTAAGTTAGGCAACAAAGCGGGTTCAATGCCGTTTCCAGGGCGTTTGCAGGTCAACATTTCAGCGCTGAGAAGCGTGCCGGCGGTTAAGGCGCGGACCGCCACCACACTGCGGCGAATGCCGTGCATATTGTCCAGTTCGGCCACGGTCGGTTGTTTGCGTCCGTTCCCCAACATGGACTCAACTCGCCGGATGGATGCCACCAACTCCGCCAGTCCGCCGCCGTCCAGGGACGCTTGATGGTCGGGGCCGGCTAGGGATCGATCCAGAGTGAAATGCTTTTCGATAATGCGGGCCCCCATGGCCACGGCAGCAATGCTAGCCTCCGCGCCAACCGAATGGTCAGAAAGTCCGACCGGCAAACCGAAAGCATCGGCAAGGGTTTGCATAGCCCGCAGATTCATCTGGCTGTCGGGGGCTGGGTATTCAGACGTGCAGTGCAGCAAATGTATTTCTTCAGCGCCGCCTTGGCGCAGCGCCATGATTGCCCGCTCGACCTCGCCCAGGGTGGATAGTCCGGTGGAGAGGATCACCGGCCTGCCCGTGGCGCCGATAGCTTGCAGATATTGCACATGGGTGACCTCGGTAGATCCAACCTTGACCAGCGGCATGTTTAATTCGCCGACAAGAAAGGCCAAACTGTCGAAGCCGTCCGGCGTGGACAAAAATTGAATGCCGCGATGTTCGGAATATGCTTGTAAGTCGCGAAACACCGGATAAGGCAGGGCCAGTCGGTTAGACAATTCGTAGCGGCTTTCGCTGATATCCGTTGTCTGTTCGAGATACCCTACTTTGTAGGTGAAGCGACCGGTGATCTCTCCCGGTCGCCATGTCTGGAACTTGACCGCATTGGCGCCTGCTTCTCGGGCAATGTCGATCAGCCGTTTTGCCAGTTCCGGGTCGCCGTTATGATTGACGCCTGCTTCGGCGATTATGAAGACGCGATCATTGGGGATGGTCATGGAACCGGCTCCATCGGCAAGTCATGAAAAAGTTTGTTCAGCAGTCGCTTGTGGTTGGTCCGCCGCAAGACCGCAAGGATGCGTTGGGCGGCCATGCCATCCCCGTAGGGGTTGGTCACTCCGGCCAAAGACTGACGGAATTCCGGCGTCAAGGCCCTGGAGATCGCTTGGCTTATGGAGTGCCGCCGGGGCGGGCAATGCAGCACGCTGGAAGCACATATGCGGCCTTGCTGTCTGTTGCCGACGTTGACGGTGGGAATGTGGAAGCTCGGAACCTCGATCAGGCCGCTCGATGAATTGCCGATCACCACGTCCACGCACGACAAGGCCGAGATATATCGTTTGCGACCCAGGGACTTGACCATGAGAGACCGCTCAGGGTTCTTGCCAGCATATGCTTCCATTTTCCGAGCGATCACCTCGCTTCCCGGATCGGCACCGGGCAGGGTGATGATGGTATGCAGATCGGGGGTGGCGTCCAGCGCTGCCAACAATTCCTCGGCTTGCTCCGCGGGGTCACCGTCGTCATTGGTGGCGGGATGGAAGGTGACCAAGGCGAGGGGCGCATTCAAGGTGAAACCAAGCTGATCTTGCAGTTCGGCTCTGCTCAGTCGGGGCATGGATAAGACGTTGTCCAATCCCAGGGAGCCCGAAACGAAAACCCGATCTGGCTCCTCACCCATCTGGATGATGCGTTGTCGATAGGATTCGCAAGCAGTGAAGTGCAAATGCGACAATTTGCTGACCGCGTGACGGACCGCGTCGTCCCAGGCGCCAGCGGTCAACTGGCCGCCAGCATAATGGATGACCGGTATCCGGGCCACCAGGGCAGCGGAAGCCGCACCGAGCAATTCAAATCTGTCACCGGGCAGCAATAGCATGTCGGGCCGTAACTCGGCCAAGGATTGCGCGACTGCGGTGCATGTCAGGGCGATGGTTTCGGCGGGTTCGGGACAAAGGGTGTCGAAGCAGGCGTGAATGACCCGACCGTCGCCACGGATTTCATCGACGGTCATACCGTGTTGTTCGGATAAATGGCTGCCGCAGACCAGCAACAAAGGTTCGAACGCGGAATCTGAGGACAAGGCGTCCAACAGCGGGCACAGAAAGCCGTAATCGGCCCGCGACGAGGTAAACAATAGAATCCGCAACGGATTCATCAGGACGTCAACTCCCGGACATTCAGTTTTTGATCGAGATATCGGTACTTGCCGATAGCGGTCTTGGGCAGGGAGTCCACGTATCGTGCCGTCAGGTGAAAGTTTCTTCCCAAAATGGCTCCAATCCGCAGGCATAGATCTTCCAAAGGCCCCGGCCCAACATTGCGCATTTCGTCTTCCGGCAGAATAAGAAACTGCAGTTCACCTTGCCGTTCTTGGACGACCTTGAATTCCCGCACCCCTCGCCAATCCATGTCGTTGTAATTGAACACGGCCGGGGCCAGGGGGACTAGGTTGCCGATGCTATCGACCACGTAATCCTGGATACGCCCTTCCACCTCGGCGATCAGGCGATAATGGCGTCCGCAAGGGCAGCACTGCCCCCCTTGAACCGCGATGTCTCCCGTCTGGTAACGGATTAGCGGAAACGACATGTTGTTAAAGCCGGTACCCACCATTTCACCCTTGGCCCCAGGCTCGGTCACTTCGTCGCCGTTCTCGTCCAGCAATTCCAGGAAACCGACCTGTGGCATGAAATGCAAGCTGTCCGACATGGGGCACGGGTGGCCGACCAATGCGCCTTCGGTATGGCCATAGATGTTGACCAAGCGGGCTTGGAACGCCTGCTCAATGATCCGCCTTTGCCCTTTGGTCAGGTATTCGCCATCGCTGAAGATATGGCGGATGGGCTCGGACGGCGCCAGGCCGGCCTCAAGCGCATAGCGGGCCAAGGGCAGGATGGCCGACGCCCGGGTATGGATGTAGCGCGGCCGGTGTTCGGCGATGATGCGCATGTAGAGCGCGGCACTGTCGCGGGTGATGTGATAAGGCGACATCACCAGCTTTCGCTCGTGCTCGACCCGCCAATAAATCCCTTGTTCGGTCAAGGAATCGTCGATGCGATCACCATAAAGCCGGACAGAGCGGTGGGAAAAGATGTCAAGCCCGAACACGTTCATGTAGTGTTCCGTGTTGGCCTTGTCGCGGGCCAGAAAATCCATGTCAGTCCAGACGGTTAGCGGTGTGCCAGTGCTGCCGCCGGTGGTGCGGTGGATCAGGTGGTCGCGCGTGGCGGTGGTCGACAGGAAGGCATCCGGATCGGCTTGAATGGTTTTCTTGTCGATCAGGGGAAGGCGGCGGATCATCCTCGGATGAGTGAAGTCCTCCCAGCTCAGTCCTTCCTTCGACAGGGCCTTTTGATAAAAGGGCACATTCCGCTGCACATGCCACATCAAATGCTGAAGCTTGCGGATCTGGAAGGCCTCGAGCCGAGCGGCATCCCAATACTGGGAAGTGGAAAGAAATTCCTTGCGCTCGATAAACAATGGGGTGGAGAGAGGGTTCATGTTCGCCGCCATCCCGGAGCCTTACAATATGTTGGAATCGGACATTTTGGACACAGGGTCAAGCGCGTCCTTGATTGCTTCCACGTACACCGACATTTCAGGATGGGCGGTGTCGAAGCCATTCAAACGATCAATCTTGGTGATGTGCTGGATGCCGAGATAGTTACCATTCCCACGCATGTCTGGTACCCGCGATCCCTGTGCCGTCGAGTTTTCGATGTTTGTGAAGCTGGCCGCAGACAGAAGGGAATGGAAGCGAGAGAAAGTCCACCAGCTATTGTGGTTGTGAAAGATGGACAAGTCCTCGGGCGTCAGTTGTTCATAACAATATTCGGCGAATTCCTGCGGCTCGGACGACAGGATGCGGTCACGGATCAATTTCCGATCAATCCTAGAGGCGTATGCCGTGGCAAACGTCGCCACGAAGGCGTGTTCAATACTTTTTCTGATCCAGATGCCGTCGAAGGCATCGACGTCGTTGGCCATGTAAGCGGCGTGTGCCTTGTCGTAATCGGGAACAGAGATACGCAAGACGCCGCCTGGCCGTAGGCAGCGGTGAAATTCGCGAAACAGATGGGGTACGACGGTGACGGGCAGGTGCTCGAACGTGTGCTGCGAATAGAAACATGCCACCGAGTTATCCGCGAACGGCAGAGGAATCGGCTTGGTCAGATCCCAATTGATATCCAGGTAACGAGGATCATAGGGATAACTGGGCGACGAATAGTCCAGGCTCAGCCAGCCCGGGCGCAAGAAATAGCCACCGCCTACATTGACCATGGGATGTACCCTTGGGGCCCGGCGTGCTGCGATCTTGCGGCGCAGGTTCAGCAACGGCATCACCAATTTGTGCTGGACCACCATTTCAATGCGGGAAAGATTGCCCTCACCCATTGACATGATGCTCCAGCTGATAATTGCCAAAGAAGCTCGGAGGCTGGTCGATCCGCTGGAACAGACCGGCCCGCAGGGCGGCAACTAACTCGGCGATTCCGTCGTGGACGGTCTTCGAGGGCTGGAATAAAAGGCGGTTCCGCACCTTGTCGAAATTGACGCGGTAGTTTCGGGGATCAGAGCCGTGATCCTGATAACGAACCGTAGCGCCCGGCACCTGGGCCAGAACCGCATCGACGATCATTTGCTTGGTGAAGTTGTTGACCTCGCCGCCGGCATTGAAGACGTCAAAGGCTACGCGTTCCGACGTAGCTTCCAGGCACCGGCGAATCAATTCGGCGAAGTCGCGGACGTGGCAATAGGGACGCCAGGTATGACCGTCATAAACCAGCAAATCCTCGCCCCGGTATAAAGCCCGAGTAAATTCGCTGACGGTGAGGTCGAAACGCATGCGTGGGCTTAACCCGAAAGCGGTGGCAAAGCGCAGGACGGTTGGCGTGTAATCGACCGGTTGGGACGTATCAAGAAAAGCCTTCTCGAAACGCACCTTGGAGTGTGCGTACAATGACAGCGGCTTCAGTTCGAAATTCTCGTCGGCCAGGACGTCCCCTTCGATCATCCCGTAATTGGAACAAGTCGAGACGAAAATCACTCGGTTGAGGCCGCGACCGTTTAGCAATTTCAGCATGGTGTCGTGCCCGTGATCGTTGATCCGGGCGGCTGCGTCGGGGAACTTCTTGGTCACCGGGTCGCCAACCAAGCCGGCCAGCAGGACCACATCGGATACCCCATCCAAGGCGGACAGGAACGTTTGTTCGTTCGCCAAGTCACCAGGCAAGAACTCATAGCCCGGCCGCCCCAGAAAAGGCAGGACGGTGAACTGGTTGTTGTAGACCAGGGCATCGAGGCAGCGGACGGAATAGCCCGCGTCCAGCAGGTGTCCGGTGACCACGGTACCGATATATCCGGCGCCGCCCACGATCAGGATTTTTCGTTCAGGCATGTCCTTGGGTGCCAAGATTTGCTCAGCGACACGCATGGATTCGTCCAAAACCTCGCGTTGCCAGTGCCTGTCCATATGATTATTGACTGAGAAGGCAACTTCCTTCGCGCGTTCGAAGCATCGGTTCGAGTCGAAGGGGAGGGAGCGAAGCATCGAAGGCTCTCCTGAGGTGCAGGGGTGATTTATTAGGAGTTCTTTCAAGCACAATGCCGGCTAAAAGGCCATATGTTTGTGTTGACGGTCTTTTAGGGTGGCTTGGCATCCACTCTTTAGTGGGGCGGGTTCGTTTGGAGCCATAGTCCACACCCGATTCGTCCCACCGATTGGGTGTCCTCGGGACATGATTCCTGATCTCCCGCTCCCTCTCCGGCGGCAGACTTCGTCCTGTCCGCAAACGGATTCTGTTGGGCCAAGGGTATCCGGTTGCGTTGTTTAAAGTGGTGGGCTACAAGTTTGTCATTGGCGGGTATCCGCGCTTTTTGGACATAAAGCTTTGGTTGGCGACATGGGCGGGCAGGTTTCGACAGGTTCGGGCGATCGTTTGGATGCTTTGTTCGTGTATCCGCCCTGGCCAGTGCTCGATGACCGAGCGATATTACAGAACAGTTTGCCCCCGTTGGGGATTTTGTCGATCGCCGGCTATGCCGAGTCTCGCGGCTACAAGGTCGCGGTGATGGATGTAAATGGGGAGCGGCTGTCCGAGGCGGAGGTAAGGCAGCGATTGCGGCGGTATCGACCCCGCTTCGTCGGGATGACAGTGTTGACCAATATGTCGATCCCAGCCCACAAGATCGCACGAATCGTCAAGGAAGAGGTCCCCGATTGTACCGTGATCGCTGGCGGCGTGCATGCCGAAGCTTTGCCTGAGCGAATGCTGCGCAATTCAGCGATTTCCGCCGTGGTGCGCGGTGACGGCGAGGAGGCAATGCTCGAAGTGTTGTCGGGCCAGCCTTTTAACCGCATCGCGGGTCTTTCTTGGCGGGATGGTGGAGCGGTTGTCCATAATCCAACCCGTGCTGTGGAAATGGATTTAGATCGCTTTCCGTTTCCAGCCTACCACATGGTGGATTTCAAGAATTATTTCCCGGCCGTCGGTTCATATCGGAATCTGCCGGCCATCAATATGCTGATGACGCGTGGTTGTCCTGGGCGCTGTGCGTTCTGCAATTCGGCCAGGACCACTTTGCGAGCCCGAGATCCGCGCCGGGTGGCGCAGCAGATCAAGCATCTGCGCGACAGTTACGGTATCCGTCAAATCCAGTTCTACGACGACACTTTCACGGTGTTGAAGAAGCACGTGCTGGATTTCTGCGACGAAATGCGACGTGAAAAGGTTGATGTGACGTGGACCGCCTATATTCGTGGGGATTGTTTCTCGGATGATCTGGCGCGGGCGATGAAGTCCGCAGGCTGCCATCAGGTTCTGATGGGCATCGAGACCGGCAACGCGCACATCGCCGAGCGGATCGGCAAGCCCATCGACCGCGCTCGCTACAAGGAAGCTGTCGAGATCGCCCATCGGCATGGATTGGAGGTCCGAGGCTCGTTCGTGATCGGGAACATGGACGAGACCTGGGAAAGTATGGTCGATACGCTGAATTTTGCGATTGAGCTGGATCTTGATCTGTTCCAATTGAACATCTCGACACCCTATCCTGGAACCGCGCTTTACAACGAAGCGATGGACAAGGGATGGATACGGCACCAGGACTGGTACTCCTATGGTCAAGGATCGGTATTGGTAGACCAGCCGCAAATCAGTGAAGATGATATCCATAGGTTCGAGCGCTACGCATTTCGGAAGTTTTATTTACGACCGAAGGTGATATTGCGGATGTTACGGCGCATGGCCAATTTGCGGCATGTTCGCGATTATTTGCTGGCGGCCATGATTTTGCTTCTGGGTCTGCATAAACGGAAAGGTGGGACTGATTGGGAGTGCTGGAAGGGTCTGGAGGAGGAGTCGTTCTTCGATCTTGACATCATGGAACCCGAGCGTCGTCGACTGACGTATCAGCTCCGGCAAAGTGAAGCGTTTTCGTAAAGGCGATGGAATGACCCGGATTCTTGTCACCGGCGGTGCCGGGTTTGTCGGCTCGAACATGGCGGAAAGATTCAAGCGCGACTTTCCTGCGGCGCAGGTGGTGGCCTTGGACAATCTGAAGCGGCGGGGCTCCGAATTGGCGTTGGAGCGGCTGCGGGCTGCGGGGGTCGAGTTCGTTCACGGGGACATTCGTTGTCCCGAGGATCTGGCCGAAGCCGGGGCTTGCGACCTGCTCATCGAGTGCTCGGCCGAGCCAAGCGTTCACGCCGGTTATGATGGCTCGCCCGCTTATCTGGTCAATACCAACCTGATGGGGACGATCAATTGCCTGGAACACGCACGACGCCATGGGGCCGTGGTGGTGTTCTTGTCCACCAGCCGTGTATATCCCATCGCCGGCTTGCGCGCCCTGCCCTTGGAAGAACGGGATGGGCGTTTAGAGATCAATGCGACGTGCCGGGGTCAGGGGTGGTCGGCGGCGGGAATTGCCGAGGATTTCCCCCTGATGGGCGCGCGTTCGTTATATGGTGCGACCAAGCTGGCCTCGGAATTGGTGATTGAGGAATATCGCGCCATGTACGGCCTGCGGGCGGTGGTCAACCGCTGCGGCGTTCTGACCGGCCCTTGGCAGATGGGCAAGGTCGATCAGGGTTTCGTGGTTCTGTGGATGGCCCGGCATTTGTTCGGTGGGGCACTGTCTTATATGGGGTTTGGCGGTCGTGGAACGCAGGTGCGCGACATTTTGCACGTGGACGACCTTTACCGCTTGGTGTCCAAGCAGGTAGCGGCACCGGAACGCTATGCCCAGGGGGTCTACAACGTGGGCGGAGGGGCCAAGGTCAGCGTTTCGTTGCGTGAATTGACCGCGCATTGTCAGCGTTTGACCGGGCGAGCCCTTGAGATTCACACGGTGGCCGAGACCCGAGATGCGGACATTCCCTATTTTGTGGCCGATTCCAGTCTGGTTCAGTCTCTATCAGGTTGGCAGCCCAATCGATCGGTCGAGGATATTCTTGAAGAAATCCATCTCTGGCTGATGACGCACCGCGATCAGCTGGAAGCTGTGCTTAGTTAGGAGGGGATTGCTATGACCGTGGCCATCGTTACTGGGTCGGCGGGTCTGATCGGGGCTGAGGCCGTGCGTTTTCTGGCAACGCAGGGTTTGGACGTGGTCGGAATCGACAACGACATGCGGCGCTATTTCTTTGGCGATAGCGCCAGCACCCATTGGTCTCGGAACGAGTTGTGTAACGGTCTGCGCAATTATAAGCACATAGAGGCGGATATCCGTGACGCCGATGCCATGGATAGATTGTTCGCGTCCTATGGGACGTCGGTCGGATTGGTCGTGCATACCGCCGCACAACCGTCTCATGACTGGGCCGCGCGTGAGCCGATCACCGATTTCACGGTCAATGCCAACGGGACCTTGGTGCTGCTGGAAGCGGTGCGCAAGCACTGCCCGGAGGCAGCCTTCATCTATTGCAGCACCAACAAGGTATATGGTGACACCCCAAATCGCCTTCCCTTGGTGGAAGGGGAATTACGCTGGGAATTGGATCCGTCACATACTTATGCAGAGCATGGTATTGACGAGAGCATGAGCATTGATGCCAGCATGCACTCCCTGTTCGGTGTATCAAAAGCCAGCGCCGATCTTATGGTGCAGGAATATGGGCGCTATTTTGGTATGAAGACTGCGTGCTTTCGGGGTGGTTGTTTGACCGGCCCCGGACACTCGGGTGCTGAATTGCACGGGTTTCTATCTTATCTGGTGAAATGCGCGGTGACCGGAACGCCTTACACCGTTTTCGGGTACAAAGCCAAACAGGTGCGCGACAATATTCACAGCTATGATCTGGTTAATGCTTTCTGGCATTTTTTCCAGCACCCGCGATCGGGTGAGATTTACAACATTGGCGGCTCACGTTTTTCCAATTGTTCCATGCTCGAAGCGATCGCTCTCTGCGAAGAAATTACCGGCAAACCGATGAAGTGGTCCTATAGCGACCAGAGCCGGGCGGGTGACCATATTTGGTGGATCAGCGATGTGCGACGCTTTCAAAGTCATTACCCGGATTGGCACTATCGCTACGATATCCGCGCAATCCTGGAGCAAATTCACGACTCGGCTCGAGGGCGGACACTTTAATGGGACCGGCACCCGCCAGTTTGGCCCAATGGGTGGCCGACGGAATTCCCGGCCTATTATCGGTGGTGATTCCGGCGCATAACGAGGAAGGCAACCTACATTCCACGATAATTCCGCTGCTGACGGCCTTGAATGAGGCGGGGATTCGGCATGAAATATTGGTGGTCAACGACAATTCCAACGACGGCACCGAGGCCGAGCTAGCAGTTCTGGAACGCGAATTTCCCTCTGTTCGCCACATCAACAACGTTCCCCCCAATGGCTTCGGTTTCGCGGTACGCGCCGGTTTGGCACAATTCCGCGGCGATTGCGTGGCCATCGTCATGGCCGATGGTTCGGATGCACCAAATGACGTGGTGGCGTTTCATCGCAAGCTGATGGAAGGTTATGATTGCGTATTCGGGAGCCGCTGGTCGCGTGGCGGACAAGTGGTGGACTACCCGCTGCACAAGTTGCTGCTGAACCGTTCGGCCAACACTTTCATCCGGCTTTTGTTCCGCTTGGGCTATAACGATGTCACCAATGCCTTCAAACTGTATCGGCGCGAAGTGATCGCGGGAATTCAGCCATTCCTATCGCATCACTTCAATCTGACCGTGGAACTGCCATTGAAAGCCATTATTCGAGGCTATTCCTTCGCCATATTGCCGAACTCTTGGCACAACCGCAAAACCGGTGTGTCCAAGCTCAAGATTCGGGAAATGGGCAGCCGATACCTGTTCATCGTGCTTTACTGTTTCATCGAACGCCTGCTGTCATGCGGCGATTATCGGCGGAGATTTTAGGCGATGTGTGGACTGTTCGGCTGGGTGGGACCTTCATCTCCGACATTCGAACAAATCCAAAAATTGCGTGGTGCCACCGCAAGTCTGTCGCATCGTGGTCCCGACCATCAAGGTGAATGGCTTGAGGCTGGCGTCTTCATGGGGCATCGCCGGCTGTCCATCGTAGATCTTAGCGATGCCGCCCACCAACCTTTCGTAAGCGATGACGGTCGCCATATTCTGATTTTCAATGGTGAAATATATAATTTCATTGAACTGCGTGATGAATTGGCCAGCCTCGGCCACGTGTTTCATACCCGTTCCGATACGGAAGTGATGCTGAAAGCCTTGGTGGAGTGGGGGAACGCCGCACTTACCAAGTTCGATGGCATGTTTGCCGCCGCTTGGCATGATCGCCATCGCAACCGCCATCTTTTGATGCGCGACCCATTGGGGCAAAAGCCCCTTTACTGGTGCGATACCGGAAAGGGCGTGGCCTACGCATCGGAAATGCGGGCGCTGTTGGAGCTGGAGGCTGTCCCCCACCGGTTGGATCGCGCCGCTTTCGTGCGTTATTTGGCCAATGCCTGCCACGTATGGGATGAGACGCCAGTGGCCGGCATTCATAAATTGCCGCCCGGATGTGTGCTGGCTATCGACAATGGCCAGACGCGGGTCGAACGCTATTGGGATCAGGTTCCGGGGCAAAATCAACTCGACATCACCGATGACGAGGCGTTGGACGAGTTCGAGCGTTTGTTTGACCGTTCCTGTGCCATCGCCATGCGCTCGGATGTTCCTATCGGCGTAATGCTGTCGGGCGGGGTTGATTCAGCCTTGGTCCTTAGTTCCTGTCACGCCATCAATCCGCAGGTACAATCCTTTTGCGTCGCGATGGGTGAAGCCGATTACGATGAAAGTGCCAAGGCTCATATCGTTCGGGATTACCTTGGGATTGAATGTCATCGTGATTTCGTCCTCGATCGCGAAGGTATCGTCGCCACCTTGGATGATTTTCTGGCGCATGTGGATGAGCCCCACGGCGACCCGGGTTTTGTCAACGCCATGTTCCTGTCGCGCCAAGTGCGCAAGGATATTACTGTCGGTTTGGCTGGAGATGGTGGCGACGAATTGTTCGCGGGGTATGCTCCGTTTGCCGGGTTGGGGCCTTTGCCGTTGCTGCGCCGTCTTCCTGCCTCCCTGGTGGATGGGTTAAAGTCTCTGGTTGACCTGTTGCCAGCGAGTGATGGGTATCTTGGGTTGAAGTTTAAGGCGCGGGCTTATTTGCAGGGTTTCCCCGGAGACAATGACATTCGCTTGCCTCTTTGGTTATCGACCTTGGCGCCGGAACAGCTGGCCCTCCTGTGCCCGTCCCTTGGTACCGAGTTCTTTCGCCGCCATGCGGGTGGTGGTGGATTGTTTGACCCGGTGGCACGTTTGCCATCCCAGCTTGGCACCGCATCGGCGATGCATCACATGCTGTATTACTATCAAAAGATATTCCTACCGGAATTCGTGTGTGCGCATACCGATCGTGCCGCCATGGCCGCGTCACTAGAAATGCGTTCACCATTTTTGTCATTACCCTTGGTGGAATTCGTCAACCGCCTGCCTGATCGGTTCAAGGCCGAGGGCCGTGACTTGAAGGTGCTGCCCAGGCGTCTTTTGCAGCGACGGGGTTTTCCGACCGCCATCACCGCGCAGCGCAAGCAAGGCTTCACCTTTCCGCTGGCGCGTTGGCTCAAGAGCAGTTTACGAGACCATGTGGCGGCGCTAGCCGTCGATGATGCCTTGGAAGGCTTGGTGGAGCGTTCGCAGGTCGCCAATCTGCTTGAGCAGCATTTTTCCGGCCGCCAGAATAATTACCGCATTTTGTTCAATCTGCTGGTTTTTTCCGCTTGGCGCCGCCGCTATCCTGGTTTGGAGATCGCGTGATTCCGCTGTCTTGTGACCCTGGTTTTTTTGACTTAATGTGCGCCTGATTGCAAGGAAGCCGCCGCCCATGGACGATATCTCCTATCAGTTAGACTTCGTCGCGCGGTCCGCTTGGCGCCTTCTTGCCCTGCAGGACACCAATGCCGCGTCGCCCAGCCACGGCTGTTTTCATTTGGCCTATTGGCGGGACAAAACGTCTGAATTCGCCGATGCTCGTTTTCAGGAAGCTGGCGCTGCGCTTGGGCTTTTGTCGCTGCCGCGTTTCGACGCCCTGCGCGAAGAAGGGATACTGCCGTCGGCAACGATATTGCGGCAGGCCTTTGCCTCGGCGTTGGGCAATTGGAGCCGCCAGCAATATCCCGAGGGTTGTTTCGACGAGTGGTATAAAGGCGAGCGCGGCTTTGCCGCCACGGAATTCACCGCCATTGCCTATGGTTTGACGCGCCGTTATCTCAAAGACGACCTGTCTCCGGATCAGATGACGGTGCTGGATACGACTCTGAGGCGGGCAGGCCTTTGGCTCGAATTTCGCCACGACAAAGTTAAGGCCAATCACGAGGCGGCGGCGGCGGCGGCTTTGGCATTGATCTGGGAGGCCACTGGCGACCAACGCTTTCGGGTTGCCGCACGCGCCAAGATCGACCACCTCCTTGCTCGCCAGAGCGCGGAGGGCTGGTTTCCGGAAGTGGGCGGAATGGACCTGGGGTACTGCTCGGTCCTCTTGGACTACGTCATGCTTTATGTTCTGGTCAGCGGTGACACCGGACCGGTGGCGGCGATGGACCGATTGATGGCATTCATGCTGCCTCATGTGCAGCCCGACCTGACCGTCGCCGCCGAAGCCGGATTATGCCTTAACCCATATCTCAGCCGATTGGGGATTGGACTTTTGTCCAAACAGGGTAATGCCGACGCGCAATCAGTGGTGGCGGCCATGCGTGTGCGCAACGCCGGCCAGGATGGTCTGTTGCCCATTCTTGCCGACGATTTGCGCTTGTGCCGATGGTCCTATTTGCCGGTTTTGACCGACTTGCTGGCCGATGGCTTCCTGCCCGCAGCCGACTCGGCGGCGGTGGATATCATGTCTCACTACCCGCAGGGATGGACTATTCGTCCAAGTTCGGCCATCGCCGCATGGCACGATGGTCCCACTCATATTTTCCTGTCGGCAGCGGGTGGCGGCTGTCTGCGCGTCTATCACAACGAAACCTTGGTCGTAATCGATAGCGGCGTCGATTTATCGACGGCAGACGGGGAAACATGGGTCAGCCAAGGCTATGATTCCAGCCGTCCAATCCTGGTCGATGCCGACAAGCAAGGCGTCGGCATGGCGGCCCCCATGGGTAAGGCAGCCTTTTTTTATCCGAGTTTCCTTGCCCGCCTGATTCTCCGCCTGGGCTGCAGCATTCCTCAGGTCTCCTATCTGTTGCGCGCTCTTATCGACGCCTACCGCTTGCGGCGGCGTACCGCGATCAACCAGTCCGCGGCGCCATTGGCGGTGGCTGATGCCCCCTTTTCCTTCACTCGCGCCGTCCGCGTCGATGCCGAGACCATTGTCATCCGCGATCAGGTTCTGGCCAAGTCACCCATCGCCCCGGCTAGGCTGCGAGTGAATCTGGGGCACGCGGTCCATGATGGTGCCACGACATATTCGTTCAACGGGCGGCTCAGCATTGAGAAAACCCTGCATCGTGGACCCGGCCCGACCCTGTACATAAGGCACTCCCATGACTGAGATTCTTGACGCTCCTCCCCAGACGGATTTCTCGGTCGTTATTCCTGCCCTCAATGAGGCCGAGAGCCTGCCGGAACTGATTCATCGCCTGCACGATACCTTCGCAAAGATGAATACTGATGCCTATGAGATCATCGTTATCGACGACGGCTCGTCCGACGCCACCCAGGATGTTCTCGCCGTTGCCGCGCAGGCCGATTCCCGCGTTAAATCCGTCCGCCTGCGCCGTAATTGCGGCAAGGCGCTTGGCCTCATGGCCGGATTTCAACGATGTGCCGGGCGTTTTGTCGTTACCATGGACGCCGATCTACAAGACAATCCCGAGGACATTCCGGCCCTGCGTGCCCGCCTTGATGACGGATTCGATCTGGTCGGCGGCTGGCGCACGAGTCGTCGCGATCAGGGAATCCGGATTGTCGGTTCGAAGATTTTTAATGCAACGGTCACCCATTTCACCGGGCTCACTCTTCACGACCTGAATTGCGGCTTTAAAATCTATCGGCGTGCCGTCGTCCAGAACCTGTGCCTCTATGGACAATATCACCGATACGTTCCCGTTATGGCCCATTTGCTGGGTTTTCGTGTGGGCGAAACACCCGTCACCAACTCGGAACGTAAATTTGGCACATCGAAATACAGGACCTTTCGGTATCACGGTTTTTTTGACTTCTTGTCTCTTTTATTCTTGCACAAATATGCTCATGCTCCATTGCATTTCTTTGCAGTCGTTGCAGCTATTCTAATTATTCCAAGCTTTTTTCTGTTGACCGTTATGGTCGGAGAACACTTTGCTCACCTTGCCGGATTCGATTATCCTCAATTGGCTAACCGTCCGCTGCTGGTCATTTCCTTGATCTCGTTGTTGTCAGGTATCGTCATATTCTTGACTGGGTTTGTCTGTGACTTCGTCCTTCATCATTTGATTCGGGCTAAGATCAGCCAAACCATCAATCAGTTCGTGGTTTCCCCTGACGAAAGAGGTTGAGGATGTCACGTCTGTTCGTAAGCCTGGATCGTCACACCAGTCTACAGGCGTCGTGGTGTCAGCCTGATCGTTATCGCGATCTCTTCGACTTATCCCGCTCGGGGCCGTTGGCAGTTGCGGGTGCCGCTGTTTCCTACGCCGCCGCCGGTTTCGGTGCGCAGGCGGAAACCATCCAGATGACGGCGTTTCGGCGCATTCTGGCGTTCGATCCCCAAACCCCTAGCATTACCTTGGAGGCGGGGATATCGCTGGGCAGCTTGTTTGATTTCCTGACACCTCGGGGACTTTATCTGCCCGTTCAACCCGGGCATCCGCAAATTACCATAGGTGGTTGTATTGCTGCGGCGGTTCACGGTAAGAACCAGTACGCTGAGGGTTTGTTCACGCATTGGGTGGAGCAAATTCAGCTTTGGCACCCTGATCACGGCATGATGACGCTTGATCGTCAGTCCGAGGCCGAGCTTTTTTCACTGACTTGTGGCGGTTTCGGCACAACCGGCATTATCGTGGCGGCGACTTTGCGCCTTGCCGTTTTGCCGGGCACAGAACTGGTTGTCGAGAAAATCCCCGTGGATTCTTTCGATGAGACGGTTGCCCGCCTTGATGCCCTTAAGGATCAATACGATCTGCTTTATAGCTGGAACGATATGACCAGGGGGGGGGCGGCCCAGGGTAAGGGGTGGATCGTTGCGGGCCGTTATAGCTCGGAGGCTCAAGCCAAACCTTCTCCGGTTTGGGCTCCCCTTGATCCCGCCCGCAAGCGGTGGCGACCGAAAATTTTTTCCGCCGCTTCGGCGGCAATCATCAATCGGACCTACGCGGCACTCGAAACCAGGAAGCCCCGCCAGACGCTGCCGCTGTTCGAGGTTTTCTATCCGGTAGCCAGCAAGCCGTTTTATTTCGACTGGTATGGCCAAGGTGGGTTCATCGAGCAACAAATTCTGGTTCCGACCTTGGCGTGGACGTCCTGGTCCGAGCAGACGCGTCGCTTGTTGCAGACTTCGGACACCGCCATAACCCTGGCCTCGATCAAGGCATTTCGCGGGATTCAGTCATTGCTTGCTTACGATGGCAATGGGTTTTCTGTTTCTTTCGATCTGCCGAACTCGCCCCAAACCCTGGCTTTTCTTGATCGCCTTGATTCCATCAATTCCAGTCACGGTGCAATTACCAACCTGATCAAGGATTCCCGCTTGTCGGCCGAGACCTGCCGTCGCCAATATCCGCAAGCTCAGGAATTCACCGATCGACTTCAGCGATACGACCCCAGCCGGAGGTTTCGTAATGCCCTTACCGCAAGGCTGAAACTATGAGAGCCTGCATTATCGGAGCCTCGGCGGGCCTTGGCCGTGCTATTGCCGAGCAAATTGCCGGACGAGCGGAGCATCTTTATCTGGTCGCCTCGGATCAAAGTGACCTCGACGCCATGGCTGCCGACCTGAGCATCCGCCATGCCGTCACCGTCCATACAGCGGCGCTCGATCTTAGAAACTGCGACCCTAATGCCCTTTATGCCGATGTCGTCGCCAAAATGGAGGAGATTGACACCCTTTTCCTGGTCGCCGGATTTTCCAGCAAGGATGACAATGGGGCTGTTGCGGATTCCCTTGCAAACACCATTCTGACTGTGAACTTTACCGGCCCGGTTCGTATCGCCAACGCTTTCTTGGATCGGCTTGCTGGCGTTGCTGGAGCTAACATCGTCGTGTGCGGTTCGGTCGCTACCGCCCGGCCACGGCGTGGAAATGCCCTTTACGCAAGTGCAAAGAAAGGACTGGAATTCTATGCCCAGGCCATTCGGCACACCTTCGCCAATATAAACTCCCCCTGCAAGGTACAGGTTTATCATCTGGGGTATTTGAAGACCCGCATGACCTTTGGGCAGAAACTGCTGTTTCCGGCGGCCGAACCGGACAATGTCGCCAAAATCATCATCAGTAATCTTGGAAAAGATATCCCCGGCCTCTGTATCCCAAAGTGGTGGACCGTCATCACGACCGTGTTCAAATTGGTGCCATGGGCGATATTCAAAAAGATGAATATCTAGACTGGTGCCAGGTCTGTGAGGCTCGGCGAGCTGTTGTTCCGGCGGCGACACGCTGAGGGAAAGCGTGGAAAATAGACCTAGAACGTATTTCGTTCAGTCCGGTTCATAACCGCATGATTTGAAGTAGTTGGCGCATTTTGCGGGCTTGAACAGATCGACGAGCCACCCGATGAGGCTCCAAAGGCCAGATACGGTTCGCTCGGCCTCCCTTCGCAGTAGGCCTCGAACCATTCGCCGTTGATTGGGCCGTCGAGGACCATTGGCGCCACCATCCTGGTCATTCGCAGACCGGCGACCAGGGTGGTAGTTTTGCGATGGCCGTGCGGGAAGCCCATCCGCAGCCGCTCGGTCAGGGCGTCGGAGCGCTCTTGCTCGATCGCGTGGCTGGTCTTTTTTCCGTGTGATCCCATGGCAGACGAAAAATCGATGAAGACCAACGCGCGACACCGTCAGGCCGATGTCGTCCCGCCGTTCCTCGACCCGGCACGACCCCATGTCGTCACCTTGAGGCTTCGGGGCGAAACTGCCGGTATCGCGGCGCGGCCCATGCCACCGGATCGCCGTCGAGGGTGCCACTCCGAACCGAGCCGCCGCCGACCGGCAACTCATGTCGTCGTCAGTCGCCGCCAAAACCCGCGACCGCAAATCCATCGATAGAGGCTGTCCCATTCATGCTGGCCGCCCTCGCTCCAGCCAGCATCAGGAATCAGATTTTCAGCCCCCTGGGAATCCCTCGCCATTCGAGACGCTCGAAATTTGCTTTAGCGCCTCGCAGGTCCAGGTGCAGACGTCATCGACCTCGGGCTTCGGCCCCTTGAAGATGGCGGCGGCCAGCGCGCCTGCTCAGACCCAGTCAGCCATTCGGCGCGGCAGCCCGCCCGCTGCCGCAATGCCGTGCCCAACTGCCAAATTCCGAAGACGACTGTACATGGCCCCCCATAGCTGGTGGAGCCAGTGAATCACGACCGGTCCTTGTGTTGGGAATCCCCTCCGAGTCACTTCGACCGCCGAGCGGCATGAGGGGACGGAGTACGAAGCCTTGGCCGAATATTTCCTCGACCACTGATACTTGTCGGCTTCAGGGGTTTTCTGTACCTTTAGCGCCATGAAGACCATGGCCCGTCTCGCAATCCCCGCTTTTGCCGCCCTGCTTCTCGCCGGGTGCGGCAACACCACATCATTGCCGCAGACCCAGTCCGGCGACCCGCAGCAGCAGATCGATTTCGGTTTGCTGACCGATATCCCCATTCCGTCCGGCGCCACTATGGACAACGAACGCTCGCTGATCCTGGGCGACAAGGACCGCTGGACCGGTCGGGTGGTGATGAAGCTGTGGAAATCCTCGTCCGAGGCCACCGCCTTCTATCTCAACCAGATGCCCGCCTTCGGCTGGGAACCGATCATGGCCGCCACCTCGGGGACCAGCGTCATGTCCTATGTGCGCGCCGACCGCGCCGCCACCGTGCAGGTGGAAACCGGGTCCATGTGGGGCGCCACCGTGCGCGTCACCGTGGCCCAGCGGGTGGGCACCGGCGCCACCGCGCCGGCGGCGTCATCCTATGCGCCGGCCCCGGCCCAAGGCCCGGCCCCGGTGCTGATGTCGCCGGTCTATTCCCGTTAGGCCGGCTGCGCCGCCCGCAACGAACGGTCGTTGATGGGCAGGTGCAAGATGGCGGCGACCACGCCCAGGATGGCCGTGCCCATCCACATGACGTCATAGGACAAAGTGGCGTCATAGATGATGCCGCCCAGCCACGACCCCAGGAAACTGCCGACCTGATGGGTGAAGAACACCAATCCGAACAGCATGCCCAGATAACGCGGACCGAACACGGTGGCGATCAGACCCGAGGTCGGCGGTACGGTGGACAACCACATCAAGCCCATGGAAGCAGCAAAAGCCAACAGGGTGATCTCGTTCTTCGGTCCCATGACGAAGGCGATGGTGGCGATGGCCCGGCCCAGATAGATGAGCGACAGCACGTGCTTGGGCCGATATCGCTGCGACAGATGGCCCATGCCCCAGGTGCCCAGCACGTTGAAGGCGCCGATGACCAACAGTGCGGTGGCCCCCGCCCCCTGGCTCATACCGCACAGGGCCAGATAGCCGGGCAAATGAACGCCGATGAAAGTCACCTGGAAGCCGCAGACGAAGAAACCGGCGGCCAGCAGACGATAGCCGGGATGGCGCCAAGCCTCGCGCAGGGCCTCCTTCATGGTCAGGTCGCCAACCACAGTGAGCGGCGGACGCGACGCCTTTTCGCCGCGATTGAGGATAAAGGCCAGCGGGATCGAGACCAGCGAGAACGTGGCCAAAATCCAGATGGTCTGGGTAGCGCCATAGGTGCCGATCATCCATTGCGATAACGGAATCATCGCCATCATGCCGAACGAACCCAAGGCCTGACCGGCGCCCATGGCCACCGTGCGGTGCTGCGGGCTGACGGCGCGGCTGACCGGGCCGACGACAACGGCGAAGCTGGTGGCGGCCAAACCGAAACCGGACACCACGCCGAGGCCGATGGTGGTCATCAGCGCACCGCCGCTGGCGGTCATCATCATGCCGATACCGAAGGCCAGGGCACCCAGGGCGGCGACACGGGCGGCGCCCCAACGGTCGGCGGCGGCCCCGGCGAAGGGCTGGAAAAAACCCCACATCAGGTTATGGACCGCCACCGCCAGGGAAAAAGTGGCCAACGGCCAATCGCGGTCCAGCGACAGCGGCCCGATCAGCAGGCCTTGCGACTGGCGCGAGCCCATGGATACGCTCATCATCGCCGCCCCCGACAGAAAGATGGTGAGGACGGCGGGAGTCAGCCAGACGGGACGGCGCATGGGCGTCACTTTCACAAGCGGGGATTGGTCAGCGTGACTCTATGCCCGCTGACTTTCCCGGCGCAAACGAGAAACCATAACCGCCTTTAGTAAGAAAAACTAATGCCCCAAGCCTTTGATATAGGCGGTGACATCGTCGATCTCACGCCGGTTCAGGCGAATGCCGCCCATGGGCCGGGCATGGGGCTTGGACAGGGCGGTGCGGATATCCGCCGCCGAGCGGCGGGCGGAAATGATTTGGAAACTGGGGGTGTCGGCGCGCTGGTTCATGTGGCAATCGGCACACCAGCGGGCGACCACCTCGGCACCGTTATCGGCGGAGGGCGGCAGGGCGTCGGCAGGGGCGACATCCAGGAAAAAGGCCATGATCAGGCCCAGGACCGCCAGGATCGACACCGACCGCATAGATGCTCTCCACTTGCAAAGATGGGGGCGGCAGAATGGGGATTTTGCTGCGCTGCGGCAAGAATAAACTTGCCGCCGCAATGATTTTGATCAAGAGCGGGAACTGACCGGGCCATCGCCCTCACACCTTCTCGGCCGCCAGCTTTTCCGCCAGGGCTTTCTCTGCCGCCATGCGTTCCGAGGCGGCCACCGCCTCGCGGCGACGCTTGTCGGCCAGCACCTTTTGCTGCTGCATCTGCTGGATATAAGGCTTCATCCGCAAATCCGACTGGATGATGTGATCCACCAGCCATTCCTTCAGGAACGCCCCAAGATCGCGCACCATGCGGTCGCGCTCGGGGCCGTCGGGGGTCTTGGTATAATCGCCGACGATGGTGGACAGCTTCTTCAACACGTCCCGATGCGACCGCCGATGGCTGTCATGATAGGGATAGCGCACCGCCAGCTGAATATCTTCCTCGCGTTTGAAATGCTCGCCGGTATATTCCACCAAACCCAGCAGAACCCGGGCGATACGCTTGTGCTCGATGGCGCCGCCGCCGGCCAGCGCCGCTTCAAAGGCATTGATCAGATCGACCAGATGCCGATGATCGGCGTCGATGGTCGGATCTCCGGTATTCATGGCTTCACGCCAGGCAATGGTCATGGCTCACCCCCGAGACCTTTTCCGTCCCGCCCTTTCCCATACGGAGTTTACCCGAGGCTTATGACCAATTCCAATAATCGAGTGACCCAAACCACCACATCCAAAAGCGGTATGGTTGAAGGAGCAAGCACAGCATGATGGCCGGATCGCATATCGCCGTCGGTGCGGCGCTGTGGGCGGTAACCGCCCGTCTGTCGGGGCTGGAAGCAGTGGAGCCGCAGGCCTTGGCGGCGGCGGCCCTGGGGGCGCTGTTGCCCGATATCGACCACCCGCACTCCTGGGCCGGGCGCAAGGTGCCATTTATTTCGATACCATTATCATTTCTGCTAGGGCATCGCGGCATCACCCATTCGGCCCTGGCGGTCGTCGCCGGAGCCATTCTGCTGACGATCATGGGCACCGGCTGGCTGGCGGCACCGGTGGTGGTGGGCTATCTGTCGCACCTGCTCGCCGATGGCCTGACGCCGTCGGGAGTGCCGCTGTTGTGGCCGAATAAGCGTCGCTTCACGCTTAATCTGTGCCGCACGGGGTCACTGGCCGAAATCGCTATCGTCGCCATCATCGCCACCGCCGGCGGCTGGGCCGCCGGCATCGATCTGACGCACTTGCCCCGACCCAAATTATAGGATGCGGCAACCTTCGGTGAAGGATAGGCGGGGATTGCGCGGATGCAGCTTTGTTGCGTCACCGTAACCGATATTGATGAGCAGGTTGGCCCGCACCTTGGTATCGGCGAAAAAGGCTTGATCGACTTGATCGGCATCAAAACCGCTCATGGGGCCGCAATCCAGACCCTGGGCACGTAGCGCCAGAATGAAATAACCGGCTTGCAGGCTGGAATTGCGAAAGGCGGTGGATTGGATCAGGGCGTCGTTGCCAGCGAACCACGATTGCGCATCGGCATGGGGATAAAGCCGGGGCAAGGTGTCGGGAAAATCCAGATCCTGGCCAATGATGGCGGTGACCGGGGCGGCCATGGTCTTGTCCACATTGCCCGCCGCTAGGGCCGGGCGCAGCCTGGCCTTGGCCGCGGCCCCCACGACGAAAACCACGCGCATGGGCAGACAATTGGCGGAAGTCGGCCCCAGCACCGCCAGATCCCAGGCCTGACGCAACAGGCCAGGGTCCACCGGACGATCCAGCCAATGAGAATGAGTGCGGCCAAGGTTGAACATTTGTTCCAGCTGCGGGGTGGTCATGGACCGTCTCCTGTCGTACAACATGAAGTGTTGTTTTAGCTTGGACTTACCTTACCCCCGACGGGGCCAGGGAACCTAGAGTGCGATGCGTAAACTGTGGGGATTGATTGCGGGCCTTGCCGTGCTGCTGACCGGTTCGGCGGCTTGGGCGGCGGAATCGGCGGTGGTGTTCATGTACCACCGCTTCGACGATTCGCGTTTCCCCACCGCCAACACCCGCATCGACCAGTTGGACGCCCATATCGCCGAGTTGCAAAGCGGCGGCTATACGGTGTGGCCGCTGCCGCGCATCGTCGCCGCCTTGAAAAACAGGCAGGCCCTACCGGAAAAGACGGTGGCGCTGTCCATCGACGATGCCTGGATGACCGTCTACCGTAACGCCTGGCCCCGGCTGAAAGCGGCCAATCTGCCCTTTACCCTGTTCGTGGTCACCGACGAGACCGATCGCGGCGGTGCCGAATACATGAGCTGGGACCAGATTCGTGAATTGGCGGCCTCGGGGCTGGTGACCATCGGCAGCCAGGGTGCCGGCCATCCGCACATGCCGGCCCTGACCCAGGCCAGCGTCGCCGACGATCTGGCCCGCGCCGCCCAGCGCTTTCAGGCGGAATTGGGGGCGGTGCCCAAGCTGTTCGCCTGGCCGTTCGGGGAAATGAGCGATGACGCCGAACAGGCGGTGCGCGCCGCCGGCTATGACGCTGCTTTCGGCCAGCATTCCGGCCCCGCCTGGTTCGGCGCCACCCCCTTTTTCCTGCCCCGCTTCGCCCTTAATGAAACCTATGGCGAGATCGAACGTTTCCGGCTGGCCGCACGCACCATCGCCTTGCCGGTGGTCGAGGTCAGCCCCCCCGACCCGACGCTGAAGGTCAATCCGCCGCTGTTCGGCTTTACCATGGCGCATGAAGTACCCGGGATGGAATTGCTGGGCTGCTACGCCTCGCACGAGGGCAAGGTGACGACCGAAACCCTGGGACCGCGGGTGGAAGTGCGCATGACCAAGCCTTTTCCCGCCGGACGCGGGCGCATCAACTGCACCATCCCCACCCTGGACGGACGCTGGCGCTGGTTCGGCTGGCAGTTCTACGTGAATTAATCATCCTCGACGAAACGGTCGATATCCAGGTTTTGCGGGCCGTTGGCATCCTTGCCCGGCGGCGCCAGGGTGATCTCCGGTAAGGTCATCATCGACGATGTCCTGGTCGCCGCCAGGGTGCGGAAGGTCAGGGTGAACGGTAGCAGGCCCGCTTCCATGTTCTTGGTGAACAGCCCGCAGCCCCGGGAATAACCGTTGCCGGTGGCGAATTCCATGCGATAGGTGCCCTCGGGGATGCTGCCCACCGCAAGGTGATACGCTGCCGGAATAAAATAGGACAGCACAGTGGTGCCGCTGGCCGTCTTCAGCTTGACCACGGCGTCGAAGCGGCCCTCGTTGTGGATCATCAGCCGATGTTCGCCGCTGGCCCGACGCATCAACACCTCGCCCGGTTCGGTCTTGGCGCCCTTGTTGGCCTCGCACCAATCCTGCTTGTGGCGGGTGCCGGCCCCGGCGTAAAGGCCGCGCCGCGACACCCAGCCGATAACCCCCGACGGTGTGCGCACCTGCGCCCATTCCGGGTCGGGCGAATCCAAAATCTGTACGGTGGTAAAACGGTCCAGCAAGGTCAGCACCGGCGCCCCTTCCAGCGGGGCCTGACGTAATTTCAGGTCGGCCACCGCCACATGGCGGATGTCACCGACCAGGGCGGCTTGCACGGTGATGCCGGCGGAACTGGCCACCGGTTGATCCCAGGGCCGGGTCAGGCCAAAGCCCAACAGCCCCAAGGCCACCGGCAGGGCGGCCAAAGGCAGTCCTTGGGCGGCAAACACCGCGCCTTTCCATGGCGCCCAACGACCGCGCAGGCGACGACTGGACTCTTGTGTCGCCTGCCGCAGCACGGTCACCTGCCGCTTGTGCACGGACAGGCGGGCGAAACGTGCCGCCTGCTCGGTCAGGCCGCGGGCCAGATCGGTTTCCTCCAGATCGAGAAAGGCGCGGGCTTGGCGGATCAACAACCGGGCATTCTGGTGCCGAGGCTTGGTACCGCCGAACAGATTGCGGAACAGGGCGAGGGGGGTCAGCACCAAGCCCATGGGCGACCACCACCCCCAGGCCCAGGTCTGGGTGCTGGCCTTGGCCGCCGCCACATCGGCGCAGTCCCGGCAAAAAATTCCCTCGTCATGGCTCCAGCGTGCCCACACCAGGTAACTTTTTACCCGGTGGAAAATGACATAGCGGGGCTGGGCGGTGACCTTGCCGCAGCGCGAACAGGCAAACGGCGACGACGGATAATCGTCACCGTCCTCGGTCAGCGGATGCACGCCGGTGGCATCGTATTCGGCCCGCCGCAACACGTCCTGCAACACCCGATAAGCCTCGACAAGCCTTTGAAATTCAAGGCGAGCGGCTTCCGTCGGGTTGCGGTCGGGATGGACCTTCTTGGCCCGCGCGCGATAGGCCGCCTTGATGGCCGCCAGATCGGCGCCAGGGGCAAGGCCTAGAATGGCGTAATAGCCTTTGGGGTCCTGGGACAGGGTGCTGTTCATTGCCTTCGGTCTTGGACGTTTGCCCATTGCAATGCAAGCATCATGCCGGTGCTGTGCGCAAACCAGCAAAGCCCTAACGATGATTTATTTCTGTTTCGATTTGATTTAGGGACTCGATGATCTGCGTCCGACTGACCTCGTCGGCACCACCATGCCGGTGCAGAAAATCGGCCAAGGGCTGACCCGAGGCCAGACCAACCAGCACGCCGTCGCGACGCACCACCCAGTCACGCACCAATTGGGCGGCATTGTCATGGCAGCCACCGCAATGGGTGCGAAATTCCGGACCACGTCCCATCTGTCCGGCCAGCATGTCGGCCAGGGCGGCAATCTGAGCGGGGGAATAGCCGCCATTATGGCGGACGAGAAAATCATCCAGCTTCTGCCCGCTGACCCGACCAAAGACGACGCCGTCGCGCAGGTCCAGCGCCTGACGGGCGAAATCTCCGGCATGACCATGGCAGCCGCCGCATTGCCCATCCCATAGGGCGTGCAGATCACTGGCCTGAGCCGAGCCGACGGCAATATACAGCGCCACGACACAAAGACGGGAGAGTGTTGACATCATCATCGTTCCCGATTCGGAACAAGAGCGCGAAGAACCGCCAATTTCATCAGATCAGGGAGCCATCCGTCCGCGCTGGCCTGGGGACGGTAATTGCGCGGTGGTGAAACTATCGAAAACCCAATTGGCGACCGCTTGCAATTCCCCATCGGTCAGTTCGGGGAAGGTATCGCCGATGGGGGGCATCAGGCCAAAGCGCTGCACCGCCATAGCGTCCACGGCCTTGGCCTCGGCCGGGGCCTTGATGAAATCCAGCACGCGGGCGACAAAGACGGCGCGGTCAGGACCAGTCACCTGCCGCAGATGCGCCGCCATCATATCCATGGGCGGCGCAATCATTTCATCGCGCCGCGCTGTGTCGCGCTGTTTGAAATGACAGGCCCCGCAGGCCCGGTCAAAAATAGCCTCGGGCTGCTCAGCCTGGGCCGGAACCGTCAATATCAGTGCGGACAGAAGGGGAAAGATCAACGCTCTCATCGCCATTCTCCGTCCAATGGTCGATCGTGGATGACAGCACAAAACCATTCTGTCTGCCTTGACGGCGATCAAATCGCCCGGCCAAGGAATGACCCAACGGGTCATTCCTTGGCGAAAGCGATTATTCTGCGACTTTGTCGGCGACGTGCTGGTCGAAGGCCTCGACCGCCAATCCGCCATACATCAAGGACGGACCGCCGCCCATGTAGACGGCCATGCCGATGACTTCCATCAGTTCCTCGCGGCTGGTGCCCAGGTCGCGGGCGGTGCGGGTGTGAAAGGTGATGCAACCGTCGCAGCGGGCGGCGATGGCAATGCCCAGGGCCACCAGTTCCTTGGTCTTGGCGTCCAGGGCGCCATCGGCGCAAGCGGCCTTGGCCATGGCGGAAAAGCCCTTCATCACCTCGGGGATGCCGCCGCGCACCTGGCCGACCAACGCCGACAAATCCTTGGCCAGTTCGGGCCAGTCCTGGGTGCTCATCAGAGGAAACTCCGTTTGTTATTCGATGTCGCTAATATGCTGGTATTAGCAAATAATGGGAAGCGCGCACCGCGCATACTCCCCTAGCGTCTTTGCCGGAAGAAGTCTTGCAGCAGGCCTGCGTTCTCCACCTCACGCAGGCCGCCGACGATTTCCGGGCGATGATGGCAGGTGGACCGCTCGAACACCCGCGCTCCATGTTCGACGCCGCCACCCTTGGGGTCGTAGGCGCCATAATACAGCCGCCGCAACCGCGCGTGGGCGATGGCCGCCGCGCACATGGGGCAGGGTTCCAAGGTCACATAGAGGTCGCATTCCTCCAGCCGGGTTTGGCCCAATCGGGTCGCGGCGGCGCGGATCACCTGCATTTCGGCGTGAGCCGTGGGGTCGTGCAGTTCCTCGACCCGGTTGCCGTCGGCGGCGACGATCTGGCCGGCCCGCACCAACACGGCACCCACCGGCACCTCGCCACGGCGGGCGGCGGCGGCGGCCTGATCCATGGCCATCTGCATGAAGTCGTCCATGCCCCCACATCTAACACATTGCCGCCATCGGCGCAGGGCACTATACGAAGATCATCACAGGCCAAAGGCATTCCATGCGCGCTCTTCCCGTCATCGGCATCACCTTGGACAGCGAGGAGCCGGGGGGCTATTCCAAATTCCCCTGGTATGCGCTGCGCCAGAATTACTGCTCTGCCGTGGTGGCGGCGGGCGGCTTGCCGCTGCCCCTGCCGCATGAACCATCCCTGGCCGCCGATTACCTTGACCGCATCCATGGCCTGATCGTCACCGGCGGCGCCTTCGACGTCGACCCCGCCCTGTTCGGTGCCGCCACCCGCCATGAAACGGTGGTGGTGAAAAAGGCCCGCACCCAATTCGAGCTGGCCATGATCCAAGGGGCGCTCAAGCGCGACATGCCGATCTTGGGCATTTGCGGCGGCCAGCAATTGCTGAACGTCGCCCTGGGTGGCACCCTGATCCAGCACATCCCCGATGAGGTGGTCGATTGTCTGGCCCATGAACAGCCCAATCCGCGCGATCAGGCCGGCCATGACGCCGTGCTGGTCCCCGGCACCCGGCTTGCCGACATCGCCCAAAGCTTGCGCATCCCGGTCAACAGCGCCCATCATCAGGCGGTCAAGGATGTGGCGCCCGACTGCATCGTCAATGCCCGGGCCGAGGACGGGGTGATCGAGGGCATCGAACACCCGGGCCACAAATTCTGCATCGGCGTGCAATGGCACCCCGAATTCACCATTTCCGACGCGGATTCCCGTTTGTACCGCGCCTTCATAAAGGCCTGCCACGCATGAGCGAAGACACCCTTGCCGCTACCGATACTCTTCCCGAGACAGAAGAAAAAGAACGCATCGCCAAGCGGCTGGCCCGCGCCGGCATCTGCTCGCGCCGCGACGCCGAAAAGCTGATCACTTCGCGCAAGGTGGCGGTCAACGGCGTGGTTCTGGAAAGCCCGGCCTTTCTGGTCGGCCCTGGCGACCGCATCGTCGTCGACGGCCAGTTGGTGCCCGAGGCGGAAAAGGCCCGGGTGTGGCGTTATCACAAGCCGGCGGGGCTGGTCACCACCCACCGCGACCCTCAGGGCCGCGCCACCGTGTTCGAGAAACTGCCGGCCACCATGCCACGGGTGATTTCCGTCGGTAGGCTGGATCTCAATTCCGAAGGGCTGCTGCTGCTCACCAATGACGGCGAGCTGGCCCGGTCGCTGGAACTGCCCGCCGCCGGCTGGGTGCGGCGCTATCGCGTGCGCGTCCACGGCACCATCGAGCCGGAAAGTCTGGTGCCGCTGGAAAAGGGCCTGACCATCGACGGCGTCAAATACGGCCCGATCAAGGCCATCCTGGATCGTCAGAAAGGCTCCAACGCCTGGCTGACCATCAGCCTGAAGGAAGGTAAGAACCGCGAAATCCGCCGGGTGATGGAGCATCTGGGCTGGCCGGTCAGCCGCTTGATCCGGGTGTCTTACGGCCCGTTCCAGCTGGGCAGCCTGGAAGAAGGCGCGGTCGAGGAAGTGCCGGGCAAGATCGTCAAGGAACAATTGGGCCAAGGCGGCGGCAATTGGGCCAAGGCCGACACCGAGGACCGCCCGCGTCCACCGTCCAACCACAAGAAGCCCCATGCGGGCAAGGCATCGCATGAGAATCGTCGGCGGTAAGCATAAAGGCCGGGTTCTGACCGCCCCCGATGGTCGGGTGGCGCGGCCCACCGCCGATCGGGCGCGGCAGGCCTTGTTCAACATCCTGGCCCATTCCGATCTGGTCGAGCTTGACGGCGCCCGCGTGGTCGATTGCTTCGCCGGCTCCGGCGCCCTGGGGCTGGAAGCATTGTCGCGCGGCGCCGCTCATGTCAGCTTCATCGAAAGCCACCCGGATTCCCTCAAGGCGATCCGTGCCAATCTGGCGGCGTTGAAGGAAAACGCCGACATCATCCGCGCCGATGCGACCAAGGCTCCGCCGTCCAAGGCGGCCTGCACGCTGGCGCTGGTCGATGCGCCTTACCATTCCAACCTGTCGGCGCCCTGCCTGAGCGCCCTGGCGGTGGGCGGCTGGTTGGCCGATGGCGCCCTGGTGGTGGTGGAAGTGGCGGCGAAGGAAGAGTTTCAGCCGCCGCCCGGCTTCGAACCGCACGACCAGCGTATCTATGGCGCCGCCCGATTGATATTCTTGCTTCATCGCGCTTGATTTGGCCCCTGACCGCGCCATATCGGTCGCAACGTCAACCCCCGAGCCACGAGGTACACAATGGCCTTCGGATCCGATCGTAAATATATGACGCCTGCGCAAGCCGACGCCGCACAGATCGATGTCGGCCTGCGTCAGTACATGCTGCGGGTTTACAACATGATGGCGCTGGGTCTGGCGCTTACCGGCGGCGTCGCCCTGCTGGTCGCTTCCAGCCCCGCTGCTCTGCAGATGATTTTCGGCACGCCGCTCAAGTGGGTGGTCATGCTGGCCCCCGTCGGCTTGGCCTTCTTCCTGTCCATGCGCATCCATGCCATGAAGGCGTCCACCGCCCAGGGCGTGTTCTGGCTGTACGCCGCTCTGATGGGCGCGTCGCTGGCTTCGGTGTTCATCGTCTTCACCGGCGCCTCCATCGCCCGGACCTTCTTCGTCACCGCCGCCGCCTTCGCCGGCCTGTCGCTGTGGGGCTACACCACCAAGCGCAGCCTGAGCGGCATGGGCACCTTCCTGTTCATGGGCACCATCGGTCTGTTGATCGCCTCGGTGGTCAACATCTTCCTGGCCAGCTCCATGCTGCAATTCGTCATCTCGGCCGCCGGCGTGCTGATTTTCGCTGGTCTGACCGCCTATGACACCCAGAAGATCAAGGAAATGTACTTCGAACTGGATGATAGCGAGACCGCCAGCAAGAAGGCCGTGTTCGGCGCCCTCAGCCTGTACATGGACTTCATCATGCTGTTCCAGTTCCTGCTGCACTTCATGGGCGTGCGCAACGACGAGTGATCGTCGCCTCTGTACGGACCTGAACGTATCACCCCCGCCGGGGCAACCCGGCGGGGGTTTTGTTTAGGAGTGCGATGGAAGGATCGTCACATCCCCGGCTGGGCGAAGCTGGTGGGCGAAGGCGCGATGTCACGAATACCGGCCTTGGCGATCTCGCGCACGGCCAGCCCGCGTTCGACGGTGCCGTCGGCGCGCAGACGGAACAAACCGTCCATGCCGGCGAAGCCGCCGCTATTGGTCAACGTCGCCGCCGAATAATCCAGATTCTGCCGCACCAGCGCCGCCGCCAGGGCGGTGGCGTCATAGGCCAGCGAGGCCCGCAAGGTGCCGGCCCGGGGCGGACGCGACCCGAAGGCGGCGGCATAACGGCGCTCGAACTCGGCATAGCCCTCGGCGGCGGGAGCGGCGAACCAGGCGCCTTGCAGCGACGGCTCGGCGGCCAGACGCGGATCGTCCCACAACATGGTGCCCAACAGCGGCACCTTGTCGATATCCACTTCGTAATAAGTCACCAGCGACGACACCGTGCGCAGGCGGGTGCCCTCATCGGCGATCAGTACGGCGTCGAAGGGCGGCGGCGGGATGGCGCCTACCTCCTTACGGTCGCGGCCACGGGTGCGCGCATCGGATTCGGTGAAGCGCTTGATGGTGTTGCTGACATCCTTGGCCTGGGGATCGTAGAACTCCACCTTGGCCACTTGGCCACCCACTTGCGGCACCACGTTGCGAAAGGCCTCGGCCACCGCCTGACCATATTCATCCGCCCGCGCCAGCAAGGCGAAACGCTGCTTGCCCTGAGAGCGGGCATGGATGACCACCCGCTGGATTTGCGATTCGGGCAAAAAGCCCAGGGTGTAGATGCCCTGGCCCAGCATGGACCGGTCAGTGGTGAAACTGACCAGCGGTATCCCCCAGGCCCGCGCCTGCGGCGCCACCGCCTTGACCTCGGGCGAGAAGACCGGCCCCAGAATGATGTCGGCGCCTTGGGTGCGGGCCTGTTCCAACGCCGCCACCGCCCCTTCGGGCGTGCCCTTGGTATCCAGCGGAATCAAATTCAACCGTTCGTCGGCCACGTCGAACAGGGCCATCTGGGCAGCGTTGGACATGGCCTGACCCCAGGCGGCATAGGGTCCGGAGAGGGGCACCAGCAGGGCGGCGCGGATTTCCTCGCGGCCCTGGAAGCTGGCGCCGGCCATGGGCGTGGGAACCGGTGGCTGGGCAGAGGGCAGAGCGGGGGGCAAGGGTTCCGAGCGCACCGGCGCCGGTGCGGGTGCGGGAACCGGGGCCGGCAATTGCACCTGTGGCCGTTGTCCGGCAGGGGCTTGAACCGGCGGGGCTTCGGCCCGATTTTGCGGTGCGGGCTTGGTTCCGCTCAGCCACGGTGGTACTTCTGTTTGGCTACAACCGCTCAACAGCAGGGCCGACAGCAATGGCAAGGCAACAAAAAGGCGACGCAACGGACCTCTCCCCGACGGCGAACGACGGCGAAGCCGAGGGTAGACACTTGCGCGTCCGAAGTAAACCGGCGCCGGGGCTGTATCTGGTCGCCACCCCCATCGGCAACATGGGCGACATCACCTATCGCGCCGTGGAGGTGCTGAGCGTCGCCGACGTGGTGGCGTGCGAGGATACCCGCGTCACCGGCAAGCTGTTGAACCGGCTGGGGCTGGACCGTCCGATGACACCCTATCACGAACACAACGCCGAACGGGCCCGGCCCGAGCTGATCGAACGGTTGAAGCAAGGTCAGATCGTCGCCCTGGTCTCCGATGCCGGCACACCCTTGGTGTCGGACCCCGGTTATCGGCTGGTCAAGGCCTGCGTCGCCGAAGGATTGACGGTCACCGCCTTGCCCGGCGCCTCTGCCGTCATCACCGCCTTGCAATTGTCGGGATTGCCCAACGACCGCTTCCTGTTCGCCGGCTTCCTGCCGACCAAGGCCGCCGCCCGGCGCAAGGCCTTACGCGAGGTGGCCAAGGTACCGGCCACCCTCATGTTCTATGAATCACCCAATCGCCTGGGCGAATCCCTGGCCGACATGGCTGCGGTTTTGGGCGCCCGTGAGGCTGCGGTGGCGCGCGAGCTGACCAAGCTGCATGAAGAAGTGGCCCGTGGCGACCTGTTCGCGCTGGCCAACCGCTATGCCGACACTCCCCCCAAGGGCGAGGTGGTGGTGGTGGTGGCGCCGCCCTCGGATTCGCTGCCGCCGGATGACGCGGAATTGGACCAGCGCCTGAAGGCCGCCGTCGATGGTGGCGCCTCGGTCAAGGATGCTGCCGCCCTGATCGCCGCCGAAACCGGCTTTCCGCGTCGCGACATCTATGCCCGGGCGCTTCGGCTGTTCCGCGTCGACGCCCCGAATTGAGCGCCCGTCACAACACATCGGGGCGAACCGGCAAACGGGCGGAACGCCTGGCCGCCTGGTGGCTGCGGTTGAAAGGCTATGCCATCCTGGCCCAAGGCCAACGCTGCGGACGCGGCACCGGTGCCGGCGAAATCGACATCATTGCCCGCCGGGGCGGCGTTATCGCCTTCGTCGAGGTCAAGGCCCGCGCCAGCCTGGACGATGCCGCCCAAGCTATCAGCCCGGCGCAGCGCCGCCGTATTGGCCGGGCGGCGGCGGCGTTCATGGCCGCCAACCCGCGTCTTGGCGAGTGCAGCCCACGCTTCGACGCCATTCTTTTTGCCCCCGGCAAGCTGCCTTGCCACATTTCCGACGCATGGCGGATGGATGCTTGAGGGGATCGGCAAGCGCCGTTAAGGTCGTGCAACGATAGCTGAAAAGGAATGAAGCCGTGACGATCCACCGTTCCCTCGCCCTGATCGCCATGCTGGCCACCGCGCCATCCCTGTCGGGCTGCGTCGGCATGGTCATCGGCGCCGGCGCCACCGCCGGGGTCGCCGCCTCGGAGGAACGCGGCCTGGAAGGCGCCGCCCAGGATGCCCGCATCCGCGTCGAGATCAACGAAGCCTGGTTCCGCCACAACGTCGACATGTATTCCAAGGTCACCCTGGCCATCAGCGAAGGCCGGGTGTTGCTGACCGGTACCGTGCCGACCGAGCAGGTGCGCGAGGACGCGGTCCGCCTGACCTGGCAGGTGGCCGGCGTGCGCGAGGTTTATAACGAGCTGCTGGTGAGCGAAAGTTCCGGGGTGATCGACGGCGCCCGCGACCTGCGCATCCAGCAGGAAATCAAAAGCCGCATGCTGTTCGACAAGCAGATCAGCAACATCAACTACACCGTCGACGTTACCGACGGCACCGTTTATCTGCTGGGCATCGCCCAATCCGACACCGAACTCAACCGGGTCATCGGCCATGCGCGCGAGGTTTCGGCGGTCAAGAACGTCATCACTTACGTGCGGCTGAAGAACGACCCACGGCGTCACGGCGGCTGATGGGCGTCGAAACTGAAATCCTGGCCGATCTCAGCCAGTTCACCGATGAGTCCGTTTCGGTGCTGGAGGCGGCCCTGGCCCTGGCCGCCCTGCATCATCCGGGCGCCGACATGGCCGCGGCACGGGCCAAGGTCGAGGATCTGGTCGAGCAGGTCCGCCGCAGCTTGCCGATCAAACCCCATGCCAGCCAAATGGCGGCAATCCTCGCCGATACACTCATTCATCGCCATCGTTTCGGTCCCGGCGGCGATGAGGCCGACGGCCACGAAGTGCCGCAATTACTGGAACATGGGCGGGCCGGCCACGATACCCTCGCCATGCTGTGGCTGAGTGTCGCCGCCGCTGCCGGGCTGGATTGCGAAATGCTGGCCTTTCCCATGCATGCCCTGATCCGTCTGGCCGACCACACGGGCGGGCGGGTGATCGTCGAATGCGCCGACGGCCGCGTGCTCGATTCCCCCAGTCTGCGCGTGTTGCACAAACTGGATGCCGGCCCCAGCGCTGAACTTGACCCCGATTTCTTTACCCCGCTCTCCGCCCGCCAGGCTTTGTTGCGCTGGCGGCAAAGCCTGAAAATGCACCATCTGCGCCAAGGCCGCATGGAAACCGCCCTGGCGGTGGTGGAAAGCTGCCTGCTGTTCGCGCCGGCCAAGGCCAGCCTGTGGCGCGAAGCCGGCCTGATGCGCCTGCGCCTGAACGACCTGACCGGGGCGGCGGCGGCGCTGGAACAATTCGTCCAGCGCGAGGATAATGCCCTGGCGCGTGGACGCGGCAAGCAATTGCTGGCCGAGATCCGCTCTCGCATGAATTGATGGAGGATAAGGTGAGCCTTGCCGTAGCGATCCAGATGGACCCCATGGATTCCATCAATATCAATGCCGATTCCACCTTTGTCCTGGCCCTGGAAGCGCAAAGGCGCGGCCACGCTTTGTTTCATTATCTGCCCACCGATCTGGCCTTGAAGAACGGTCGGGTGATGGCCTGGATCAGGCCATTGCAGGTGCGCCGGGAACTGGGCAACCATTTCACCCTGGACGAGCCGCAACTGGTCGATCTGGCCACCATGGACGTGGTGCTGATGCGCCAGGACCCGCCCTTCGACATGGCCTATATCACCGCCACCCATCTGTTGGAGCACATCCACCCGGCGACCTTGGTGGTCAACGATCCGGTGCATGTGCGTAACGCCCCCGAGAAATTGCTGGTTACGCACTTTCCCGGTCTGATGCCGCCGACTCTGATCACCACCGATCGTCGCCAGATCATGGAGTTCCGTAAGGAATTCAAGGATTTGGTCATCAAGCCGCTATTCGGCAACGGCGGCGCCGGGGTGTTCCACGTCAAGCCCGACGACGAGAACCTGAACAGCCTGTTGGAAATGTTCACCCAGCTTTACCGCGAACCGGTGATGGTGCAGCAATATCTGCCGGCGGTGCGCCAGGGCGACAAGCGCATCATCCTGGTGGACGGCAAGCCGGCGGGGGCGGTCAACCGGGTGCCGCAGGCGGGCGAGGCCCGGTCCAACCTGCATGTGGGCGGCACCGCCATGAAGGCGGAACTGACCGCGCGTGACCGCGAGATCTGCGATGCCATCGGCCCGACACTGCGCGCCCGCGGTCTGGTTTTCGTCGGCATCGACGTCATCGGCACCTACCTGACCGAGATCAACGTCACCTCGCCCACCGGCATCCAAGAGATCAACCGCTTCGACGACGTCCGCGTCGAGGCGCAAATCTGGGACGCCATCGAATTGCGGCGCGCCGCTACCGCCCAGGTTCCAACGGCCTAAATAGGTCTAAATCAAAGAGTTGCGTTGTTTTTGTAAGATAGTGGTGGAAGCCTGCACCGCTTCCACCACCCACTAACTTCTTCTGAAGTTGATCAACAACTGCAATTTCAGTTTTACCGTGATTGCTGTTGCGGCATAGAAACGTCCCCAGGCCCGGCGTCGGCCAGGGTGAAGCGGAACACCGCACCATGGGGATGGTTATCCTCGACCCACAGACGTCCGCCATGACGTTCGACGATCTTCTTGGCGATGGCGAGGCCAACGCCGGTGCCGGGGACCGAGGTGTGGCTATGAAGTCGTTGAAATATATGGAAAACCCGCTCGTGCGCGGCTTGGGGGATGCCGATGCCGTTATCGGCCACCGACACCAGCCAGCGACCCTCTTGCGCCGCTACCTCGATGGTGACCAGGGGGGGACGGTCGGCGGCGCGGTATTTCAGCGCGTTGCCCAACAGATTCTGCAGTAGCCGCACCAGCATGGGCGCCTCGCCCAACACCACCGGCAGCCGGGCCGGACGGATGATCCGCCCACCGCTTTCAGTGAGAGCGGCGGTCAGATTGGCCAGGGCGGCATCCAGCACCACATCCAGTTCCGTCGGCTGCAGCGCCGGCTCGCCCCGGCTGACGCGGGAATAGGTCAGCAGGTCGTCGATCATCCGCTTCATGCGCTGGGCGCCGTCGGTCATGTAACCCAGGAATTCCCGCCCGTCGGCGTCCAGGCTGGGGCCATAGCGCTTGTCCACCAATTGGGCGTAGGAACCGATCATGCGCAACGGTTCCTGCAGATCATGCGACGCCGCATAGGCAAAGGTTTCCAACTCGGCATTGGACCGGGCCAGATCATCGACGGCCCGGCGCAATTCCGCCGTTCGGGCGGCAACCATGGCTTCCTGTTCCGTCTTGGCTTGGGCCAATTGGCGCCAACCGGCGCGCAGCCAAGTCAGAAAAGCCAGTGTCGCCCCGGCCAACAGCAGATAGCCGAAGGCGTGCAGAACAATGGTTTGTTGCTTTTGCGGGTTGATCTCGGCCAGCACTTGGGCGGCATCGATGGTGACGCTGATACCGCCGCGCACCTCGCCTGCGTGATAGCCCTGATTGGCATGGCATTGCAGGCAGGCGTCCTCGACCAGCAAGCGCCCGAGATAACGAAACGAATCGGTACCCCCCATCTCGACCCGGTCCAGGACTTCCTTTTCCCCCCGCTCGAAATTTTGCAGCGCCTGTTCCTCCCACGGGTCGGGAGCATTCCCGGGACGGATCGGCTTCAGGCTGGTCAGGCGGAACGACAATCCACCCTGGCTGCCCATCAGCTCCGACACCTGCCGGGTCATATAAGCGGGATTGATCTTGGTGTAGGCGCGGCCATTGATGACGACGTCGCGCTGGGGGTCCACCAACCACTCATTGGGCGGCGATTTTTCCGTCACCGGGGCGTAGACGCCGCCGTGATAGGCGTTCCACAAGCGGGTGGTTTCGAGAATGGAAAACAGCATGCGGGCGCGGGCGAAGGCCACTTCCCGCCCCTGGGCATCGAGCAGGGCCAGATTGTGCCACAGCGACACCGCCACCAGCCCGGCCCACAGGGTCAGGGAGCCCAATTCCAACACATAACCGGGGAAGCGCATGCCCGTCCGTCCATCAAGCCGCCGGCATCCGTCCCCCGCCCTGGATGCATGAACCCAGGATATATCAGCCGGGCGGGGAATTCACTCTTATTGGCAGGTAGATAAAACTCTTGCGCCCGGCCAGCATGCGGGTACACCTAAAACACTCTTCAAACGCGGTGTTTACCCTTTTTATGACAACCCATGCCCCCACCATCGCCTTCGCCGGCATCGACTGCCTGGACATCGACGTCCAGGTACAGATCGCCAACGGCCTACCGGCCTTCACCATCGTCGGCCTGCCCGACAAGGCGGTGGGGGAAAGCCGCGAGCGGGTGCGCGCCGCCTTCAACTCCCTCGGCCTGTCGCTGCCGCCGAAACGAATCACCGTCAACCTCGCCCCCGCCGATTTGTTGAAGGAGGGCAGTCATTTCGACCTGCCCATCGCCCTTGGCTTGTTGGCGGCCATGGGGGTGCTGCCGGCGGATGAAGTGGCCGGCTATGTCAGTTTGGGCGAATTGGGTCTGGACGGGTCACTGGCCCCGGTGGCCGGAGTGCTGCCGGCGGCCATCGCCGCCAATGCCGCCGGCAAGGGCCTGATCTGCCCCGGCAGCCAGGGATCGGAAGCCGCCTGGGCCGGCGATGTCGAGGTGCTGGCCCCGACCGGTCTGCTGGCCTTGATCAATCATTTCAAGGGCACCCAGGTTTTGCCCCGGCCCCAGCCCATGCTGGCCGACGATGAGTCCGCCCCCCTCGACCTCAGGGACATCAAGGGCCAGGAATCGGCCAAGCGCGCCCTGGAGGTCGCCGCCGCCGGCGGTCACAACCTGCTGATGATCGGCCCGCCGGGATCGGGGAAATCCATGCTGGCCGCTCGCCTGCCCGGATTGCTGCCCCCGCTGGAACCAGCCGAGGCGCTGGAAGTCAGCATGATCCATTCCATCGGCGGCCACTTGGCCGAGGGCAAGCTGCTGCGCCGCCGCCCGTTCCGCGACCCCCATCATTCCGCCTCTGTCCCGTCTTTGGTCGGCGGCGGCTCACGGGCTAAGCCGGGCGAGGTGTCGCTGGCCCATAACGGCGTGTTGTTCCTGGACGAATTGCCGGAATTCCAGCGCGCCGCCCTGGAAGCCCTGCGTCAGCCGCTGGAATCGGGTCGGGTCAGCGTGGCGCGGGCCAACGCCCACGTGGTCTATCCCTCGCGCATCCAATTGGTGGCGGCCATGAACCCGTGCCGCTGCGGCTATCTGGGCGACGCTGGTCTGGCCTGCACCAAGGCGCCCAAATGCGGGGCCGAGTACCAGAACAAGATTTCCGGGCCGCTGTTCGACCGCATCGACCTGCACGTCGAGGTGCCTGCCGTCAGTCCCGCCGATCTGTCGCTGCCGCCGCCGGCGGAAGGATCGGCCCAGGTGGCCGCCCGCGTCGCCGCCGCCCGCGCCCTCCAAGCCGAACGGGGGGCGGAACTGGGCATCCGCAGCAATGCCTTGCTCGATGGCGAGGAGCTGGAAAAGCTGGCCGCCCCCGACGCCCCCGGTCGCGCCTTGTTGACCGAGGCGACCGACCGCATGCGTCTGTCGGCACGCGGCTATCATCGGGTGCTGCGGGTGGCCCGCACCCTGGCCGATCTGCAAGGCGGCGGCGGTGTCAGCCGCCTGCACGTGGCCGAAGCGCTGTCATACCGCCGGCTGATGCCGGGGCGGTCATAGAACGCCAGACCTTCGTCCAGTTGCGCACAGACCGGAAGATACGCACAGTCTGTGGGTATGGAACAGAATTCCTGCGTTAATAATCGTGCCTGTCATGCTATTTCCAGTGTGGTGCTGGATGTGGTGCAGGCGCTGCTGCGCGAGCGCTCGGTTAACGGCAAGGTGGATCTGGCCGACGTTGATCGGTTGATCGCGCTGGTCCGACGCGGCCCCATGAGCCTGGACCCCGCCTATGCTCAGCAAGAGGAACGCTGTCGCGCCCAGCATTCCAAGCCCAAGGGCAATGTGGGGGCGCGCTCCAACCCGTTCCAGCGGCTGATGGTGCGACCCCTGGAACCCCTGCTGGGCCAGGTCCTGCCCCGCCCACTGCTGGCCCATTACTTCGCCTTCGTCGATGTCGCCCTGGGGCCGGCGGCCCGCGACGAGTTGGACCGCGATTGCCGCGCCCTGATCCAGGCGCTTTTGGTGGTCCATGGCAACAACCTGACCTGGGACCATTTCTACGGTGATTCCCGTTCCACCGCCATTTTGCGTCGGGCCTTGGCCATCATCACCAGCATCCTGACCCAACCCCACGGTCCGGCCATGTGGCGCAACCATATGGGCCGCCCGGTGGGTGACACCCCCGCCCTCCAGGCCGAGCAGTTGAAAACCATCCTCGATTGCCTGCTGCAAACCCATCACGGTCTGGCCGCGTGATCCATCCTTGACCAAAGTCGGGGCGTCGGGTCTGGGCATCGGTTAAACCAGACCCGTACTGGCAAGGAGCAGCACGGGTGAAACACCATATCGCAACCTGGGGGCCGCGGGTCGTGCTGGCCGCCGAGCTGGTCCTGTTCGCCGTGGTGGTCGGCCATGTCGATGCCGGCCTGAAGACGGAAATGGTCGATGGCCAGCCCTTCGGTCAATGTTCGCAGGCCCAGTTCGAGGCCATCGGCCTGGCCTGGTTGGGCATGACCTCGCTGGCCTTCGTCGGCACGCTATGGTCGGTGTTCCGGCGTGGCAAATGGCTGGGACTGGCCTTGTTCGTGCTGCCGGTGATCATCGCCACCACCATGGCCAAGTACCAGGAAGACCGCTATCCGCCGTGCTGGGACCGCCCGGCGGAACAAAGTCAGCGTTAGATATCCAGCTCCACCAGCACCGGCACATGGTCGGAGGGCTGGGTCCACGACCGGCACTCGCGCAGCACCTCGACCGAACGCAAGGTGTCGCCCAGGGCCGGGGTGACCCATACATGGTCAAGCCGGCGACCGCGGTCGTTCTTTTCCCAATCGGGCGAACGATAGCTCCACCACGTATACAGGCGTTCTGATGGCGGAATGAAACGGCGCATGGCATCGACCCAGCCCAGGCTGGCTTGCATGCGGTCCAGCAAATCCACCTCGATGGGGGTATGACTGACCACCTTCAGCAATTGCTTGTGCGACCACACGTCGGTTTCCAAGGGGGCGACGTTGAGGTCGCCGGTCAGGATCACCCGATCGCCGGGCTTGTAGGTGCCTGCGTACCAGTCGGTGACTTGGCGCAGGAAATCCAGCTTGTGGGCGAATTTGTCGTTTTGCTGAGGATCGGGGATATCGCCGCCGGCGGGCACGTACAGGCAGTGGATTTCCGCCTCGTCCAGCTTGGCCACCAGATGGCGGCGGTCGTCGCGCCCACACCACGACGGCGTCATGGTTTCGCGGATCGGTCGCTTGGACAGGATGGCGACGCCATTATAGCCCTTCATGCCGTGGAAGGCGATGTGGGGAAAGCCTAAGCTCCGGCATTCATCGGCGGGAAACAGCTCGTCCACCACCTTGATTTCCTGCAGACAGATCACGTCGGGGGTCAGGCGCTCCACCACCTGGCGCAACAAGTCAAAGCGCAGGCGGATGGAATTGATATTCCAGGTGACGACACGCACGGGATTTCCCCTTGGCTGGTGGAACGCCGCTTTTACACCAGTTTCGAAGAAGTCCAAAAACACAGACGCCCGGCCAGGGGGGAAGGCCGGGCGTCCGGTAACCGCTCCGTGTGCGGAGCGACCGTGTGGGGCAAGCAGGGGAAACCGGCCCCACCGAGCAGGACCGTTGCGGTCCGTGCTGCTCTCTTCCTGAAATGGGAGGCCGGTGGGACAGTCAGTATGGACTATGGCGCATATCAGTCATGCGCCATAGTCATGGCTGGAAATCAGCCGTCGTTCAGCTTGGGCTTGGTGAACTTGGGATCGCTGAACTGGAACAGCTTGCGATCCAGGGTCATACCGCTTTGTGTCTCGTACAAAGACACGGTGGTGATGCTGCCTTGCGCGTCCAAAACCCGCCATTGCCTGAGGGCAAAAGGCTGTTCGGTGAACACCAAGGTGATCTCGCCCTGGGCCGGATCATCACTTTCCACCACCGCAATGTTCAACACACCCGGCGCCCGCGTCACCCGTGACACCGCCAGATCCTTGCCGTTCAACTGCACATTTTCACGCACCAGCACGCCTGCCGGGGTCGAGCCCAACGGGATATAGCTGGGTTCACCCAGTTCCTGGTCATGGACGATCAGAAAATCACCATCGGCCACCACCAGGATCGGCGACGGCGGGTCGTACTGCAAACGCATGCGCCCCGGACGCCAGAAATAGGCGGTGCCTTCCGACACATTGCCATTGGGCGCGAATTGCTGGAACCGCGCCTTCAAGGTGGTGATGCCGTTCATATAGGCCTCGGCCCGGACGATATCAGCCTTATCCTGATCGGTCAGCGGTTTGCGCGGGCCGGCGGCCTGGGCCGGCAGGGCCAGAGGCAACAGCGCCAGCAGGGTCAGCAGAAAGCGACGATTGAACAACACGGGGGGCTACTCCTTGACCAGATGGGGATGGCTTAATCCCCGATCATGGCGAATTTTAGAAATCATCGCGGGTCTGGCGCACCAAAATCTCGCGCTTGCCCACGTGATTGGGCTTGCCGACCACGCCTTCGGTCTCCATCCGCTCGATCAGACGGGCGGCGCGATTATAGCCGATTTGCAGATGGCGCTGCACGAACGAGGTCGAGGCCTTGCCCTCTCGCGCCACCAAGGCCACCGCCTGATCGTACAGATCGTCGCCGGAACCACCACCGGAACCACCTGGACCACCGCCGAACTCGCCATCTTCTTCCTCGGTCACCGCCTCGATATAGGACGGCTCACCCTGGGCCCGCAGATGATCGACCACCTGTTCCACTTCCTGATCCGACACGAAGGGCCCGTGGACACGGGTGATGCGCCCACCAGCGGCCATGTACAGCATGTCGCCCTGACCCAGCAATTGTTCCGCCCCCTGCTCGCCCAGGATGGTGCGCGAATCGATCTTGCTGGTGACCTGGAAGGAGATGCGGGTGGGGAAATTGGCCTTGATGGTGCCGGTGATCACATCCACCGACGGGCGTTGCGTCGCCATGATCAGATGGATACCGGCGGCGCGGGCCATCTGCGCCAGACGCTGCACCGCCGCCTCGATGTCCTTGCCGGCCACCAGCATCAGATCGGCCATTTCATCGACGATGACGACGATGAAAGGCAGCGCCCTGAGCTCGAGCAATTGTTCTTCATAGATGGGCTTGCCGGTATCGGCGTCGAAACCGGTCTGCACCGTGCGGGTCAATTGTTCGCCGCGGTCGCGCGCTTCGGCCAGCCGCTGGTTATAGCCGGCGATATTGCGCACGCCCAATTGGCTCATGGCGCGATAGCGGTCTTCCATCTCGCGTACGGCCCATTTCAGCGCCACCACCGCCTTGCCCGGCTCGGTCACCACCGGGGCCAGCAGATGGGGGATGCCGTCATAGACCGACAATTCCAGCATCTTGGGATCAATCATGATCAGGCGGCATTCTTCCGGCGTCAGCCGGTACAAAAGCGACAGGATCATGGTGTTGACCGCCACCGACTTGCCCGAACCGGTGGTGCCGGCGATCAAAAGATGCGGCATGCGGGCGAGGTCGACCATGACCGGGCTGCCGCTGATATCCTTGCCCAGGACCAGGGTCAGCTTGGCCCCAGCCTTCTCGAATTGCTGGGCGGCCAGCAACTCGCGCAAATAAACCACTTCACGCCGCGAATTGGGCAGCTCGATGCCGATGACCGAACGACCGGGAATGGTGGCGATGCGCACGGACAGCGCGCTCATGGATCGTGCGATGTCGTCGGCCAGACCGATGACCCGGCTGGTCTTGGTGCCCGGCGCCGGCTCCAATTCATACAGCGTCACCACCGGACCGGGACGGACCTTGACCACCTTGCCGTTGACGCCGAAATCTTCGAGCACGCTTTCCAGCATCTTGGCATTCTGCGCCAGGGAATCCTGAGACAGATGGGTGCGGTTCTGCTCCGGTGTCGGGGACAGCAGGGTCAAGGGCGGCACTTCATACCCCGGCCCCACCGGCCCGCCCAAATCCAGCATGCCCTGACGCGCCGCCTTTTCCCGCTTGCCCGCCGCCGGTGGCGGACGCTTGGGCTGGACCAGGGCGCCATGCTGGGGCATGCGCTCCAGCGCGTCGTTATCATCGTCGGTGGGAGCAGGGATGAAGGCGTCACCGTCTTCATCCTCATCCTCATCGTCCTCGACCATTGTCCGCCGGGCCAGGGGCGAGCGGCTGGTCACCATCACCGCCGGTTCGCGCCGGGCCTGATCGGGATTGGGGCGCAACGAAGCCGCCGCCCGCAGCGACTTCTTGCCGGCCAAACCCAGCCCGGCCCAATCGGCGGGCGACAGACCCAAAGCGAAAATGCTGGCGAAAAAAGCCACGCCCAAACAGGCACTGCCCACCGCCCACAGCATATGCGGCGGAACATGGGGGGCGACGAAGGCGGCGACGATCACCTTGCCCAAGGCGCCGCCCGGCCCGACGGCAACACCGGACAGATGCGGCAACGGCAGGGCGGCCAGGGCCACCGCCCACACCACCACCACCAGCGGCAACAAGGCGATGCGCAGTCCCCACAGCCTTGGCGCCTGGGCCCGAACCAGCACCCGCATGCCCCAGGCGGCGGGAATCAACACCACCAGCCAGCCGCCCAGGCCGAACACCTGATCCAGCAGATCGGCCAAGGTGGCCCCCAACGGCCCCAGGGCATTGGTGACCGGACCGTCGACGGCGGTGTTGAAGGATGGATCGCGCGGATCGGCGGTCATCAGGGCGGTGCCGGCCAGAATGGCCAGCACGGTCAGCGCCAAGCCCCCCAGACGGGCCACCAGCCGGCGCATGGCCGGCACGGTACCCTTGGGCAGAAAGCTGCTTTTCGGTGCCCCTTTTTTGGCCGCGGCCATTGCTCCCCCTAAAGCGTCTGCGCCATCAGCGTCAGTGCCCGTTCCGTAATTGCCAGATCATGGACCAAAGCCACGCGGATGAAACGATCCCCCACATCCCCACGCGACAGATACTTGCCGGGCAGCACCCGGATTTTCGCCTGTTGCCACAATTTCAGCGCCGCCTGTTCGCCGTCGCCCACATCCAGCCACAGGAAGAACCCCCCCGCCGGACGGACGAAACCGAAGCGTCCGGCGAAGATGCGTTCGGCCATGTCGAGCTTGGCCCGATAGAGATCGCGGTTTTCGCGCACATGGTCCTCGTCGCGCCACAATGCCGCCGCCGCCGCCAGGATAGGCATGGGCGTCGCCGCTCCGCCATAGGAGCGCAAGCGGGCGAAAGCGGCCATCAACCGGGTGTCGCCGGCGACGAAACCCGAGCGCAACCCCGGCACGCTGGAGCGTTTGGACAGGGAATGGAAGACCATGACGTTGTCCATGGACCCGTCCAATCGGGCGCAGGCGGAAAGCGCCCCCGCCGATTCCTCGGCATCCCAGATTTCCGAATAGCATTCGTCCACAGCCAGGATGAAATTCCAGCGCCGGGCCAGTTCGATATGGCGTTTCAGCATGTCCAGGCTGGCGACCGAACCTTGCGGATTGGCCGGGCTGCACAGATAAGCCAGCTTGACCCGGGCCAGCACGTCGTCGGGCAAAGTGGTGTAATCGGGCTGCGAGGCCGGGCCGTGGGCACCGGCGACGAAATAGGGCTCGGCCCCGGCCATCACCGCCGCCCCCACATAGACCTGATAGAACGGATTGGGCAGCAGCACCAAGGGCCGATCCTGGCCGGGCGTGATCACCGTCTGGGCGATCAGATAAAGCGCCTCGCGCGTGCCGGCCACCGGCAGGATGGCGCGGTCGGCATCGATCATGCCGGCGGGCAGTTGAAAGCGCGCGGTCAGCCAATCGGCGACGGCGCGGCGAAAATCCGGACTGCCGTTGGCGGGTGGATACTTGCCCCACGATCCGGCCTGTTCGGCCAGCACCCGCGCCAGCATGGGCGGCGGCGGATGTTGCGGTTCGCCGATGGACATGACCAGCGAATCGGGTGTGGCGGCACCGCCCAGCAGATCGGTCAACCGCTGGAACGGATAATCGGTGAGTTGGTCGAGCTGTGCATTGAACATGGGCTTTGTTCTAACCGATTCCGACGCCCGCGCCCATGGGGAAATAGCCGCCGATAAACAGAAGGGGCGCGGCTTGCGCCGCGCCCCTCCTTGCCGCAAACATGATCCGGTTTTAGTGGATCGATTCGCCGTGCAGCGACAGGTCGAGACCTTCGCGTTCCTCGTCGGGGGTGACGCGCAGGCCGATGACCAGATCGATCACCTTCAACAGGATGAAGGAAGCGACCGCCGACCAGACG
>Ga0209066_10000050_pt1 | contig 164492 bp, 144 predicted proteins | sample All_14_2_FD_187198 | JGI IMG/M metagenome (GOLD analysis project Ga0209066, IMG submission 187198) | Freshwater microbial communities in response to fracking from Pennsylvania, USA - Allegheny Zone_MetaG_DW_15 (SPAdes) (version 2) ...
AAGCAAACATTCTGCCGTCTGAAATAAACTTAGGATCTATTAAATAACCATCTGCCCACCGGTTATTTATAACAGGTAATTGTATAATGGTGTCATTCAAAAAATTACCTAAAGTATCCATAGTCAGAAGCATTGGAAGATAACCTGCATCCACATCACATGCTCCAACATAAATGTTCCCACTTCCTTTTTGCGTGCAACTAAATGAAGTTGAATATTGTGTATCATCGTCCCTTTGAAACATAGAAATCACCTTTTCCTCCCTGCTGCTATCGGCAATAATAGTCATTGCTTTTAAGCGTGCATGAATACTGTCAGATGCCCAATAACCCATTCCAGACATGAAGAAATCACTATTTGCAGTTATAATAAGATCAGACATGCCATATGGGTATAATAAGGGATTATTTTCGATAGAGGCATAATGCTGAATCCATAAAAGATTCCCAAAGCTGTCAAATCTGAAAAGATGAATCTTCTTATATCCTGAATTAGTGTATCCCTGCGTTAGCATAACAAAACCTCCATCTGGTAACTGATGTACAACTCTTCCCCAGTCAGGATTGTTATCAGTTCTGAATGTCTTACACCATTCAAGATTTCCACATACATCCAGTTTAGTAATCCCAATATCATTAGGACTAAAATTGTCATGACTGCCACAGATAATCATACCTCCATCAAATGTTGATTCAATGTATGACGGATAATTACTTTGGCTTAACCCTGAACCGGTACCAAACTTTATTTCGTAAAGTAAATTTCCATTAATATCTGTTTTAATAATTACCGCTCTGGTATCTGGGTAATAGTAACGCGCAGCAAGTAGCAAGTAACCTTGATCATATGTATTATTTAAGAATCGAAAGCCATCTACTGCACTTGTTTGTCCATAAAATTTTTCCCATACTTGAGCATAGGCCGTTCTATAGAGTAACAGTATTACTAAGATGATGTAAAGTTTTTTACTCATAATAATAGAACAAGCCAGGTTCTCAATTCGAGACCCTGGCTTTAGTCTTTATTTAACAATTGTGAATTTTGAAGTGGCAAGTAATTTCCCTCCCTGAATCAGATGAACATAATAGTTCCCCGGTTTAAGACTACTGGTATCAATTAATATCTGGTCTTGCACTTTGCTTAAAGATTCGGTTCTAATTAATTTACCGCTCAGATCTGAAATAATAATAGATGCTTGTGAATTATTACTATTCAGGTTGTACTCAATTGTAAAATAATCTTTTGATGGATTAGGATATACTTTAACATATCTGGAATGATTCAATTGATTTTTCCTTACTTTTTTTACTTGAGTATTTTTAGTAAAATCAGGCAATAGGTAAGGTTCAGAATATTGCATCAAGTTATTAGCAACTAATATCCCCCTGGCACTTGAAGATACATAAGTACTTGGGCTTGCCATAAAAAAAGCCTGTTGAATTATAGAGTTCACTAATATAACTATTATTTTCCAAATGTCAATAGGTACCTCCGGAAGAAATCCAACCTCGACGACCATGCCTGGGATAGTGAGGAGCTGAATCAGAATTTACCCAAATAAACAGAATCTGAAACTTTCTTTTTGCTCTCAGAAGCCACCAACCTTGGATTGCTAAAAAACATCCAAAGGTGGTAAGGGCTGTTGCCTGTTGAAGAAACATCAACGCTTCCTGCACCATCCTTGCGGTAACCTATACATTCAAAAACCTGTGGCTTTCCGTTTTCAGGATAGAGCAATACAAATGCTTCATCATTTTTCCTTGAGGCTGACCCGGTTGAAATACTGTTCCAGCTTATAGTTATGACGTTTGGTTTAATTTCCACTGAAATAATTTCAGGGGCTATGAGCTTTCCCCTGGCAATCTTCACTGCAGGGTAATCAATAACCTGATCTCCGTTATCAAGCTTAATAACATTCTTCAGTAAAGCTGAAACGCATTCGTTGTATGGAGATAATTTATCTGAATCCTGGTAACCCGTCCGGATAACAGGTTTAATTCCTTTCAGGAATTCGTTTACGACAAACAGTTTATTCCTCTGAGATTTTTGTCCTGCAGTTGGCTGAACTTTATACTGTGGGCGTGATTTAACTACCTGAACATCTTTGTGTTTAGTAAGAACAAGATTACCGACCAGTCCTGTGAGAACTCCGTTTCTGATTTTAGCCATGAAATGTAATTGTTAGTGTTAGATTTAGTTTGATTTTAGTCTGTACTGTATTCGCATTGCAGTCGTATTACGTTCGCATAGTGTTCGCATTTTTATACCCAAAATGCGAAGGAAATGCGAACACAATGCGAACACAATGCGAACACAACTGGAATCAAATATAGAAAAAAATGGGATTCCGGGCAAATACTTACGCTGCTTTCATTAATTATTTTTTTTTGAGCAAAAAAGAGGCACAAGTTTAATTATCTAAATCTCAATCAAAAAGAATTAACGTTAAAGAGTTAAAGCCAGGATCATATTTTATTATAATAGTCGCAAATAAACTATTTTCGGGTAAATTCTCGAAGATTTAACTAATTTTATGCAGGGAAGATTATTTCTTCCCTGCCATTTTATATTTAGCACTATGAAAAGGCTCATAATTCTATATTTAATTTTCACTTCTTATTCATCTATTGCACAAGAATGGATTCGGGTATACGGACAGGAACATTATACTGCTGCTCCCTTTGAAATTGCAGAAGCGTATGATTATGGTTATATCGTGTGTTCAAATATCCAGCACACCAGTAATAGCTACGAGCAGATAAACTTATTAAAAACCGACATAAATGGATATAAACTTTTTGATAAAACACTAGGTGATGCTGCTTTGTATCATACTCATAATGGAGGGTTCTGTATCACACCTGATGGAGGTTTAATCATTTCCGGACAAATAACTTCTGTTGATAATTCAGGAGATCCTTTTATTTTGAAACTTGATGCCTGCTATAATATTCAATGGTGTAATATCTATAATACTCCCAATTTATATGATTGGGCAGGTGCAATTCAATATATGCCATGGGATAACACATATGAATTTATTGTTTTTAACCACTATTACGATCTTATTGATAAAAGACTAAGCTTATTTAAGATAGACAGCCAGGGAAATTTGATCTGGAGTAATATGTATGCAACCAGTCCAGATTATTGGAATGAAAGTGCTATCAATACAGTAATGAATGAGAGTGATAGCACTCTTATGATTTATGGTTTTGTCCAATACTATGATTCAAGTGGAATTGCCAGATATCAACCTTATTGGACTAAAATAGATAATTATGGTGACATGAAATGGGAATTATATTCTATTCCCGACACTACTTTTATAACCGGTTTAGCTGCAACAAAACCTTTTATAATGGGCGACGGCTCTTTATTATGCCCTGTTCATTCGATCTATGAACATCGTATCCGTCTAGCACAGGTTTCATCTAACGGCAATTATCTGAATGATACTTTTCTTTATCAGGCAGATTCAGTGGATGACATTGAATTAACAACTTCCGAAAGGATGTTTGATAAACTCATATTTGCTTTGCATGCAATGTCTAATAACCAAGGTTTCTATACTGTTCAAATTACTGATACTTTAAATAATTTCATGAGGGACATCAATTTCCCAGGTGGGAATATTTATGATATTCAGCCTACTGTGAACAATAAAATATTGATTTCAGCTATACATGACTTCATTGAACTTGATTTTATGTTAGTAAAGTATAATGACAGTCTTCAATATGACAGTATATATTCAAAACCATATATTTATGATTCTTTATGCTCTACAACTATTAGTTCAGGAATTATCGAGTTAAGCTGTAATATCGTTACAAAACTTAATCATACATCAGCCAATAATATAATTCCTAAAATTGAACTGGTTCCAAATCCCGCTACTTTATATACTGTGGTATATTTTGCCTGAAGTCATAAAGGTAAAAACTTCTGCTACAGTTTCATCTTTCAGAAGTGATTATGTAAAAGGCCTCAACATGACAATTATAGATAGCCAGGGCAGGATAGTAACTGAAAAAGCCTGGCCTGATAACCTGAAAGAACAAGTATTAGATGTCTCAAACCTCAATAGAGGAATGTACTTTATCAGGATAACAGGCAGCAATGAGCTTCTTTTAACCGGTAAGTTGATTGTAAATAATTAGATTGACAAAGCTTACACCTATTCAATCTCTACCAGCAAACAATTCTTCGGAAACATATATTTTGCGCACCTTACCATGATGTGTCTATTTTCCTGAAAATTTACATAACTTTTCCATCATCTGAACAATTTCTTTATATTTGAAGCTCAGCTATCAGTTATCAGTTATCAGTTCTCAGTTCTCAGTTTTTTGTTATCAGTTTAATAATTAATCATTGTCCCACAAGTCCCACAAGTCACAAAGTCTAGGAAAATGAAAAAACTAACGATCCTGCTTTTAATCGGCTTATGCTTTGCTAATGTTAATGCCCAGGAAATAAAAAACCACAAAAGCTCCATTCAATTTGGATTAAATGGAGCCTTTTATGGTTCAGGTGATATGATCGGTACTTCCTTTTATGGAGAATATCTTTATCATGTGAATGATTATTTTTCATTAACTCCAAGACTTTTTGGTGGTTTTGCAAATGATAATGAGGAGTTATGGGGAAATGAAGTCCTTTACAAACTGCTAACATCTTTTGGATTTAATATGTCTGTCAGGTATACTCCTTTTCCGGTCGCCTTTAATAAATTAAAAATAGAAGCAGGTCCCCTATATCACCAGGTAGTGAATAGCTACGGCGAAAGCACTATCAACCCTGAATACCAGCCGAGCTTCCATTCTTATTATTCTAAAGAAAACCTCTTTGGCATAAGCGGCTCTCTGTTATATGATATCATAGCAACAGAAAAGTCCAGCGCCGGCCTCCGCTTTGATATGCTCACCAGCTTTACTGAAGGATATTATAATTGTGATTCTTTCCAGTTGGGGGTTTATTACAGGGTCAAGTTGTAGTCATGAGTTCTCAGTTCTCAGTTCTCAGTTCAGTAGTTATTCATTGTCCCACATGTCCCACAAGTCCCACATGTCCCACAAGTCCCACAAGCCACTCATGAAACCCTTACTTGTAATTTTACTCTTTATTAATTCAATTGCCTTAAACGCCCAGAACATATTTCCTGTTAAAGTGGAGAGGTGTAAGGCAGATCGTTTCTGCCTTGATTGTGGCGATATTAAAGTTGGTTACAATCAGGCTGACTTCGATAAGTTGCTCCACAGGTTAAACCGTTCGCTGACTCTGTATGGACTCAGCGGTAACATTAAATTCCAGGTGCTGGTCGACTCTAAAGGCAGGGGTTGTGTGCTGAGCCATACTGATCAGACTAATAATCCCATCACGGAGATGATTATCCTGGAACTTAACAATTTTGATAAGTGGACACCGGCTATCACTAATAACGTTAAGGAGGAAAAATCATCAGTTAATGTTCTTTTCACTATTAGCGATAACATTATTTCAGGCAAGATTGACCGGGTTGATATAAAGGCTTTTAAGAAGTCGTTCGACAGGCCGCTTGATCCTGAAATCTTCAATAAGCATTTTACTTATACCAATCCCAGCCTCGACAGCTATGAAATCACCGTATGGAATTCATCAAATTCAAATCTCCCTAATAACTTCAATGACGATATAACCATTGATAAGGATGGCCTTATCTGGATGAGTGTCGATGAAGGACTGGTGACTTTTGACGGAAAGTCGTTTACAGATGCAGGCCAGAATATCACTGACAAGGGTAAGTACTTTGGTTATGGTGCCATTGAAACTGACAACGATAACACTAAATGGGTTTTCGGGAAAATGGATGTTTATAGTTTCAGTAACGGAACATGGAAAAGATATCTTCCCGAAGAATCAGGTATTGATGGTGGTTATGACATAATCAATAATCCAGGGACAGGAGAAGTGTTTTTCTGTGGTGATGAAGGCCTTATAATCTTCAAAGACGGAGCATGGTCGACAATTAACCAGACAACCCATAAGAATCTGCCTGGAAACAGAGTACGTTTTGCCAGAAGAGATTCAAAGAACAGGTTATGGATAGGAACATACGAGGGCAGTGGATTCATAGGGAATGATAATATATTTAACAGCTTCCAGGACGGCAAGACGGTGCTTAAGGGTAAATGTATTCTTTCAATGGATGAAGACGAAGCAGGCAACCTTTATTTTTCGGTTTATGAAAATAACCGGAAGGATAAAGAGAACCGTAACGCCGATGAAGGGCTGATAATTATGAAAGCCGACGGTACTATTATCCAGCTTACAACTGATAATTCAGGTATACCGGCAAACTGCACCTCACAGGTAAGGTATGACGAACATGAAAAAGTGCTATGGATTATTTCAAACATGTCAGGACTGGTAAGATACGACCTGAAAGATGGTTGGGAAAACTACCATAACCTGAACTCCGGTATTCCAACCGCCTTCCTGACAGATATGGCTTTTGATAGTGCTGGTAACTTGTTTATCACGTCACGGCAGGGGCTTATACGGATTATGAAGAAAAAGTGAAATTTGAATTTCTCAATAAGGATCTATAAAACAAAAGCGAGGCTTATGAAAACAAAACACCTGAATTACATGGTTATGGTAACTATTGTTGCCTGCTTAACTTTTATCACGGGATGTAAGAAGGATGATCCAAATGACCAGCCTGAGGTTAAATCATACCGTGTTAAAGCCATCACTTATTCCTACGATTCAGAACTTTTCACGACCAATGTTGAGTATAATGCCGATAACAAGATCACTAGAATAGCCAAGACCAAAAATGGCAGTGAGTTTGAGCGTTATACCTGGGCATGGAATGGCAACAAGGTAGAAATCAGTAATTCCGAACTGCAGGATGGTGCCTGGATTGATAATGGAGTTAGTCAGATAATTACTTATTCAAACGGCAAAGTTTCAAAGTCTGAATTTCCAATAAATGATTCATTGCATTATTCAATCACCTACAGCTGGAATACAGACCTTGTATTAAATGAATTACATGAAATGTTCAAGAATGGTACCCTGTTATATTCAATGACAGTAAACTATATCTATGAGAATGGGCTTCTCACCACCGCAAATTACACACAGGGCGGCTTCCTCCTTCAGAAACATCTGGTAGAATACGGGAATGGTAAACTTGCCAATATCAAGTTGTACGATGTATTCAACAAGCTTTTAGAATCTTCGGATTACATTCATACAGGAGAAATGATAACCGAAATCAGGAAGTACCATGTTGATGAGGGTATACAAGGTGACCTGGATTGCACCGAAAACCTGGCATATAATACTGACGGTAAAATTGAAACGCTTACCAAAGTATGCGATGGTGATGAAAGAACGCTCACCACAAGTATTACTTACGAAGAAGGCCAGGGTAATTATGGAGATTATACTCTTACAATAGGAAGCTGGTTCCAGTATCACTTCTTCCCCGGTACATACCCGGCTGAGATGAATTATGTATGGAAATAGTTGTCAGTTTTCAGTCGTCAGTTGTTAGTTATTAGTTGATAGTTAATTTTAAATTTATCCTTATTGTCCTTATTGTCCCTAGTGTCCTTAGAGTCCTTTAAACACTTATACCATGAAACAAATAATAAACAAGCTTCTCCTAATGGTGGCAATTTTAATTACCACAGGGCAAATCTTTGCACAGGAAGTCGAAAGTGACATAATTATAGTTGTTGAAGAATCCCCTCAATTCCATTACAAGGGTATTACTGATGATACAGGTCAGGCAATCAAGCTCTACCTTAAAGACCATCTTAATGCACCCCCTGCAGGGTGCATCGGAAAGTTTTATGTTACCCTTGTTGTTCAGGCAGACAGCACTGTGTCTGATGTAAGAATGTTACGAGCCCCTGCAAACTGTGATGAATATGGAGACCAGATTCTGCAGGCAGTAAGAAATATGCCTAAATGGACACCCGGCAAACAGCGCGGTAAGGCTGTAAGAGTACAATATAATTTCCCGTTTGATTATAATGCACCGGCAGAGGCGGGGAAGGAAAAAGGCAAAAAGTAGCTGTCGGCTGTCAGCTATCGGCTATCGGCTATCGGCTGTCAGCTTTTAGCTTTTAGCTTTTAGCTTTTGGCTTTTAGTTCTCGGTTCTCAATTCTCGGTTCTCAGTTCTCGGTTATTATTGTTCACTACTCCCACTAGTCCCACTAGTCCCACCAGTCCCACTAGTCCCACTAAACCCTAAACCCTGAAACCCTGAAACAATTCTTACTAACTTTACAGTTAAATTAGTGTTATTAAGTAAAATTTTAAAACCTGTCTCCCATGAAGAAGATTTTGCTTGCAGCCACAGCCTTTTTTATGATCTTTCAGCTGAATGCCCAAAACCTGCAGCAGGGTAATCCTTATACATTACCTGTAGTTGGTGTGGTGCCAGGATTGTCGGATGACCAGTTGCTCGACCTTGTTCAAAAGCAAACATTCAGGTATTTCTGGGATTTTGCCCACCCTGTCAGCGGGATGGCAAGGGAACGCAGCAATATTGCTTATGATTACGGCAATGAAGTGGTAACAACCGGTGGAACCGGCTTTGGTGTTATGGCTACAATAGTGGCTGTGCACAGGGGTTGGATATCACGCGATTCAGCAGCACAGCATATACTCAAGATCGTAAAGTTCCTGTCAAAAGCTGATGCTTTCCATGGTGTTTTCCCTCACTGGCTTAATGGTGGTACCGGTGAAGTTATTCCGTTTAGCAGAAAGGATGATGGGGCTGACCTGGTGGAAACGTCATACCTGTTCCAGGGACTGCTAACCGCCCGGCAGTTCTTTTCTAACGATACTCCCGTTGAGAATGAACTGCGTAACCGGATAAACTGGCTATGGAATGATATTGAATGGAACTGGTTTACAAAGGACGGGCAGAATGTATTATACTGGCACTGGAGTCCTGACAACGGCTGGGCAATGAATTTCCCGATCCGCGGGTATAATGAATGCCTCATCACTTATGTAATGGCTGCCTGCGGAGAAAGGTATCCGGTTGATGCAAAGGTTTATCATGAGGGTTGGACCCGTAGTAATTTTTTCAGGAACGGTAAAGAGTTTTATGGCATAAAACTGCCCCTTGGATTTGATTACGGAGGGCCTCTGTTCTTTTCACATTATTCCTTCCTCGGACTTGACCCACGGGGATTGGAAGATGGTTATGCCAATTACTGGGAACAGAATGTAAACCACACGCTTATAAACAGGGCACATTGTATTGCCAATCCTTATAAATATACAGGATATGGGCCTATGTGCTGGGGACTCACCGCCAGTGATAACCATGAAGGTTACAGTGCGCATGCTCCTGATAACGACCTGGGCGTAATCTCCCCTACTGCTGCACTTTCAGCATTTCCATATACACCCGAATATTCAATGCAGGCACTCAGGCATTTCTACTATAACCTTGGTGATAAGATATGGAGCGAGTATGGCTTTGTTGATGCTTTCAATGAATCGAAAGCATGGTTTGCCAATTCACACCTTGCCATTGACCAGGGGCCGATTATCGTAATGATCGAGAACTATCGCTCACAACTGCTATGGAATCTCTTTATGAGTTGCCCTGAAGTGCAGAAAGGGCTTAAGAAGCTGGGATTTAAGAGTCCTCAAATCAAATAGCTGAGCGCGAAGCGCAGAGCGCTGGGCGTAGAGCGTTGGACTAGTCATTTTATACACTTTGCGCTTCGCGCTCAGCGCTCTGCTTCACAAAGTACCTCTTTTTAAGGCTCAGCGCCACATTCACCAGGCCAATCATAACAGGTACCTCTACCAGCGGGCCGATTACGGCGGCAAAAGCTTCACCTGAGTTGATGCCAAATATTGCTATTGCCACTGCTATGGCAAGTTCGAAGTTATTGCTGGCAGCGGTGAAGGATAAGGTTGCCGACTGTTCATAGGTTGCTCCTGCCTTTTTACTGAGGAAAAACGATACCATAAACATCACTATGAAATAGATGACCAGTGGTATGGCTATGCGCACAACATCCAGTGGTATCTTTACTATGTACTCACCTTTAAGCGAGAACATAACAATGATAGTAAAAACCAGGGCTATAAGGGTGAGCGGACTGATGAAAGGGATAAACACCCTGTTGTACCAATCCTTTGACTTCACCCTGATTAATATGGTACGTGTTAAAAAGCCTGCAATGAAAGGAATACCAAGGTAGATAAATACACTTGTTGCTATCTGTCCTATGGTGATTTGTCCGACACTTTCATTAACCGGCAAACCAAACCAGCCCGGCAGTATGGCAATAAAGAACCATGCATAGACAGAGAACAGCAGTACCTGGAAAATTGAGTTAAACGCCACCAGTCCGGCAGCATATTCATTATCACCTTTTGCCAGGTCGTTCCATACAATCACCATGGCAATACATCGTGCCAGTCCGATAAGTATTACCCCGTACATGTAATCGATATTGAACTGCAGGAAGATAATTGCCAGGAAGAACATAAGTATCGGTCCTATTATCCAGTTCTGCACAAGAGATAAGGAAAGTATTTTAGTGTTCCTGAATACATCAGCAAGCTCTTCATACTTCACCCTTGCGAGTGGTGGGTACATCATGATTATAAGTCCGATGGCAATAGGGATATTTGTGGTTCCTGAAGAAAAACGGTTCCAGAAACCGGTAATGCCCGGGAATAACCAACCCATTGCCACACCGGTGAACATGGCAAGGAATATCCATAAGGTTAGATACCTGTCGAGGAATTTCAATCGTTTGGCTGAAGGCATAAGCTTTGGGTTTTTAATCGTTTAACTGTTTGTTATCTGAATATATAGTTCGTGGAATCGGGTACGTATAAGGTCTCTCACCCTTCTGAACTCTGACATGATGAATTCATGTGTGCCGGAAGCTTTTGACGGATCTTCAAAACCTATATGCAATCTCTTTTTTACTTTTCCGGTAAAAGCCGGACAACTTTCATTGGCATCATCGCATACGGTGATTACATAATCCCATTCTTCAGTAAGATACTCATCGACCAGGTGGGGAGTATGGTTGCTTATATCAATGCCCGCCTCGCGCATTACTTCAACTGCAAGTGGATTTACCCTTTCTGCAGGTTCAGTTCCGGCTGACCTGACGGTAAAGCCGGGATTGAACGACTGCAGAAATCCATGGGCCATCTGGCTGCGGCAACTGTTGCCGGTGCAAAGGATCAGGATTTTCATATTTCTCTTATAATGGTTTATAACCTGTTACTGTAATACTGAATAAGCCGGCATTCTTTTCTTTATAATCTTTCAGGTCGGCTTCACTAAGATAGGTAGCCAGGAAATCGTCAGGCAGGCTGATTTGCTTTGATGTATGTACCTTCATATCATTAAACCCGTGTTTGATGATTAGTTCAAGATATTCATCCCACTGCAGTGCACCTGAGATACATCCGGCATAAAGCTCAGCATCGCGTAATACTGATTCAGGGAGTTCACCTTTAACCACCACATCCGATACGCAGAAATGGCCGCCCGGCTTAAGCACCCTCATCATCTCGCTGAAGGCTTTATCCTTATCGGGGACAAGGTTTAAGACACAATTGGAAACAATTACATCACAAAAATTATCGCCGAAAGGCATGTGCTCTATATCGCCTTTTACAAATTCAACATTGGTATAACCGAGCTTTTGTGCATTGATTTTTGCTTTATCGAGCATGGCATCGGTGAAGTCGAGGCCGGTTACTTTACCTTGCTCACCAACAATAGCACGAGCAACAAAACAATCATTACCTGCACCGCTGCCAAGGTCCAGCACATGGTGCCCCGGCAGGATTCCTGCATACTGTGTAGGCAGTCCGCAGCCAAGGCCCATATCGGCATCCTCTACATATCCTTCAAGCTTTGAGTAATCATCGCTGAAATCAGAATACTCATCTGATGAGCAGCAGGAAGATGAGGAACAGCAGTTTTGCATTTCCTGGTTTGCTATTTTACTATATCGTTGTTTGATAACGTCTTTTAAATTTTCGCTTTCCATTTTCTGTTAGTTTTTATTAGTTGATGTTGAAATAATTAAACAGGTACCCAACAATTACAATTCCGATCGTTACGGTACAAACAAAGATCATTATGAGTCTTATTTTAAGCACTTTCTTTAATATAATCATCTCCGGAAGTGAGAGTCCAATTACTGCCATCATAAATGCGAGGGCAGTACCCAGCGGCACACCCTTGCTTAATAGTACGCTGACAATTGGAATAATACCTGCGGCATTGCTGTATAAAGGCACTCCAATGAGAATTGAAAGGGGTACCGAATACCATGCTGCTTCACCCATGAGGCCTGCAAGGTAATTCTCAGGCACATAACCATGCACACCGGCACCAACGGCAATTCCAAGCACAATATAAATCCATACCTTACCCACAATCTCTTTCACAGCAGTGATTCCTGAATTAATGCGGTCGCTGAAAGTAAGTTTCTCCTCAGTACCGGTCGATTCTGCAGACTGCATCTGGTAAACCCAGTCCTGCACAAAGCGCCCCGGTTTTAGCTTTCCGATGATAAAACCGGATATTATAGCAAGCGTAAGCCCGGTAGCGATATAGATTGCGGTTACTTTAATTCCGAACATTGAGAGAAGCAACACAATAGCCACTTCGTTGATCATTGGAGAGGCAATCAGGAATGAGAAAGTAACTCCTAATGGCACACCTGCCTGGACAAAGCCAATGAATAAGGGAATAGCAGAACAGGTACAGAATGGTGTTACCACTCCCAGTAAGGATGCAAGCACATTCCCCGCAAACAGTGATTTACCCTCAAGGGCTTTGCGCGTACGTTCAGCCGTAAAGTATGACCTGATAATACCTACAAAAAAGATAATCAGCACCAGCAGCATCAATACTTTAGGAACTTCATAAATCAGGAATTTGAGAGATTCGGTAAAGTGTGCACCTTCTTCAAGACCAAGTAACCGGTATGTAATAAATTCACTTAAGGCGTAAAGATTTCCATAGACCATATACCATACGAAGATGACTACCGGTATGGCAAGTAATTTTGCACGGCCGTTAAGGCGTTCTTTATAAGAAGTATATAATGACATAGTAAATACCGATAATAATAAAAAGTACAGCGACTATCCGCCTGAACCACAATTCAAATGTTCGGAGTGCATTGTAGGCTTTACCGACGTTGCCAACAGCATAGGCAAGTATCCACGCAAATACAATTACGGGAAGGCCGGTTGCCAGAGCAAATATCAGAGGAAGGAACAGGCCTGTGGGACTTGCAATTGTAATAGGAATGAGCATACCGAAGTAGAGTACGCCACTGTAAGGACAGAAGGCAAGGGCAAACACCACTCCCAGTAAGAGTGATGTAAGATAACCTGCCTTTAATTTTTCCATACGGTCGGCAAAGTTTAGTCCGGGAATTTTGAGTCTGATTACATCAAGCATAAAAAGGCCGATTATAATCAGGGCAGGACCTGCAAGCTTCTCACCCCATCCCTGGAAGAGCCTTGTAATTTCAAACTTACTGGCACCAAAATAAAGCACAACACCAAGAATAGTGTACGAAAGTGCCCTGCCAAGCGTATACAGGAGTCCGTTAATAAAAACCCTGTCGCGGTTTGTTATATCCCTGCCTATAAAACCAATAGCTGATATATTCATAGCCAGCGGACAGGGGCTCACTGCAGTCATTAATCCAAGTATAAAGGCAGTGACTACCGTATAGGACGAGTTCTCGAGTATGGAGTTAAATATTTCCATGGGCTCTACTTCTTTAACTGCAGGTCAATTTGTTTTTTAATCTCTGCTTTTAGCTTGTCGGGCTCACTCTTTGCATACATAAATGCCTTATCTGTAAGGTCGGTTACTTTTCCGTCCTTCACAATAACCAGCGACTGGCCGGCAACTTTGAGTTTATCGGCAAGGGCTTCACCTGACTTTTCTTCAAGATTTACAGAGCGAAAAGCGATATCGCCTTTCTTCATTTGTGCAGGGTAGAGCTCGTTGAGCGAATTCTTTGTTTCATCCTCCACAGCAATGCAGGTGGCACACCGGCGCTCATAGTGGAAATAGTATACTTCTATTTTACCTGGTTTGCCTGCAGGAGGATTGTTACCTTTTAACGTTACAGCAAAGGGTAAAAGGAAAATTAAGGTCAATAAATAAATCTGCTTTTTCATGTGGTTGCTATTTTAGAGGTTCCTGAATCAGATTTTAAGAAGGTTTACTAATTCATCAACTGAGGGCACTCTTCCTTTAATAAGAACCTGCCCGTCGACTACCAGTGCAGGAGTGGTCATTACTCCGCACTTGAGGATTTCGGCGATATCCTCAACTTTAGTTACACTTGCCTCGATATTGTATTTTTTTACTGCTTCAAGGGTTGTTTTTTCAAGGGATTTGCATTTAGCACAGCCGGTTCCCAGTACTTTTATTTCCATGATATTTGTTGTTATGATTATGAATTAAAGAATTTCTCCATTAGTTTTTTTGCTTCTTCCCATTTCTCCATATTTATACAGTACTTGATGAATGGCGGATTAATTTCGCCCTGCAGCAGGCCTGCTTTCTTAAGTTCCTTGAGATGTTCAGATAAAGTTGACCGTGCAATATCGAGCTGTTCATGCAGGTCACCGCTGTAGCAACAGGTTTTAGTATGACTGGCTATATAGTCAAGTATAAACACCCGCACAGGATGTGAAAGTGCCTTTGCATAACGGGCTATCTGCAGTTGCTCCTCTGTATAAATCTTAGCTTTGGTATCCATATTTCGTATTTCGTCGTTTGACGAAACAAAAATAATAAAGAAATTCAATATTCAGATTCAAAATTCAAATTATCTCACTTTTTAAATCACCAATCTACCGGAATCTTAATCCTGAATCTGAATTTGAATCTTGAATCTGAATCCTGAATCCTGAGTCTGAATAAAGCTAAATTTGCCTATTTTTATACTCGCATTTCACATATCATTGCCATGAGAATTATTTCTATAATATTAGGCTTAGTGCTGGCTCTAAGCGTTACTGCGCAGGATGCAAAGACCTACTGTAATCCTATGAATCTGGATTATGGTTATACACCGATACCTAATTTCTCAGGCTGGGGCCGGCACAGGGCAACAGCTGATCCTGTGATAACGAATTACAAGGGCGATTACTATCTTTTCTCTACTAACCAATGGGGTTACTGGTGGAGCAGCGACCTTGGCAAATGGCATTTTGTGCCACGTAATTTTCTTAAGCCCTACCATAAAGTATACGACGACCTTTGTGCACCCGCAGTATGGGTGCAGGGTGACACATTGCTTGCTTTCGGGTCAACTTATACATCCTCTTTCCCTATATGGATGAGCACTGACCCTAAGTCGGGAGTATGGAAAGAAGCAATTGATTCACTGGAGATTGGTGGCTGGGATCCTGCATTCTTTGTGGATGATGATGGTAAGCTGTATATGTATAACGGCAGCAGCAACAGGTATCCGCTGTATGGGATACGTCTTGACAGAAAAACCTTTAAACCATTTGGCACAAGAAAAGAACTACTGTTGCTGAATCCAAACCGATACGGATGGCACCGCTTTGGTGAGCATATGGATAACACTTTCCTTGATCCATTCATTGAAGGAGCATGGATGAACAAATACAACGGCAAATACTACCTGCAGTATGGTGCCCCAGGCACTGAGTTCAGTGGCTATGCTGATGGAGTTGCAGTTTCAGATAATCCTCTTGATAACTTCGTACACCAGTCGTTACCATTCTCATATAAGCCCGGGGGCTTTGCCAGGGGTGCGGGACATGGTTCTACATTCCGGGATAACTGGGGAAACTACTGGCATATATCAACCATGGCTATTTCTGTAAAGAATAACTTCGAGAGAAGGAATGGATTGTGGCCTGCCGGTTTTGATAAAGACGAAGTAATGTACTGCAATACAACTTTCGGCGATTATCCGCATTATCTGCCTGATGGAGAAGCCGACCATCTGAAAAGCCGCTTTACCGGTTGGATGCTGTTGAATTACAATAAACCGGTGACTGTTTCTTCAACACTTGGTGCCTATTATCCTAATTATGCTGTGGATGAAAGAATACAAACCTACTGGAGTGCTAAAACGGCTGATGCCGGTGAATGGATAACTTCTGACCTGGGAGAACTCTCAACTATCAGGGCTATTCAAATAAACTATGCCGACCAGGATGCAGTGTTCCTCGGTAAGTCGACAGGGGTGTTCCATCAATATAAACTCTACTCTTCAAAGGATGGTAAAAAATGGGATATACTCGTTGACAAGAGTAAAAATGACACTGATGTTCCGCATGATTATATTGAATTACCCAAACCTGTTGAGGCAAGGTATGTTAAACTGGAAAACATTAAAATGCCAACCGGCAAGTTTGCTATAAGCGGGTTAAGGGTATTTGGCAAGGGCCATGGAAGCGTTCCCGCGATGGTAGATGACTTTATTGTTCTTCGTACTGAAGGCGATAAAAGAAGTGCATGGCTAAAGTGGAATCCTGTTGACAATGCGTATGCTTACAATATATACCTTGGTGTTGACCCGGATAAACTTTATAACTGCATTATGGTTTATGGTGCGAATGAATATTGGTTAAAAACCATGGATAAAGAAATGCCTTATTATTTTTGCATCGAATCAATCAACGAAAACGGAGTTTCCGAAAAGACAAAAATTATCAAAGTAGAATGAAAAATAAATTCAATATTCAGATTCAATATTCAGATTATTGAATACCTCAATCTGAATCATGAATCTGAATCCTGAATTTGAATTTGAATAATCAAAAATCAAAATACATGAAAAGAACTTTAACCTTAATTACCGTACTGCTGTCCCTCTGCACCTATGTTTCAGCACAGCAAAACGATAAAGCCATGAATGACTATGTCAGTAACCTGATGAAGAAGATGACCCTGGAAGAAAAGATCGGACAGTTGAATTTACCGGGGGCCGGTGACATTGTTACGGGACAGGCATCAAATTCAGATATCGGGAAGAAGATTAAGGATGGCCATGTAGGCGGCCTGTTTAATATTAAGGGAGTTGAGAAAATAAGGGCGGTGCAGAAGGTAGCAGTTGAGGAAAGTCGCCTGAAGATACCCCTCATCTTTGGTATGGATGTAATCCATGGGTACCAGACTGTGTTCCCGATACCCCTTGCACTTGCTTCTACATGGGATATGCCCCTTATTGAACGCAGTGCACGTATCGCAGCACAGGAAGCCAGTGCCGATGGGATCTGCTGGACCTTCTCCCCTATGGCTGACTTATGCAGGGATCCACGTTGGGGACGTATTGCCGAGGGCCATGGCGAAGACCCCTATCTGGGTTATAAGGTTTCTGAAGCAATGGTACGTGGCTACCAGGGCAATGACCTGACTGCCAATAACACTATTATGGCCTGTGTAAAACACTATGCCCTTTATGGTGCAGCTGAAGCTGGAAGAGATTACAACACAGTTGATATGAGTCCATTGAGGATGTATAACGAATATTTCCCACCCTATAAAGGAGCTATTGATGCAGGCGCAGGCAGTGTGATGGCCTCCTTTAATGAGATTAATGGTATACCCGCAACTGCCAACAAGTGGCTTATGACTGATGTGCTCCGCAAACAGTGGGGCTTTGATGGTTTTGTAGTAACAGACTACACCGGTATCAATGAAATGATTGACCATGGAATAGGCGACCTTAAACAAGTGTCAGCTCTTGCACTTAAAGCAGGTGTGGATATGGACATGGTAGGTGAAGGATTTCTCACTACTTTAAAGCAATCACTGGCTGAAGGAAAAATCTCTGAAGCAGAAATCAATGAAGCCTGCAGGCGCGTTCTTGAAGCTAAATATAAACTTGGACTGTTTGATGATCCTTATAAATATGCAGATCCAAAGAGGGCTGCCGCTGAAGTATACACTGCCGAGAACAGGAAAGCTGCAAGGGAAACAGCAACCAAAAGCTTTGTACTGCTCAAGAATGAGAAGAATTTGTTACCTCTCAAAAAAGGTGGAAAGATTGCCCTGATTGGCCCGCTGGCCGATGCTAAGGAAAATATGCCCGGCACCTGGAGTGTTGCTGCTGATTTCGAGAAGAGCATTTCAGTTCTGCAGGGAATGAAAGAAGTGCTTGGTAATGCCGGTACCATAACCTACGCCAAAGGCTCAAACGTTTACAGTGATTCAGTAACCGAAGCAAGGGTAAGCGTATTCGGCAAACCTACAGGCTGGGACAACAGGCCGCAGGATGTTATTATTGCCGAAGCCGTTAAGGTAGCCTCTGCTGCTGATGTAATCGTAGCTGTTATGGGTGAAGCTGCTGAAATGAGTGGTGAATCATCAAGTCGCTCTGACATAGAGATTCCGGCAAATCAGCGTGAATTACTCAAAGCCCTTCTGGCAACCAATAAACCTGTAGTGCTGGTGCTGTTTACAGGCAGGCCTTTAGCTATTAAATGGGAACAGGAGAATATTCCTGCCATCCTCAATGTTTGGTTTGGTGGTAGTGAAGCAGGCTATGCTGTTGCCGATGCGCTCTTCGGAGATGCAGTGCCTTCAGGTAAACTTACAGCATCATGGCCTCAGAATGTGGGACAAGTACCTATTTATTACAACCACAAGAACACCGGTCGCCCATTAGGTGAAGGACAATGGTTCCAGAAGTTCCGTTCTAATTACCTTGATGTATCTAACGAACCGCTTTATCCTTTTGGATATGGCCTCAGCTATACACACTTCAGGTATGGCGAGCCTGTATTAAGCAGCAATACAATGACTGCCAACGATAAGATAGAAGTAAAATTCAGTGTTACCAACACCGGTGATTTTGATGCTGAGGAAGTAGTACAGTTATATATCAGGGATATGGTGGGAAGTATAACGCGTCCGGTAAAAGAACTGAAGGATTTCCAGAAGATCATGCTCCGCAAAGGTGAGTCACGCCAGGTTATCTTCACCATTGACATTGAAGACCTCAAGTTCTACAACAGTGACCTGCAGTTTGTTGCAGAGCCCGGTGAATTCAAAGTATTTGTCGGAGGTAATTCAAGGGATGTTAAGGAAATGACGTTTACCCTGAAGTAATCTAGTAGTTGACAATTAATTTTTTTCTTAATTTTGTTATATAAAAATTGTTAGACACTACATCTAATTCTCCAAGTTAATGATTAAGTCATTTAGAATCCTTTTGCTAATTATTGTGACAATACAATTATAAGTTGCAGTAAAGAAATTTCCTTTTCAGAAATTTCAGAAATTAACAATATAAAATCTGACTCGACAAATAGTATAATTCTTGGAGACAAATTACAGAATCCCTACACTATTCGAAATATGCAAAAAGCATATGATAGTCTAATAATAAAAGGAAATGTGACCTTAGTCGTTCCAACTATTAGAGCAAGTCATTATTATATTAAATTCTCGCCAGCAAGTTTTGAAGAATATTTAAAACTAAAAAACACAGATGGCTTAATCCTTTTTGAATACCCCTTAGATTTCGAAATTCTGAAAACTGGTAATAGTTATCATGAGAATTCATTGCCTGATTCTGTTCCAACATATCAGTATAGTGTCGTTCAAGATTTGAATGTTTTAAATAAATTTGAGTTTGAAATACTTGATTCATTATATATTCCTGAACAGGATACTTTATTTTTGAAAGAGGATTTTTCTAACAGAGATTTTATTGATAAAATGCTAGATCAAGCATACATTCAAACTGGAAATTACAATGATACTATAAAACATTATAATGAAGGTGTACTTTCCCCATACCATCCACAAGGACACATTTTCATAAATGATACGAGACTCAATGAAAACATTGGCCTTCAGGGGGTACAAGTATATGCCATATTTTTTAATGAAAGGCCTATTCACTCGACCATGCAACTATTCAGTACATTTTGAGACTGAAAAATTTAGTGTTAATCGAGATAAATTAGGTCTTACATTTTGGATTAACGGCCCCTATAAATCAGGTTCCTGGGAGTATACAATTGAAAATGGATTAGACAGATTCGTTGGCCATATTTTTAGAGGAGCTTGATAGGTACCATCATATGGATATTGATGGACTTAAACGTCCATTTCGACCTAACGGCGATAAAAACATATATATTGCCATTAATGGTAAAAGGAGTTGGAGTGGATATAATTTATACTTGGTACCTTCACGAATAGCGCGATATGAATCTAATGGGATTGAATATGACTCTGATGAAGTATTTTCAACAACAATACATGAAACAGCCCATACGAGCCATATCTTAATCATGAATTCAGGTTTAATTCAATATATACAAGTATCCACACTCATTAGAGAAAGTTGGCCAATAGCAGTTGAATGGTGGTTAACTAAATTGGAATACAAAAATACTCGGGGAATTATTAATTATGGGGACTATAACTTTTCAACTCCTGTGCAATATCCTAACAGGTACGCATATCAATATTGGAATAAGAGTATAAGTAGTGTAGATTACACAACAATGTTTATTAATTTGTTTGACAATCACAATGAATTAAACCAATGGTATGGAGGTATACAAGGAACAATCAATGATCTCGTCCAAGATTACACCTTTTCAGGAATTGAAAGCAATATACTAGTGCACTCATATGGAAATACAAGTTTAACGAACAACTTGAAGAATTTTAAACCAAACGGTGTCACCAACGAACAGATAGATATATTAATGCAATATTATTAATGAAAGAAAAAGTCAAAGTATATTTTCTATTATCCTTATTATCATTCTCTAGTTGTGAGGATATGAGTTCGACAACGTTCTTAGGAATCGTTAATAACGAATCTGGACACTCTATTAAGATCATCCCTTATAAAGAGGGCAAGATCAAAGAATCAGCAATAGTAATTTTAATTAATGGAGAACAGTATCAAGGAACCTACTATAGTGAAAGAGGTATTTTAGGTGACAGTCCACTCAATTTAGAATTTATTTATGATACAGATTCAATAATCGTAACATTTGATGATACAATAAAAGCTTTTCATTATACTGAATTTAATGAAAATCCATATAATAGATTCTATAACCGAGAATCTGATCGAAGCCTTTACAATATAAAAAGCTACGAGAAAGATATTAAAGACTTATCTAAAAAAGAACGTAAAGTAAATTACGTCTATACCTTTAGTATAGATGATTACTTAGATGCACTGTCTGTTCATTAGTTACTCTCTGGTTATCTTTTAAACAGAACTAAATCCCTCATTTATTGTTTCTAAAGAATTAAATCAGAGGAAACAGTGAAAAGATTATTTATACTGATTACGCTCCTTGCAATTGCTTTTCTTGCATCAGCACAGGTGGAATCAACTAATGAAGGGAGAACTATGAAAGGTGTTAAGGTATTGTTTGTTCTATCAGGACATCCGGTTAAGGGAAGTACAGGAAAACCAACAGGCTGGTATTTATCAGAAGCTGCTCATCCGTGGAAGGTATTACATGATGAAGGTATTGAGGTTGATTTCATGAGTGCGAAAGGCGGTAAACCACCAGTTGACGGATTTAATCTTGAAGATCCCATAAACAGGGAATTCTGGGAAGACCCTGAGGTACAAAAATCAATTGAAAACACATATACACCCGACCAGATAAACATCAGGGACTATGCTGCTATCCACTTTGTCGGAGGCCATGGAGCTATGTGGGATTTCCCGGATAATAAAGAAATAGCAAAACTAGCAGGTGAACTGTATGACAATAACGGCATTGTGGCAGCTGTATGCCATGGCCCGGCAGGACTGGTAAATGTCAAACTGAAGGACGGCTCGTACCTTGTATCAGGCAAAACTGTTGCAGCATATACCAATGCTGAAGAGGAAGCAGGAGGAATGACCAATGTGGTACCATTCCTGCTTGAAGATAAACTGAAGGAAAGAGGTGCCAACCATATTGCTGCACCGAATAAAACTGAGAATGTTAAAGTAGATGAAAGGCTGGTAACAGGACAAAACCCTGCATCAGCTAAACTTGTAGGACTGAAAATACTCGAATTGCTTAAGACTCAGCCGGCATATTAACGAATTCAATCCAATCAACATATTCATCACATAACTCAAACCATGAAAACCATTCTTATGTCAGTAGTCGCATTGTGGATTACCACAAGTTCAGCAATCTATGCCCAGCAGGAAAAACTGCCCCCGTTAATCGACAGGGAGATATTTTTTGATAATCCTGAAATAGCAGCAGGTAAACTTTCACCCGACGGTAATTTTATTTCATTCATTAAACCATACAAAGGAACCCTTAATATCTGGGTAAAGAAATTTGATGAACCTTTTGATGCAGCTCGTCCTTTAACCGCTGATACTCTCAGGCCGGTGAGGCAGTACTTCTGGTCGAGGGATTCAAAGAAGATTCTTTATGTCCAGGATAAGGGTGGTGACGAGAACTTTAACCTCTATGCTGTAGACCCAACAGGCAAACCTAAAGATGATGTCCCTGAAAATAAGGATTTGACTAACCTGCAAGGCGTTAGGGTGATAATCTACAGTGTACCGCGCAATGAGCCGGATGCCATATATGTTGGCCTTAATGACAGAGATAAGGCATGGCATGACCTTTATAAGGTTAACATCTCTACAGGCGAAAGAAAACTCATTAAACAGAACTCTGCTGAAGAAAGAATCACCGGGTTTGTATTCGACTGGAACGACAAACTCAGGCTGGTTACAAGGGCAAACCAGGATGGCAGTAATGATTTACTGAGAGTTGATGGCGACAACCTGGTAAAGATTTATACTACCGGTGTATTTGAAACTGCTTATCCGGTTGAATTCACAAAAGATAACAGTAAGGTATACCTGATAACCAATAAAGGTGATAACAGGGACTTACTTGAATTGGTGACACTTGACCTGGGTACACTGAAAGAACAATTGGTGGATAAAGACCCCCTTAATAAAGTTGATATTGGTGATGCTGCTTTTTCTGAGATAACCCGTGAACTTATTTACACTGCCTATGAAGATGAGAAAACACGTTATGTATGGAAAGACGAAGAATTCAGGAAGGACTATGAAACCATAAAGAAACAGTTCCCGGCACATGAAATTGCCTTTGTTAATGCTACGAATGACGAACAGAAGTGGTTGGTAGTTCCTTTCAGTGATACTGACCCTGGTTCAACTCACCTGTATGATCGTAAATCAAAGAACCTAACATATCAGTTCACACCGAGGCCTAAACTTCCTGTAAAAGACCTTGCATCCATGCAGCCAATAAGTTACAAATCATCCGATGGCCTGGTAATTCCCGCTTACCTTACAATTCCAAAAGGTGTTGAAGCAAAGAACCTCCCGCTGGTGGTCATGCCTCATGGTGGTCCATGGGCAAGAGATAGCTGGGGATATAATTCCTATGCTCAGTTTCTGGCCAACAGGGGATATGCTGTATTAACCATTAACTTCAGGGCATCAACAGGTTTTGGTAAAGCTTTTCTGAATGCAGGTAACAATGAGTGGGGACAAAAAATGCAGGATGACATTACCTGGGGTGTAAAATACCTGGTAGAACAAGGCATTGCTGATCCTGCCAATGTAGGTATTATGGGTGGCTCTTATGGTGGATATGCTACTCTCGCCGGACTAGCCTTTACACCCGATCTCTATAAATGCGGAGTATCAATTGTTGGTCCTTCAAACCTCATTACACTGCTTAATTCAATTCCACCTTACTGGGAATCAATTCGCACTGTATTCCATGAGCGCATGGGTAATCCTGAAACACCTGAAGGCAAAGCCCAGCTTGAAAGGCAGTCACCATTAAACTCTGCATCTAAGATTAAAGTACCACTGCTGGTAGTTCAGGGAGCAAACGACCCAAGGGTAAACATCCATGAATCAGACCAGATAGTAGTGGCACTTCGTGACAGGGGTGCTGCCGTTGAGTACATAGTAGCTCCGGATGAAGGACACGGGTTCTCAAGGCCTGTAAACAACATGGCAATGCTTGCTGCTGCTGAAAAATTCCTTGCTAAACACCTCGGAGGCAGGTACCAGGAATCAGCTACCCCGGAAGTGGCTGCCAGGTTAAAAGATATTACTGTAGATGTAAAGAACGTAAAACTGGTTGATAAAGCACCGGTAAATTAGTTACCCAAATACGGTTGAAATACAAAAACGTCGTAAAGAGCTGGCTTTCTTTACGACGTTTTTGTTAAAAATCGCTTCTACCAATATTTCCGGCATGAAAAATGTTTAATTTTATACATTGAATTTCGGAGGACTAAACGATGTACAAGTATATCATTCTTTTTCTGCTCACTGCTTTTCCCTTTGCAATAACTGCACAGGGTATATACAACCAATCACTGCCCCGACTCTATACACCGGTAAACTTTCACTTGCAAACAGGAGTTTCAGCAGGCACAGGCTTTGGAGGTAATTACTTTCAATCATATATCTCACCAGTCTTAGCCAAACCATTAACTAAAAAGCTGACTATGTCAGCTGGAGTAACATACTCGCATACTACGCTAAGTAATATGCCACTGCTTAATCCGAATGCTGAAGTACAGCAATACTCTGGGGCTCTGAACACATTAACTATGCATACGTCAGGTATTTATCGAATGAATGATAAACTTACCTTCACAGGATCAGCTTATAAAACAATAAACCCTGCATTTAATGCCAGGCTTAATCCTCAATCTCTTAAAATGGAAGCACAGGGAGTTAGTTTTGGTGTCAATTATAAATTGAGTGAGAATGCAACCATTGGTGGGGAAATAAGGTACAACCAGGCAGAAGGAATGCCTTTCCTTGATCCTTCCGGAATACCTTTTGGTTATGGTAACCCATATAATCGTGGAGGCGGTCTTTTCCCATTCGGTTATTAGTCCCTATATTTGTGGATTAAGTCACAATCTTCGGAACATCCATGAATAAAGAAAAGTTACGCTTAATCATACTCTTGATTCTTAATGTAGTTGTTTTGCTCGGACAAATTTGGACTGAGGGTGCACCGCCATTCAGCAGGTCGGTTAATATTACATTCTTGCTTGCTTCACTTGCCTATTTCATATACCGTATAACAAAAACTGCCCCATGACCAGTGGAGCAGTTTTCAATTAACCAACATTACTACTAATTAAGCAAGACCATGTGAACTTTGCCGGAGTTGTCAGTAACTACCGACAGTGCCTTTGAATAGTTCAGTAGGTTGTTGATCACTGAAGTACTTGGTCCTTCGAAATCCGGTAGTTCATTCTCAGGACTGTATTTTTCCTCAAGCCGGGAAATATACTCAGTGATATTTAACTGAATTTGAGTGTAATTATTTATCATAGGCTGTTTTTGGTGTGTTTATGATAAAACGACACTCATCAGCCTTTTATTATAAAAGTGGTAAAAAAAAATCTGTTAAAAATTTACAAGGCGGAGCTCTTAAACAGAGAGCTTTATTTCCTTAGCTTCAATCATTTTCCGCAGGTTGATCAGTGCATACCTCATCCTGCCTAAAGCTGTATTAATACTCACATCCGTCTGCTCAGCGATATCCTTGAAGCTCATATCGGCATAATGCCTCATAAGCAAAACCTCACGCTGTTCCGGTGGCAGGAACTCAATGAGTTTCCTGACATCCTGGTGTATCTGCTCCGTTATAATCCGGTCTTCGGCAGAATCATCAAAGATCATGAGATTGTCGAGCACATTATAGCCATCAACCTGTGTTTCAATCACAGGGATACGCTTAGCCCGCCTGAAAGTATCAATAATCAGGTTGTGGGCAATCCGCATGGCCCATTGTATAAACTTTCCTTCTTCTTTGTAGCTTCCTGACTTAAGAACAGAAATGATTTTGATGAATGTATCCTGAAAGATATCATCCGTAGCCTGCCTGTCCTTAATAATCATAAGGATGTAGGAATAAATCTTACTCTTGTGACGATTGATCAACTGCTCCAGGTAGATCTCATCACCCGATAAATATCTGTTAATTAGCTCCTGATCGCTAACTGTGTGGGCTGACATAGCGCCTCCTATTGTGTTAGTAATTAAAAGCGTAGATATTTATCCGATAATGTGCCTCCTATGGGTTAGATTGTTAAATGAACAGTTATCTTACTAAAAGGTTTTAATGCCCCTATGTGAGAACAAATGTACATCATAAAAACATAGAATACAAATTTCCGGTGAAAAAAAATTAATTTTGCCGGTTGAAAGGCCGATTAAGTGTGAAGACAGATCTTAAAAACAGTATCCTGATAAAGGGAGCCCGCATCCATAATCTCAAGAATATAACTCTTGCAATTCCCCGTAATAAGTTTATTGTCTTTACCGGATTATCCGGTTCAGGAAAGTCATCCCTTGCTTTCGATACTCTCTATGCTGAAGGGCAACGCCGTTATGTAGAGAGCCTTAGCTCTTATGCACGACAGTTCCTCGGCCGTATGGGAAAGCCTGAAGTCGACCAGATTATAGGTATTTCGCCTGCTATTGCCCTTGAACAGAAGGTAAATTCACGTAACCCGCGGTCAACGGTAGGTACTTCAACAGAGATTTATGAATACATCAAGTTACTTTTTGCACGTATCGGAAAAACTTACTCTCCAGTTTCAGGCAAACTGGTAAAGAGAGATTCAGTGAATGATGTGGTCAACTGGCTGCTTGCACAAACAGAGGAAACGAAAGCTACAGTTTACTGCCCGCTGCTTCTGAAGCATAACCGCACACTGCCATCACAGCTTAAGATACTCCTTCAGCAGGGATTTACCCGTGTGATGGTAAATAACGAGATCAGGAAAATTGAGGATATCCTCGAGAACAGCCTCGAACCCTCAGAAAAATATTTCCTGATCATCGACAGGGTTACTATAAGGCACAATGATGAAGACCTCCCTTCACAGCTTGCCGATTCAATACAAACAGCATTCTATGAAGGCGACGGTGAATGTATCTGCTCTGTTGAATTAGGCGGAAAGAGCTGGCATGAAACCTTCTCTAGTAAGTATGAGGCTGATGGTATTTCCTTTGAAGAACCTTCGGTTAACCTTTTCAGTTTTAATAATCCATACGGTGCCTGCAAGAAATGTGAAGGTTACGGCAGTATAATAGGCATTGATGAAGACCTTGTGATTCCAAATAAAAGCCTTTCTGTTTATGAAGATGCTGTGGCTTGCTGGAAGGGTGAAAAGATGAGTGAATGGAAGGATGAACTGGTAAAAAATGCCTATAAATTCGGCTTCCCTGTGCATAAACCATGGTACGACCTCACAGAAGAACAGCAGCAATTGGTTTGGGAAGGCAATAAGTACTTCCATGGCATAAACAGTTTCTTCGAATACGTGCAGGAGCAGACTTATAAAATTCAGTACCGGGTAATGCTTTCACGTTACCGGGGAAAAACAGTATGTCCTGACTGCAAGGGTAGCCGCCTGCGCAAAGACGCCAATTATGTAAAGATCAATGGCTATAATGTTACCGATATAGTGCTGATGCCTGTCAGCCGGTCGCTTGAAGTATTTAAAAACCTAAATCTAAATGAAACTGACCTTGCAGTAGCACAACGCCTTTTACTTGAAATTACCAACCGACTACAGTTCCTTAACGATGTAGGGTTGGGCTACCTGACACTTAACCGGCTTTCATCTACTTTATCTGGTGGCGAGTCACAGAGGATAAACCTGGCTACTTCACTCGGCAGCAGCCTTGTAGGTTCAATGTATATACTTGATGAACCGAGTATCGGCCTGCATCCACGTGATACTCACCTCCTTATCAAAGTGCTCAGGCAACTGAAGCAGCTCGGTAATTCAGTCATCGTAGTGGAACACGATGAAGAAATTATGCGCGCTGCTGATTACATGGTAGATATAGGACCTATGGCCGGAGAAAACGGAGGACAGATAGTATTTGAAGGTACATTTGACCAGCTTAAGTCGGCCGGCAATAGTTTGACTGCCAAATACCTTACCGGCGAAATGAAGATTGAGGTACCTAAAGTAAGGCGCCGTTGGACTGACTCAATAGAACTTGCCGGAGTAAGGGAAAATAACCTCAAAGGATTCACTATACAGTTCCCCCTCAATGTACTTGTAGCTGTTACAGGTGTTAGCGGATCAGGCAAAACTTCGCTGGTAAGGCGTATCCTCTACCCTGCCCTTAAGAAGATTTATGGTGGCTATGGCGATAAAACCGGAAGGTTTGATAAAATCAGCGGTGACTATAACCGTATCTCAGATGTTGAGATGGTCGACCAAAACCCTATAGGCAGGTCTACACGCTCTAACCCTGCCACTTATGTTAAGGCATATGATGATATCAGGTCGCTGTATGCCGATCAGCCCCTGGCAAAAACCAGGGGTTACAAACCTGGCTTCTTTAGTTTCAACGTTGAAGGAGGCCGTTGTGAAGAGTGCGAAGGTGAGGGCTACGTGGAGATTGGCATGCAGTTTATGGCTGACATACACCTGTTGTGCGAAAGTTGCAAAGGCCGCCGCTTCAAGGAAGAAGTGATGGACATACGTTACCATGAAAAGAACATTGCCGATATACTGGAGATGACAGTCGACCAGGCCATTGCCTTCTTTAGTGAAAATTCAAAGGGCAGCAGCACTGAGTCGCGTATTATCACAAAATTACAACCACTTGCTGATACCGGGCTTGGATACCTCAGGCTGGGCCAGTCATCTGATACCCTAAGTGGTGGTGAGGCCCAGCGTATTAAGCTTTCCAGCTTCCTTATAAAAGGCTCTGCTGAGAAACCTACCCTGTTTATCTTCGATGAACCCACTACCGGACTTCACTTTCATGACATCAGGAAACTGCTTGACTCATTCAATGCACTGATAGCAAAAGGGCACAGCATCATAGTAATTGAGCACAATCCGGATGTTATTAAGTCCGCCGACTGGGTTATAGACCTTGGCCCTGAAGGTGGCGATAATGGCGGCAACCTGGTATTTGAAGGAACACCTGAAGATTTAGTGCAGTGCAAAGCCTCATATACTGCGAAGTTTTTAAAACTTTCATAATAAATACAGGCATTCTGTAGTTACAATTGTATTATTTGGCAATTAAGGTATAAATAAGTGTGATGGACGTGAGTTTATTACATTAAGTTTTGTACTTTAGTTGTTTATAAGCAACCGAATTTTATCATCGATAGAACCCGGCACATGGAAAATATGGAAAGCAATTCTTCTCAGTCACCTGATATTCAAAAATTACAGCTTGAGCTTGAAAAACTTAAGGCTGAATTATCGAAACTGGAATACCTGAAACTCCAGGAAAGCGAGCTAATAAGGGCCAAAGAAGACGCAGAGATTGAAGCCCGCATGAAATCAGACTTCCTGGCGATGATGAGCCACGAAATAAGGACACCTATGAACGGTGTTATTGGTATGACCAGTCTTCTGATGGATACCCCACTGAGCCAGGAACAGCGGAATTATGTTGAAACGTTAAGGATCAGCTCTGATAACTTAATGACCATCATCAATGATATCCTCGACTTTTCAAAGATTGAGTCAGGCAAGATGACCATTGAGGAAGCACCTTTTGAGCTTCGCAACTGTATTGAGGATGCACTTGACCTCTTCGCCCCAAAGGCTATAGAAAAAGGCATTGACCTTCTGTATCTTATTCAGCCGGATGTATCTCCTTTCTTAGTCGGCGATGTTAACCGCCTCCGCCAGGTGATGATCAACCTTATTAATAATGCTATTAAGTTCACTGAAGAGGGTGAAATCTTTATATCGATTGAGAAAGTAAACGAGGGTGAAGGTTTCCAGGAACTGCAGTTCTCTGTAAAAGACAGTGGCATTGGTATTGCAAAAGACAAGATAGATGTGCTGTTTGAAGCATTTACTCAGGCCGATGCCACTACCACACGCAGGTATGGCGGAACAGGCCTCGGCCTTGCTATTGCAAAGCATCTTATTAACCTTATGGGTGGCAAAATATGGGTTGAAAGTAAGGTAGGCAAAGGGTCTACATTCTTCTTCAATGTTAAACTTGCTACTTCCGGAATCGGCAAAACCAAGCTTTATGTCCGCGGACAAATACCTGAACTGAAAAACAGCCGGGTACTTATTGTAGACGATAACGAAACCAACCGCCATATCTTCACACTGCAGTTTGAATCATGGGGTATGATACCTTTTACCGCAAACTCAGGACAGCAGGCCATAGAAATCATCGAAGAGATGGAAGAACCGTTTGAACTGGCAGTAATCGATATGCAGATGCCGGCAATGGACGGACTTGAACTTGGTAGGCTGATTAAGGAAATGCCTTTCAAGGGTGACATTCCTATGATCATGCTTACATCCCTTGGTAAGATCAATAAACTCCCTACAGATATCTTCGATGCCCAGCTCTCCAAGCCTATCAAACTTGCTGAGCTCTTTGAGGAAGTACTCAGGGTAATTGCTGAAACAAGGAACCGCAGGAATAACATGGCCGACCACAATGTGGATAAGCACCTGGCCGATAAACTGCCTATGCGTATATTGCTGGCGGAAGATAACATTACTAACCAGGACCTCGTAATTACCTTGCTTGCCAAGATGGGATACAAGATAGATGCCGTTGAGAATGGCCGCAAGGTCCTTGAGATGCTCGACCGTAAGAAATACGACATCATCCTGATGGATATACAGATGCCGGTTATGAACGGACTTGAGGCTACAAAGATCATTTGTGAAAAATATCCTGAATCAGAAAGGCCGAAGATTATTGCCATCACTGCAAATGCCATGGCCGGCGACCGTGAGCGTTACCTCAACGCCGGTATGGTTGACTACCTGCCAAAACCTATTAAGTTCAAAGATGTACAATCTGTTCTTATCAAGTGGGGCAAAAAGAAAACAGAACACGTAAAATAGGAACAAACAGCCAACCGGAGATTCCTCACGGAATGACGAGGCTGTAAAATGAGATTCCTCACGCCGTTCGGAATGACGGGGCGGCAATTAAAGTAAATAAACAGGGCGGCTTTGCCGCCCTGTTTATTGCTCCCTCTCCTTGAGGAGAGGGCTGGGGTGAGGTGATATTTTTCTAATTTTACCCTCTCAAATCACCATTCAATGAAAGTATCCGGCTTCACCTTTATACGCAATGCTATAAAATTTGATTACCCTGTTGTTGAAGCGATCAGTTCCATACTTCCTGTTTGCGATGAAGTAGTGGTGGCAGTAGGTAACTCCCAAGACGGCACAAGGTCACTGATTGACCAGATAGGCTCACCCAAGATCAGGATCATTGATACTGTTTGGGACGACAGTTTGCGGGAAGGCGGCAGGGTATTGGCTGTTGAGACAGACAAAGCCTTTGATGCTCTTGATCCGCAAAGTGACTGGGCTTTTTATATCCAGGGTGATGAAGTGATACATGAAAAATACCTTCCGGCTATCAGAGAAGGTATGGAAAAATGGCTGAACCATAAAGAAGTGGAAGGACTGCTTTTTAACTATAAGCATTTCTACGGATCGTACGACTTTGTAGGCGACAGCCGCCGCTGGTACCGCAGGGAGGTCAGAGTGGTGAGGAATGATAAAATGATACGTTCATATCGTGATGCACAGGGTTTCCGCAAAAACGGCAGGCCTTTGCAGGTTAAGCATATCAATGCCACTATGTACCACTATGGCTGGGTAAAACCACCTGAAGCACAGCAGGCAAAGCAGCAGTCGTTCAATAAACTATGGCATACTGACGAATGGGTGGATAAGAAGATACCAAAGGTGGAATCGTTCGACTATTCACAGATAGATTCACTGGCACATTTCAAAGATACCCACCCGGAGGTGATGAAAAAAAGAATCAGGGCACTGAACTGGGATTTTTCCTTTGATCCAAGCAGGAAGAGGCTTCCTTTTAAGTCGCGCCTGCTCCATTCAGTAGAGCAACTTACCGGCTGGAGGCCCGGGGAATACAGAAACTATAAAATTATCTGATTTTTGCGTATTTTTGCAGCACTTAATAATGATTCTATGAATTTAAAGGAAATAATGGCTATTGCCGGAAAACCCGGACTCTACAAAATGATCGCCCAGGCTAAGAATGGCATTATTGTGGAATCACTTATCGACCAGAAAAGGATTCAGGCGTTCAGTCACGACAAAGTGAGCACCTTAGGTGAAATCAGTGTGTATACTGAAGCAGGCGATACTCCACTGAGGGATATCTTACGCACAATGTTTACTAAACTTGAAGGTAAACCTGCACCTGACTTTAAGGGCGACAACAACAAGATAAAACAATTCTTCGGTGAAATACTTCCCGACTACGACAAGGAAAGGGTTTATGTGTCGCACATGCAAAAAATTACCGGCTGGTACAACCTTCTCCTGGAAAAAGGCCTGATCGATATGGAAGAAGAAACTGAGGAAGGCAATAGCGCTGAAGACTCCGCTGAACAGGAAACTACCGCTGAAGCTGATGCTTCTCCCGATAAGGGAAAAGAAACTGAATAAATTGTTGAAGTCCGTGTAACAACGGACTTTTTTATAACTTTATACTTCAATTCCACCCGCATGAAAAAGTACATTGCCGACTTCCAGGTACTCGACAACATAAAGCTCAATGCCAAACACCATGTTCTTGAACTCAAGTGCACCCAGCCTTTGCCTGATATTGTGCCGGGGCAGTTTGTGGAAGTAAAGATAGATGGCTCTGAAACCACCTACCTCAGGAGGCCTTTCTCAATACACCGCGTGAACTATCACAACAACACAATGCACCTGCTGGTAAAAGTGGTGGGCGACGGTACCAGGACACTTTCTGAGGTGAACAAGGGCAATTTAGTGAACATGTTATTCCCGCTTGGTAAGGGATTTAATCTTACCGAAGGAAAGAAAGTACTGCTGATAGGCGGTGGCTGCGGCGTGGCACCCCTTTACTTCCTTGCTGAACAACTTCACCAAAAAGGCAATAAGGTTACTATACTTATAGGAGGCCGCACTTCAGATGACATCCTGATGGCTGATGACTATAAGGCTTTCGGGGAAGTGTTTATTGCAACCGAGGACGGCTCACTGGGTGAGAAGGGAATGGTTACAGGCCACAGCATTATCAAGGGACAGCAGGAGTTACAGAGCGACTATTCAGGTTACCCTGACAGCCTGGTTGCACAGTTTGATATGATATACTGCTGCGGCCCTGACGGCATGATGAGGGCAGTGGCACATATTGCCCAGCAGGCAGGTATACCTTGCGAAGTATCACTCGAGAACACAATGGCCTGCGGCATTGGCGCATGCTTGTGCTGTGTGGTTGAAAGTGTAAAAGGCAATGTATGCGTGTGCACCGAAGGACCGGTATTTAACAGCCAGGAGCTCAAAGGATGGACTACAGAAACAGAAACAGGCTGCTCACTTGATCAATAACCAGAAAAAAAACGCAACAATGGCTGACCTTTCAGTTAAAATACATAACCTTCACCTTGCTAATCCTGTAATGACAGCTTCAGGGACATTCGGCTACGGCAGGGAATTTGATGATTTTATCAATGTTGATCAATTAGGTGGTATTATTGTTAAAGCCACTACCTCAAAACACAGGGAAGGTAACTCATATCCCCGCATGGCTGAAACACCCATGGGTATGCTAAATGCAGTGGGTCTGCAGAATAAGGGCATCAGTTACTTCGTAAATGAAATATACCCTAAGCTAACCGGCTACACCACGAATGTAATTGCCAATGTATCTGATTCCACAGTGGAAGGGTATGTGCAGGTGGCTGAAGAAATGAATAAACTGGATAAAATTGCAGGCATTGAGCTCAACATCTCCTGTCCGAATGTTAAAGAAGGCGGTATGGCTTTCGGCACCAGTTGTCCCTCAGCCATGGCAGTTACCAAAGCAGTCCGCGAAGTGTATGATAAAACCCTTATCGTAAAACTTTCGCCCAATGTTACCAACATTGTTGAAATTGCCCTTGCTGTTGAAGAAGCCGGTGCTGATTCAGTGTCGCTCATCAATACTCTCCTTGGTATGGCCATTGATGCTGAAAAACGCAAACCGGTGCTTTCAACAATAACAGGCGGCCTCTCAGGACCGGCGGTAAAGCCCATTGCACTTCGTATGGTATGGCAGGTTGCCAAAGCCGTGAAGATTCCTGTAATCGGACTTGGTGGCATCAGCAATGCCACCGATGCCATTGAATTTATACTTGCCGGTGCTTCAGCCATACAGGTAGGCACAGCCAACTTCGTCGACCCTGCCGTTACCATCAAAATAATCAAAGGAATTGACGACTATATGCAGCGCCACAACATTTCAACTATTGAAGAACTGAGGGGTGCGCTTGTTATAGGCTGATTGGAAACTACCTTTACTTAAGGTTATTTACGTAAGCTGATATTTCTGTTGCTACTCCGCGGTTGAATTCAAAAGCCAGTGACTGATGGTTAACCAGGTCAACAATAGTACCTATCAAACAAATACCTCCTGTCAAGAGATACAATATTCCCATACCTACCTGGTTGATCAGAAACCGGTGTACCCCTGCAATTCCTAAAAAGCCCAGCAGGCAGGTAAGCAGAATGATCTGCGGGTCTTTTCTCCGGCTGCGGTAAATTGTGGCGAATTGTGTAGCCTGCTGGTCACTATAGTCTTTTATCAGCGACTGTACATAAGTAAGCTCCATGCCCTGGATCTCCGGTAAGTGTAATAATGCGTTTGCCATTTTTGTGTCAGGTTTTATTGTGAATGATTCAATTGGTTGTTAAAATATTCTTCCTGAAAAGGGTAAATATCCTGAAAATAATAATTCCCGCCGCTGCTATACCAAGCGGGTGAGCCCTGAACGAAGCCTCAATATTGCCATGGAAAAACCACGACATACTGTGTGCCAGTCCACAGCCGGGACAAAAAGTTATGCCTGAGGCCTTTAACGGACAGAGCGAAGCATGTGCATCAGTAGGCGGCATCATGATTATGGCCGCCAAAGCCGCAGTCCAGAAGGCTATTTCAAAATACTTGTAGTATGCTGCTATAGCCAATTGCTTTATTTTCTCCCCATTCATGCTCTTTTGACGCCTGAAATTTACAAAGGTTACACTGCTATTCAAAACTTAAACATGAACTCAGTCCCCTCCCCTTCTTTTGAAGCTACACTGATGCTTCCACCGAGTACTTCAGCATAAGCTTTAACAATCGACAGGCCGAGGCCTGAACCTTCGTGCCTGCGCGAAAAATTTGACTCAGCCTGTACAAACCTGTTGAATATAGTATCAATGCAGGAAGCCGGTATGCCAACGCCTGTATCCTTTACATAAATATGCATTTCACCATTCCGGGTGTAACAGCCGGCTTCAACGTATCCTTCACGGGTGAACTTAATGGCATTGCGCATCAGGTTGGTAATAATACTTTCAAGCTTATACCTGTCGGTAATTATTATTTTTTCGTTCTCATCCAACCGGTTGATGAGTTTCAGTTCTAACCCCTTCTCACGTGCCTGTGGCAGGAAGAAGTTATAAAAGTATACCAGCATTTCACAAAGGTTTACATCTGTTTTCCTTACCGTAATCTGCCCTGATTCAATTTTTGAGATTTCAATTATGTCATTGATAGTGTCGAGTAACCGGTAGCCGCTTTGGTGCATCAGTCCAAGGTATTCATTCCTGTCAGCCTCATCAAGCATGGGGTCTTTAAGTAACTCTATAAAACCTAAAACCCCGTTCATCGGAGTCCTTATTTCATGACTCATATTGGCAAGAAAAGCCGATTTAAGCCTGTCGCTCTCCTCCGCCCGCTCTTTAGCAGCCACAAGTTCACTGTTAAGCTTTTGCTGAATTTCCTCATTTCCTTTTCTCACGGAAATATCCTCAATGTACCCTTCAAGGTACATCACTTTTCCTTCACTGTCATATACCCCGGTTCCTCTCTCCCAAACCCATTTCTTACTACCATCAGCGCAAATAATAGGGTACTCCATTTCAAAGTGCGATTTCTCCGCTAAAGCTACATCCCACCTCCTTCGTATCTCATCCCTGAACTCAGGTACGATCATCTCCTGATATGTCAGTTTGTTATTATCGAGCACGTCTGAATAATCATAACCTGTAATATTCCTGATATTCCGGCTTGCAAACTTAATCGTCCAGTATTCATCATCAAGACAACGGTAAACGAAACCGGGGAGATTTTCTACCATCGAATGATAGCGGCTCTCACTTTGTAAAATCCGCTTTTCCTTTTGATACCTTTCGGTGATTTCCCATACAAGGTCAGAAAGTAAATCAGCAATATCAAGGTCAAGACTGGTATAACCTGATTGCTTGCCGTTGAATCCTGCAACTGCAACTGTTAAACCGTTTCTTATCACAGGCATCAAAAGGAGGTCACCGGATATTACAGCTTCCTTTTTGTTAATACATTCACTTAACCTGCCCACTCCGGCGAAAGCTGAAACTTCATCTAATGAATTACTTATGGCACAATCTTTTGTTCCTGAGAATAACCTGTAAGACATGTTTTCATCGTTCCTGATAACAAAAAGTAAGAAACTGCCGGTACTTTTTATCAGGTAACTCGTGTTCTGCAGAAAGCGGTTTATCACTGCTGCATTGGAATGCATCCGTGAAAATTCTATCAGGTTCTTTCTTTCTTTAAGTATAACCGGCCTGACAGAATTGAGCATGCTGAAATCACGCCTGAAAGTATATCTTATTACAAGTCTTGTGATTATAATAAGTATTATGCTCCATGTGAGCAAAAAAAGAAGCAGCAGATAAAGTGATTCAACTGAACTGAGTACAGGCATAAATATGCCATATAATAAGCTTAAGTACAAAATCATTACAGGGGGTTGTAAAAACGGCCAAAGATATAAAATATAATCAGGTCACAATTTCAGATTACCATTCTAATTAATAAATCCCGGAAGTTAAATGCCGACCTTTCAAATACTTAGGTAATAGACAGCTCTCCTGGCTATTGGCTGTTGGCTATTGGCTATTGGCTATTGGCCTATTGTAATTAGATTCACATTCAGGATTCATTATTCACATTCTTGACGTCGGTTTCAAGAATTGCCATGGTGAGTTTGTTTTTAGAGTTAGTTTCAGTTAGGTTCCATTCGTATTTCGGTTACCCTTGGATTACCTTTGGGTTACCCCCGCTTTACCCTTCGGTTACCTCAGGGGTAAAGGGAAGGTAACCGGGAGTTAAGGTAAAGGCATGCATGATGTGAATGAATCAGAAATAAACTATAGCACAGAAGTTGGATGACATTGCTGTCCTTTTGGCAGATTTTGTCCGAAACTGTCCAGAATGTCCGGATGTTGTCCGCCCTTGTCAGTTTTCGTGGCAGAAAAATCACTGCCATCATGACAGCAACCCGGACATCCCCGGACAATTTTCAGAATATGCTAAGGTTAGCACTGGATTTGAATATTTAATGATTTGAGATTGGAAAATTTGAGATTCAAGATTGGCTTAATCATAATTCGAAATTTCTGAATCTGAATCTTGAATCTGAATTTGAATCGAATCGTTGTTCATTGACATCTTGGAAATAATTTTAATGCCGCACATGATGGGAATCGTGTGTGATTGCAACTCAATATATAGCAGTCAGCTTTCAGCAGCGGTGCCCCGAGTTTTTATCGAGGGGTCAGCAGTCAGTTTTTGCGCCTCGCAGATTGTTACTGAATGTTGTTTGTTGATGGCTGACTGCCCCATTTTTCATGGTTAAGATTAATTTTAAGGTTATTTTAATACCTTTCAAACCTGAATAACTATACTTTTACAAAACACTATGCTAACATGTTCACAAGTTAAGACTGTCTGGTTGACAGTCTTTTCTCTTTGAAGGAGTATGCTGCTATGACGACCTAATAATTTTCATAAGCAAAAAACAAATATATTTGTTTACCGAACTTTTAATCTTCAGCAGTTTATGACAGAAAACTATGAGTTAAACATTATACTGGCTGATGATGATGAGGACGACAGGGAGTTCATGGGCATGGCTGCAATGAAAACCGGTATTCAACTGGTTAGCCTTGTGGGTGGCGAGCAACTGCTGGAGTACCTTGAAACGTCATCTGCGCTGCCCGATGGTATACTGCTCGATATAAACATGCCCCGGCTTAATGGAATTGAATGTCTGAAACACATAAGGCAGAAGTCAACCTGGAAGCATATCCCTGTGCTTATGTATACCACTTCAGACATTGATGATTATATTAAGGAAACTTATGAATTGGGAGCAAACATGTTCATTAAAAAGCCCAATCAGTTAAAGATGCTGAGCCAGATAACTGAATTTCTGGTAACTGACAAAGACTGGACTACACAACCGCAGTCTATGGATAAATACCTCTTCGAATACAAAAGCTAGTATGTAGTTAATCTGGCACTGTGCCCTTAATGATTTACACAGTAAAATTGTATAACAAAATGTGCAAAACAAACGTCGAGTCTGTATGTTAGAATATTGGTGAAAGCAATATAAACTAGATATACTCGTGTACTTGTGTAACTTAAGTTAAAACAGTGAGCAATATAAACCGGGGCAGTGAACTCTGCCCCGGTTGCTTTTTTGAGAAATAATGAATCCTGAATCTGAATCCTGAATCCCAATGGATTTTTTAACTTTGTGGTTTAATCACTGCAAATGATTTTAAATAAGAATTCTCCAGCAACCCACTTCGCCTGGCTTTCAATCACTGCTGCGGTATTTACAATTGTCCTGAAGCTGCTGGCTTACTACATAACCGGGTCAGTGGGCCTTCTGTCGGATGCCATGGAGTCGTTTATCAACCTTGCAGGGGCACTGATGGCATTATGGATGCTTACCATTGCATTAAGGCCGGCTGATGAAGACCATGCCTTCGGGCACAGCAAGGCTGAATATTTTTCCAGCGGGGTTGAAGGAATACTTATACTTATTGCGGCCATTTTTATCGGTATTGCATCGGTTGAACGTTTTATAAATCCAAGGCCTATTGAGCAGGTAGGTGCAGGACTCCTGGTATCGGTGCTTGCTTCAATAATTAACCTTGTGGTTGCACTTATACTTTTCAGGGCTGCAAAGACACATCATTCGATAACACTTGAATCGGATGCCAAACACCTGATGACCGATGTATGGACTTCAGCCGGAGTAATAGTGGGAGTTGGATTGGTAGCTGTTACAGGGTACAACCGTCTTGACCCAATCGTTGCTTTTGCGGTGGCATGCAACATTGTATGGTCGGGCATATCGATTATCCGTAAATCGGTGGCAGGATTAATGGATGAAGCACTGCCGGCTTCCGACCAGCTTAAGATTCAGAAGGTTCTTGATGAATTCCGGTGTGAGAAAGTGGAATTCCACGCCATACTTTCGCGGCAGGCCGGTGCCAGGCGCTTTGTTTCATTGCATGTGCTGGTGCCCGGTTCGTGGACGGTTATGGAAGGGCATGACCTTCTTGAGAAAATAGAATCCGGCTTAAGGTCAGTGTTGCCCGGTATTGTAGTAATAACCCACCTGGAGCCGCTTGAAGACCCCTCCTCTTACACCGATATGTTCCTGGGGTAAATGTTGTTAATGAGTGACCGGGAGGTAGACATCAAATGTGGCTCCCGCCCCTTCTGAAGAGTAGGCTGTAATACTCCCTTTATGGTTTTCAACTATCTTTTTGCAGATCACCAGTCCTATACCGGTGCCCGGATATTCAGGGTCTTTATGCAGGCGCTGGAAGAGATTAAATAGTTTATGGGTGTATTGGGGCGAAAAACCGATGCCGTTATCTGAGAACGTTATCCTGCACATGGTAATGTTACTGTCTGCAATTTTTGCTGAGGGGTTATTCACAATAGAAGCGTGCACTTCAATATGTGGTCTTCGCTTATTAAACTTAAGGGAGTTACTGAGGAGTTGTGAAAATAACTGGCCAATCTGCAGGGGGTCGCAATAAATAGAAGGAAGGGGATCGAATATAATTTCAGCATCCTTCTCCTTTATTACCAGTTCAAGGTCATTGAGTGTCTGAGTCATCAGCAGGTTAAGGTCGACAAACTGATACTTAGTTTCATCAACCTGCAGGCGTGAAAAATCTGCAATACTGGTAATAAGTGCTGACAGCCTGTTTGCTGCAACCTTCATCTTGTCAATGTCAGCTTTATGCTTCTCGCTATGCTGTTGTTCATGAAGTATTTTATTTGCAAACAATTGAATTTTCCTGAGCGGTTCCTGGAGGTCGTGACTGGCAATGAAAGTGAACTGCCTGAGTTGTTCATTGGTTTTATGTAATTCTTCGATGGTACTTTTTAATTCGAACTCTGCCTTTTTAGCCTGGTTTATATTACGTCCGTCAATGATAACTCCGTCCCTGTGCTTTACAATTGTCATCTCAAACCAGCCTGAAACAATGCCGTCATCAGGATAATTAATCTGCATAGCTTTTGGTATCCCTGTTTCGGTCACTTCAGCCAGTTGCTCAAAGAAGCCTGTTGAACGCAGGTTGGGATAAAGCTCTGAAGCTAATTTACCAATGAGTTTTTCGGGAGCTTCATTTCGTGCTGCCTGTAATTTTCCTGACGCAAAAATGGTCATGAAATCAGTTATCTGTCCACCCTCATCCCTTATTGCTTCGTATGCGATTAGCCCGTTTGGATTAGCATTAAGGATTGACCTGAGCAACTCACGTGATGTGCTCAGCGACAAGTTTGATTCAGTAAGGTTTTGCTCAAGACGTTTGCTGTCGGCCAGTTGACGGTCGAGCGATATATAAGAAATAAGCAGGAAAACTATGATGATTACTGCCATGACTAACACTGTACCGGGTGCCCTGTATATGCTTGCATTAAGGTCTGCTGTCAGTTGTTCAATTTCTTTGTTTTCCAGGGCAAGAAGTTCTGATACATCGTGCCTTGCTGTTTCGAGCACCTCTGCTGATGAATCAACTATTTCTCTGATGAGTTTCGGGTCATGAGATGTCATTGCTACATGGAGCCGTTTATTTCTGTTATCGAACATCTGAAGCAGAGGACCATACTGTGAATTAGTGCTATCACCTTTACGGCCTGTAGTCATGAGCCTGCTGCCTGAACTGTCAAGAATTCTTAAGCCATCTGAACGGCTGGATAAAAAAAGAGGATCTCTCAGTAAAAGAAATCCTCTTGTTGAAGTCTCTATCTGGTTGAAAGCTGAATAGGAATCGAGCAGGTAAGTTCGCGCCTGGTTATGATGATCTATTTGATCCGTTTTCTTAATGATATCATGGAAGATAAGGTAAATTTCAGCCGCAAATACCAGAAGAACTATAGAGAATAACACGTAAAGAACACGTACAATTCGCCTGTTAAACCATGTGAATTTCATATGAGGTTTAGAATAAGTCGCAAATGTAGTGAATCGTTATACCTTCTGTCAAGAGGGGGGCAGAGTTAGTTTTAAAGTTTCAGAGTTACAGAGTTTCAGAGTTTCAGAGAGTTTGAACACTGAAACATTGAAACATTCTGAAACACTGAAACCCTGAAACATTGAAACCCTTAAACATTCTGAAACATTCTGAAACACTGAAACCCTGAAACATTGAAACCCTGAAACATTTCTACTATCCTCGTATTTTGGATTAAAATAATTTGTAATTTTGCCGCCCATTTCAGGGGGGTGGAAGCCCCCTTGCTTTTTGAAAAGAAAAAATAGTCACTTTTCTGAAAATCAAAAACTTGTTTTACTTGTTTTGGTTCGGTCAGAAAGTATTTTTAAAAAATAAAGTAACAATGTCAATCACAAAACTCAGGAACATCGGTATAGCTGCCCATATCGATGCAGGCAAAACTACTACTACCGAGCGTCTTCTGTTCTTCACAGGAGTGAACAGGAAAGTGGGCGAAGTACACGATGGTCAGGCAACAATGGATTTCATGAAACAGGAGCAGGAACGCGGTATTACAATTGCCTCTGCTGCTATCAGCTGTTCATGGAACGACCACCAGATCAATATTATCGATACACCGGGACACGTTGATTTCACCGTTGAGGTTGAACGTTCACTCAGGGTTATTGATGGAATGGTTGCCCTCTTTTGCGCTGTAGGCGGCGTTGAGCCACAAAGTGAAACAGTATGGAACCAGGCTGAACGCTACAAGGTACCCCGCATTGCTTTTGTTAATAAGATTGACCGCACAGGAGCCGACTTCTTTGAGGTGGTAAACCAGATGAACCAGAATCTTGATGCCAAGGCTGTTGCCTTCCAGATTCCGATAGGACATGAAGAAGACTTTACTGCCATTATTGACCTGATAGCAGAAAAAATGTACCGCTTCGACGGTGCAAAGGATTTTGTTGTATCAGATATTCCTGATAACATGAAGGAAAAGGCACATGAATACCGCCAGCTCCTTATAGAAAAGATAGCCGATTACAACGAAGAGATACTTGAACTTTTCCTTGAAGACAAAGAAGTTCCGCTTGATTTACTTAAATCAGCCTGTCGTGATGCTACCCTGAAATTGCTTGTTACACCGGTATTCTGCGGTGCATCTTACAAAAACAAAGGTATCAGCCAGTTGCTTGATGCTATTGTAGATTACCTCCCCGCCCCTGTTGACAAGGGAGCCGTGATAGGTATGGATGTTGACGACCATGAAAAAGCCCGTCAGCGCAACCCTTCACCAAAAGAGCCGTTTGCAGGCCTGGCCTTTAAACTCATCCATGATCCTTATGTAGGACAGCAGACTTTTGTCAGGATCTATTCGGGTACTGTAAGGAACGGTATGCAAATCATGAATTCAACAAAGGGCAAACCTGAACGTATAGGCCGTATTTTAAAGATACATGCAAAAGACCGTGAAGAGATTCATGAGGCTGGTCCGGGAGATATCATTGCCCTTATCGGATTAAAATATACAAAGACCGGCGATACACTTTGTGATATGGATCACCAGCTACACCTTGAGTCGATCCATGTACCACCTAGTGTTATTGAGCTGAAGATCAATCCTGCTTCACGTAAAGACCAGGGTAAACTTGGAGAGGCATTGTCGAAGCTGGTAAATGAAGATCCTTCATTCCATGCCCGTTACGATGAGGAAACAGAGGAAACAGTTATCGCCGGAATGGGTGAGCTGCACCTTGAAATAATTGTTGACCGCCTCAAGACAGAGTTTGGTATTGACGTTGTTGTAGGTGAACCTTCAGTTGCCTTCCGTGAGACCATCTCGAATGAAATAGAAGTTGAGTACCGCCACAGCAAGCAAACAGGTGGTAAAGGCCAGTTTGCACAAACATATATCAGGCTTGAGCCTAATGAAGGCAAAGGCTATGAGTTTGTTGACAAGATCAAGGGTGGTTCTATTCCTGCTGAATTCGTCACTTCAGTTAACAAAGGTGTTGTAAAAACAATGGCCGACGGAGTACTGGCAGGCTTCCCCGTTGTGGATGTGAAGGTTGTATTGCTCGACGGACAATTCCACCCTGTTGACTCAAGCGATTTTGCCTTCCAGATCTGTTCATCTATCTGTTTCAAGCAGGGCTTTATGAAAGCAAATCCTGTACTTCTTGAGCCGGTGATGAAAATTGAGATCAACACTCCTGATGAGTATATCGGCGACATTGTGGGCAACCTCAACAAACGCCGTGGTAAGATTGAAAGCATGCGCAGGCACCGTAAGGGATCGCAGAAGCTCAACGGCACTGTGCCTCTGATGGAAATGTTCGGCTACGCCACCTCATTAAGGAACCTGTCGAGCGGACGTGCCAATTATTCTATGGAATTCTTCCAGTATATGCCTGTTACAAAGGCTGTTCAGGAAGAAGCCCTAAAGAAAATTGCTGAGAAAAAACGCGCAGAAGCTGCCAGGTAATAATCATTGAAACCTCAGACTAAATTTGGAATATGGCCTCCTTCCCCGGGAGGCCTTTTTTCTTACTATTGCGGCAATTAACCCCCGCATCAACGGTGAATTTTTGTTACTTTGCGCAACAGTTTATCAATCAATATAAAGCATGAATATTCTGATAGCAGGATCCGGTGGCAGGGAGCACGCGCTGGGATGGAAGATTGCCCAAAGTAGTGAACATAAGCTATTTTTTGCTCCCGGTAACGGCGGTACAGGCAACATTGGAACAAACCTTCCTGTAAAAGCCACCGACTTTGAGGCACTTGCCCGGTATGTAAAAGAACTGCAGGTAGAACTGGTGGTTGTCGGTCCTGAAGAACCATTGGTAAACGGGATATACGAATATTTCAAAGAGCAGGAAGGCCTGGGTGGTGTACGGCTGGTTGGCCCTTCTAAAAGAGGTGCAATGCTTGAAGGAAGCAAGGATTTTGCAAAGGAATTCATGGTTAAATATGGGATTCCAACAGCTGCCTATAAAACATTTACCCGTGAGACCGCCGGTGACGCAGAACACTATATTAAGGCAACAAGTGGTCCTTATGTGCTTAAAGCTGACGGACTTGCAGCCGGGAAAGGTGTAATAATAGTTGACTCCGCCGAAGAAGCTACAGGTTTTATCAGGGAGATGCTTGAAGGCCGGAAGTTTGGTGCGGCATCAGATAAAGTAGTGATTGAGCAGTTCCTGAAAGGTATAGAGTTATCAGTGTTTGTTATTACTGATGGCAGGAATTACCTGCTGCTTCCTGAAGCTAAGGACTACAAGCGCATTGGTGAAGGCGACACCGGCCCTAACACAGGCGGTATGGGATCTGTTTCTCCCGTTCCGTTTGCAGATGAAGCTTTCATGGAAAAAGTCAGGCTCCGGGTTATTGAACCTACCATGAAAGGATTGCAGGAAGAGAAAATTGATTATAAAGGATTTATTTTCTTCGGGTTAATGAATGTTGGAGGTGACCCTTATGTGATAGAATACAATGCAAGACTCGGTGACCCGGAGACTGAATCAATAATGCCCCGTATAAAAAACGACCTGGTGCCTGTGCTTTATGCCTGTGCAGGAGGCGACCTTTCAGGACATACCATAGAATTTGATGAAAGGGCTGCAGCAACAATTATCCTTGCTTCAGGCGGATATCCGGGGGATTATAAAACCGGCTATCCATTAAGCAGCATTGAAGAAACCGGAAACAGCCTGTTGTTCCATGCAGGTACAAGGATTGATGATACCAAAATAACCACCTCAGGGGGAAGGGTTATGGCAGTAACTTCACTTGGAGACGGGCTACCAGAAGCACTGGAAGCATCTTTTGCCACTGCACGCAAGGTACAGTTTGAAGGCAAGTATTTCAGGAACGACATTGGTTTTGATGTAATCTGATATCCGGTATGTTAAAAGATTTCACCAAGGCAAGCGACTATGCGCATATCTTCATCATAGCGATGCTGATGCTGATATATTACTTCACCGGTGACATTAACTTTAATGTACCTGAGCATTATCCAAACGCCTCCCCTGTTGGCAACTGGTTATTGGAAAAATTACAGTCAATTCCCCAGTTTATTAAGCCTATCAACCTGCTTTTAATTGCTGCAATTGCATGGTATACCAACAGGGCAGCAGTAATGGCTGACATAATCCCCAGGCGGTCGTATATCGCCGCCAGCCTGATAACGGGGCTCATGCTTTTTTCGCCTCCTGCAGTATGGTTTACCGGTACCCTGGTAGTGATTCTTCTGTTGGTGTTTGCACTCGTAAATCTAATGAACCTCTTTGGCAGGGACTATCCCTACCTGCATGTGATCAATGCTTCAATGGCTATATCAATAGCTTCACTGATACTTCCACAGATAATCATGTTTGTATTATTCCTCTGGTTTGCCTTTTTCACTTTCAGTGTCAACTCATGGCGAGAGTGGATGATCTCATTTGTGGGATTTGTGTTACCATACCTTTATACGGCATTTGCCTGGTTCTGGGGTGACAACCTGGGTAACCTGCTGCATGATTATAACGACTACTTTCATGGAATAGGTTTCAACTACCATATACCCGGAACTTTTATCATAGTAACCCTTTCATTGATCCTTATCATTTTCATTGCTGCCAGTCTGCATTTTACCGGTGAAGCTTCAGATAAAGTTATCTCCACCAGGAAAAGGATGTGGATTACCTTCCAGTTTGCTTTTGTAGGATTACTGATGATCATTACAGGCGGAGAGTTTATTTTCCTTTTAATTCCTGTGCTTTACCTGCCAATGGCAATGATGGTAAGTTATTCCATACACAACAGCAGGAACAGCAGGCTTTATGATATATTATTTCTTTTATTGATCATCTCCATAATCTTCAACCGCCTGGGATATTAATATGCTTCAACTCAGATACTCATATACAGATATTATAGAAGCAGGAGCTGATGAGGCAGGCCGGGGATGTCTGGCAGGTCCGGTATATGCAGCAGCGGTGATACTGCCACCCGATTATACAAGTCCGCTGCTGAACGATTCAAAGGTCCTGACAGCAGCCATCAGGGAGAAGCTGCGATATGAAATTGAGCGTGATGCAGTATCATGGTGTGTAGCTAGTGTGAGCGCAGAAGAGATTGATGAGATCAACATACTACAGGCATCGCTGAAGGCCATGCATCTTGCCATTAAAGGACTTTCCATTGTCCCCGGGCTTTTATTGATTGACGGAAACAGGTTCAATCCATACCCGGGCATTCCTCACCAGTGTATTATTAAGGGAGATGGGTTATATATGCCGATAGCCGCTGCTTCTATTCTTGCAAAGACACACCGGGATGAATTTATGAAATCAATCAGCAGCCAGCATCCCGACTATGGTTGGGAGCATAATATGGGGTACCCGACACCTGAACACCGGCGCACCATATTTAGTAAAGGAATTACCCCATGGCACAGGAAATCATTCCAGATGTCGGAACAACTGGAACTTGAACTTGACATAGAGGATTAATTGCTGAAATTAAGAAGATCCCTGAAGAGCAGCCTGACATAGAAATTGAATTGAGGTGAAAAACCAGGTTTTTCCTTGAGGTTTACGGTCATGTAATGGACTGTAAAGCCTGGTTCAACAGCAATTGAAGGGCTGAACTCCAATCGCACACCGGCACTGCCAAACACTCCGAAGCCAATACCGCCCTGCCTGATATCGTAGGTTTGCTGGTTAGTATTGGGAATATACGGACGGTTGCCATACACCCGGATGAGATTGTATTTCTTGTCCTCAACATAAAGTGAGTTCTCTTTTACCAGTGTATTATTCATACTGATACCTCCGCCCAGGGTAAGGCGGGCTGTCTTGTTCAATCCAAAGGCATGGTTAATGCCAAAGTCGATCATATTCCTTTCTTCCACCCCTTTGACAGGCAGTAGCCTGATATCAGGTTCGGTAAGGTATTCCTTAGGGTCAACCTCAACCGATACATAATCATTAGCTTTCAATTTGGCATAATAGAACTGAAGGATGAAACCAGTATTACAGTTGAGGTCATACTTCACAAACAGTCCAAAGGAAAAGGCAGGACTATAGCCCATTTTTTCGGGATATTCGCGTACAAACACTGTGTCATAAAAATTGAGTAATTTCCTGATCTCTTCATACCAGTAAAAATTACTGAACACGTAATTGACATCATTCTCATTACCGGGTTTTCCTGAATAAAAGTCTGCGGTTTTGTCATTGGCAAGATATATTCCGCCAGTGCCACCATATTCAAAGCCACTCCTGTTCTTACATTCTTCCTTACCATACAACTGCTGTGCAAATGTATCGTGTATACATAAAGCACTGATATACAGAAGACTTACTAATAATCGTATATTTTTACCCATACATTTAAACCTGGAATCCCTACTGGAATGCTTATTCCAAAGTTAGTTATTTTTACAATGCATCCCTTATTTGACAGCAACTTCCCGCTATTTATCAACAACAGAATGTTGATTAGTTAAACAGATTGCACATTTATCAGGGCATTTGATAAAGTATCTTTGAATATCAAACGGTTGCAGTATAATGAGAAACCTGAGGGTAGTTATCATAATTGCCATTATTGCTGTTATTGCTTTATTCATTGGCTCTGCTATCCGCTCCTGGTATTTATTCCTTAAAGAGCCTGTTGCTCCTGTTACCGATGCACTTCCCCCGCATACTACTTTGATAATAAGGACAAATTCGGTTAACAAATTATTTGAATCCGTTGGCAATTCAGCACTTTCTGACTTGTTGGGCAACAAAGGAATTTATGCAGTGATGAGCAATACCCTGGATTCACTTGCTGTTACTGACAAGAAGCTAAGTGCACTTCTTGATGCCAGTGAAACTGTTTTTTCCTTTTCAGAAACGGACAAAGGTAAACAACAACTGCTTGTGGCTGTCGGGGTTGGAAAAACGAGCCCATCAGCAATTAGTAAGCGAATCGGTGAACTGATGGCAAACAGCGGTTATACTGTAAATAAATCAGCCGGGAGTTTTTACACTATAGCAGATATTAGGACAAAAGCATGGTTTTATGTCAGTAAGGGAGTTTTTGTGATAACGGCTGACAGTGTCCTGATGCAGGAATCTTTCAACACCCTCCAATCAGGTAACGGACTCACAAAGGATGCCGGGTTTGTCAAATTAATGAAATCAACCGGTAAGAGTTCAGTAGCAGGAGTGATAATAAACAATAAACTTTTCGCCCGGTCAGTGTGGCCTGCTAAAGCTGAATTGTTGAGTAAAGGAACACCATTTGACGGATGGAGTTCTTTTGATATCACTATCCGAAAAGGCGAAGTTTCATTAGGTGGATTTACATTCACACCTTCAGGCCATCTGTTCACTGGCCAGGAGCCTGTGGAGTTTGATAATTTCAGTGATTTTCCCTCTAATACGGCATTGCTCCTCACTTTAGGGTTCAGTGACCGGTCGCTGTATACCTCCGGTTTCAACAAGAAAGATACAATGCATGTGAAAGGCTACGATGCTTCCATCAGGCAGGAGACTGATGAAATTTTCAGACCGGCCGATCACCTCAGGTCATGGATTGGCAACACGGTTAGTCTTGTATATTCAAACGATTATTTCAGGGGTGACGGCACATCCCAGATGGTGATGATATCCAGCAGGGACAGGGACAGTGCTCTGTATTACCTGCGACCATACATTCAGCCGGTAAATGATTCGCTCGGCAGACTTCATTTTAAAGGATTGGCTCCGGCATTCTGGGGAAAACTCTTCACTATGAAAGGTGAATTATGGTGTATAGTTACAAGCAAGTATGTAGCTATTGCACCTGAGAGGGATATCCTCGACAAGCTTGCCCGATCAGGCAGGATGTCGGCGAAAGAGGTAAACGCTATGAAAGAAGTGGCCGGACAAACTTCAAATCTGTTTGTTTATATCAGGCCTGAAACAGTCGCAAAGTGGCTAAAGACAAGAAGCAGGGAGAGTGATAATCTGCTGGTTGATTTCCTTGGCAGTAACCGGTCGATAGGCCTGCAATACAGTGCTGATAAAGAACTGCAATATACCCATGCCTGGATGATGCTTAACCCGTCAAAGAACAAACCACGACAGGGAATGGCAGAGAACTTACCAGTCGAAAAAGAGACGATCACAAGCGAAGAGAATATAGCAAAATCAGAAACCGGTAAAGCTGTAAAAACTGAAAGCGAAATTGACGAAATAAAGGAAATAAAGATAAAGTCTGGCATATCTTCCATCCAGGTGGTAAGTGGTCCTACCAGGCACAGCAAATACATTACCGTTCTGTCAAAAAATGATGTACTTCGTGTATTTGACCACACCGGAAAGGAACTCTGGAAATTCGAATGTCCCGAAGATGTAAACGGTAAAATTCTGGAAGCAGACATACAAAAGAATGGCAAAATAAACTATCTGCTTATCGGTCGCAAACACCTTTACATTCTGAACCAGCAAGGAGAACAAGTTGCCGGATCGCCGGTAAAACTCCCTAAGGCTGCCGCAGGTGGCGCATCACTGGTGGACTATGATAACAGGAAAGACTACAGATTATTGTATGTGGCAACTGATGACAGGATCTATAATATAACCCTGAAAGGCAGGGAACTACCCGACTGGCAGAAGCCTGTTGTCTCCGGGGATGGTGTAATAACCTTTCACCGGCTGGAAGGAAAAGACTATCTGGTTTACCAGGATAGCGACAAGCAACTCAGGATATATGACAGGCGGGGAAAAGAGAGGATTAAGATGGACCAAAGCTTTGCAGTGTCAGCTAACACTTCCTTATTTGAAAATAAAACTAACAGTAAAGGATCCTTCCTTACTGTTACTCCAGCTGGTGAATTAGCATATCTGAACAGGGAAGGTAAGGTGAGTAAGAGTTCTTTCGGCACCTTTGGACGCAACCCGTGGTTTACATATACCGATTTTAATGCCGACGGGTCAATGGATTTTATTTTCTCAGGCAGTAACAGGATTACTGCCTTTACCAAGATGAAGGATGTAATTGCAGAAAAAACCATCAGCAAGGGAACATTTGGAACTCCCTTTATATATCTCTCGTCAGCCAAAGATAAATGGATCTTTGCAAGGAATACAGCTACTGGTCAGGTAATCGGATTCAATAATAAAGGCAAAGATTATCCCGGAAACATAATTTCAGAAACTGATCCTGTGATTTTTAACCCGGGGGGAAAGTTTAATGAGATCATGCTAACTTCGGTTGATGGTAAACTTATCCTTAAAGAACTTACAGGTTTATAAAAATTAAGAAGCACCCATGAAAGGGTGCTTCTTAATAACCAATGTTCAACCTAATCAACCTATCAAAAAACATGTCACTTCCGGAATCTGCCGGGAAAACCGGAGGACTTTAGCTGTTCTTTAGATATATATCGCTGTAATTCAAAAAAGTAACCGGACTTTTTAAAAAAAAGTAAAAATTCCTCAATCTGAGAACCAAGAAACGGAAACCGGGAACTGAGAACCGAGAACCGAGAACTGAGAACCAAGAACCAAGAACCAAATACTTATCTCCCTTTCCTCAAATAAATCTTCTCGCCCACTTTGGGTTCATGTCCTTCAGTAATGCCATTCTTTTTATAGAGCACTTTTAGCTTAACAGCGTATAATTGAGAAATATAGTGCATGGTTTCGCCTTCGGCAACAATATGGAAGTCTTCCTTAGCCTTTTTCTTTTTGGGCTCAACATACACCACTGTGCCCGGTTCAATCTTTTGGTGCCTGCCCAATTCGTTGTACTGTAAGATCTGGAATGTATGAATGCCCAGGTCGTCAGCAATCTTTTCGGGGGTATCGCCTTCACGGGCATAGGTAAGTCTGACACCGTTGTTCACATAAATACTTCGGTTGCCAGTAGTAACTTCAACATATTCGAAGGACTTGTTCAGTATTTTTTCCTCAGTAACTACAGATTCATTTTCCAGGGGTACCGGGGTTCCTTTGTCTGCAAGCAGTTGTTCTCTTTTCACACCACTGTCATAAAGGTTTAACTGATTGTCCTCAATTATTTTTATAAGCATTTCCGCATACCTGGGGTTTGTTGCATAGCCTGCCGCCTTTAGTCCGTAGGCCCATCCACGGTAGTCATAAATATCCAGACTAAAGAGGGAGGCATACCTTGGGCGTGTTGTTAGAAAAAGAGAATGGTCGTTGAAGGATTCTTCCGCTGAAGCGTACTTCCTGAAGCATTCTCCTTTTTCATCATCATCCATCACATATGTTTCTCCTGTCCACTCTTTATGGCACTTTATGCCGAAATGGTTATTGGCATTCACAGCAAGTTCAGAATTTCCGCTTCCCGATTCAAGCAAGCCCTGCGCAAGAGTAATACTGGCAGGAATTCCGTATTCCTGCATTTTTTTAACGGCAATGGAACGATACTTATCTATATATTGCTGGTATGAAGTTGTTATAGTGGTTTTTTGAGAGAAAACCGGTAACTGAATTAATGTAATTATTGTTAAAATCAGGGAAGTCCTTCGTGTCATTTGGTGAATATGTGTGCTGTTGCTATGCAAAGATAAGCATCGTGAAATAATGAATGGCAGGATAGTGGCTTTATACAGCAAAATGTTTTAATTTAGTGCTTCAAACCAGAAGGAGTAACCGATATGTCAGAGCCGAAAATATTGATAGTTGAAGATCATGTAAAAATGGCCGATTCGATCAGTAAAGGCCTTGAAGAAAATGGGTTTACTACAGATGTAGCTTATGACGGTTTTATCGGAAAACGACTTTCAGATGCAAATGAGTACAACCTTATCATCCTCGATATCAACCTGCCGCTACTTAATGGGTATGAATTATGCACTGAGATCAGGAAAAAAGACCCCCAGGTTCCGGTAATAATGCTTACGGCTCTTGGTAGTACGGAAGATAAGCTGCTGGGTTTCGACAAAGGTGCTGATGATTATTTAGTTAAGCCGTTTGAGTTCAGGGAACTTTTGGCAAGAATACGTGCATTGCTCAAGAGAATGCCTGTAAACAAACGCAAACAGACAGTTCTGAAGGTGGCCGACCTTGAGATAGATACCGAGAGTAAGACAGTAAAAAGAGGTGATCACTACATTGAACTTACAGCTAAGGAATTTTCACTGCTCGAATATCTGATGCGTAATACAGGTAAGGTTATTTCAAAGGCAGATATAGCAGATAAAATCTGGAATATCAATTTTGATACAGGCACTAATGTAATCGAGGTTTATGTGAATTTTTTAAGAAAAAAAATTGATAAGAACTATCCGGTTAAACTGATCCATACACAAATAGGTATGGGTTATGTTTTAAAAGAATTGCAAGGAAATGCAGATCAGAAATAAGTTAACCCTTCGCTTTGCCCTACTGGTAGGTAGTTTTCTCTTTGCCTTCGCTCTTGTAATATACCTCCTTTCAGCCAATTACCGTAAACAGGAATTCAACCAGCGCCTTAAGGAAAGGGCTGTTAATACTGCTAAGCTCCTTATTGATGTAAAAGAGATTGATAACGACCTTCTCAGGATTATTGACAGCAGCAATTACAGTGCACTTATCGGAGATGAAGTTATTGTATTTGATTACTTTAAAAAAAGCAAGATTTATTCCTCTGCACCATTGTCGAGTATAAGTATTGATGAAGACCTGCTTTCAAAAATCAGGACTGAAGGAGAATATACATTCAAACAGGGACACAGGGAAGCAATAGGCCTGTTATATAGTAGCGATTTTCGCAGATTCGTTGTGATTTCTTCAGCAATAGATATTTATGGAGTCACTAAACTACAGAACCTGATGTGGGTTCTGATCATTGGGTATATAATTTCAATCGCTTTTATAATTCTTATTGGACGGAACTTTGCACGACAGTCGCTGCGGCCGATTGTCAATGTTATTGCTGAAGTATCATCTATTGGTGCCAGTAACCTGGGTCAACGACTGAATGAAGGTAATGGCCACGATGAGATTGCCAAACTAGCCATTACCTTCAACAAGATGCTCAACAGGCTGGAAACTGCTTTTAAGATGCAGAAGAGCTTTGTTTCAAGTGCCTCACATGAACTACGCACACCTCTTGCATCAATTACCAGTCAGATTGAAGTGGTCCTTATGAAGTCAAGAAGCGGAGAAGAATACAGGGAAGTCCTTTTGTCAGTTCTTGATGAGGCACGTGGACTTACCAGCCTGTCAAACAACCTTCTGGAAATTGCCCGTTCAGAACAGGATACTGCTACAATGACCATAGGGAAAGTGCGGCTTGATGAGGTGCTTCTTGAAACCCAGGCTGATATCTTAACAGCCAGGCCCAAGGCTGTCATTGATATTGATGTGTCAGACAATACAGGTGATGAAGACCACGAACTTTATATCCAGGGGAATGAAAATCTCCTGCGGCTGGTATTCATTAACCTGATAGACAATGCATGTAAGTTCTCTGATAACAAACCGGTTAAGGTGCTGGTAGAGTTTCGGGAAAGAAATGTAATGATAAAGGTGACCGACAATGGAATCGGCATTTCCCCTGCTGACCTGCCCCATATATTTGAGCCTTTTTACCGTGCTCAAAATGCTGAAAGCAGAAAAGGACATGGAATAGGACTATCACTAATCTACAAAATTATAAAGTTGCATAATGGCAGTATTGAGGTTTTGTCGGAGGTTGGCAAAGGCACAACTGTTGAAGTAACACTACCATACAAACTTTAACTACTGATGGAACTGATAAAAAAGTACTTTCCAACAATCACCGATGAGCAGGCAGAGAAATTCAGCATGCTTGACCCCCTTTACCGTCAATGGAACGAAGCAATTAATGTAATTTCAAGAAAGGACATCGACAATCTTTTTATACACCACGTATTGCATTCACTTGCAATATCTTCAGTTATAAAATTTGCCCCCGGAACAAGTATAATCGACGTGGGCACCGGAGGAGGATTTCCAGGAATACCGCTGGCAATCATGTTTCCGGAAGTTGATTTCCACCTGGTTGATTCAATCGGCAAAAAGATAAAGGTAGTCAATGAAGTGAGCAATTCACTTGGACTTAAGAATGTAACGGCATCCCAAAATCGTGTTGAAGATATTACTTTCAAATATGACTTTGTGGTAAGCAGGGCCGTTACCAATCTACCTGCATTCATTGCGATGGTAAAGAAAAACGTAACAAAAAGATCTATTAACCCTTTACATAATGGAATCCTTTATCTTAAAGGTGGTGACTTTAGGGATGAACTAAAAGAAGCAGGTGTAAAGAACAATGTCTATCCACTTGACCGATATTTTACAGAACCGTTTTTCGAAACCAAATACCTTATTCATATCTGGTTCTGATAAAATTTCGTATTTTTATTGCTTGATCATTTAATCCCACTCAATAAACTTTATTAACACAATTTGATATGAGCGACCAGATTTTAAGTCTTAAGCCTGAAGCTGTTTGGAGACATTTCTACAGTCTAACGCAGATCCCCAGACCTTCAAAGAAAGAGGCCAGGATAATTGAATTTATGAAGAATTTCGGTGAATCACTTGGCCTGGAGACACATGTTGATGCCGTTGGCAATGTAATTATACGTAAACCGGCCACTCCTGGCATGGAAAACAGAAAAGGTGTTATCCTGCAGTCACACCTTGATATGGTTCCACAGAAAAACAGTGATAAGGTACACGACTTCGAAAAAGACCCCATTGAAACACAGATTGATGGAGAATGGGTGAGAGCAAACGGTACAACTCTGGGTGCCGATAATGGAATGGGTGTTGCCGCAATCATGGCTGTACTTGAAGCAAAAGACCTGCAGCATGGTCCGGTAGAAGCACTTTTTACTATTGATGAAGAAACAGGTATGACTGGTGCATTTGAACTTCAACCTGGCTTACTGCATGGTGATATCTTACTGAACCTTGATTCAGAAGACGAAGGTGAGTTGTATTTTGGATGCGCTGGTGGTATAGATGGAACTTTCACTCTGCCTTTTAACAAAAGCAACCCTGATAACGATTCAGTTGCACTCAGAATAAATATTTCAGGTTTAAAGGGCGGACATTCAGGACTCGACATTAACCTGGGAAGAGGTAACTCATGCAAGATTCTAACAAGAGTTCTCTGGCACGGTGTAAAAGACCACGGACTAAGACTTTCTCATATTGAAGCAGGTAACATGAGGAATGCCATTCCGCGTGAAGGCTATGCTATCGTTACCTTACCAAGGGATGAAAAGGACAAGTTCCTTAAGTGCCTCAGGGAAATAACAGAAACCATAAAGTCAGAGCTTTCTGTTACTGAACCTAACCTTGCTATAACAGCTGCTGAAACTGAGATGCCTCAGTATTTAATTGATACAGATACACAAAACAGGGCACTAAGAGCCATTTATGGTTGCCCTAGTGGTGTTATTCGAATGAGTGATGCAATGCAGGGCCTTGTAGAAACTTCAACAAACCTGTCAATCATCAATACGGTTAATGACAGTATTGTGATCAAGTGCCTTCTAAGGAGCTCCGTAAATTCAGCAAAGACTGACCTCGCGGTTATGATGGGAAGTATCTTTGAACTTGCCGGTGCTAAAGTAGTGTTTGAAGGCGAATACCCGGGATGGAAACCCAACCCTGATTCCCCAATACTCAAGGCTATGCAGCAGGTATACAACAACAAGTTTGGCAAAGTGCCGGAAATCAAGGCTATACATGCAGGATTAGAATGCGGCCTTCTTGGTGCAGTTTATCCAAATTGGGATATGATCTCCTTTGGACCAACTATCCGTTCACCTCATTCACCGGATGAAAAAGTTCATATTGCTTCGGTTGATAAATTCTGGATTTATCTTACAGAAACACTGAAAAACATACCGGTTAAGTAGTTAACTTATTGATTTACAATGAAACAGGCTATTTCAATGGCCTGTTTCATTATTTTAAAAAAAAGTGCGTCGATTGTTTGTGGATTAAAGATAAGTTCCTATCTTTGCAGTCCTAAAATTTACAAACATGAGCAAGAGAACATTTCAGCCGTCACAGAGGAAAAGAAGAAACAAACATGGTTTCCGCGAACGTATGGCAACAGCTAATGGACGCAGGGTTCTTGCTGCACGCAGAGCTAAAGGCAGAAAAAAACTTACCGTTTCTGACGAGAGAAAGGCTAAATAACTTTCAGCCGGCTGAATAGCTGCTTAAAGACTTAACAAAGGAGATAATGACTATTATCTCCTTTTGTTATGTAATTATGTCTTAATTTCGCCAATATAAAAAGAGATTAAAAATACCTGGCATGTCATTACTTAAACTGATCATACTCATTATCGCTGTTTACATGTTCTTCAGGTTATTTGCCCGGTTTATTGGTCCAATGCTACTCAGGCTTTTTATTAAAAGGGTTCAGAGGAACTTCTATGAGCAGAATCCCCATATGAAGGAAAGGCAGCAGTCACGTGAAGGCCATGTAACCATACACAGGGTAAAAGACCGTAAAGACAACGAAATACCACCTGACCTGGGTGATTACATTGATTACGAAGAGGTAAAAAACAACCAAAACCCAACCAATGAATAACATTGATTTCAAAAAGGTTACCCCACACCTTGTAGCAGTTGTACTGATGATTGTCATCGTATTTGCTTACTTTAGTCCACTGCTCGACGGCAAGAAACTGCAGCAGTCTGATATCACCCACTGGAAAGGTATGTCGAAAGAAATAGTCGACTACAGGGGAAAGACTGGTGAAGAGGCTTTATGGACTAATAGTATGTTTGGTGGAATGCCTGCATACCAAATTTCAGTGAAGCACCATTCAAACTTCCTGGCATTCTTTGATAAAATATTCACACTCAGCCTGCCCCACCCTGCAGGTTTGGTATTCCTTTACTTCATTGGATTCTATATCCTGCTGATAACACTCAGGGTAAACCCATGGCTGGCAATAGCCGGTGCAATGGCATATACATTCTCATCCTATTTCCTCATTATCCTCGAAGCCGGACATAACAGTAAAGCCCATGCCATAGGGTACATGGCTCCCGTTCTTGCAGGAATACTGCTGGCATACAGGGGAAGATTACTTGCAGGCAGTCTGCTAACTGCGCTGTTCCTGTCACTGGAGATAATGGCTAACCATCTCCAGATCACATATTATCTGATGTTAATAGTTCTTCTCCTCATTATCTGCACATTCATTGATGCATTGAGGAAGAAAACACTTAATAATTTCATAAAGGCCTCCACACTCCTCTTTGTAGCTGCAATCCTGGCAGTGGCTACCAATATCACCAATCTTTGGTCGACTTATGAATATAGTAAGGAAACCATCAGGGGTAAGACTGAATTGACGACCGAGAAAGAAAACCGTACATCAGGACTTGACAAAGACTATGCAACACAATGGAGCTATGGAGTAGATGAAACACTAACGTTGCTGATTCCGAATGCAAAGGGCGGTTCATCAGATTATATCGGCAACAATGAAAAAGCACTTGAAGGGATTGATCCCCAGATAGCGCAGAATGTGGCAGGACAAATGCAGTATTTTGGTGACCAGCCATTTACTTCAGGCCCGGTTTATGTAGGGGCTATCATGATATTCTTATTTATCCTTGGCATGTTTATAACCAAAGGTAATACCAGATGGTGGTTGCTGGCAGTTACTATACTATCAATCATGCTGGCCTGGGGTAAGAACTTTATGCCCCTTACTGATTTCTTCCTTCATAATGTTCCAGCATACAATAAGTTCAGGGCTGTATCCATGACACTTGTAATGGCTGAACTTGCTATTCCGTTACTGGCTGCTCTTACCCTCAAAACACTTTACGAAAAAAGAGATGCACTTAAAAAGGATCTCAAACCATTGTGGATATCCCTTGGAGTCACTGCGGGCATAACTTTAATTTTCTATATAATGCCAAGTGCCTTCTTCTCCTTCCTGAGCCAGAATGAAACAACCTTTATAGCACAGCAAAGGCAGACAGCTACAGGGGAACAGTTGAACGGACTAAACATGGTAATAGCGGGAATTAAAGAAGCAAGGATGAACATCTTTAAGGCTGACGCACTGAGAAGCCTGCTACTTATACTGGCAGCCGGAGGATTAATATATGCATGGATTAAGACACGAATGAACAAAGCCTATCTTTTTGCGGGGATGATAGTACTTGTGCTTATTGATATGGTTCCCGTGGCAGCCAGGTACTTAAATAAAGAAGATTTTCAAAGGCGTTCAGTGGTGACCAATCCATACCGTCCAACAAGGGCTGATGAGCTCATTCTTAAAGATACTGATCCTAATTTCAGGGTGTTTAATCTAACCGTTTCTCCTTTCCAGGATGCCAGCACTTCCTATTTCCACAAAAGTATTGGCGGGTACCATGGCGCTAAACTCAGAAGATACCAGGAATTGATTGACCATCATATCTCAAAGCAAAACCTCAATGTGTTGAATATGCTTAATACGAAGTACTTTATTGTGCCTGGTGCCGATAAACAGCCTGAAGTACAGATAAACTTCCAGGCTATGGGACATGCATGGTTTGTAAATGAGATAAAATGGGTTGATAATGCAGACCAGGAAATTAATGCACTTACAGACTTTAACCCTGCAAAAACCGCAGTCATTGATAAACGCTTTGAGAACCAACTGAAGGGCTTTACCCCAACAGCTGACACAACAGCCATTATTGAGCTGACTAAATATGCACCAAACAAACTGAACTATACATCTCAGGCAGGTACCGACCAATTGGCTGTGTTCTCAGAAATATACTATGATAAGGGCTGGAAAGCATTCATTGATGGTAAAGAAGTGCCTGTTGTCAGGGCAAATTTTATTCTCAGGTCAATAGTAGTGCCCGCAGGAAATCATGAGATAGAGTTCAGGTTTGAGCCTGCAGTATTCTATACAGGTAACATGATAGCTTCAGGAAGTTCAATCATATTTTTACTGCTGGGATTAGCTTATATTTTGTTTGAAATACGGAAATTCAGGACAAAGCAAGCATAACTGCATGGCCTTGAAAGTACTCATCATAACTTATTACTGGCCTCCAAGCGGAGGTGCAGGAGTACAGCGTTGGCTCAAGTTTGTAAAATACCTCTATAAGAACAATGGGTTTGAGCCTATTGTATACACTCCTGCAAATCCTGAATTTCCTGCAGTAGATAATACACTTTTGGATGAAGTTCCTGATGATATTACTATTTTAAAGACCCCCATTTGGGAACCTTACCAGGCTTATAAAAAAATTGCAGGGCTATCCAGAGAGCAGAAAGTAAATGCTTCCGGATTTATTAGCGAGAATAAGAAACCTGGAAAACTGCAGAAGTTCTCAGTATGGTTGAGGGGAAATTTCTTTATTCCTGACGCGCGGAAATTTTGGATTAAGCCTTCAGTTAAATATTTATCAGAATGGTTGAAAAATAATCCGGTAGATGCAATAGTATCGACCGGACCACCACATTCCATGCACATGATAGCACTTGGGTTAAAGAAGAAAACAGGTATTCCCTGGCTTGCCGATTTCAGGGACCCTTGGACGAATATCGACTTTTACCATGAACTGCAACTTACACAATGGGCAGACAGGAAACACCATAAACAGGAACTGGAAGTGCTGAAAAATGCCGATGATGTGGTTGTGATCAGTAACTCTATGAAGAGTGACTTTGAAAAGATCTATAATCGTCAGTATACTGTGATTACGAATGGTTTTGATACAGCTGATATACCATCTGCTGAAGTAAAAAAGGATGAATTTTTCAGTATTTCACATATCGGTTCAATGGCAAAAACCCGTAATCCGGAAAATTTGTGGAGAGCACTTGCCAGGTTGAAAGAGCTTGTTCCTTCTTTAAAAAAGGACCTGGTCATTAAACTGATAGGAACTGTTGACTTTGAAGTCACTGAATCAATTGAACGATATGGTCTGACAAATAACCTGCAGAAGATTAGCTACAGGCCACATGATGAAATTATAACCCTTCAGAAGCAATCGAGAGTCCTGTTACTTATAATTAACAATACCCCTAATGCTAAGGTGATTCTTCCAGGCAAATTCTTTGAATACATGGCTTCAGGCCGGCCGGTCCTTTGCATTGGACCTCACGATGGTGATGCTGCAGCGATAATAAAGGAGACAGGTTGTGGCTATGTGGCTGCCTCCGATAATTTCGATGAGATATATGAAACATTAAGTGTTTTATATAGAAAGTATCGTGAAAACGATGATGGTGTTATTGCTGATAACATAAGTAAATTCTCAAGGGCAAACCTCGCAGGAGAAATGGCTGAACGGCTTAATTCAATTATACGGGCACTTGCCAGGAACTAATAATTATAATCAATTCTCAGAGGCTTTAAATCACCTAAAATCCTTGTAACTATCATTAGCATAATGACTTACATGCTTTAATGAGAAATTGAAGAATTCTTCAGAAAAATTAGCTATAATATACTGATTATTAATACTTTAGTGCAGAATATCAATTATTCTGATATTTTTTTCACGGTCACAAATCAGCTTTGTTTCTTTTTATAGTAAGAGACAAGTTATTAGCTACTTATACTTCTGTAATTGAAATTTTATAATTGCCCGTTGAGAATGGTGGCAATAAATTTTTTGATATCATAATTCCCAGAGAAAACCTTGTTGAGTTCATTAAGCATGAGGAAATTCTCTTTTGGTGCATTAACACTTTCCAGTTTCTTCATTATGATATCAACTGCAATTCGTCCTTCGAGAACGACTTTCCCTGAGATGTCTTCAGAGAAAAACCCTTTACCGATCAACAATCCGAGGGTACGGTTTCTGCTGAGGTCATTTAATGCAGTAAGGCCAAAATCGCCAATTCCACAATAACGGAACATTGTTTCCTGTTTGCCGCCAAAGAGTAAAACCAGCTGTAACATCTCATTGAAGGCACGGGTAAACACCAAAAATCTTAGATTAGGTGAATTAAAGTGGGCGTCGATAATTCCAATAACGATGGCATAAATATTCTTAAGAATACTAAGTATTTCAACGCCGGCGACATCTGAAGTATAATCGAGATGAATAGTGGTTCCCTTAAAAACAGAATCAAGCTTGTTGAATATCTCCTTGTCATATGCGCCACAGGTCATAGCAGTGGGCATGTTGTTGATTAGTTCACGGGCAAACGTAGGACCTTTAAGACTACATACGGGATTATCAAGGGAAGAATTCAGGTCATCAACTATGGTCTCATGATTTTCAGCAAAGCCTTTAGCCAGATTAACAAGAATTGCCTTCGGATTGATCTGATCTTTACATCTGATGATGTATGGAATCACCACTGATGAAGGAAGTGCAAGGAAAATAATTTCAGAAGAAGATAGAATTGACTCATCAACGGTTGCCTTAAGATTCCTGTCCAGCCTTATCTGAGGGAAATATGACCTGTTAACATGACTGGTGTTAATGTCGGTGACAACATCTGACTCAATTGACAATAATGTAACATCCAGATGACTACAGGGCGAAAGAACCTGGCCGAGAGCTGTGCCTATTGAACCTGCACCAGCTATGCAAATCTTAGTCTTCAATACAATTACTATTTCGAATAAACACGCAAAGATACATTTAAATCATCTGCTTCAATACATGAGGCCATACAGCAGCCATTTATTAATTTACCTATATTTGTAACAATAGCCACGGAGTGCCTGTAAAGAGTGCAAACTGTGTTAATACATTTAAAATGACCGACAAAACAAACCTGCTGCTTGTAGGAGGTGGCGGCCATTGCCGATCAGTGATTGAAAGCATTGAACGGTCGGGCCTGTTTCACATTATTGGTATTAGCGACAGAGCTGAGGAAGCAGGCAAGCTAATATCAGGTTACACCATCAATACGACAGACGAGGATGCCGGAAAACTGGAATTTGAAAACCTTCATTGTATTATAACCGTTGGACAGATTAAATCAGCACAACCCAGGAAAAAACTGTTTGATTTAATGAAGTCCTTTGGTTTTAAAATGGCAACTCTTATTGATCCTTCTGCTATTGTATCGGAACGTTGTGAAATAGGTGAAGGGACAGTAGTCCTGAGGGATTGTTTTATCAATGCTGGCGTTACCATAGGCAGAAACTGCATCATAAACAGTAAGGCGATGGTGGAGCATGACAGCTATGTTGGTGATAACGTGCATGTATCCACGGGAGCAATAATAAATGGAGATTGCCATATAGGGAATGATTGCTTTATTGGGAGCGGTGCTGTAATTGCAAATGCCGTTTCAATAGCATCCGGCTCAATTATTGGCGCAGGAGCTGTTATCCTTGGAAATATTAATACTCCAGGCACCTATCTTGGAAATCCCGGAAGGAGGATTTTTTAGTGAAGAAAGTGATTATTATAGCAGAAGCAGGAGTTAACCATAATGGTAGTATGGAACTGGCATACAGGTTAATAGATGCAGCTAAAGAGGCCGGTGCTGATTATGTTAAGTTTCAGACTTTCATCCCTGAACTGCTTGTTTCAAAAAAGGCGGAAAAGGCAGAATACCAGATCAAGGCTACCGGTGATGATACAACACAACAAGAAATGTTGAGCCAACTGGCCCTTAGCCAGGAACAGTTCAAACTTCTCTTCCGGTATTGCACTGAGAGAGGGATCGGATTCCTCTCAACTGCGTTTGACAATGAAAGTCTTAAGTTCATTAATGATTTAAACCTTGATTACCACAAAGTCCCTTCAGGGGAAATTACTAACCTGCCATATCTTAAAATGATAGCTGGTTTCGGGAAAAAGGTAATACTGAGTACCGGTATGTCGACACTGGATGAGGTAAAAGAGGCCTTGCAGGTACTTCTGTCAGGTGGAATTAAGCGGGAAGATATAACTGCACTGCAGTGTACTACTGAATATCCCGCACCATACAATGAAGTTAATCTCCTGGCTATGAAAACAATGGGTGAATCTCTGGGTGTTTCCACTGGTTTTTCCGACCATACACAGGGAATTGAAATTCCAATAGCATCAGTAGCACTCGGAGCAGTAATTGTTGAAAAGCATTTTACCCTTGATAAGAACCTGCCAGGCCCTGATCACAAAGCCTCACTTGAACCAAAAGAGTTGAAGCAAATGATCAGGTCTATCAGAAATGTTGAAATGGCAATGGGAAGTGGCACAAAAATGCCTGCCGATTCAGAAATAAAGAATATTGCTGCCGCAAGAAGAAGTATTCATATAGCTTCTGATCTTCCTACCGGACATATACTGGCTGTTGAAGACCTTATAATGAAGCGCCCTGGTACAGGAATTAGTCCTATGTTAATTGACTCAGTTATTGGAAAAAAACTGAGAAAAAGCATGAGTGCGGACTCAATGTTAAATTTAGAAGATTTCGAATGAATAATAGTGACTGCATTATAAACTTAGGTATCCTGACTAGTTCAAGAGCAGATTTTGGAATTTACCAACCACTATTAGAACTTCTGAAAAAGGAAACCGGGATAAATACCAAACTCATCGTCTTTGGAACTCATCTTTCAGAAAGATTTGGAAGAAGTATTCAACAGGTATATCAATCCGGTATCAGGGTTATTGCTGAATGTGAAACTGCTCCCAATGATGACAATCCGTCAGCAATTACAAATAGCATGGCTAAAACAATGAGTTTCATGAATAAGGTATGGACTGAGAATAAGTTTGACCTTGTTCTGGCTCTTGGCGACAGATATGAAATGTTTGCTGCAGTTTCATCCGGACTGCCTTTTAATATTAAATTCGGACATATCCACGGTGGAGAAACAACCACTGGAGCTATTGATAATGCATTCAGACATTCAATTACTTTAATGTCAGCCATTCATTTTACATCAAATGAGGTATACAGGGAGAAAGTGATTCAGTTGTTAGGTAATGCAGAAGGAGTCTTCAACACAGGTGCCCTGAGTATAGATAATTTGTGCACTCTTGATTTTTTATCAATTGATGAAATTAATCAGCAGTATGACATTGATTTAAACCATCCGGCAATTCTTATAACACTTCATCCTGAAACTATCGACTATAAAAACAATGAAGAATACACAAAGATTTTCATTAATTCACTTTTAAATTTCCCTGAAATACTTCAGGTTATAACTATGCCTAATGCAGATACAAGCGGTTTGATTATCAGAAAATCGCTTTTTGAATATGCCAATGGCAGGCCAAATGTTAAACTAGTTGAAAATTTTGGATCACGGGCCTATTTGTCTGTTATGAAGTATTCCTCTCTGATTCTGGGTAATTCCTCAAGTGGTTTTATTGAAGCTTCGTGGTTTCCTAAGTGGGTGGTAAATGTAGGTAACAGGCAGGGTGGCAGGTATAGGACACCAAATATCATTGATGTGCCATTTAATATTGATCAGATAACTTCAGCCATCAGAACCTGCATGGAAAATGAAGTACCTTTTGTTGAACCGGTTTATGGTGACGGAAAAGCAGGACAAAGAATAATTAACCATATTCTAAATGAACTCTGCATTGATAAATAAGCAAACGATAAATTCAAGAAGCACATTAAGGGAAGCACTTGAAAAACTTAACAATGTCCCTGATAACCTTACACTGTTTGTGACAGATGATGATGCACGGCTTTCCGGTGCACTGACTGACGGTGATATAAGAAGAGGATTATTACGGGGTCTTGACCTGAATGATACTGTTGACAAATTCATGTACAGGCAATTCAGGTACCTCACTAAAAATGAATTTACTCTTGAGCAGGTCAGAGAACTTAAGAACAGCCGGATAAAGCTGGTTCCTTTGGTCAACAGCAATATGGAGATCTTACGCCTGATAGATTTGGGTAAGTACAAGTCTGTACTTCCGTTGGATGTTATCATTATGGCAGGTGGAAAAGGAGAACGACTAAAACCACTTACCGATAATATGCCTAAACCTTTGCTGAATATAGGTGATAAGCCTATCCTCGAGCATAATCTCAGGCACATTGCAGCCTATGGAGTTAACAAAGTGTATATATGCGTTAATTACCTTGGAAATATGATCATGGATTACTTTGGTGATGGCAGCAACCTTGACCTTGATATTGAGTATATAGAAGAGCCGGAACCACTTGGCACCCTCGGGGCTGCTTCATTGATAGGGAATATTGAGTACAACCAGGTGCTCCTAATGAATGCCGATGTGCTTACTAATATTGACCTGGAAGACTTCTATAGTGAATTTGATTCAAGCAATTCTATGATGTCAGTTGCCTCAGTTCCATATAAGATCAACATGCCTTTTGCAGTGCTTGAAACAGCCGAAAACAGGGTTCTTGCCTTTAGTGAGAAGCCTGAGTATACATTCTATACCAATGCAGGTATCTATTTATTGAAAAAAGAATTGCTTTCCAGAATTCCTGATAATTCCATATACCATGCCACCGACCTGATGCAGGATCTGTTGGATAAAAAAGAAAAACTAACCCAATATTCAATACATGGATTTTGGATGGATATTGGAAGGAAGGAAGATTTCCAAAGGGCACAACAAGAGATCAAACACCTCAGCATTAAATGAAAACACTTTTTATTATCCCTGCAAGAGCAGGATCAAAGGGAATAATCAGGAAAAACATAAGGTTACTGTCTGGGAAACCACTTGTAATCCATTCCCTTGATATGGCCAGGAACTTTGCAGAGGATGAAGATATATGCCTTACCACTAACGATATTGATGTAGTTGAAGCAGCCGAAGGAGCAGGATACACCGTTCCATTTTTAAGACCCCATGATTTAGCAGCTGATAATACGGGAATGCGTGAAGTAATGTTACATGCAATTGAGTTTTATCGTTCCCATGGCAAAATATACGACCGCCTTGTCCTACTACAACCTACATCACCATTCCGACAGGCGGAACATGTTCAGGCAGCTCTTGATGCGTATTCTGATGATCTTGATATGGTTGTTTCTGTGTGTGAAAGCAAGGCAAATCCATACTATGTTCTTTTTGAAGAGGACAGTGAAGGGTTTCTCGTAAAATCAAAAACAGGAAATTATACAACAAGGCAAGAAGCTCCGAAAGTATGGCAACTGAACGGGGCGGTTTATGTATTTAACATTAATTCACTTGAGTCTAAGTCAACAGCGGATTTTACAAAAATCAGGAAAATAGTGATGGAGCAGATTTATAGTATTGACCTGGATACAGAACTCGACTGGAAGTATGCCCTGTTACTGAATAGTGAATACCAATTATTGAAGGAATTCTAGAGTTCGCTTTGTCGCCTCACCATCAATGGCAAAGGCATATTTCGAAATAAAATCACTAAACTTATCTCTGTCAGGAGCCAGACTTCCGTTTATTAATTGCTCAACGAGCATTATAAGTGATTCATGGTCAGTTGCCTGAAAAGCCACTCCTTCTTTCACATATTTCAGTAAATCTTCCCTGAAGGGGTCGTAAATGATAAGCGGTTTCCCAAAATACACTGCTTCAGAACCTACTGTCGAGTAACAGGTTATTACGAGGTCTGAAGCGGCCAGAAGTTCATAAAGGTCAATGCTATATCGGATATCAGGATCCGGATAACCTGCATCTTTTGCAATCGCACGGTAATAATCGGCTGAATTACGTTCAGCAGGATGCAATTTTACTATCAGTTTAGCCTGCGGAATACTATTAAAGCAGGTAAATACATCATATGCAACCTTATACCTGTAGTTGGAATCAGGAATAGGTTGTGAAGCAAAAGTTACAAGGAAAGGATTGTCAGAAATACCTGACCTGTATTCTTCAGCATTCCTTAACATCCCTGGAATAAGGTCACTACGCATCTGACCGGCGGTTTTCACTGTATCAGGAGGATAATTACCTTGTTTGATAAGGAATTCACTCCAGTAGTTTCCCCATGTTATTGTAAGGTCAGCCATCACCCTGCGCTCTTTGTCTTTCTCTGAATATAGATATGCAGGCTGTGAATCACCAATGTTACCGTGTTGTATTCCCACTGACTTCATACCGGCTGATCTTCCTGCATCAAGTATGCACCGGGTGGCAGGACTATTCTCATCAATTGCAGCAACATTCTGAAATTTGTTCTTTATAAAGAAATGTCTGTAGCATAAGAACTTACGGAGATAAAAAGATGATGAACTCCTCAGGGAGGCAAAGCTTTTTAATATTCTCATCTCCTTCTCATCCATTAATGCTCCATCTGACAAATATTTATTACATAAGGTGTCCAGCTTGCTCAGAAGTATCTTGTGTTCCTTAAAAAGCCTTATTGAGAGAAGTCCCCTGAACATTATATATTCCCCGTAGATAGTTTTTTGCGACCTGCCCTCACCAGAAAAATGATAATAGTGTAAGTTAAAAGGGGCACCACCTTTCAGCTTTGGTGTCTCCACTTCTGAAATAATGAGTTGTCCTGTTGGGTTAAGGTCAAACAAGGGATATAGATTGAAATTATCCCATTTCTTTTCAAACGTTTTTATGTTCCTGCACTGCTGCCTTATTGACCGGTCTACAATTACATTCTTTTTATCGTTAAGCTTTACTTTGCGAAGGATACTTATCAAAATGCGCAGCTTAAAGAAAATGGCGTAGTTAATAAGTGAACGAAAATTTAGCCCTTTCTTTGCGGAACCTTCTTTATGGTGGAGTTTCACTTTTAAGTCTACACCTTTACTCCATAAATGAAAACCTGCTGGTACATAACATGTTAAATTTCCTTTCTCAGCAAAATAAGAAATGCAACTGTTAATGATCCATTCATTCCTTAAAAGAAAGAAAACCCTGAAGCGCTGATAATGCCAAAGTGGAACCCCTGCAAGGGTAAATTCTTCGCTGAGTGTTCCATTATCTGTTGGCTTGTCACCTGTGTTTTTAATATGATCTATCAGGTTTTGTGATACTTCCTTTACAATGTTGTCAGGAATTAATTGTGGTGACGACCTAAGGTTAGTGACAATTCCGGGCATCACATAAACTGCAGAATCAGCATCAGCTAGATAATTGACATCTTCTGCTTCCTTGTCAGTTAACTGCCTGAATATTAATATCACCTCCATAGGCGGGCAAGGCTTTTTTTCAATTCAATGCGGTAAAGGTATAGCATACCGGCCATTGTAAGCACAACCAGTATTGAATTCGTGATATATGGATTAAATGTAAAGAATGCCCTTGATAATTCACCAAGTATTGCAATACCCACAACAGTAAGAGGAAACCAAAGAAGCTTTTGGTTATTCCATTCTATGTCAACGATCTTTTTCTGATACATATACATTCCCCCTACCATGATCAGATCAGCAACGATTCCTGCGGCAATTGCTCCATAAAACATGAAGTGGGGAATAAGAAAATAGTTTAACGCAAGATTGACAACCATTCCGATACTGTTCAAATAAAAAAGAATGCGGGTCTTTTTAAGGTAATAAGCAGGATAAGAGAATATTATAAATTGGGTTCTCAAAATACTCCTGATAAAAACAAGTGAAATAAGATTGGTTGCGAGTTTAACCTGTGTTTCATAGAGGAAGGTTAAATAAAGCATTGTTGGAAGAATTGCCCCTATAATTATAAACATACTCTGCATAAGCAGGGCATTGCTTAGTTGCCTTATTTCAGGTTGGTTTTCTTTAATTCCGCCTTTCATCATACGGAATACTTCAGGCTGGTTGGCTCCCTGAAGTCCCTGCAGAATTATTGCCATCCCTGCTCCGAATGTTACTGCCGTATTATAAATTCCCAGCGCCTCGGGGTACTTCTCGAGCAGGAACTTATCAGCATAGGTAAGTATCCAGACAATGATACTGTATTGTGTCAGTGGAAGGGCAAAGCGGTTTATATCATGCATCATCTTCCTGTCATAGGAGAATCCTGACTTGTAATAAACGTACCCAAGAATAAGCAATGCAACCAATCCTGTACCTATTGCGCTCCCATTAATGTACCCCAGGAATGACATGTCAAAGTAGAAGAGTCCTACCAATTGGAAACCGGTTCTGAAAATTCCAAGGCCCATGCTTACAAGGATAAACCCGATAATCTTTTTCTCATTTCTGAAAAGAGCAGCAGCTGTAACATTAATTGCTCTTCCCACTCCAGTTACTAGGCAGGCATAACCATAACTGCTGAAATCCTGTAGCTGAGGTTGATTAAATAGTTTCCCTATCTGGTTTCGAAGAAGGAATATGATAAGCAATACCAATAATCCCCTGAAAAGGATTCCGGTAAAAATACCTGACAGCATTTTCTTATAATCACGGCTACCCTCCTCCACGTCATAGTAAAACCTGGAAATTGCATTGCCCATTCCATATAAGGTTACTGCAAATACCAGTGAAGTAAATAGTTCAGTGATGGCAAGATGTGAAAAATCGATAGCATTAAGCCGGCCGCTACCTTCATAAACAGGTTGTATCAACACCTGTATAACAGGAGCAAATGCAGCAGTAGCAGTGTATATGAAAGACAATTTAAGCTGTTCTTTCATATTTATCTGTTTCATCCGGCCTGTTATTTAATAAGCATTATCACTGGTTTCGGAATTTACGCCTGGCCATGGAAATACTGGCATTTAATTCCCACCCAACAAGTATAATCAAAGAATTAAAATACAACCAGAGCATGAAAACTATCAGCGTTCCGATTGAACCATATAACGTGTTATATTTTGCAAAATTATTGACATAGTAATTGAATCCGATAGAAGTTGCAATAAACAGAATTGTAGCAAGTGTTGAACCGGCAGTAATAAAACGATACCTGTGTCTTCCCGTTGGTGCAAAATAATAGAGTACAGAAAAGGCAAAAAAGAGCAATGCAATAATGATAACCCATTTACCAATATTTATCAATTGTAATGTCAGCCAGTTAGTAAGAAGACCAATCTGTTCAACCCATCGGAGTAATAAAGGTCCAAATGTTATGAGTCCGATGGCCAGTACTACAAAAAATGCCAGCACAAATACCAGCAAAATTGAAACCATTCGTTGCCTGAATGCACTTCTGGTTTCGATTGTATAATAGGTTTTATTGAAAGCGTCAATCATACTATTGACACTATTAGTTGCAAAGTACATAGCAAGGAAAAAACCAAGTGAAAGAAGTCCGCCCCTTGGTCTTTTAATGATATCGAAAAGCGTACCCCTCACTGCTTCGAATGTTTGTTTAGGGATCAGGTCAGCTAACAAATTTAAAAGGCTATCCTGAAAATTATAAATCGGAACATATGGGATCAGAGTGAAGAAAAATATAATAGCAGGGAATATCGCGAGGAAATTATTAAAAGCAAGTGCAGCTGCCCTCGTATTGATATCACCTTTCTTAAGCCCATTATAAAAAAAGACTGTCACATCATACAATGGCACCTTCTCAAATCCCGGGACTATAATTTTTTTTGTTGCCGCAATAAAAGATGTAACAAGCTTACTTCGCAGAAAATCTGAATAAACAGCATTAAACCAGCTAAGTATGAGCTCCGGTATTTTTTTCACAGCTAATAGTTAAATGTTAAAATGCTTTCAAACTTAAATCAAGACTACTTATCTGGTGTGTAAGTGCTCCAACAGAAATATAATCAACATCAGTTTCAGCAAATGAACGCACAGTTTCCAGGTTAATTCCTCCTGAAGCTTCCGACTGATACTCACCTGCTATCATCCTCACTGCCTGTGCAAGTGAAGGTACTGTAAAATTATCAAGCATTATACGGTTAACTTTACCAATATTCAGAACTTGCTTCAGTTCATTAAAATTGCGCACTTCTATTTCAACCTGAAGGTCCAGATTATTAGCAGACAAGTAATTTTGCACAGCATTGATAGCATTTTCAATACTACCTGCAAAATCGACATGGTTATCCTTTATCAGGATCATGTCATACAAACCATACCTGTGGTTGTAACCACCCCCATGCACAACCGCTTGTTTTTCGAATGACCTGAGTAAAGGAGTCGTTTTCCTTGTATCAAGTATTTTAGCATTGAGTCCTTTAACTTTATTAACGTAAAGTGAAGTAGTGGTAGCTATACCACTCATTCTTTGCATAAAATTAAGTACAAGCCTTTCAGCCCTTAGTATGGATGCAGAAGGGCCCTCAACTATAAATGCCACATCACCCCTGTGAATTTGTGTACCATCTTTAAGATAGGGTGTCATTACAATAGATGCGTCTACTTGCTCAAAAACTTTTGCAGCTACCTCCATTCCTGAAAGAATGCCTTCCTGCTTTACCAGGAGTTGAGCCCTGCCTATGTGTCCTGCAGGTATAGTTGATAAAGATGTGTGATCTCCATTACCGATATCCTCGAGCAGTGAGTACCCGATAATTTCATCTACACTAAGCGGTTGTTTCATGTTTGATACTTTAATCCTCTCTTGTTTCAAACTTAAGCTGGTGGATCAGCAATTGGCCTCCTATTGGTTTTGTAAGAAAATAAGTCCTGAATGACTGCGACTTACTTTTATAAGTACCAATAGCATATACAGAGCCATCGTTTGAACTTCCTTTGTGGTTTATACTGAAAGAAACCGGGGGATATTTCGAGAAAAAACTCTTTAAAATCTGCTCGGCCTGCACTTTACTGTACGTTCCTTCACTACCGGGAATAGTAAGATCTATAGAATTATTGAAATATTTTGAAAGCTCAGCTGAATTGCCCCCTTGTATGGCCTGGGTAACTTTAGTATTTATATCCTGCGCACTTACTGTTCCTGGCCAAATGAGAGCAATAGCAAATAAAAACACTGTAATTACTGACCTGATATGAGTGATTATTTTACTATTCATTTTTAAAAACTTTAATAATCTGGTCATCAATCAACAAAAACCGAACCAATTAGCCATGGAATGACTTAATAATGCTACAAAGATACAAATATACTTAACCATGATGGAAAAAGCTATTTTTGTATTGTGAAAATAACATTGCTAACAGTAGGAAAGACGGAAAACAATTACCTTCAGCAAGGGATAAAGGTATACATAGACCGGCTTGGGCATTATATTAAATTTGACACTATTGAGGTTCAACTTCCTGCAAAGCTAAAATCTCAGAATGCTGAACTTGTTAAGGAAGCTGAAGGTAAAATAATACTGAAGCATTTTTCCTCAGCTGACATGATCATCCTTCTCGATGAGAAGGGCAAAACATATACCTCAGAAGAGTTCGCTACCTACCTTCAGCGTTTCATGAATGCCGGTGTAAGGAACCTTATGTTTGTTGTAGGAGGTGCCTTTGGTTTTTCAAAAGAAGTGTATGATGCAGCACAAGCAAGGCTTTCGCTCAGTGCAATGACCTTCTCTCATCAGATGGTCCGCTTATTTTTTACTGAACAACTTTACCGGGCTTTCACCATAATACGTAACGAACCTTATCACAACTCTTAATATGAGATCATTGGTCTTTGCCACTAATAACAAGCATAAGATTGAAGAAGTCAGCTTTATCCTCAGGGATTCTCACAAAATCATTTCACTGGCCGATCTTAACATAACTGAAGACATTCCTGAAACTGAGCCGACACTTGAAGGTAATGCCTCACTTAAAGCATGGTTTATCTATAACAAGCTTCAAACAGACTGTTTTGCTGATGATACTGGGCTTGAAGTAGAGGCACTTAACGGTGATCCGGGAGTATTTTCTGCACGTTATGCCGGGGAGGGACATAACTTTGACCTTAACGTTAGTAAGTTACTGGACAAGATGAAAAATGTAACTAACCGTAATGCAAGGTTCAGAACAGTTGTTTCCTTAATCATCGGTGGAATCGAGACAAGGTTTGAAGGTATTGTTAACGGTCAGATTATCAATGAACGCAGGGGTGTTAAAGGTTTTGGTTATGATCCTGTCTTTATACCTTCCGGATATACCCAAACAATGGCTGAAATGCCTGCTGAGCTTAAAAATAAAATCAGCCATCGGGCAATTGCGATGCACCTGATGGCTGATTTTCTTCATAAACACTTTTAAGCCGATTTCTCGTCTTTCTCATTCACAATATCGAGAATAGTCATCTCAACACTTCCTGAAGGAGTGTTCCACAATACTTTATCACCTTTTCGGTATCCGATAAGGGCTGTTCCTACAGGTGCAAAAATGGATATTTTGCTTTTGCTGATATCTGCATCCTGGGGGTAAACAATCTGTATCTGCATCTCTTTATTAGTTTTACTATTATGCAGGGTTACTTTCGAATTCATAGTTACGACATCACCAGGCATTTTTTCAGGATTAACCAGTTTTGCCCTGTTGAGTTCATTCATTAAAGGAACAAGATTTACAGGTGCATTTAATCCACCTGAACGTGCTTTCTCGATGCAGCTCATGATCCTCGCGGCATCAGTGGAGCTAATTAATATTTCATTCATAACACATAGGGTTTAAATCTGCAAAAAATAAAAAAGCCGGGAAAACCCGGCTTTCTTGCAGAGGTTTTCTTACATCAATTGAACTTATTTAACCAACAGTAAAAAATTAACAGCATCTTTTCTGAAGAGCAGTGTTTAAATACTACTTCGGGCATATACATGTATGCCTGTTTTGTAGTTAACTGCCTCTTTAATAGAAACGCTTGCATTTTTTAAATGTTTAAAATCAGAATGATACTTTCAGCGAAGTTACGAAATTTATTCCGGGTGCACTAATTCCAGAAGCAAATGGCCGGTACAACTGATTAGTTATATTCTCAATCCCAGCATTAACTGAGAAGTACCTGCTGGCAAACCATGATGCTTTCAGGTTCAGTGTATACCAGGATGGTACAAACGGCATACCCTTTTCATCTTTGGCATAAGGGGCGCTATCAGCTCTTTCTGACAAAGGAAGGTCTTCATATTTTATTCCTGCATTATAATCTGCATAAAGGTCAACCTTAAACTTATGCCTTTCTAAAATCAAATGTGTTGTTCCAAACAAAGGAGCTGCATGGCGTAACGGATAGTATTTCAGGCTGTCTTCACTTTGTTCCCGTCCTATCTGGTAACTAACCTTACTCTGCAACCTCATGCCTTTGAAAGGAATAACCTCAATACCACCCTGAATTCCATATACGTAGGCTTTTGTGATATTCTGGATGGCTTCTACCCTGCTCATTACTCCATCATACTCAATACTATCAAGTCCATTATAGCTGAACTCTCTTCTTGCAAGAGCATTATTAAGCAATGTGTAGTAGACAGACAAATCAACTTTAATGAAGTCAGATTTTACAAAAGCAGTTCCTATTTCAGCATTCCAGGCATATTCAGGTTTTAGCTCCGCATTGGGTACTACTACCGTACCCGGCTCTGAATCAAACACTTTACCTACGTCATCAATATTAGGTGATCTGAAACCTGTTGATAAATTGAGGTAAATCTGAGCAGTCTGCGACGGAATATAAACCAGTCCTGCACTTCCGTTAAGCGCCCCATTGCTCAGTTCTGCTTCTGTAAACGGGAAGTTAAACATACTGGTATCAAACTGGGCATTGATGGTGATATAATTATATCTCAGTCCACCATTTAGGATCCATTCCGGTGACAAGTTATACTTGAGGTTTGTGTATATTGCATATGACTTCCATTCCGAACCGTCAGGATAACGTGTATTAGTCTTTGTTTCTTCTTTGTTATAAATATTGATCCTGTTGGCGGTTGAATTTACTTTATTATACACACCTTCAGCACCATAAAACAACGTTGCCTTGTCACTTAGTTTCTTGTCGAAATCTATATTCAAAGAAACCGCATTCACTTTTTCATACTGGTTTCTTAATTTCGAATTATTCATTTTCCTGTCATGCCTGCTTTCCTCGTATAATTGATGTGCAAGTACTATCCTCATGTCGTCAAATAGGTTGTTATTATCCTTGACAGTAAGATTTAGCCTGTTCATCATCCACTTTTGAGGACCATAATACCACTCAGCGTTAGCAAGATTACCGTGATTATCAGTGAGGTAAAGCCGGTCATACCTTGGAGCATCAGAAGTTTTTGAATAATAGAATCCATAGTCAAACTCAATATTCTTGTTTGGTTTAAAACCTACCTTTTGCAAGATGTTTGTCTGACTATAGCCTGAATATACCTGTTTTTGCGGGTCAGAGTTTGTTATCACTGAATCCTTTCCGTCAATTCTTGTCTGGTAAACAGGCCTCAGGAAAGCTGAATTCCCGTGTTTTCCTGTTCTGAGATCATCGAAATCTGAGAAAGTTACTGCTGTTCTGAATGCCCATTTTTTAAGTCCGATATTTAAATTAAAATGACCGGTCTTTTCGGTATTTGAACTGCTATATCTCGTAATTGCATTACCTGTTACAACGGATTTGCCATTTTCAGCGAATACCGGATCAAGTGTATGGAAATCCATCACACCGCCAATAGCATCACTGCCATACATAACTGCTCCCGGTCCGAATAGTATTTCATTACTCTGGATAGATAAAGCATCCAGGTTTATAACATTCTGTAAATTACCGGTCCTGAATATTGCATTATTCAATCTAACGCCATCCACAACCAGTAATACCCTGTTTGTTGCAAAACCCCTTAAAATGGGTGAACCACCGGCCAACTGGCTTTTCTGTACATAGGCATACCCGCTTGCAGCAAGCAGGTCAGCGGCTGTTTGAGGATTAGTGAACTGGATCTCTCTTTGGCTTAAGCGCTCAACCCTTTGGGGTACTTCACGGTTATCCTGCTCCCATCGGTTTGCTGAAATAACAACCTCTCCAAGTGAGAAGTTAGTCATTTCAAGCACAATTGTTCCATAAGATACAAGGTCTTGATAGCTATATACTTTCTTAGTATAACTTATATGTTCAATGTTTATGCTGTCAATATTCTTGAACATACTGATATCGGCCTGTCCCTTAATATTTGTTATGGTAGAAACCGAAGGATTTAATGAATAGATTGCAACATTTTGTACAGGTTGTGCGGTCAGATTATCAATTACGGTAATTTTCTGACTATAACCTGATATAGAATAAATCAGTAATAGTAAAAGTAATATCTTGTATTTCATTTCTAGAAAGTTCTGCTTGGTTTGTTAATAAGCATGGTTGCATAAGGGAAAATCTCGCATTACATGCTTTTGATCCCTTAAATTATCTCACAAATATTCAGATGATGTTTAACCTTTAGGGGGCGGTATATTAACTGAAGGATGCAAATCATTATATACCTCAAGTGTAAAACCGGAAATAATCTCTTTTTCAGTTAATACAGGTTCATAAGCGTTAACAGCCGGAGGATATAAACTTCCAAGAAACATTGACAACAACACTGTTGCACCGGTGTTCCGTGGGTTTGAATTGACAAGGTCATTTACGTGTTTACCCAGGTTTTTGAAAAGAATAGTTTCCTGGATATCTGTAACACAATAAAAAACTATATCACCATTTAAGAGTCGTTCACTGGAAACAATATCATACATTGTTCCCTGATAACTAAACTCCTTCTTATGGTGCCATTTAAATTCCGTACTATTTGAATTATTGTAAAGGAGGGCGCGTAGTTCATCTTTAGGGACATTCCTTTTGATCCGTGCCTTAATTTCCTTCCTTACCTGCTGCTTCATAATATTAAGCATAATAAAATAACCTGTACTATTAAAGCACAAGGCTACCAGTATTAATATAGCAGCAGTTTTTCTCAATGCGGTTGCAGGCTTTTAAGAGCAAAAGTAATCAATCTTATATCAGCAATTACCGCTTAGGTTGACAATTCAGATTATCTCCGGTTTGCGAGGAATGCTTCCCATTTTTTGACCACCTCAGCCATATCAGCAGGAAGCTCTGAATCAAAGTACATCTGCTTACCGGTTATAGGATGTTCAAAGCCCAGGGATTTGGCATGGAGGGCCTGTCGTGGAAGGATAGCAAAGCTATCTTCAACAAATTTTTTATATGCACCAGATGTTGTACCCCTTAAAATCTTCTCACCACCATATCTTTCATCATTAAAAAGTGGGTGTCCGATATATTTCATATGCGCCCTGATCTGGTGTGTACGGCCTGTCTCCAGGCGACACTCAACCACACTGATATAACTTAGGTTCTTAAGTACCTTATAGTGTGTTACCGCATGCTTACCATGCTCACCTTCAGGGAAAACTGCCATAATAAGTCTGTTGCTGAGATTTCTGCCTATATGGCCCCTTATTGTACCTTCATCTTCTTTAGGAACTCCCCAAACAATCGCCTGGTAGGTACGATTGATGGTGTGGTCGAAGAAGTTGCGTGCAAGGCGGGTTTGTGCTTCTTCAGTCTTGGCAACAAGCAAAATACCCGAAGTATCCTTATCAATCCTGTGCACAAGTAACGGATTCATTTCATGGTGTCCTGAATGCCTGAAATGCCATAAAAGTGCATTTACCAGGGTACCATCCCAGTTACCATGTCCGGGATGTACAACCATACCTGCAACTTTATTTACAACCAACAAATGGTCATCTTCGTAAAGTATGTTAATGGGTATTTGCTGTGGAATCAGTTCAGTGATTCGCGGAGGATGGGTCATAACAACAGATACCACATCCAAAGGCTTAATCCTGTAGTTTGGCTTTACCGGTTTATCATTAACCAGTATATTTCCTGCCCTTGCTGCCTGTTGTATCTTATTCCTTGATGCATTCTCAATCCTCGACATCAGGAACTTATCAATCCTCAGTAAGCCTTGTCCTTTGTCAGCAATTATCCGGTGATGCTCATAAAGGTCAGATTCCGAACTTTCGTCTTCAAGGAGTTCGGGTGAATCATGTTCTTCACCTAAAGGGTATAGTTCCTCCACCTTATTTGTTTATTATCAGTTTTGTCGACGGTAAAGCGCCTGTTACACCAACAATCCTGATAAAATACAGTCCATTGTTAAGACTACTGATGTCTATATCGTCATTAAGAGGGGTTTTCAGCACCAGACGTCCATCAGAAGAGTATATCTCAACAGAATTTAAAGAGTAATTCCTTTTTTCAATAGAACTGGAAATCCTTATGGTCATATTTGACACCGGGTTTGGATAGACAGAGAAACTGTTATTTGATGCCAGTTCTTCCTTTGCAAGCACTTTTTCAACTCCGACCACCGGCCTGATCATCAGCGCTCCTGTAAACTGACTTTTATTCCATCCTCCGAAAGTGCGGAAATATATGTAATCTGATGCGTCAGTATTCTTGTCGTAACCAAGGTTAAGCACTCTTTCATTCGACTGTTCCCAGCCCACATAGAAGATCAGATTAGGAAACCTTGATCTCTCGATATAGATTGCACTGTCAAGTTCATAATAAAAGAACTTATTCAAACTATCTTCCATTACAGGTTGGTAACCAAACCTTGAATAAATAAGGTCCCCGGGTTCACCTGCATCATCATTCCATACATTCAGGTAGAAATTATTGACATTGCCTTGTGTGAGTGTCTGGTTGAAATACATGTTAACACCAAACAATGAATCATTCTCATTCATCTGGAATTGATAAGCAACCTGTGCGCCTGAAGGAGTAATACCATACCCTGCTTCGGCTGTACCATCATCGTATGCATAATAATTACTGAATAGCTGCACATTCCTTACTGTATCATTGCTTCGCCTTTCAAGGTTTGCCTGTGTACTTAAGATATGTGTTGTCGTAAAAACAACAGGTTCAGGATCATTGATAGGAAAAACAAATTCAACAGGCGGCTTTGAGAACAATGGATAATCCAGATATCCAACCTCTGAATAAGGAGGAATGGAGAAATTGCCCGGATCATATACTTCTATAATATCTCCTTCACTGTCTGTAACTTCATATTTGTAGGTGATGTTGTAAGGTATATCGCCAAGGTTTGCAATGTACATACTGATACTGTCGGCCGTTTCATTCACATAGTTTCTTCTGTATTGGTTAAGCGGCATGGCCGAGTACCGGCTTAACATTGAAGGTGCTTTGGAAGCAAATGCCACATCAGGATGCGCCGTTTCTGTGACTGATCTTTCAGCATTGAGATATACATAATCGACATTCCATTGGTCACCATTGCTTTGCCAGTCGGGAAGAGTGGCATCTGAAAGGCTGGCATAGTTTATGAACCTGAAACGGAAATCAGGTTTATAAAACCGGGCACTATCCAGAACCGGAACAAAAACCTGTTTAAACCATGAGAGGTTGTCACTTCCGGCGAATGAATTAAGGGTTTCACCCGATGCTCCCCACACACGAACCCAGTTCTCATAAATGATTGTGTCAGCTTCTATAAATGTGGTATCCGTGCCTGTTATAATTGTATCAGCAGGAATTATAACTATAATATCTTCATCGGGTGCCAGGAATTCAAGTATAAGTGAATCAGTAGCTGCAGGAACGTTACCTAGTCCCTGGGGCTGATAAAAAAAACTGAGATAAACAGAGTCGGCCGGTACTATTTTTCTTGGAGTTGTGGTGAAAAGTGAATCAAGCCTTATCTCTATCGAAGTAAGTGTATCTGCACTGAATGTGTAGGGACTGGCCTGCGGGAATATTTTACCAAAGTTATCGATAGCATCAAATGTTGCCACACCGACTGTTGGAGGATTTACAGCATAATCATCGTTTATGAACACATACTTATCAGTCCAATGCTGCGGATTGGGGAATATCCCTTTTGTGTCACTGAAATCGTCAAAGAAAGGAAGTACAGTCCGTTGTTGTACCTGCATAGATTTAAAACCAACAGACGATTCCTTAACTCTTGCATTTACTGTAAGGCCGGTAAGCCTCTCCTGAGCATACAGATTGCAGGTGAGGACCGTCAAAAAAATCAGGAGAAGAGTATTTTTCATTTTATTTCAGTGTCTTGTGTATAAACAATATTAGTTATCGTTTTACTCGTTAACAGCATTCTCATCTTTTTTACTCAATGATTCGAGGTATTCGTCAAAGTTAAACTTTTCGGGGTCCCGGTACCTGAGGTTAACTGGCTGTCCGGCATTGAGTAATTCGCTTTGGTCAGCCTCTGGGGATTGTGAATAAACCCTGGCTGTTTCAGAAATCGCTCCATCCTCAAATACTTCATCACCGATAACGAAATAGTACTTGTGAAGTAATGCCTCTGCTTCAGCTCTTGTTTTGCCGATGAGGAAAGGAACCGGATACCTTCCTGACCCAGCCTCCTCTCCTACCTTAAGGTCGATAACTGAGCCCTTAAGTAGTTCATGTCCCGGTTCGATTGTCCTTCCTTTGTGATATTGCGCGAGAACTGCATTGGCTGCAATATCCGGAACATAATTAACCTGCCCCAGCCTCAATCCGTAAGTTTCTATTGTTGCCTTTGCTTGCCTGAGAGTTAAATCAACCAGATTAGGCATTTTTACTTGTTCGGGAAGCACTGCAACGGTTGTAAGGTAGATCTTCCTGTTTTTTTTAACATACGAATCAGGCACAGGGTCCTGTATGAGCACTGTTCCTTTTGGCTGGCGGGAATCAAAGACCGAATCAATGATAATCACGTCGAAATTACTAATGGTAGTAAGCTGATCAATCTGAGCAGGCGTTAAACCAAGCAAAGAAGGAACTTTATAAGCTTCACCATGATGTGTATACCATTTAAGAAGACTTAAAATAACTGATATAATTACCGCAGTTAGTGTAACAGATAACAGAAAGTGTCTTAAGAAAAGTTTTGTACGTATAAAGTCAATGAAATTCATGTGCAGGAGGTTGCAAATTTATCGAGAATGGCAAAAATATCCTGTTTACTTAAGTGTTTCTTTAAAACTCATTTAGGTTATTTTTATTGTTCTCAGTGCAAATATACACAAATTTAAAAGGGGCAAAAGCTAACCAGAAGCTCTTCTTTTTCTCTTATTTTTGTGACCTTATAAATCCGTCGTTTATGAAGAAGAACATTGCATTGCTTATTGGTGGATATTCAAAGGAATATGAAGTATCAGTCAACAGTGGCAGGGTAATCGCCGCTAACCTGGATCATGAATTATTCAATGTCTATCCTATTGAGATCAGAAAAGATGCATGGGTATGGTATAATGGAGATATCAGCTTTAATGTTGACATGAACGACTTCAGTCTTGATGTTAAAGGTTCAAAGGTAAATTTTGATGCAGCGTTCATTGGTATACATGGCACACCCGGTGAAGACGGTAAATTACAAGGTTACCTTGATATGATGGGTGTTCCGTATAATACTTGTGGAAGAACAACTTCAGCTGTAACTTTCAATAAGTATTTTACCAATGAGCTAATCGGCAGATGGGGTTTAAATGTTGCCACAACAGTTTATCTCCATAAACGTGAAACACCTGATTATAGCAAAATCATCGCTGTTACAGGCATGCCATGTTTTGTTAAACCAAACTGTAATGGATCAAGTGTAGGTATATCAAAGGTCCATAACATGGAAGAATTAAAGCCGGCGCTCGACCTTGCTTTTGCCGAAGATGATGAGGTTTTAGTTCAGGAATTTATCCCCGGCATTGAGGTTACGTGCGGAATATATGAGAAAAACGGACAGCCTGTTATCCTGCCTCTCACTGAAATCATCAGTCATAAAGAGTTTTTTGACTATGAGGCGAAGTACACTCAGGGATTATCAGACGAAATAACACCTGCCAGGATAAGTGATGAATTAACTAATGAATGCAAAGAAATTTCGCTGAAACTATACAGACAACTGAACTGCAGAGGAATTGTCAGGTTTGATTACATTCTCACACCGGATAACAGGTTTTATTTCCTTGAAGCTAATACAATCCCGGGCCTTTCAGAGGCCAGCATTGTTCCAAAACAAGCCGCTACAATAGGACTTGACCTTAAAACCCTTTTTACTGATGTGATTAATGAAACCCTTAACTTTCACAGTTAAGAATGTCCTATAGAGGAGTGTAGACTATCTTATATTGCTCTTCCTTCTGATTCGACTTAACCTTTATGATATATATTCCTGAAGAGTATGGAAGGAATGAGAATTCATAACTTCCCGTATCTCCGGGAACAGTAAAGTTACTTATTAGTTTTCCTGCAACGTTTGTAATGGTTATTTCATGCTCGTTTTCATCATTACCGAAAAGAATGAAAACGTTATTTCTTGTTGGATTAGGGTAAATTGCCGGTACTACCCTGATATAATCTTCTAGATAAAGACTATCGGTACCAAACTCATTTGATACGACCAATGTAACATCATAATTACCAAGTCTGTCGTAATAAATCAATCCGGGTTGCCGGGATTGTGCTGATGAAGGTGAACCTCCTTCAAATATCCATTCCCATTGAGTTGGATTATTGATGCTGAGATCATTAAATGTGATATATGACCCCACTGGTATTGTCGTTTGGTTAGCCACAAATTGTGCAATAGCAGTTTTTGTATTATACGAGCCATCCAGCACTCTAAGTCCTGAGTTTAATGGATCAAGCCAGGGTTGCAGTCTCAGTGTGTCATTTTCTCCGTTTTTATCCCAGGAGTAATAAATTCTTCCAAAATGATCATAACCCGCAAGGTAAGAACAATCAGATTCTCCACCGGTAAGCTGTCCGATAATGCGCTTTGATGCGTTAAACAAAGGACATCCTGAAGAACCGCCCTCTGTCACACCATGGCCGTTTGTTGTAGCTGACCATTGAACCATCAGGTGTGTCTGAGGGGTATCGCCCCACTGCGAATACTCTAACGGTGTATTGTAAGTGCTGATCTTCTTTACATCTCCTGCAGGGTGATGTATCGTTACACCAGTGTTGCTAAGTTCATCTGATGCACTCCAACCTTGAAAGAAAGGATTATAGCTGTTTGGGATGTCTTCTTTCAATTGAACCAGGTAGAAATCACTTCCATCATTACCAAGCGGTGTGCTGCTGGCGAGTTTTACACAACCCGTCAGGCTCCTGGTGCCACTTGGTGTATCATCTTCACAGGTTGTTGCCTCGTGCCGGAAAAAGAAAATCCATAGATTCCTATCCCATTGAGAAGCATAACGTCCGTTTGAAAGTGCACAATGGTCGGCAGTAAGGATTAGGGGACTAAAATCCAGTGCAGTATTATTCATTACAGAACCTGTACACCAATATGCAGTATTCCCATTTTTAATCATAATCCTCACAACTCCATTTATTTGATCACGCCAGTCATCACCCTCAGGGCATACTGTACTAACTTCACATTCCTCTGAATCGCCTTTTGTACTTTCAGTATTCCTGCTGGTAGCTGAAATGCCGTTAAATGGGAAAGGCATCTGCTGGTATACAACAAGAACTTCTGAAATCATAAAATTGCTGCCTTCAGGAGTAAGTGTATTTTCCGACAATTCGAGTATAATAGTTTCACCTTTAACCGGTTCAGTGGCGAATACCCGGTTCTTATTGTTGTTTTCAGAAGTAAATGCTCCTATCAGGTGCGACTTGTCATCAGAGTATATAAATAAACTATCATCAAATGCAAGATTGAAATCTTTGTAGTATAATCCCAATGCGATGGCATCATCCACATGCACGCTTAACTGCCATATACGGCGTCCCGGTCTTATTTCGGTGTAGGTACCACTATTTTCAATTGTTAGTTCTGTAGACAAACATATTCCCATACGCTGGGCAATACCCATATTACTGGTTGAATCATCCTGTCGTTTCAGAAGTTCATAATCGGGGGCTTTAAGAGTTACTTGTTCAATGGCCTGACGGTTAACTTCATGAGTAAAGCTATATGGCAAACCACCTGCACTGCGCTGTGCTGAAACTGTACTGAAAATGAAGACTGATATAATTGTTGTCTGGAAAATCCGGATGAGTGTTCTGATCATAAGTTCCGGGTGTTGAGAACCCATTAACGAAATTAACAAATTTCTAAACATCATTACCCACTATTCTGTTTATTGACGAAGTTGAACTGAAAAATGAGAATACAAATAATTATAATACTGCTAGTTGCAGGACTAACCGCCTGTTCACAAACCACTGAAAGAAAATCCGCTATGAGCAATCAACTCGAAAAAGCTACTTTTGGATCAGGATGCTTCTGGTGTACCGAAGCTGTCTTCCAGCAAATAAAAGGAGTAGAATCTGTAAAGTCAGGTTATTCCGGGGGAAAAAGAGAGAACCCGACCTATGAACAGGTTTCAAGCGGTGGGACCGGACATGCAGAAGTCATACAGTTATCCTACGATCCTAAAGTAATCTCTTATGATGAACTTCTGGAAATCTTCTGGAAATCGCATGACCCGACTACCTTAAACCGGCAGGGTGCAGATGTTGGAACTCAATACAGGTCTGTTATTTATTATCATAACAGCGAGCAAAAAGAAAAGGCTGAAAAATATAAGCAAAAGCTGAATGAAGCCCAGGCTTTTCCCAACCCTGTTGTTACTGAAATAGCAGAATTTTCAGCTTTTTATCCTGCAGAGGATTATCACGACAATTATTACAATAATAATAAAAGAGCCCCATACTGCACTTATGTGATTCAACCAAAGGTTGACAAGGTAAGACAGGTGTTTAAAGACTACCTGAAGTAGTTTTTTTATAAGTAAACTCCTCCATCAAGGCTGTACACATTGGTGCAACCAAACTCCTTTATAAGTTTTCTTGTAATAATCCTGCTCTTAATTCCCAGAGTGCATATAAAAACTACCTTCTCATCATTATCAGGGATAAAAGGCTGATTCCAGAATTCCTCAAAGGGTATATTTATACTTGATGGGAGAGTTGAAAGACCAATCTCCCGGGGATCCCTCAGGTCGATGAGTTTTAATGACTGATTTAATGCTATCCATTCTTCCAGTTGTTCTCTATTGATTACCGGGGTTCGAACATCATTACATACTGAATTACACAACGTTTCATAATCCAATAACTCAGAGACATTAATCTCATGGTCTCTCACAAAGCAAAATTTGTGTTGTTCCATCGTTAAAGTATCAAGTGATAAAAGTGTACCACTTAATACATCAGGAGAGTCAGTCAGGATTTTAATTACTTCTATTGCCATTATAGAACCTATTATTCCTGTAACTGCGCCTAACACTCCAGCCTCCGCACAATTCAATGATTCGGAAGTATCAGGATATTCTTTTACCAGACACCGGTATGTAGGTCCGTTTTTATAATTAAAAACTGACACCTGACCTTCATACTGTTCCACTGCCCCATACACCCATGGTTTATTCTTTATTACACAAGCATCATTTATCAAAAACCTGGCAGGAAAGTTATCAGTCGCATCCACGATCACATCATATTCAGAGATTGTATCGAGTGCATTTTGGGATGTAAGCCTTTGCTGATAAGACTTTATAATTATAAGTGGATTCATGGCTATAGCCCTGGCAGCAGCTGAAATTGCTTTTGCCTTGCCAAGATCATCAGATGTGTACAATACCTGTCGTTGCAGGTTTGTCTCTTCAATAATATCATCATCTACTATTCCTATTTTTCCAACCCCTGCCGCTGTCAGATACTGTATAACAGGACATCCCAATCCACCGGCGCCAATAATAAGGACAGAAGCCTTGTTAAGCGACTTCTGTCCCTCTAGTCCAAACCCGGGAAGCATTATGTTCCTGCAATATCTCTTTATAAGCCCTGGCTCATTTAAAGATGATTCGCCCACTTTTAAAACCTTATTTTTTTTGCAAATGTCTGAATTAAAATGATTACAGCGTTTCACAATCAGCACAACCTAACCTCTGTACTTACAACATCCCGGTAATGACTCATATGTTTTGTTATCTGCTTTATACTTCTCTGTATCATGACCGGCATGGGCAATGGCTTTTTGTATCTGGTCAATACCAGAATACTTTTCATCAAAGGTTACCTTAAGCATCTTTGATGAACCGTCCCAAGTCGCATCAATAACTCCATTTATACTTTTTGCGGCAGCTTCAATCCTGTCCTTGCACATATCACAATTTCCACTTACTTTAAATGAAAGTTTGGTTAGTTTATTATTATTTCCAGGTGATTCCTGGACAGATAAGTCACCATGTCCGCTGTGATCTGACGCATTTTGATCAGTTTCATCTTTAATACTTTCCTTCTTTACGCCACCATGATCATGCTGAATCGAAGTTGATCCCCCAACAGGGTTCATCATACTTGGTTTGCCTTCAAGCTGAGCGGCGGCATCCACATTAAAAGTGCCGTTTGTCACTATCTCTTCTCCCTCTTCAAGTCCGCTTAAAACAACATAACTGTTTCCAAGTGAAGGTCCGGTTATTATTTCCCGCATCTTAAAGGCAGGTTCATCAGTACCCGGGATTTTTACATAAACTATTGACCTTTTACCGGTCCATAGTACTGCTGATCTTGGAATAACCAGGTTATTATTATACTGTTTAAGATCGGCTTCAAGGGTACCTGTTATGAACATTTCGGGTTTTAGCTTCCCATTTGCATTCTTTACTTCGAGCCTTACTTTAGCAACACGTGTTGACGGATCAATGACAGGATCAATAAAATCAATCCTTCCCGAATATTGAATACCCGGCAAGGCCTTTACTGTGAAGCTAATTTGGTCACCTTCATTCAGGAAAGGCAGATCGCTTTCATAAGCATCAAACATAGCCCAGACAGATGAAAGGTCTGCAATATCATAAAGGACTGTTCCCTGTGCTATATGATCACCATTGTTAACACGACGTGCGGTAACAATTCCGCTCGTATTGGCTACTATTGGAAAGGTAGTTCTTACTTTTCCGGTCTGTTCAATAGTATTAATCTGTTCTTCCGGAATCTTCCACTGCAAAAGCCTTTCCCTTGAAGCCTGGTATATCTCAGGTTGAATGTCTTTTACCCTGGCGGCCTCCAGTAATTCCTGCTCAGCAGTCACAACTTCAGGTGAGTATATTTCAGCTAATGGTTGTCCCTTTCTCACCTGTTCACCTGTAAAGTTTACCAGGAGTTTTTCAACTCTTCCCGGGATATGTGCGGTCTGGCTTTGCAGCTTGCGCTCATCTGCCTGTATTTTGCCATATAATCTTACTTCCTTAACCGGTTTCTTGCTTGAAACCACCGAAGTCATCACATTAGCAAGCTGGGCTGCTTCAGCAGTGAAGTGAATTGCTGCCGGATCAATTACAGTTGAATCTGAGTTAAGCTGATTCAGTGGTATAAGATCCATTCCGCATATAGGGCAATCGCCCGGATGATCCTGCCTTATATGCGGATGCATTGAACATGTCCATATTGTTGCTTTGCTCTCTTCGGCAACCTTTGTTTCATTAGTTGCCGGTTGATGGCTGTTGTCGAATAAAAACCAACCTAATAACAATCCCGCTGCTATCAGAATGATATAAGTACTATATTTCTTAATTTCCTGTTTTTTCATGACTTGTGTTTTTTTACTTTAAAAGCATATTACCTGTTAATCTGTTTAACCATGCAATGGCAATATTATAGTCAGTAACTGCCTGTATTTCTTTAAGCTGATATTCCAGCACCTGCTGTCTAACACTTAGCACATCTGATAACTGACTTGAAGAGCCTGAATAACTCCTGATCATGATTTCCAGTGAACGGTTGGCTAACTGTCCCTGGTTTGCGTATAGTTTGATTCTTCTTCCCGCATCCTGATATAATTGCATTGCTTCAAAGTATTCTGTAACCAGATTATTGGCAGCAGATTTGTAGGCAAATCCGCTGGCCATATTTAACGCCTCTGCCTCATTTTGCAGGGCCCTGTATTTTTTTCGGTAGACAGGCAATGTAATCCTCACCATAGGCATGATCATATCCCTACCGTTCATCTCTGATTCTGACATTTCACTTTTACCCAGCACAGAATAATTCAATCCAATGCCTATCATAGGTAAACCCATCCTTCTGTTCATTTCCTTTCTGGCCTGAATTGATTGTTGCTCATACTTAAGCATAGTAAGCATAGGATTACCTGAAAGTAAACTGTCAGAAAGATTCGACAGATTCATCGGGAGAGAGTCCGCAAATATGGTATCTGGCAGATAAACCGGAGCAAGAGGAGGCCTGTTGAGGAGTGCATTAAATTTTGCGAATGCTGCAATTTTCTGATTCTCTAGCAGTAATATACTGTTTTCAAGTTCTCCTATCTCAATTTGTATTCTGTAAAGATCCGCCAGGCCAGTACCAGTGGAATTTCCACTCATACCTCCTGTTTGCATCTGTTGGTTTGCTCCTGAGGATATTCCTGATACAGAAGAACTTGTGGCAGAATTACTGCTGCCCATACTCATTCCTCCTGAGCTGCCTGGAACATTTGAAGCACCACTACCTGGAACTCCAGTCCCCATGCTGGTAGAACCGGTTGGAGCACTAGTTCCCCCGGGTGATGCAGATCTGTATGCAGCAAGTGATAATCTCTCTATAGTCCTGAGAATCTGAATGTTCTTTTCAGAAAAGCTTATATTCTTTTCTAAACTGTATAATTCATACCAATTCTTTTGAACATTGTAGATAACCTGAAGCTTTGCATCTTTAAATTCTTCATAATCAGCTTTAGACATCATACTCATCTCATCTTTAGCATACTGAAGTACTCCAAACCACGGAAACATCTGCATCAGGCTTACTTCAGCGAGCTGATTTCCCATTAGCAATTCCATTGGTGTAAGAAGAATCCCTGCACTTAACTCCGGATCTGGCAATGATCCTGCTTGTGGTATACGTTCAAGTGAAGCCTTATACTCTTCATATTTCTGCATCACTCCAGGATTTTGTCTGATTGCAATTTCCGTATAAAGCAAGAGAGAGTCGGACGCATTATCCACAGACCTGAGTGGCTGCTGTTGTGCCAGGGTATGATTGTACCATAGCGACATAAGTGTTATAACCAGTAAATACTTATTTGATTTCCGTCTCATGGTCATTAGTATTATCATTTTCAACTCTGTTCTTATTCCTTGTTACCGCATGCTCTCTCCAGATTGACTGGAAAAGAGGCACTACAAACACAGTCATTACCTGAATAATCATGCCTCCAAAGGTTGGTATTGCCATTGGCACCATTATATCGGCTCCCTTCCCTGTTGATGTAAGAACAGGTAACAGGGCTATTACTGCAACTGCAGTAGTCATCATTGCCGGTCTTACCCTTTTCATACCTGCTGCAACCACAGCCTCCCTGACCTGATGTACTGTTGAAGGATGCCTGTCTTCAAATACCTGGTGGATATAAGTACCCATAATTACCCCGTCATTTGTAGCAATTCCAAACAATGCAATAAATCCCACCCAAACAGCAACACTAAGATTAATGTCATGCATCTGGAACAAATCCCTCATATTCTGCCCTGCTACGGAGAAATTGAGAAACCAGTCTTGTCCGTAAAGCCAGAGCATTATAAATCCACCTGCGAAGGCAACGAATACTCCTGAGAAATGAATAAAAGAGGCAGTAATTGTCTTAAACTGGAAGAATAATAATAGAAATATCATGATAAGGCTCAATGGAATTACAATAGCAAGTCTCTTTGTAGCCCTTAGCTGATGCTCATAATTACCGGCAAATTTGAATGAAACTCCTTTATCAAGGACTATTTCCCCGGAACTGATCTTTTTATCAAGTACAGCAGCAGCCTCATTTACTACATCAACCTCTGCGCTACCCTCAACTTTATCGAAAATTACATATCCCACAAGGAAAGTATTTTCACTCCTGATCATCTGGGCTCCGCGAGTATACTCAATGTCAACCAGTTCACCAAGTGGAACTTGTGTACCGGTCATAGAAGGAATAAGTATGCGTTCTAGGTCTTCGGGATTATCTCTTAATTCCCTGGCATACCGTACCCTCATAGGAAATCTCTCTCTACCCTCTACAGAGCTTGTAAGCGACATTCCACCAACAGCCACCTGTAATACTTCCTGAACATCATTTACAGTCAGCCCGAATCGTGCCATAGCTTCGCGCCTGAGTTTTATTTCAATGTAAGGAGCTCCTACTGCACGATCATAAAAGACTGAAGAAGCTTTTACTGATGGAACATCTTTAAGAGCCTTTTCAAACATAAGCCCGGCTTTTTCTATTGTTTCCAGGTCAGGTCCGTAAACTTTCAGTCCCATTGGGGCCCTCATACCGGTTGATAGCATCACCAGCCTTGTTTCAATAGGTTGTAGTTTAGGTGCTGAAGTAAGGCCGGGGATATTTGTAACCTTCACAATCTCATTCCATATATCATCAGGTCTTTTAATCTCTGGCCTCCATTGCCTGAAATATTCACCGCCGTTATGAGGAATAAGGCTATCTGCAGGTATTATCCTGAATGGGGCTTCTGAAGGATTATAGGTACCTCCATTTTTTAACATAAATGCACCATCGTTGTCAACCTTAAACTGCATTCGATGGCCATTTTCATCGAGAATATACTCAGGCCTGTAATTAATGGTATTTTCAAACATCTGCACAGGGGCAGGGTCAAGTGCTGAATTTACCCGTCCCCATTTTCCCACCGCCAGTTCAACTTCTGGTATAGCCGCAAGTCGCTGGTCAAGAGTTTCAATATACTGGAGGTTCTTTTCAATACTCGAGTGCGGCATGCTTGTTGGCATCAACAGGAATGATCCTTCATTAAGAGAAGGCATAAATTCATTTCCCATCTGCTTCCATGCCAATACCCCAAGAATAAGAGTAACCAGCGGAATAAGCAGGAATTTAAATTTATTAACAAGTGCCCACCTGATGATACTCTCATAATACCTTACCATTGCTAATAGTGCCAACAGTATGAGGCCTACTATCACGGCTACGAATAAAAAATTCACTACTAAACTATTATGTGCACCCAGAGGAAGCCACTCCTCTGAAAGATAAAATACAGCAACTAAAACAGTTATTGCAATATTAATATAGTTACTGTATTCCTTTTTACTTTCAGGAAACCGGTTCGCAAGAAGGTTATTTATCCCTACAGCAACCAATACTATTGACAGCCAGATGCCCCAAATAGCAATAATTGTAATCCCGGCACCAATAAGAATATAGTTAAAAGCCCTTCGCGCTTTTTTTGTATCGAGCCTTACATTAAAAAATATATAAACCAGCGTCGGAAGCACTACTATTCCCAGTATAAATGCTGAAATCAGGGCAAATGTTTTTGTAAAAGCCAGAGGATGGAATAATTTACCTTCTGCAGCTTCCATAGCAAAAACAGGAAGGAAACTGACTATTGTGGTCGCAATAGAAGTAACCACCGCTGCCCTGACTTCTGTGGTAGCCTGATAGATAACGCTGAGTAGCTTTTTACCCTTGATTCCTTTATTTTCAGGCATTTCAAGATGCCGAAGAATATTCTCCACATCTACTATTCCAATATCAACCATTACACCGATTGCAATGGCAATACCAGAAAGAGCTACAATGTTGGCATCAACACCAAATGCCTTCATCAGGATGAAGGTCATAAGCACTCCAATTGGCAAAAGTCCGGCAACTATCAATGATGCCCTGAGGTTTAGCACAAGGACGATAATTACAATGATACTGATAAGTATTTCATGCGACAATGCTGATTCCAATGTTCCTATTGTTTCACGGATGAGGCCTGTCCTGTCGTAAAACGGCACAACTGTGACTTTTGAAACACTGCCATCAGATAGAGTTTTCTGTGGCAGGCCCGGTTCAATTTCCCTGATTTTTTCTTTAACATTATTGATAACTTCCATAGGGTTTGAGCCATACCTCGCAACTACCACAGCTCCTACAGCCTCAGCACCGGCTTTGTCAAGTCCTCCCCTCCTCGTTGCAGGACCGAAAGATGTTACAGCAATATCCCTGATTCTTACCGGTATATTGTTCCTTACCGCAACAACAGAGTTTTCAAGGTCATCTAGAGTTTTAACATAACCCAGGCCCCTGATTATATACTCGACATTATTAAGCTCAATGGTCTCGGCTCCGATATCGAGATTGCTCTTACTCACAGCATTCATCACATCCATTACTGTTACTCCGAATGCTTTCATTGCTTCAGGGTTAATGTCAACCTGGTACTCCTTTACAAAACCACCTACAGAAGCCACTTCCGACACACCTTCGGCTGTTGCCAAACCGTATTTCACATAATAGTCCTGTATGGTACGCAATTCTTCAGGACTCCAGCCTCCGTTAGGTTTTCCGGTCTTTGGGTCTCTACCCTCAAGTGTATACCAGAAGATTTGTCCCAGTGCAGTTGCATCCGGACCTAATGTAGGGGTTACATTCTCCGGCAAAGTTCCTGCTGGCAATGAATTAAGTTTTTCAAGTATTCTTGACCTGCTCCAATAGAAATCCACATCATCATTGAAGATTATATAGATAAACGACATCCCGAACATTGAAGTACTCCTTACTGTAGTAACTCCGGGGATTCCAAGCAGTGCACTGGTAAGAGGATATGTAATCTGGTCCTGGATATCTTTTGGTGAACGCCCCATCCATTCGGTAGCAACTATCTGCTGATTATCGCCAATATCAGGAATGGCGTCAACTGGTACAGGATCGCGGGGCATGAAACCTGTACTCCAGTTAAATGGTGAATATACAATCCCGAATAATACAAAAGCTGCAAAGAAAATAAAGGTTATCAGCCTGTTTTCAAGGAAGTATTTTACTAATTTGTTAAACATTATCTTGTCTGTTTTATTTTTAAAAATTGGTCACCATTAGGAGAGTAACAAATGAAACATACCTCAATGATGTGAACCGAAGAACTTTTCTCTTGATGTAAATAGAGAGGGTCTGCCGCAACACGTTAGTCAGGCAGGATCAAAAGTATAAAAAACAGATCAGATACGGAAAGTGCAAAGAGCCGGTAATGATACACCTCCGGCAAGGATATCTTTTTCAGGAAAGACAAAATGGTTTGTTACAGGGATAGCTGAATAAAACCATGATGCTGAAATATCGTCAGTCCGCAAATAAACTATACTGATGCGGTTTATTTCTTCAGGAAATGCTATTGATGAAGAACTGTAATGCTTATCTACTCGTAAGGTATAGTTATTATTATGGCAGCAGTCAGTCTTTAAAACCGATTCCCCATTTGCGGGAAGAGTCACATCATGCATACTGCAGGATGCTTTTTCACCATAGAACGACCATTTAACTGACGATATATCACCGTTGCATAAATGAGCAGACAGTGATAACTGCATCCCTGAGACAAGGATCAACAGCGCAGATAATATGGACATTATTTTTCTCATACTTTTTACAACGCACAAAACTAGTGACCATTGTATATTAAATCCAATAAATTACGATTATTTAACAGAAGTTTAACACCTTGGTTTATTGTAAAGTAAACTCGAGTCCCAGCTGCTTAAGTTTATCAGGGTTTGGATGACTTGTAATTAAATCCCAGCCTCGTTCAGCATAATATTTATCCATCCAATTTTTGAAATCGTCACGAGTAGCCAGTACTCCCTTTCCCTTGCCGTAAGTTTGTGCATCATTAAAAAATCTTTCCGGCACCCGGTCATCAGTGCGGTCAAAACCTTCCCTGGCATTAAACATCTTCTCAAGGTTAAAGATACGTTCACCGATACGGTCAAACTCTTCATCAGTCTGTTCCACACCTGTTATTGCCTCAATGAAATTCCGGTAAGATATCTCATCATGGTACCAGTCGCTTGCAAAACTGCATGCACCCAGTGAGTCCTGCAAGGCACTACTGTTTTGCCTCTCAGGATTACTGCTGTTAAGATGGCATGCTCCCCTGTTGGCTGTTGCATAGGTTACCATCATACGCTCAGGATTTGGGTTTATATTCCATGCTGCAAGTTCATGGCCTTTTACATGGATGGCAAACTCATCTGAACCCTGGCCAATCTTTTCACTTAAGGCTTTTACACCTTCAGCAGCAAGTTTTCCGATTCCCTCTTTTCGGGCTATTTTATGGATCATGCTGATACAGGGATCAACTTCACCCCATTTAAGGTCAATACCATCAAGGAAAGCGGCATCAATCATTCCTTTCTCTTTTGCTTCCATAAGGAATCCCAGCACTCCACCGGTAGTTATAATGTCTAGTCCGTAGTCATCACAGATGTAAATCATCTTTTGAAGCCCTGCAAGGTCTGATATAAGCAGGTTAGCACCCAGCATGGTACCTGTTTCATATTCGGGGCCGTCGTGAACCATCCCACCATACGCACCTTTGGCAAAACCACTTTTCTTGCAGGCTAACTGACAGGAAAAACAAGCAAAATCGCGTTTCCATATCTGTTCTCTAGATGATTTGGTATTTATTTTTTCAATCTCTTCAAAAGTACCTTCCCTGTAATTCCTCACAGCCATTGTTCCATTGTCGCTTGACCATTGTAGGGCATTAGTCGTTCCACCGGACCTCCAATCGATTACACCTTCATTGTTTTCGCGGAATGACTTACGTGTTTTCTCAAGCAGATCGAGGTACATTTTATGTTTCGCCACATTCGGCTGGCCGGTACCCCGAACAATAATTGCCTTAAGATTCTTCGATCCCATAACAGCACCAACGCCTCCCCTGCCTGCAGCACGGGCTGAAGTGTTAAGCACACTCGCATACGAAACCATATTCTCACCACCCGGACCAATATAGCACGACTGGAAATCATTACCATACTTTTCAATTAACAGTTTATCAAAACTATCAGTCCCCATGCCCCACCACGAAACAGCACTTTTAATAGCAACTTTATCGTCTTCTATTTCAAGATATACAGGGGAAGATGCTTTACCTGTTACAACAATTCCATCATAACCTGCAAATTTAACTTCGGGACCGAAAAATCCTCCCATATTGGCATAAGATACGGTTGATGAATGCTCATATTTCTTGTTCACAGGTGAAGTACGAGGTGATTTGCAAACAACACAAGTGCGTGAAGAGGAAGGTATAGGCAGTCCGCTGAAGGGTCCCGGCATGAAACAAATTACATTATCCGGCCCATAGGGATCAATACCCGGCTTATTGATTTTATCCCAGAGAAGTTTCATTCCCAATCCTCTTCCGCCAAGGAAATTCTTAAGATCGCTATCGCTAACGGGCATTTTTTCTATGGTTCCCTTACTGAGGTCAACATCAAGTACAATTCCGTACTGTCCTGAATTTCTTTCCATCTCTATTATTAATTGGCGTAGTACTTATCAAATAATTTCTCAGCAATTTCCTTTGCCGACATCCCAAAATAGGTGCTCTGAACATCTACATTATGAAAAGCGAGGGCACCATAAGGACAATACTTAACGCATTGGGGATCACCTCCGCAGTGATCGCATATATGTGAAGGGTAGTTTTCTTTCGACATCACAATCACCCCTGCACCATCACTTGCACAAGCACGTGAGCATGAACCGCACTGAAGACAAAGTTCATGATTGGTTTTTATTGTCTGAGTGCCTTTATCCCTGTAAATTGCACCATAGCCTGTTCTTTCGTCAGGACTTGACGGACATGCATTTACGCATGGAGTATTGGGACAGTTAGAGCAAACTGCCGGAACATCAACATCAGGATTATAATGGTTTACACGAATATTACCGAGTTTAGGATTACCAAGTCCGTTGAGTGTTTCACCATTTATAACAACTGTATGATGAAAAGCTGAACATACCGTTTCACAAGTTTTGCATCCCGCACATTTATCATAATCAACAACGATTGCCTGCAGGATACCTTCAACAGGTTCACTTGCAAACAGAAACCTGTACTTACCTATGAGGATCATCCCACCTCCGCCTATGGCAAGCATTCTAATGAAATCCCTGCGATTGGTTACTTTCATGTCCTTATATTTTCAATATTAAAAATCAGATTCAGGATGTAAAAATACAAACCTTCACAGGCTTTGCAACTCATTAACCAAACATTTGTAAAGAGAAAATTAGCAGGAATGAAAATGGGGTATCCAGAATACCCCATTGAAAGTGTTGTGCGGATAAGGAGACTCGAACTCCTACGCCTCTCGGCACCAGATCCTAAGTCTGGCGCGGCTACCAATTACGCCATATCCGCGTGAAAGTGGCTGCAAAGATACACTTTTTTACCAATTGCAAAGACCCGATAGCTAATTAACTTTTCATTATTGAAAGTGTTACTATCATAACGAATCTAAATACAATCACTATGAAAACAATTATTACCCTTATTACTTTGCTTCTGATGATTTCATTTAATTATTCAAGGGCTCAGGAAATATATGTTAATGAACGGCTTGAGCGACTCTGGGAAACCAAGTCAGGACTAAGAACACCTGAATCTGTACTTTTTGATCCTTCAGATAAAATGCTTTATATTTCAAATATCAATGAAAAGCCCTGGGAAAAGGACGAAAACGGATATATCACCAGACATAAGGCTGATGGTGATATTGTAAATTACGACTGGGTGAAGGAAATGAGTGCTCCCAAGGGAATGGGAATGGTAAGGGGTAAACTTTATGTTACCAATATTGATGAAGTGGTTGAAATAGATGTCACAGGATCGAAGATTACACACCGTTACAAACACCCGAAAGCTCAGAACCTGAATGATATTGCGATTGGTGCTGACGGAAGGATCTTCGTTTCAGATAGCAAAGGCCCTTACCTTTTTGAAATCTTCAACGGTGTTATGGATATTCTTTACCAGTCACAAGATGGACCAACCAACGGATTGTTTTATGAAACCGGCAGGCTCTTATGTGGCAGAGACAGCAGCATAACTGCCCTTGACCTGGATACAAAAACCATGACAACCCTGATAGAAGGAACCGGTCCGATTGACGGGCTGGAGGGAGTTGGCGACAGTACCTACCTGATATCCGACTGGTCGGGCAGGGTACATCTGGTTCAGGAGGGCCAACCGGCATTACTTCTCTTTGATGGTACACCGCAAGAGGTGAATGCTGCTGATATTGAGTTTGACCCTTATGAGAGGATACTTTACATCCCAACATTTTTCAAGAATTCGGTTATTGCTTACAAATTAAAGTAAAAGCTTTAAGACTACTGGTTTGGATTAATTATTCATGCGTTCTTTAAACGTGTTTCATACGTACTTCATACGTGTTAACACGTATGAAATACGTATGAAACACGTATGAAATACGTATGAAAGCCGAATGGAATAGGTAATAAAGAGGCCGCCTTGTAGCAGACGGCCTCTTTAGTTTTAATGATTAAAATATTAATCTTACTGACTTCTGTTGGTTTTACAGCACTTCAGCATTAATAGCCTCAACAGCTTTTATGGCAGCATCATAATCAGGCTCATTGGCAGTCTCCTGAACCTGCTCAGTGTACTGCACAATTCCATTGCTGTCAGTCACTATAACAGCCCTGGATAAGAGACCTTCAAATTTGCCATCAATAAAAGTAACACCAAAGGTCTTTCCAAAGGTGCCATCCCTGAAAGCAGATCCCATGATTACATTATTGATTCCTTCAGCAGCACAAAAACCGGCCTGTGCGAATGGCAGGTCTTTTGAAATGCATACAACAACGGTATTCTCCATCGATGCTGCTTTGATATTGAATTGCCTTAAAGCGGCAGCACATGTGCCGGTGCCCAAACTTGGAAAAATGCTTAATACAACATTTTTTCCCTTAATGTCTTCGTTTGTAAGAACTGAAAGATCAGTCCTGACAAGTTTAAATTCAGGAATTTTAGTTCCAACGGCAGGCAGGTTGCCGATAGTGTTTACAGGATTTCCTCCTAAAGTGATTTGTGCCATTCTATTATCGTTTTATATGGTTTATGGTCTTCTGCAACTGCCACCTCAAACAAATAATTGCGGCTACTGTTCAATCATTGAAATAAGTTTTGGCTTGTAACCGTTCCTGATTGCTTTGTAAATGAGCTCCTGGATATTGGTCCGGATATTCATTTTAGCAAGTTTTGTATTCTCTGCGTCGGGATATACCCGGTTACTCAGAAACACATATACCAGGTTCTCAGCAGGGTCAACCCAGAAATAAGTTCCGGTAAATCCGCTGTGTCCGTAACTTTCCGGTGAAGCAGAAGCACTGGTTGGACTTGATTCATGAGGATCTAAAGGAGGTTTATCAAAGCCTGCACCTCTGCGGTTATTTCTGCCCTTAAACTGGTAACCGGTAAACTCTTTAACAGTTGCTGAGTCAATATACCGTTCTCCACCATATTCTCCATTCTGCAACATCATCTGCATCATGATACCAACATCCATGGCATTTGAAAACAGTCCTGCATGTCCTGCAACTCCACCCATCAGGGCTGCGGTGGGATCATGCACATCACCATGAACCAGTTGCCTCCTGAAACTGCGGTCGAGTTCTGTTGGAGCAATCCTTGAGATACTGAATCGCTCAAGCGGATGATAACCCATAGTGGGCAAACCAAGCCTGTCGTAGAAATTCTCTTTCAGGTAAGTACTCATTGGCTTGTGAATGAGATTTTCAAAAGTGCTTGCCAACAATATAAAGCCAAGATCACTGTACCTGTATCCCTTTGTAACAAGAAGCTTGCTTTCAATGATTGAGTCAATGATGAACTCAGGCATATCATTACGTGCATAAAGCTCGTCAGCAACCCTGTGATGATAGTTGACGCTATAGTGCCTGGCCAGCATGTCGCCTAACGGATTGGCAGTGTCGGTGTTAAATTTCTGGTAAAAGGGAATGAATGATTGTAACCGGGCCTCATGAGCCATGACTTCCCTTATAGTAAAGTCCTTCTTGTTGGATTTTTTGAGTTTTGAATTATAACTACTTAATTTCTTATCAGGATTTATCACTTTTTCATCGTGCAGTTTCATGGCAATCATAGTAGTGCCAAGCACTTTAGTGAGAGAGGCAAGGTCAAAGAGGTCATCCGATCTTAGAGGGGTATAGCTTTCGTAGATCTGTGAACCATAGGCTTTATTTATAATAACCTTACCATCCTTTATCACCACTATCTGTGCACCGGGGAATACATGCTTATCTATGGCGTCGTAAACAATGGAGTCAACAGGTAACAGGTCAGCCCCTGCAATCTGTGCTTCCTCAGGCATTGCATAAGATACCCTGATTACATCATTGCTTTGGATACCATCACCTGCAATAAAGGCAGAGCTAGCTGATACTGGAAGTTTACCATCAACAGGTCTTCCGCCAAAGATAACCTGGGCTGTAATTTCCTGCATTACAGCATTATCCTGGTATGATACCAGTAACGCCTGCATTTGGTCGTAATTCCTGAAGAAAGCCAGGGAGTAAGGACTGGCAAAAAGATTAAGTATTATGTTCTTCTTTGTGGCAAGTGAATCAATAAACGATGCTGCACCTGCCGTAACATTAAATCTTTTTGAGGGCAAGTCACTTGACCTTGAGAATGCCGTGATGATAAGATCATAGGGCTGAAGCAGGTTACTTATAGAATCTGACTGCCAACAGGAAAAATCTTTTGGAAGATTAAAATGTGTTACAGGTGCATAGTTAGATAGCATTGCCTGAAACGGGGTAATAGTAGTGTCGCCGATTACAAGACTGGCAATACTCAGGGTATCCAGATTTTTCAATGGAATCATACGGTTAGGATTCCTCAGCATTGTAACAGCCCTTGAGTTAGCCCTGTAAGAAATAAGTTTTGCTTCAGTGTTATTAAGATCCTCGTATAAGCTTGTTAAATTAACCGTGTTCTGATTGCTTAATCCAGATTCATATTTCCAGGTAAGCACCCTCCTGCACTTTTCATCAACCAATTGTTGAGTAATATATCCTTCGTCAATTGCATTACAGATATTGTAAATGGCCCGCCTGGGATCTACGGGCAGAAGCAGGATATCATTACCTGCCAACAGGGCATCTGCTTCAACTTTGCCAACATCGGAAAAGTCAACCAAACCCCTCATATCCATTCCATCAGTTATGAGCATTCCGCTGAAGCCCATCTTGTCGCGAAGCAGGTCTTTCAGTATAGGTGCAGATAAGGTGGCAATTGATTTACTGGCAGTGTCAAGCGTTGGCACCCTGAGGTGAGATACCATTATTCCTTTAATTCCCCTGTCGATTAAATATTGGAAGGGGAAAAGCTCCAGTGAATCAATAATTGACTTAGGTTTATCAATCACCGGAAGGCTATAATGCGAGTCAATATCAGTATCCCCATGTCCCGGGAAATGTTTTGCAACAGTAACAAGACCTGCATCCTGCATGCCCTTCATATAGAAATATGATTTTTCAGCTACTCTTTGCCTGTCTTCACCAAACGACCTGGCATTGATAACAGGATTCAGGGGGTTATTATTTATATCTGAAACAGGGGCAAAGTTGATGTGTATACCCATCCTCAAAAGCTGACGTGCAACTTCCTGTCCTATTTCGTATATATACTGATCATTGCGGATAGCACCAAGAGTCATTTGTTTAGGGAATGACAGACAGCTGTCGAGGCGCATTCCCAATCCCCACTCTGCGTCAATAGCCACAAACACCGGCACATCCGTGGCTGATTGTATACGGTTGGTAAGAGCAGCCTGCCTGACCGGACCACCCTGGAAAAAGCAGATTCCGCCAATATTAAGGTCACTGATCAACCGTACAATTTCATTGTTGTATACTGTATCTCGGTTTGAATATCCCCTGATCATAAGAAGTTGCGCAATGCGCATATCAGGAGTAAGTGTATTAAAAACAGAATCCACCCACCTGTCTTTGGCAGATAGCTGGGCATTAACCGGTTGTACTGAACAGAAAACAAGTATTAGAAAAAACAGCAGTTTAACCTTTAATTGTATGCGAAACATGAACTATGGCTGGTGTAGGTTTATAATGTCGTCAAAGATAATACCTGTTGTATTACCAGTTTACGCTAAGTGCAGAATATTATTCAATAAAAATCGTTTGTTGAATATGGGTGGGTAAAAGGAAATCAGAAAGTTATCAACACTTTCATATTTTAATTAACAATGGATTGATGGCAGTGAAAAAGCCATAAATTTGCGAAAAAATGGAATATGCATAATCTCACAAATCTTGAAAACATAGCAACACAGGTACGCCGTGACATATTAAGGATGGTGCATTCAGCGCAATCCGGACATCCGGGAGGGGCACTTGGCAGTACAGAATTCATGGTTGCCCTTTATTTCAGTATCATGAAAATTGATCCCGCAAAGTTTACTATGGAAGGTAAAGGTGAGGATATGTTTTTCCTGAGTAACGGTCATCTTTCTGCTTTATGGTACAGCGTTTTAGCCAGAAGAGGATATTTCCCGGTGGCAGAACTGGCCACTTTCAGGAAGATTGACAGCCGCCTGCAGGGGCATCCTGCAACGGCAGAAGGTCTGCCAGGAGTAAGAGTTGCCAGCGGTTCTCTGGGACAGGGGCTCTCGGTGGCGATAGGTGCTGCAATGGCTAAAAGACTTGATATTGATAAAACAGTGATTTATGCCCTTATGGGTGACGGCGAATTAGACGAAGGCCAGATTTGGGAAGCTGCCATGTTTGCCGCTGCCAATAAGATTGATAACCTCATTGCCACAATTGACCATAATGGCCAGCAGATTGACGGACCTACCGAGAAGGTTATGCCACTTGGCAATCTCAGGGCAAAATGGGAATCATTCGGTTGGGAAGTGGTTGAGATGGCTGGAAACGATATGCAATCAGTTATTAACGGACTTCAACTGGCACGTCAGAAATGCTATAAAGCAAAACCTGTAGTGATCATCATGCAAACTGATATGGGACATGGGGTTGATTTCATGAAGGGAAAGTACCACTGGCATGGTATAGCCCCTAACGATGAACAGTTACTTAAGGCACTGGATCAATTGCCGGTTACACTTGCAGATTATTAATGGTAAATATATAAGAATTGAGGAATTTTCTCTTAATCCTCTTATTGATTCCAATACTGTCAATAGCTCAGAATGGCAATGAAAAGCCAAAAGAAGAGCCACTGACCAGGATTCTTTTTGTATTCGACGGTTCCCAGAGTATGTATGGCCGCTGGCAGAGCGACATTAAGATTACCATAGCCAAGAAATTAATGCTTAACCTGCTCGACAGCCTTTCATCTTTCGATAACCTGCAACTGGCACTGAGGGTATACGGGCATCAGAAACATTTCCCTCCTGCTGTATGTACTGATACAAAACTGGAAGTACCTTTTTCATTTGGTAATATTGATAAGATTAAAAATACTATCCAGGGTATAACTCCAAAAGGCACAACGCCTCTTGCCTATGCTTTATCGCAAACAGCAGATGACTTTCCGCCATGCGATAATTGCCGCAATATTATTATCCTGATTACTGATGGTATTGAAGAATGTGATGGTGACCCCTGTGCAGTATCAATGGCACTCCAAAAACGTAAGGTTACCATGAAGCCATTTATCATTGGCATAGGCAGGGATTTCAAGGAGGCTTTCAACTGCGTGGGTACCTACTATGACGCCAGCAGCGAGACAGCCTTCCAGCATGCACTAAGCACTGTTATAACCCATGCGTTGAGTGCCAGTACTCTTCAAGTTAACTTGCTCGATATTAACAACAAGCCGTTGGAGACAAATGTGAATATGACGTTCTATGAGCATGAAACAGGGAAAATGAAATATAACCTCATGCATACCATGAACAGTCATGGAGTACCGGATACGCTTGTTGTTGACCCTATGCTTACCTATGATATTGTTGTTAATACATTACCACCTGTAAGGGCCGACAGTGTTACTCTTGAAACAGGCAGGCACCTTATAGTTGCACTTCATGCTCCACAAGGTTATCTGAACCTGAAAATGGGTACGAATGAGCGCATAGTTAAAAACCTTCAGGCTATTGTGAGGCAGAAAGGAAATCCTGTAACTCTGAATGTGCAAAACTTCGGTGAGGTAAAAAAATACCTCTGTGGTAAATATGACCTCGAGATACTTACCTTACCAAGATTGTATATTAATGATGTGGAAATTTCGCAAAGCATAACGACTACCATTGATATACCACTTCCTGGAATTGCCGTTATAAAGAAAAGCGTAAGAGGCTATGGAAGCCTGTATACTGTTAAGAATGGTAAACTTGAATGGGTGTACGACCTGAGAGAATCGTTATTGCAGGAAACGCTTGTTCTGCAGCCTGGAAATTATAAAGTGGTGTTCAGGTCAATGCAGTCGGACAAATCAATGTATACAATCGATAACGACTTCATTATTTACCCCGGAGGTACCAGTAATGTTAATCTGTTCACTTATTGATAAATCATAAAACCAGCTATACTTCATGAAAGAGTTTAAATTTTCGGAAAAGAAAGATACAAGATCGGGATTCGGACAGGGACTGTTAGAATTAGGAAGAAGCAATCCACTGGTAGTTGCCTTATGTGCTGACCTCACAGGGTCACTTAAGATGGATGCCTTTGAAAAGGAGTTTCCCGACAGGTTCTTCCAGACAGGTATAGCAGAAGCTAACATGATGGGTATTGCGTCAGGATTGGCAATAGGTGGAAAGATTCCGTTTACCGGCACATTTGCCAACTTCTCAACAGGCAGGGTATATGACCAAATACGCCAATCAATTGCTTATAGCAATAAGAATGTAAAAATCTGTGCATCACATGCAGGACTTACTCTTGGCGAAGATGGTGCAACGCACCAGATTCTTGAAGACATAGGGATGATGAAGATGCTGCCTAATATGGTAGTAATCAATCCATGTGATTACAACCAGACCAGATTGGCCACTTTAGCCATTGAAAAACATATAGGTCCTGTTTATCTTCGTTTCGGCCGTCCCAAAGTTCCGGTGTTTACGCCTGAGGATTATCCTTTCGTTATTGGAAAAGCCATTATGCTTAATGAAGGAAAGGATGTTTCAATATTTGCAACCGGCCACCTGGTGTGGGAAGCTATCGAAGCAGGAAAAATACTTGCTGAAAAAGGAATTGATGCTGAAATTATCAACATCCATACGATAAAGCCTCTTGATGTAGAAGCAGTGCTAACTTCAGTTGCAAAAACAGGTTGCGCGGTTACTGCCGAAGAACATCAGATAAATGGCGGACTGGGCGACAGTATTGCACAAGTACTTTCTATGAATAATCCTGCACCTGTTGAAATGGTTGCTGTTATGGATTCCTTTGGTGAAAGCGGTACACCTGAGCAGTTAATGAAGAAGTACGGCCTGTCTGCTGAAAATATTGTTGAGAAAGTACTGAAAGTTATTAGCAGGAAAGGATAGTTATCAACGTATACCAACTGTTATAACAGTTTATTCTCCTGCTATCCTATTTTACTTATCGTTTCAAGCATAGGTATATTAAGCAGATGGAATGTATTTCCATCCACGGTTATAATATTTTCATCCTTAAATGTCTTGAGTGCGCGCACTACACTTTCCTTGGTCATCCCGCACATATCAGCCATATCCTGACGCGAAAGGCAGGAAGTAAACGGGTTTGACTTGTAAACTACCTGCGAAAGGCGAAGGAGCGTATCAGCCATACGGCCGGGTATCTGTTTCTGGGTGATGTTAGTGAGTTGGTTACAAAGGTCGAGTGCCTGTGAGCTGATCTTGGCTATAAAGTCGTGGGCAAATTCATGGTTACTTTTTACCAGTTGCTGGAATATATCTGATGACACAAGACAAACAGTAGTTTCTTCACAGGCGATAGCTGTAAAGTGATGGCGTTTATCAGTATAAGCACCAGGCGAGAATATATATTCAATTGGCCTGACAAAACCGATGATTATTTTTTTGTCATCATCACTTTCAATGAAGCATTTCACCAACCCTGAAGTAACGCATACAAAATCGTGGCATGGAGAGCCCTGTTTGAAAATAATCTCACCAGGGGAATAATGCATGCTTACCCTGCATTCATTTACTTTACTTAATTCATTATCACTGAGGTCTGCAAATATATCCGCTTTATTCCGGCAATGCAGGCAGCTAGCGGCGAATGGTCTGTTCATTATCTGGTCTAGGTTGTCAAGAACGTTGATGTAAATCAATTGCTTTGTTAACAATTGTCTCTTTTTCGCTACAAAAATATCAATTTTCGGTCACATACACGAAAGTATATAATTCCTTTCTTTGATCTATCAAAATAAACCAAATGATGAAACTATTAAAGCATAGAATCGTAGCAAGGTTTGCTCTGTCTGGAGCATTAATTATGGCCTTATTTACAGGTTGTGAGTATGAGTACATTGAGAAACCAACACTCCCACCAATCACCACAGAACTGAAGTTCTCAACTGACATTATTCCGGTGTTCAACCAAAGTTGTAACAATGCTGGCTGTCATGCAGCAGGAGCAATTCCACCTGATTTAAGTCCTGCTAATGCATATAGTGCTCTGACTAGCGGTGGCTTTATTGATACAGCTAATCCTTCAGCAAGTATAATATATACAGTTATGCATACAGGTAGCATGAAGTCCTTTTCTACACCTGAACAGGCACAATTGGTACTTACCTGGATAGAACAAGGTGCGAAAAACAATTAATCTGATTTTTAATACTTAGAACATGAAAAAAACATTACTGATATCCGGAAGAGTAATCTCTCTGCTCGTATTATTCCTTTTCTCAGTTTCACTGTTTGCACAAGAAGAAGGCGAAGCTGAAGAACCACAGAAAGAACGTCCGGCACGTGCTCCTTTTGAAAGCGGCCTCTTGTTTGATAATGCGACTGCAACCATCCAGCCATCCAAGACACTGGAGATGATCATTCAGCACAGGTTTGGCTCAATTGAGAATGGTATCACCGACCTTTATGGCTTGTGGGCTCCCTCAAATATTCGTTTAGGACTGAACTACAGCTTAACCGATAAACTAATGGTAGGCATCGGAACAACCAAGTTCAATAAGATGCAGGATCTCCAGATTAAATATAACCCACTTGTACAGACTCGTTCAGGTTCAATGCCCATTACCCTGACAGTTTATGAGGTTATTGGAATAAATGCCACTGATGAAAAGAACTTTGGTGTTAACTACCAATTCTCAAACAGGATGTCGTATTTCACTCAGGTGATTGTATCACGCAGGTTTAACGACAAATTTTCTGCACAGATAGCTCCTTCATTCACACATTATAATTCACTTGATTCTGCAATGGATCATGACAGGATTACCATGTCAGCAGCAGCAAGGTTTAAATTCTCACCTCAGAGCTCGATTATAGTAGCCGGAGATTTCCCCTTAATGCTCCAGTCAATTTCAGAACATAATGAAGAGTTTAACCAGGCTGTTAAAGATGCTGGCAACTTCGTAAAGCCTAACTTTATGGTAGGTCTTGAAGTATCAACCAGCACTCACGCATTCCAGATATATCTTGGTTCTGCACAGAATATCCTACCACAGGAAAACATCATGTTTAACAAGAACGATTTCTTTGATGGCGGAATCCTGCTGGGCTTGAATATAACCCGTTTGTGGAGCTTCTAAATTTACTGACTAACTAAAATCAACAATAAGAAATGAAAAACACAATTAAATCTCTCTTCTTACTTGGTAGTGTAGTAGCATTTATGGTCACTACTATGTCAATGACTCAGAAACCAGGTGAACCCTGGAACATTCCAGCTAAGTACAAAACAATGAAGAGCACCGTAAAAGCAGGAGATGCTAGCATCAATGCTGAAGGAAAAGAGCTCTACAACAAACATTGCAAATCATGCCACGGAGCAAAAGGATTAGGTGACGGCCCAAAAGCTGCATCTATGAAAACCAGCACTGGTGACTTCTCATCAAAGGGATTTCAGGCTCAGACTGACGGTGAGATCTATTATCAGTCTTTCATTGGACGTGGTGAAATGCCAAACTTTGAAAAGAAGATTACTGACGAAAACGACAGATGGGCTGTAGTTGGCTACATCCGCACAATGAAGAAGTAACAAACTTATAGCATTGTGAGAATCCACGGACAGGATTCTCACAATGTTTTTTAAACTAAATCAACGGCACTCACAATGATTAATAGAATTTTAAAAAGGAAGCAACAGGTAATGACTGTTCTTTTTGGCACCCTTGTTTTATTTACAATGGTGCTTGCCTCTGCTTCCGATGAACCTGCTGCACCTATTTCTGAAGAGAGCCAGAAATGTCTTAACTGCCATGGAGGTACACATTACACTTTGGCGGATTCCGCTTCTGGTGATGAGGTTAACCTTACTATGTACAGGGAGTTAAGAATAGACCCTGTAAAATTGACAAAAGGGACTCACGGTAACTTTAAATGTACTGACTGTCATTCTTCAGAATATGAAACTACCCCTCACCCTCAGAGTGTAAAGTTTGAGACACAATATGTTTGTATGGACTGTCATGGCGGTGATGAAGCATACGCCAGTTTTAATTTTGAGACCATAGAAACAGAGTACAACGAAAGTGTTCATGCTAAAAAATTGGGCGAGAACTTTTCATGCTGGAGTTGCCATAATCCTCATTATTATAAATTGTCAGGCGACATTCCTATCGACAAGAGAGTTGCCGTTGACAACGAAATGTGTCTGCAATGCCATGGTAATGAAATTAAGTTCAGCGACCTGTCATCAGAGAAGATTCCTAACTTAATTGAAAAACATGATTGGTTACCAAACCAGGCTCTGCACTTTAAGAAAGTAAGGTGTATAGAATGTCATGCACGACAGAATGATAGCATTATGGTTGCCCACTTAATAAAGCCAGGCAAAGATGCAGTCAGGAATTGTGTAGAATGCCATTCAACCAATTCAATTCTTATGGCTTCATTATACAAGCATGAAGTAAAAGAAAAGCGTAACAAAGCAGGCTTTTATAATGGTATTATCATGAACCAGGCTTATGTAATTGGTGCCAACAGGAACTTTTACATCAATGTGGCATGTGGCGTAATGCTTGCACTGGCTTTAATTGGCATAGCTATCCATGCATATTTCAGAATTCGTAAAACAAAAACAAATGCAATCTAATAAGGTCTATCTATATCCTGTCTGGATCAGGTTATGGCATGTATCAAATGCCCTGCTCTGCCTCTTACTCATCATTACGGGTATCAGTATGCAGTTCGCTGCACCGGAACGTGCTTTAATTCCTTTCAGTGTAGCTGTGTCGATACATAATATCAGTGGTATTCTGCTTACAATATTCTACCTCGTTTTCATCATTGGCAACCTTACAACCGGTAACGGTAAATACTACAGACAAAAAATAGCCGGATTTGGTAGTGATATAATGAAACAGGTAAGGTACTATTCATATGGTATGTTTGTTGGTGAACCCGCTCCTTTTAAAATCAGTGAAAGTCGCAAGTTTAACCCCATTCAGAAACTTTCATACATTGCAGTTATGTACATTTTCCTTCCTGTATTAGTAATCACAGGTTGGGCACTACTTTTCCCTGAAACAATAGCGACACGCATCTGGAATTTCAGTGGAATATCCATTACGAGTATCCTTCATTCTATTTTAGGATTCTTTATATTGCTCTTTCTATTTATCCACATTTACTTTTGCACCGTAGGCCATACTGCAACCTCCAATTTTAAAAGTATGGTTGATGGTTATCATGAAACACACAACTAAATTTCACACAAAAACAAAAACACAAATGCTTATGAAGAAAAATTCGTTCATTGCTTTTCTAACAACCGGTCTATTTGTAGTCGGTATGTTAATGGCCGGCTGTACTAAAGAAGGTCCTGCCGGAAAAGACGGGAAAGACGGAGTAGACGGACAGGACGGTGCTGCTGGTGCTGATGGTACAGCTTCATGTATCACTTGCCACCACAAAGAAGGTATCGAAATTGCTGCTACACAGTATGAGCTGTCAAAACACAGCTATGGTGAAGCTGCTTTCGAAGAAGCCGGAAGTACATCTTGCGGACCTTGTCACCTTTCAGAGGCTTTCAAGTATGTAGTTGAAAACAACGTTCCTGCAACCTTTACTCTTAACACAACAACCAATAAGTATGTAAACAGTTATGCAAGTGCTGCTAATGCTGCTTATGGTGAAATTACCTGTTCAACTTGTCATTCAAGCATTCACACCACTTTTGAAGAAGGTGACCTTGCTTTGACAACTGTTGCTCCGGTTGATATGACAATGTGGGGTGGTGCCAAGACTATCAATTTACCGGCAGACGGCGGCAGAAGCCACCTTTGCGTAAAATGTCATCAGCCACGTCCTTTCACACAGTCTGCTCTTGATGGTAATGTTCTTAACTATGCTGAATTGGTATCAAACCCAACTGGTATAGTATACGAACCTACCCAGGGTGCTACGATTAAACTGAGGCCAGCTTACAGAACACACACTCACTATGGAACAGCTGGTGCTATTTTCGCAGGCGTTGGTGGTGTTGAATTTGGCTCAGGCTACAGTAACACAATCCACACTTCTATTGCTTCTTGCCAGGACTGCCACATGGCTCCTATGCAGGGCAAATCAGGCGGACATACCTTCTTTGCAGCCGGTAATTTCAATGGCTGTAACCAGGATGGTTGCCACACCGGTGTTGATGCTACTTCAGCAAGCTTCTGGACTGGTCCAAGAGCTGACATTAAGAATCTTCTTGACCAACTGGCTGCAAAACTCAACATCAATGGTGTTGAAATGCTGAACAGGAATCCTGATTCTGAGCATAACCTCTGGTATGCTAACACAAGCAACCGTTATGATGGTTACCTCAATATCTATGATCCTATTAACAATCCTGACGGGCCGGTTAACAATGCAACTGTATTCAGAAATCCTTCTCCTTCAAACTCATGGAGCCAGGAGCAGAAAGATTACAATGCTACCTTACCTACTATTACCATTACTAACGCACAAATGGGAGCTATCATTAACTTCCAGTTAGTATTAAGGGACTATAGTCAGGGTATTCACAATTACAAATACGCTAAAAAATTATTAGAGAACTCAATCGCAGCTATATAAGTTTCTGAAGATTGAAGTTGAATACATTTAGTTGTGGGGAAGCCGCCTTTAATAAGCGGCTTCCTTTTTTATTACCTTCGCTATATTCAATACACCAGTTATGCGTCAATACCTAGTTATACTCATAGTAGTACTTTTTAGTTTAAGCGGTTATTCACAACCGAAGAATCTTAACCTTACTATACAGGCAGGTGTCGCAATTCCTGCATTTGATTTTGCAGCCAAAAACCTTGATAACGGTAGTTTTGCCCTCACAGGATTTACCGGATCAATAGCTGCAAACGTTATTCTGCACAAAAACTGGGGTGCTTTCATCCAATCAGGCCTTAACCTCAGTCCAATAGATGTAGGTGACTTAGGTTATGAGAAAAAGCAAGAGGACCCATTCCTTCTTGATGTTTATGTAAGAAGTGACCCCTTTAAAGTGATTGACCTCTTGGCAGGACCTGTATATAACCTCAAACTTCTGGATAATCTTAATCTTCTTGCAAAAACAGGAGCAGGTGTTTTCTTTAGTTCCACTCCATATCAATTGTTTAAGACTGAATACTTTCAGATGGGTCCCCCCTACTTTGAAGTAACTTCATCAAAGGATATAAGCTTCGCTTATGGTGGTGGTGCCTCCCTTATCTATGATATTGCTCCCTGTTACCAGATTGGTATATCAGGTTTTATCATGCACTCCCAGGGCCATTTTGACTTCTACAGGGGTAATACTATATGGACATCAATAAGAAATATAACACTGATTAATTTTTCTGGCGGGATCATCATTAAACTGCGGTGATCTAAATCAATAAAAACGTATAAATAAAGCAATAAGCCACATTTATCGTCACTTTACTAACTATATATCTAATAATCTAGTTATATTTGTTTTTTCAAACGCGCCCAAGTTCAGGTAGTTACAGAAACCTGAATTATTAAGGTCCAACAAAGTAATTAAGTCAGTAAGGTTAAACAAATTAAAACAAGGAGAAAAATGAAAAAAAGTGCGAGATTATTTACAATTCTTTCAGTAATGCTGTTTTTTGTCACAGCTAATGTAGTTATGGCACAAAAAGCTGCAGAACCATGGAACATTCCGGCAAAGTATAAGACTATGAAAAGTACTGTGAAAGCCGGTGATGCTTCTATTAACTCAGTTGGTAAAGAATTATATAATAAACATTGCAAGTCTTGCCATGGCACTAAAGGGCTCGGAGATGGTCCAAAAGCTGCAATGATGAAAACCGCAATGCCTTCATTTGCTGATGCTAAATTTAAAGCACAAACAGACGGAGAAATCTATTACCAGTCAATAATTGGCCGCGGAGAAATGCCTAATTTTGAAAAGAAGATTGTTGATGAAGGCGACAGGTGGGCTTTGGTAGGATATACCCGCTCATTAAAATAAATTGATCATTTATTGCCAGGCACTCCATTAGTAATGGAGTGCCTGTTTTTATTCTGCAACAAAACTTCCAAAAAATGAAATTACCAAAAAACATTTACAACTGGCTGAGTATAAGTGGCTTTATCTTAGCGGTGAACAGCCTTGTGATAATACTTGTGCTGTTCCTCTTTTCGTTGTTCTCAAATGAGAGCAACACCTATCTGGGCCTTTTCATTTATATAGTTGTCCCGATATTCCTTGTCATCGGGCTTCTGCTTATTCCGCTTGGAATGATAATCAAGCGCAGGAAGAAAGAACCTGAAGGAGATACCGCCGGTAAATGGCCAGTTCTCGATTTAAACCAGAACTTTACACGTAAAGCAGTTTTAAGAATATCAATAATAACTGTAGTATTACTCATTATATCTTCAATTGGAAGTTACCAGGCATTCCATTACTCTGAATCAGTAGAATTCTGCGGTACGCTTTGCCACGATGTTATGGAGCCTGAGTATGTTACCTACCAGCATTCTGCTCATGCACAGGTTAAATGTGTTGAATGTCATGTTGGTGAAGGAGCCGGATGGTACGTTAAGTCAAAATTATCAGGATTATACCAGGTGTATTCAGTGATATTTAAGAAATACGCTCAGCCGATTGCTACTCCCTTACATAATTTGCGTCCCGCAAGTGAAACATGCGAAAAATGTCACTGGCCTGAAAAGTTTTACTCACAAAAACTCAGAAACCAAAGATCATACCTTGCCGATAGCAGTAATACCGAATGGGATATCAGCCTTCTAATGAAAATAGGTCCTGAACACAGTGCAATGGGACTTTCAGAAGGTATTCACTGGCACATAAATAAGGACTATAAAATTGAGTATGCTGCAAGTACTAAAGATAGGGAAAATATTCCCTGGGTAAAACTTACCAATCTTAAAACAGGTGAAGTAAAGATATATATGGATGAGGAGAATCCTGTTGATCAGGCTGCACTTGATACCATGGAAATGCGTTCAATGGACTGCATGGATTGCCATAACCGCCCATCACATGTATATAAATCAGCCCCTGAGTTTATTGACCAGGCTATTATAGCAGGCAAGATTCCTGGCAACCTCCCTTACATTAAGTATGCCGCAATGCAGGCACTCAAGTATCAATATCCGTCAAAGGAAAGTGCACATAAAGCAATAGATTCAACTATTCTTGCTTTCTATAAGGATGAACAGCCTGATATATACTCCAAAGAATCTGTGCGTATTAATAAAGTGTTAGGTGCTATCAAGACAGAATACGACCACAATGTATTCCCATATATGAAAGCTGATGCCACCCAATACCTCAATCATATAGGACATCTTGAATCACAGGGTTGTTTCAGGTGTCACTCCGACAGGCATAAAACTGCAAAGGGAGAAACTATCTCTAAAGATTGTGAACAGTGCCATAGTATTCTTGCACAGGGTGTGCCAAAAGTTGGTATGAAGACCGTTCCACTGGCCAGTACAATGGAATTCCTCCATCCTGTAGAAATCAGGGGTGCCTGGAAGACTGCAATGTGTTCTGACTGCCACAAGGTTCTGTATGAGTAAATATTGTCCTTTTAGTTAATAACCATAATAAAAAAGGCCACCTTTAATCAGGCGGCCTTTTTTATTTGATTGAGTATCCGGATATTCTTATCCGTTCATCGAGATGAGGAACTCCTCATTACTTTGTGTATATTTCATCTTGTCTTTCAGGAATTCCATTGCTTCCAGAGGATTCATATCAGCAAGGTGGTTCCTGAGGATCCATATTCTCTGTAATGTTTCCTTATCAAGTAGCAGGTCTTCACGCCTTGTACTTGATGCAACAATATCAATAGCCGGATAGATACGTTTGTTTGAGAGTTTCCTGTCAAGCTGAAGTTCCATATTACCGGTACCCTTGAATTCTTCAAAGATAACTTCATCCATTTTTGAGCCTGTATCAATAAGGGCTGTGGCAATGATTGTAAGTGAACCGCCATTCTCAATCTGACGGGCAGCTCCGAAGAAACGCTTGGGCTTCTGCAGGGCGTTTGCCTCAACACCTCCTGAAAGTACTTTACCTGAAGCAGGTGATACCGTATTGTAGGCACGGGCTAACCGGGTGATAGAGTCAAGCAGAATTACCACGTCATGGCCGCATTCTGTCATCCTCTTTGCTTTCTCAAGCACAATATTCGCAATCTTTACATGACGCTCTGCCGGTTCATCGAATGTTGAAGCGATTACTTCAGCCTTAACACTACGGGCCATATCAGTTACTTCCTCAGGACGTTCGTCTATCAGGAGAACTATAAGATATGCTTCAGGATGGTTTGCAGCTATTGCGTTGGCAATCTCTTTAAGTAATACTGTCTTACCTGTTTTGGGCTGGGCAACAATCAAACCCCTCTGGCCTTTCCCAATAGGTGCAAAAAGGTCAATAACCCTGGTAGATAAATTAGAACCCGGGTGGCCGGTTAGTTTGAATTTCTTTTCAGGGAACAGTGGTGTAAGGTAATCAAAAGGTATCCTGTCTCTTACCTCATCAGGAGTACGGCCATTGATAAGTTCAACCTTAATCAGCGGGAAGTACTTTTCACCGTCTTTCGGTGGTCGGATAGTACCGCGTACAGTGTCACCGGTCTTTAAACCAAACAGTTTGATCTGTGATTGGGATACATAAACATCATCCGGTGAATTCAGGTAATGATAGTCAGATGACCTAAGGAAACCATAACCATCAGGCATAATCTCCAGCACACCGTCGCTTGAAATGAAACCATCAAACTCCCAGGTAAACTCTTCACGCTTTTTCTCCTGGCGCTCAGGCCTGTCATTTCTTTCAGGGAAACGCTGCCTTGGGTTAGGATAATCCCTGTTAAACCGCTCAGTGGGCCTGTAAGGTTCCGGCTCTGCATTTTTATCTGTTGATGTACCAGGGACATCTGAAGGAGTTTCTTCCTTAATAACTCTCGGCTTCTTCTCTTCGGCTGAAATAGCAGGAATTTCATCCGTTTCAATATCCTCAATAATAGGTTCGTCGTCTGGGGCATTGCTCAGAAGAAGAGCTTCGGTATCAATATGGTCAGATTTGGATTCCGGGATAAAGTCGTGCTTTGAAATATTGTTAATCTTGTCTTCACCGTTGGATGAAGCAATTGGTTCATCCTGTTCAAGTGTCATAGTAGCTTGCTTTGGTAATTTGGGGTCCGGTCCTTCGTTTTCTCTTCTTGGCCTTCCGCGCTTAGTCTTGTTTAACTTGTCGTTAGGGGTTCTGGGTTGCTGAACCTGCTTTTGGCGATCGGGCTGCGGAGCTGGTGTTTCAGCTTTGACTTCTTCCTGGGGTTTGTTGTTCTTTTGTTGAGCAGTGGCTGGATTAGAAGAAGCAATAGGGGTGCCTTTTGTTGTTTTGTCGAATTGCTGAGGCCGTGTTTTCTTGAATCGGTCGTCAGGGATACGCTGTCTTTTAAATTTGTTTTGCCTGTTTTCTTTTTCTCTTTCGAGCATTTCTTTGGATGGATTTAATGCTTGGTAATCAAGAATTTGGTAGACCAGGTCTTGCTTTTTGAGAGCATCGTACTTTGGGATGTTAAGACTACGGGCGATGTCTTTTAACTCCTCGAGAAGCTTGTTATTAAGCTCAATAATATCGTACATAGGAAAGAATTATGGTTATTTAATCAGAAATTGATCAGATAAAATTGTGAATTTAATATACCCTTCTCAGGTGCTCCAATTTTCTTTATAGGGAAAGGATGAGAGTGGATATTATATTTAAGAAGTTGCAAATATAACGCTTTTTTCTTCTTATTAGTGAACTTAATGACAAAAATATTAAAAAAAAGTGTTACAAAATCAGAAGGAATGAAAGGCAAAAATGTTCATTTAAATACTGCCGTTTTATAGAAATTCCGTAGGTTTGTTAACAAATTTCTTAAATACTATATCAAATGAAAAACACTGCATTTACTAAGATTCATGAATCATTAGGTGCTAAAATGGTACCATTTGCCGGCTTTTATATGCCTGTTCAGTATGAAGGCCTTCTCGTTGAGCATGAAACAGTCAGGAAGGCTGTTGGTGTATTTGACGTTTCCCATATGGGGCAAATATGGGTGAAAGGGCCTAATGCACTGGATCTTGTACAATGGGTGGGCTCGAACGACGCTTCGAAGCTTACTGACGGTAAAGTACAGTACTCATGTTTCCCTAATTTCGACGGCGGTATTGTTGACGACTTCCTTACATACAGGATTGACGCCGAGACATACCTTCTGGTAGTAAATGCATCAAACACTGAGAAAGACTGGAACTGGATAAATGCACAGAATAAATTCGGTGCTGTGCTTTATAACGCTTCAGATGAGATATCACAGCTTGCCGTTCAGGGACCACTTGCCCTGAAAGCAGTCCAAAAGCTCACTGATACTCCTATTATGGATATGGAATATTACACTTTTAAGAAGGTTACGCTTGCTGGTGTTAAAGATGTGATACTCTCAATTAACGGATACACCGGTGCCGGCGGTTGTGAAATCTATTTTGCCAATGAAGATGCTGAGAAAATATGGCATGCCGTTTTTGAAGCAGGTGCTGAATTCGGTATAAAACCAGCAGGACTTGGGGCACGCGATACTTTAAGGCTTGAAATGGGATTCTGTTTGTATGGTAATGATATTAATGATACTACCTCTCCTATTGAAGCGGGCCTTGGTTGGATTACAAAATTCACCGATTCAAAAGAGTTTATCAACAAAGCAAACCTCCTGAAACAAAAAAGTGAGGGAGTAAGCAGGAAACTTGTTGGATTTGAAATGATCGACAAAGGAATTCCCCGCCAGCATTACAATATTGAGGATGCAAGTGGAAATGTGATCGGCGAAGTGACTTCCGGCACTCAGTCACCATCCCTTAAAATAGCCATTGGCATGGGATATGTAACTCCGGAGTTCTCAAAACCAGATACTGAAATATTTATCAATATCAGGGATAAAGCTTTAAAGGCTAAGGTTGTAAAGCTTCCTTTCTATAAAGGTTAATAAATGAAAGCTGCAGCCGGGCACAGTGTCTGTACCCGGCTGTTTTTATCATAAAACTCTACAAATGCCAACTGTTGAAGTTTGTTTTTCACCTGCGTTATTCCCCTTCATTCCGGCATCTGAGAAGGTTATTACAGTAGTGATCGACATACTTCGCGCTACAACTTCGTTCTGTACAGCTTTCGATTATGGGGTAAAAAAAATCATACCCCTTGATTCATTGGAAAAAGCCCTTGAATATAAAAACCAGGGCCAACTTGTGGCTGCAGAAAGGGATGGATTGAAACCTGATTTTGCCGATTTCAGTAATTCAGCCTTTGATTACATGAATAATACTGTTTTTGGAAAGACTATCTATTATACCACCACCAACGGTACTGAAGCCATAAATCTTGCTCAATCAAGGGGTGAAGTGGCCATTGCCTCATTCCTTAACAGTCCGGTCATGGTTAAGTGGCTTACCGGGCAGCAGAAAGATATTATCCTTCTGTGTTCAGGCTGGAAGAACAATTATTGTATTGAAGATACCCTTTGTGCAGGTTTAATTGCAAAGGGACTGCTAGAAAACGATGCTTTCCGGCCTTCGGGCGATTCAACACTATCAGCTATTCTTCTATGGGAAAGTTGCAACAACAATCCTGAACCACTAATCAAAAAATCATCACACTACCGGCGACTTGAGAAACTTGGTTATGAAAATGTACTTGAGTACTCTCTTCAAACAGGCCGTTCATCAGCAATTCCGGTGCTGGAGGGTGATGCACTAATCAACTTAGCTCTTCAAACCAACAACAAATAAACTACTACCCTGTTCTACTATGAAAAAATTTATTCCCTTAATTCTTATGTCAGTTACACTTATTACCGTTTCGTGCAAACAGACAACAGCTCCGGAAGAAAAAAAAGACGATTTTAAGTACCTGCTGGAGCAATTTGCCGACCTGAAGATCATGCGTTACCAGGTACCCGGATTTGACCAACTCTCTCTGCAACAGAAAGAGCTGGTGTATTACCTGAGCCAGGCTGCGCTCGCAGGCCGTGATATCCTTTTCGATCAGAATTTTAAGTATAACCTGGCCATAAGACGTACACTCGAGAATATAGTTGAGAACTATGAAGGCGACAGGACCACTGATGACTTTAATAAGTTCATGGTATATACTAAACGAGTATGGTTCAGTAACGGTATTCACCACCACTATTCAAAGGATAAGTTTATTCCGGAATTTAGCCGGGAATATTTCAGGGAACTGGTAAAAAGTACTACTCCGGGCTTGTTCCCTGTGAGGGAAGGGCAGTCGCTTGATCAGTTCCTTGATGAGATAATACCGGTAATGTTCGACCCCGCAGTATTCCCTAAGGGCATAAGCCAGGATCCGGGCAAGGACCTTATCACATACTCTGCAGCTAACTTCTACGAAAATGTCACTGAAAAAGAAGTGCTTGATTATTATGATGCACTTAAAGCTGAAACTATCAGGAATGGTGGCGACACACTTATTAGCTGGGGACTTAATACTAAAGTGGTGAAAGAGAATGGCCAGGTGAAAGAAGTGTCTTATAAAGTCGACGGACTCTATGGAGAAGCTATTGAGCAGATTGTTTACTGGCTCGAGAAAGCTGCCGGAGTGGCTGAAAACCCTGAACAGGAAAAAGTGATACGGAAACTTATTGAGTATTACCAGACAGGCAACCTTACTACTTGGGATGAATACAATGTCCTGTGGGTGCAAGACCTCAAATCCCAGGTTGATTTTGTCAACGGTTTTATTGAGAACTATGGTGATCCACTGGGACTCAAGGCTACATGGGAAAGTGTTGTGAACTTTAAGGATTTTGAAGCTACAAGACGGGCTGAGATAATCAGTAACAACGCCCAGTGGTTTGAAGATCATTCTCCTGTTGATCCTAAATTCAGGAAGGAAAAAGTTAAAGGTGTATCAGCAAAAGTAATTACTGCCGCTCAGCTCGGAGGCGATTGCTATCCTTCAACCCCTATAGGCATTAACCTCCCAAATGCTGACTGGATCAGGAAAGACCATGGTTCTAAATCAGTTACAATTGAGAACATTACCTATGCATACGACAAGGCAGCTGAAGGCAACGGTATGATTGAAGAGTTTGCTGCATCACCTGAGGAAGTGGCATGGGCTAAGGAATATGGCTCACTGGCCAGCAACCTTCATACAGACCTTCATGAGTGCCTTGGCCATGGTTCAGGTCAACTTTTACCGGGAACCCGCGGAGATGAACTGAAGAATTACGGTTCACCGCTTGAAGAAGCACGTGCCGATCTGTTTGCACTTTATTATATGGCTGATCCGAAAATGAAAGAAATTGGCCTTTTCGATAAAGATGAAGTGTTCAAAGCAGAGTATAACAGCTACATCAGGAATGGACTACTTACCCAACTTACCAGAATACAGCCTGGCAAGGATATAGAACAGGCACACATGAGAAGCCGCCAGTTGATTGCATCATGGTGTTTTGAGCAGGGCAAAGAAAATAATATTATTGCACTGCCGGTAAAAGACGGCAAAACCTTTGTGGTAGTGAATGACTATCAGGGCCTGCGTAATCTGTTCGGCAAACTGCTTGCTGAAATCCAGCGTATAAAGTCAGAAGGTGATTATGAAGCAGGCAAACTACTTGTTGAGAACTATGGTGTGAAGGTTGACCAGGCACTGCATAAGGAAGTACTTGAGCGTTTTGAGAAACTGAATATTGCTCCTTACGGTGGTTTTATCAATCCGGTTTTTGTACCAGAGACAAAGGATGGTAAAATAACCAACATAAGGGTTGAATATCCCGATGATTATACAAAGCAAATGCTTGATTACTCAAAGAACCACTCATTCCTGCCAACCTATAATTGATCAACTGATAAATAATAAATAAAAAGAGCACCTCCTGAAGGTGCTTTTTTTATTAAGGGAAATGATTTTAATTATTCAGCACTCCTCACGGAACATGCAATCATCTGATTCAGATTCATTTTCAAATTCCAGTGTCACATGCTCCACACTATAGCACAATGCAAGATCGCGGATATTCTTTTTCAGCTTCAGCAGGTCGGCATTCCCGATGTTTCCGGATGTCACTACATGTAAAGTCATGATATTTTTCTCACCATCGAGTGACCATAAATGAAAATCATGAAGGCCTTCAACGAAGGGTAATGCCTTAATATGTGTAAGCATCGACTCAACATCAACATTCTGCGGCACTTCCTGTAAGAGTACTTTGAAAGTAGTACGGAGATTCTTGTAAATATTCATCAGAACCCATAAGGTAATAGCCAGGGATAATATCGGATCAATGATTGGCAGATCTACAAATTGCATTACAATCCCTGCAATGAGCACAGCAACCCAGCCAAATACATCTTCAAGAAGGTGTATTGAAACAGCTTTTTCATTCATTGATTTACCCTGCTTCAACCGGTAAGCCGCAGCTCCGTTTACAACAATCCCCAGGATAGCCAGTACCACCATACCTTCAGCATTTGTGGCCTGTGGTTCCATCAGTCGTTTGATACTTTCAGTTATAATGAAGAACGAACTGAATATCAGGACAACGGAGATGAAAATAGCCCCAAGCAGTGAAAACCGTTTGTATCCATAGGAATAATAAGCATCTCTTTTCTGGTTTGATTTCTTTTGCAGGAACCAGGAAAGGCCAAGTGATATACTGTCACCAAAATCATGCACAGCGTCTGAAAGAATGGCAACACTGTTGGTGTAGATTCCCCCTACAAGCTCTATTAATGAGAACAAAAGGTTAAGGAAAAAAGCAACTTTAATGTTTTTAGTCCCTTGGTCGTCGTGATGATTATGAGAGTGACTATGCATTCAATCACAGTTTTGACAAAATTAACACAATTTACAGTGTCATATAGGGAGAACAACGGCCCAGGGCTGATGTTTTATATTAAATGACACGAAAGATCAGTATAGGCACGTCAGGCTGGATGTATTCACACTGGAATAAAACATTCTATGCAGAAGCCGGCAAGGAAAACCAACTTGTTTTCTATTCCAGGGAATTTGATACAGTTGAACTCAACTATTCCTTTTACAGGATGCCCGGCTCAAAAGCTTATATTGACTGGTATAACCGCCTGCCTGCCGGTTTCACTTTTACGGTAAAGATGAACAGGCTGATAACCCATCTGAAGAGAATGATCATTGATGATATGTCATCCGAAGCTATGAGATCATTTTTACACGATACACAAGGGTTGAAGGAAAAGCTTGCAATTATCCTGCTTCAGTTGCAACCCAGCCAGGGAATTGACCTGAAAAGACTTGAACGCTTTTTTATTGAATATACTTCAATCATAAATGAACTGGAGTATAAGCCTTCCACCAGTATTGAATTCAGGAATGTAACGTGGTTTACCAATGAAACCTATGAATTGCTCAGGCAATATAATGTGGCACTCGTGTTTCCCAGTACACCTGAATACCGTAGATTGGAATTCACATCTGACTTCGTATTCATCAGGATTCATGGCAATAAGTCATATTCCGACCAGGAATTAAAGGAATTGAAAGAGGAGATCGACAATTACCCCGATTTCATCACAAGGGTATTCGTATACTTCAATAACGATTTTAATACGTGGGCAATCTATAATGCCCGTTATCTTAAGTCAATTATCTAAAGTTCACTCTTATTCAGTTCATCCTTCTTGTAATGTTCATGCGTTTGCACCGGCTTAATCTCAGTTTTTGACGTACGCATTTGTATAATATCTACCAGCAAAGAGAAGAACATGGCAAAATAAATGTAGCCTTTCGGTATCTCTAGTCCAAAGCCCTCTCCCATCAATGAAAATCCAATCAAAAGCAGGAACGATAAAGCCAGTATCTTAAATGCAGGATGAGTATTCACGAACTTGCTGATCGGTTCAGCAGCAAAAAGCATGATACCGACTGACACTATAATAGCAGTATACATTATCCAAAGCTCTTGTGCCAGGCCTACTGCTGTTATGATTGAATCAAGCGAGAATACAATATCCATGATCATAATCTGGATTATCACCTGACTCATGGTTGCCACCCTGATCTTTTTGGAAACATCACCTGGTTCGCCTTCCATCTTATGGTAGATCTCACTGGTGCTTTTGTACATAAGGAATAATCCACCGAGTATCAGGATAATGTCCTTTCCTGAAAACCCATATCCCATTACGGCAAACAAGTCATGCTTAAGTTGCATGATAAGGGTAATAATTGATAGTAAACCAAGCCTCATGAACATGGCAAGCAATAAACCTATACGTCTGGTCTTTTTCTGCAAATGCTCAGGTAGTTTACCTGAAATTATCGATATAAATACAACATTATCAATACCAAGGACAATTTCCAATGCAACAAGTGTCAGCAGGGAGGCAATAATTTCAATATTCATCTGTTCTATGGTTAGGTTTGTAATAACAAACATAAAAAAAAGTAGTCACACGAAAAGAGTCATTTCTTATTATATTTGATAAAACAAATGCCATGAAAAAGAAGATCATACTTGTTATTGTACTGGTGTTGCTTATTGCAATACAGTTTGTGAGGATAGATCAGACCAATCCGTCCAGCGATCCGAAGATGGACATTGCAGTAGTGACAACCATGCCTGAAAATGTGCAGTCTGTACTCATGAGATCCTGTTATGACTGCCATTCGAATAATACAGTCTATCCCTGGTATGCCAATGTTGCCCCGGTTTCATGGATGCTCCGGAACCATATCGATGAAGGCCGCGAACACATGAATTTTTCACTGTGGGGTAATTATTCAGAGAAAGATAAGCAAAAGATGCTTGAAGAGAGCGTGGAAGAAATCAGTAAAGGTAATATGCCGCTTAAACCATATGTTCTGATGCATCCTCAGGCAAAACTATCAGCTGAAGAAAAAGAGTTGGTAAGGCAGTGGTTTTTAGGCAACAGTGCAACCAGTGTAGTTGCATCCCTTAACTAGCAGCTGAGCAAGGATTAAGTCGAAACAGTTTGTCCTAAATAGTTACTTTTGCCGAAATTTTTCGGCATGCGTACTATAATATTGCTACTAGTTTCTAACGTATTCATGACTTTTGCCTGGTACGGACATCTTAAGTTCAAGGAAACGGCATTATGGAAGGTTATCCTGATTAGCTGGGGGATCGCGTTTTTTGAGTATATGCTAATGGTTCCGGCTAACCGCATTGGCCATGGCACCTTCAGCGTTGGCCAGCTTAAGACTCTTCAGGAGGTTATTACTTTACTCGTTTTTGGTGCTTTCTCAGTGTTCTTCCTGAAAGAACCACTAAAGTGGAATTACCTTGTGGGATTCGGCTTTATTGTTATGGCAGTGTTCTTTATTTTCCGGGAATGGTAACCACTCCCGGAAAATAAACAGATATTAGAACTCAACTATAATACCTATCGTAGGCAAAACTGTGCCTGCAGTTGATGATACCTCTTTAAGTAAATACCGTGGCGGATTACCGGGAATTATTATCTTTTGGCCATTGTCGTCATTAACTGCAAGTATAAAAGGCTGTTCTTTTGTCTGGAAATTGTAGGCATTCTGCACATCAGCATACAGAGTGAGCGACCATTTGTTATAATAGAACTGTTTGTCAACCCTTATGTCCAGCTGGTGAAAAGCATCGAGTCTTTCACTGTTAAACCTGCTGTAGTCAGGATAACCTTTACTGTTGGCATTGAATGCTTCAATAAGCGATGAACGGTATAAGTCATAAGGTGTATAAGGACTACCGCCAACATATCTCCATTTTAAGCCAATATACCATTCATTCTCGAATTCACGTGAAAGAGTAAGATTAACAATATGTCCGTTATCCCAGACTGAGGGTACATATCCACCTGATTTTCCTTTAAATTCACTCCTGACAAGTGTGTATGATGCAATTACATCGATCTTTTTAAAGAGCTTTTCCCGTACATAAGCTTCAATGCCATAAGACCTTCCGGTTCCTGTTGATAAAACCTCCTCATTTCCGTACACACCAAAATCTCCTCCTTTGTTGGCCAGTGAAATAGAGTCGTTAACCGACACAGGATAATCTGAATATCCTTTGTAAAAGCCTTCAAGGGTCATTTTAGAGTTGGGAGTACGCCTGTATTCAATTCCTAACACTGCATGGTCAGCTTTAAGGAATTTCAGGTTATTAAGCTTATTAACAAAAACTCCTTCTTTTGATTGATATCCTAATATTGTGTATGCCGGTTGCTGCAGGAACCTGCCTGTGCTCATGTTGATAAAGAACTTTTCTGTAAGTCCGTAGGCAGCAGAAAATCTTGGCGATAAATTCGAAAAAAGGTTCTTGAAGTTCTCTGAATAGTTATTGGCATCTGCTCTCAATCCCACTGAAAGAATGAGCTTCTCATCAAGGAAGCCACGACTTAACTGACCGAATATATTCCATTTAAACAGGTCGAGTGAGGAACCAAACTGTATTGAACGAATTGTATCTTCAGCCAGCGGTATAAAGACCTTCTGAAAGGTTGAATTATTGTATTTGGCATATTCCAATCCTGCACCTGTTATAAGCTTATAGCCATTAAAACGCGATGACTTTTCATACCGCAGCTTATTTTCAATCTCCTGGGATACATAGTCGGTTACAAATGGTTTGTTTTCATCATTATCCTCATGTTTGTATGCTTCATTGTTCAGCATATTCCTGCTAAAAACCCATGTATCGAATGAATTTTTCCTGAAGTGCTTGTAAACAGCTCCTATGGCATAGTTCCACTGGTTAAAATAAGGCAGGTAATCAAGAATGTACTTCTGACTTTCAGTGGGATTTTCAATATCTGTATTCAGTGTTGAAACATCAATAGCACCAATACCCAAAACTGTAAGCTCATTTTTCTGGTCGAATTTGGTTTTAACCTTAAACTGGAAGTCGTTGTAAGTAGGAAGGAAAGGAAGTCCGATCACATCAAACAGGAACTCAAGGTATGATCTCCTGGCTGAAAAAAGAAAGGTAGTCTTATCAGATAACGGCCCGTTGAGTGCCAGCGAAACGTCAGTAGCTCCAATAGCAGCTTTAGTAACTATTCTGTCTTTGTTACCATCAATTTGCTTCATTTCAAGCACTGAACTAAGTGCATTGCCCCTGTTAGCCGGAAATGCACCAGAGTAGAAATCAATCTCCCTGATGAAATCAATATTGACGATTCCCACAGGTCCACCAGATGCTCCCTGGGTGGCAAAGTGATTGAGATTAGGAATTTCAATGCCATCAAGGAAAAACCTGTTTTCACTTGGCCCGCCTCCCCTAACAATTACATCATTCCTGAAGGATACAGTCGATGCTACACCGGGCAGTGCCTGGATAACCTTGCTTACATCCCTGTTACCACCCGGATTCCTCTCAAGGTCTCTGATTCCAAGAGTCCTCATTGATACCGGACTTTCTTCCGGCTTCCTGAACGGGGAAGCTTTAACGACTATCTCTTCCAACTCTATGTTAGCCTTAACCATGGGGATATCTATGTACATTGCTTTGGAATTGGTAACCATAACCTCAGGAGAGATATAAGATTCATAACCTACAGATGAAGCGGCAATCTTAATAAAACCGGGATGTATGTTTTCAATAATGAAATTTCCATCCAAATCAGAAGTTGTGCCCTGGGTTGTACCATATACAACCAGGTTGGTAAAAGGCAGGGGTTCATTACTTGTGGCATCAAATACTCTTCCTTTAATGGTTGCTTTTATGGGATGCTGGGAATAAGCATTGAATGCTGTAAATAATAAAACGAGTAGTAACAGTTTCTTCATTTGTTTAATCTTTTATTCGAATACATAAACAACACTTGCTTGTCAATGTTCAATAATAACTACAAAAATACCTATTTTTTTGAACAAACGTTTATAGCGTATCCTATGGTTTTTTTAAATAATTAAAACTATTGTTAAACAAGACACTTGAAACAAGGTCTGAATTCGGATCAACTCTACCTCATCTCTACCTCAACTCTACCTCAACTCTACGTCAACTCTACGTTTTAGGTAGAGATAAGGTAGTTTTAATGTACGTTTTACGTATTTTTAATCCCATTGAATTCACAGCGTGGTTATTATACATAGCAAAACAGGCATTAATCAATAAACTTTAATCATTGCTCCTCTGTTAATACTCAACCTTTAAAAAGGTGAATACTAATAAAAATACCAGAGTATGGAAATGAATGAAGTACTTGAGAAGCTCCCTCATCACCTTATGAGTCTGGTTATTGAGCAGCCTTATAACGATTATACAGCACGCGATCATGCAGTATGGCGTTATGTGATGCGGCAGAATGTAAGGTTTCTCTCAAAGGTTGCGCATGGTTCATATCTTGAAGGACTGAAGAAAACAGGTATCAGCATTGATTCCATCCCTCATATGTATGGCATGAACCGCATACTTCGGGAGATCGGATGGGCAGCCGTTGCTGTTGATGGGTTTATACCACCTTCAGCTTTTATGGAGTTTCAGGCATACAAAGTTCTGGTTATTGCTGCAGATATTCGCACAGCTGAGCAGATAGAGTATACCCCTGCTCCGGATATTATTCATGAGGCAGCAGGTCATGCACCTATCATTGCGGATGAAGAATACTCTGAATACCTGAGGTTATTTGGCGAAATCGGTAGCAAAGCATTTTCATCAGGCAGGGATTATGAACTATATGAAGCAGTTCGCCATCTATCGATCCTCAAAGCAGACCCCAACACAGCACAAGAAGAGATAGAAAAAGCCGAAAAGCATCTCTCTCATATCGATTCAACCATGGGCGAGCCTTCTGAAATGGCCCGTATACGTAACCTTCACTGGTGGACTGTGGAATATGGCCTTATAGGAAGCCTGGAATCACCTAAAATTTACGGAGCCGGCCTCTTGTCATCCATTGGTGAAAGTTATAATTGCCTGCAGCCACATGTAAAGAAACTTCCTTATACACTAGCTGCCGCAGATTTTAATTTTGATATAACCACACAACAGCCACAACTATTTGTAACTCCCGATTTCAAGCACCTCACAACTGTTCTCAATGAATTTGCAGATTCAATGGCGTTAAGAAGAGGTGGTAATGACGGAGTGCTCAAAGCTGAAGATTCTAAAAACACTGCGACAATAGTCCTTGATTCAGGGATACAAATCTCAGGCACTTTTAAAGATTGCATTTTTGACAATGATAAGGTGGTTTATCTGAAAACTGACGGACCATCAGCCCTGGCTTATAAAAATAAGGAAATACACGGACATGGTAAATCATATCATTCAGAGGGCTTCGGGACACCAATTGGCCCTGTAAGAGGCACCGATAAACCTTTATATTTGATGAGCCACGATGAACTGTCGGAGGCGGGAATAGAGGAAGGAAAGCGTTTGAACCTTACGTTTATGAGTGGTGTAAAAGTTAACGGTCATCTCATAGGTATACGCATGGCCGACAAGAAGAACCTGATTTTCACGCTTCATGATTGTACTGTTATGCTGGGCGACAAAGTGCTTTTTGACCCATCGTGGGGTAAGTTTGACATGGCCCTGGGTGAGAAAATAATCTCAGCATATTCAGGACCTGCAGATGCTGAGGCCTTCCAGTTATCATACAAGGTACCTGAAGAAACCACACATAAAATAGTTTATTCCGACAGGGATAAAAAACTCCATAAACTTTACCAACAGGTAAGAGACATCAGAAATAGTGAAGCAGTTGAAGTTGATGAACCCGAGTCTGACATAAGGGGCGACCAGAAACAACCGGATGGAAATGATACCCTCCGTCGCTTGCATGATATCTGGTCGGTAATAAAAACCGATTATCCGGAAGAATGGCTGATAATGATTGAACTTGTCGAGCTACTGTCAATCCTGCAGATAGAAGAAAGCCTGTATGAAGAAATCAGGGCAAATCTTGATAGTCTCAAACAAAGAAAACCTTCACTGAAAAAGCTGATTGATGATGGCTTAAACCTGTTGACCGGTCCATATACGGCGAAGGCAGTCAACAAATGACCTTAGGAGCTATTGTTCTCGTATGAGAATAAATGGTGAAATTATGTATGTTTTTATTCTTTAGTCTTTGTATATCTCATCAAATATATTATTTTTGTCAAAAAACTGCAAAGTGAGAACCGGAACCTTCATTCAGGCGTTCAAAAAGTCAGTCATCCTTGTGATGGCTATGATGGTTCTTAGCTTTTCCCTTGGTTCACTTATTAATTTTCATCTTAACCGTATTTACGGCAATCCACTGGCAACCGACCTGATTTTTGTCAAAAAGGATGAAAAAGTTATAAAAGCAGTAAAAGCACCAGTAGTTTCTTCTTTTACCGGTTTTATTACTGAAAATATTACTTGCCCGGAACCGGCAGTTATAACAACACAAGGTGATGTTCATCACTTTTCTGAGGGAATGCCTGTTAAATGCACTCCTTTAAACAACCTTCTCCGGGCTCCTCCGGTATTCTGATTCCCTGCTTTTAAGGCAATAGTTACTGATTAAGTCAGGTAATGTGGTTAATACTGCATTACGGCCTTAAACCATATAATGTTAATTCACCCAATTAAATTATTTTACAATGAAGGTCTTTACAAAATTCATGCTCCTCAGCATTTTTGCATTCACTACAATCGCTTCCATAGCTCAGGAGGAAAAAACAGTTACAATGGGAGCATCTTATGCAAATGAAGTATTCTATTCGTTCCAGAACGGCGTTGTTGCTACTCCCCCGCGAAATATCTGGGATATTGCTTTCCATACCGATGCTTTCAGTGCCGGTATCATAACTAATGATGGTGCAGGGGTTGAGTTGTATGTATATCCCAAAGCAGCAAATGATGGCTGGGATTCTTTTGATACAACCGGCAAATCAACATGGCCAAGGCTTTATAATGATGTAAGCAACTGGGAAACCGGTGCTTTTAACCGTAATGAAAAAGGCCACCCTGACTATGGCTGGGGTGTATACAGCATGACCAGTCACGATGTTATCGGCGACTCTCTGTTCCTTATTAAAGGTGTTGACGGCAAATACCGCAAGCTCAACATTATCAGGAAAAAATCAACCTTAAATGATTACGAAATCAGGTTTGCTGATCTTGACGGCCAGAACGACCAGTCGGTTACACTTGATGTAAGTAACCATGAATCAAAGGCTTTTATGGCCTATTCATTCAATAATGGCATTGTTGACCGTGAGCCTGCTAAAGATGCATGGGACCTGCTTTTCACACGTTATGTTGCAATTGTAATGGAACAGCCGTATACTGTTGTAGGCGTGCTGCTTAATCCTGCCGATACTGCAGCTGAAGCAAGAGGCGTAGCCCCAGATTTTACAGACTATACCAGCCTGGATTATTCAGGTGGAAGTGATGTAATAGGTCACGACTGGAAAACCTTTGACATGGGAACCTTTACATACCTTATGGAAGATTCACTGTATTTCTTCATTAAGGCACAGAGCGGTAATGTTTATAAAATCAATTTTACCAGTTTCAGTGGTTCAGCATCAGGAACAACCACTTTTACACAGGAACTTATCTCAGCACTTGCCATTGCTGAAAATTCAGCTGGCAAGGCCACCGTATATCCAAACCCTGCTAAAGACCAGATTAATATAATCACTCCTTCAAACGATGAGGGTTATGTAAGAATCAGCAACCTTGCAGGTAAAGAGGTGATGAAGAGTTATTTTGAAAAAGGCAACCTTCATTCCGTAAGGTTAAACGGAGTTGAAGACGGTATTTATATAGTAACAATAGTAACATCCAGGGAAACTACTACCAGTAAGATTGTAGTCGTTAACAAGTAAGATGGTTAAGAATATTACAGTTTGTGTTTTGTTTTTGTGTTTTGTTGTGACTCAGTTACATGGACAGAATCAACCCGTCCATGTAATTGATCACACCACCGGGAAGCCGGTACCCTTTGCCCATTTTAAAGTTACTGACCTTAAGTCGAAAGCCACAAGGTATTTTGTAACTGATACTGCTGGTATGGCGAATTTTCATTTCGATAAGCCGGTTGAGATAATGGTTACCTTCGTTGGTTACCGCAATTATCTTGATACAATATATCCGGGTAAGCCTGTGGAGGTCAGGCTTATCCCGGATGTAATCAGCTTCGATGAACTGGTAGTCACAGCACAGTATTCACCAGTAAGCGCTGATAAGTCACTCTATAAGGTAAAGGTTATTAATTCAATGCAGATCCAGAAGAGGGCAGCTTTTGACCTTGCGGGATTATTACGCACACAGATGAACGTCCGCCTTTCTCAGGATGGTGCCCTTGGTACCGGAATGAGTATGCAGGGACTTTCAGGAGAAAATGTTAAGATTCTTGTTAACGGAGTGCCGGTAATCGGCAGGCTCAACGGGATTATCGATCTGAGTCAGATCAATCTTCAGCAGGCAAGCCAGGTTGAAGTTATCGAAGGCCCCATGTCAGTTATCTACGGAAGTAATGCACTGGCAGGGGTTATAAATATTATACCAAGGGATAATCTCAATGAGAAGGTTTTGCTTAACGTTAACTCGTATGTTGAATCTGTTGGTGTTTATAATTTTGACGGGTTGGCAGGCTTCAGGAGAGGCAAACACATGTTTATCCTCTCAGGTGGGAGGAATTTCTTCAGCGGCTTTTCTACCACTTCTGAAGGAAGAGTAATGGACTGGAAGCCTAAGAGGCAATTAAATGCTGACCTTGACTATACCTACAGTATAAAGAAATCTCAGATTAAAGCACACATAAGCCAGTTTGATGAACTCCTTCAAAGTAAGGGATCACTGTTACCGCCTTATTACGAAAGAGCATTCGACAATTACTTCCAGACTAAGAGGCTAACCGGCAAGTTAAGCTTTGCTTCAACAGGCCAGTTTAAGTTTTCGATGGATAATTCTTTTTCTATATACAACAGGACAAGAACCCTGTGGTATAATAACCTGGCTTTGCTTGAAAAGACCCACATAGAGGATGAGGTTACCGGTTTCAGGTCGCTTCAGTCGAGGGGAATCTACACATACAGTTCTGACCCCATTGATTTAAATTTCCAGACAGGTTATGATTTGAACTCTGAGTGGGCAGAAGGTGAAAGAATAGGTAATAGTGTTAAGAATATTACTGATGCTGCCCTGTTTCTCAGTATGCAATATAAACCAGTGTGCTATCTTTCACTGCAGCCGGGACTGAGATATGCATACAACACTATGTATAAGTCGCCGCTTATTTATGCATTTCATGTAAAAGTCGGCCCATTCTCCGATTATACCCTGAGGGCATCCTATTCTACAGGATTCAGGTCACCTTCGCTCAAGGAATTGTATATGAATTTTGTTGATGTGAACCATAATATCATTGGCAATACGGAACTTCAGGCAGAAAAATCGCAGAACCAGCAAGTGGCAATCACCAAAAAACTGACGAAGCTAAGGCATGTATCGGAATTTGAGGTGAACCTGTTTGCCAACAACATCAACAACATTATCACCCTGGCCCAGATGCCCGACAACAGTTACACTTATGTTAACCTGGATGTATACCGTACCAGGGGATATAACTTAACTATGAGGTCATTCATCAAAAACACCTACGATGTGCGCCTTGGTGTTGGCTCAACAGGTAACAGCGGAAACAATGAAGCCACAAAGAACAAATTCTTATGGTCGCCGGAGGTAACAGCTGAAATGACTTATATCTTCACGAAGTATGATATATCAGCAGGTATATTCTATAAGTACAATGGCTCACTGCCGAAATATCTGGTTGATGAAAACGGGAATGTAACAACCAGCCGTCTTGACGACTATAATACAATGGACATCAGTGTTTCAAAGAGTTTCTTTAAGAAGAGCCTCATGATAACTGCCGGTGGCAAGAACCTGTTTAATGTAACGAATATTGCTTCAACCGGGACTTCCGGGGGCATACATGAAGGTGGATCCTCAGCTTCACCGGTCGCATGGGGCAGAACAGCCTTTATAAAAGTGAGCTATGACTTTAAGGTCATGAAAAACTAATTATTTACTCAAAACATTCCTTCAGGTGATGGCCAGATTTAAACTAATACTTGCTTTTACATTACCTCTGTTACTAACGTCATGTTTTAAGGAGGATGAAAGAGTTATACCCTACACTCCGGGTGATGTTAGTACTACAGTAATCGGTATGATGGAAGATTACAGGTATATGGCCTTCTTTAGCCTGAGTGAAGGCAGGGTAATAGATTCATCTATCAAATACGAATGGGACCTGGCATTAACATCAAAAGAGAATGATTACACATTGCACCCTAATACCTCGCTTTTCTTAAAGATTGCACACACAGAGTCATTCAACTTTGATTCCACTTACACCGTTAATGATGGACTTTCATGGCAATTTGATTCATCAGATGGTGATCCTGCAGGAAATGCCATTGGTGACTGGTGGCTTGATGAAGATTCAACTATTGTTACTACCGGTGAAGTACTGTTGGTTGACAGAGGAATAGATGCTGAAGGACTGCCTCGCGGTTACCTTAAGATACAACCTTCACTTAACATAGAGACAAAAACGGTAACAATACGTATTGCCAGTTTAAACGGCTCAGATGAGAGAAGTTTTGAACTGGTTAAAGATACGGAAAGGCCATTTACTGTTTTAAGTTTTGAGACAGGTGTACTTTCCGACCAGCCATTCCCGCCGACCAACGAATGGGATTTATGGTTTACCCAATACACCACCCTTCTATACACCGATGAAGGAGAAGCTTATCCTTACCTGGTTACCGGAACCTTAATCAACAGGGAAACTTGCAGTGTAACACTTGATACGATTCACCCGTTTAACAACTTGTCGAGGGAACTGGCCGAATCTTTTGAATACAGCAGCAGGTTGGATACCATAGGCTACAACTGGAAGAAAATCAATGGTGACGTCACGAGTGGGAATGTCACCTACACACCACGCCCTAACTACTCATACATTATTAAAACTGTTGAAGGGTACTATTACAAACTAAGGTTTATTGACTTCTATAACCAGGAAGGTAAAAAAGGGTATCCCAAAATTGAATACCAAAGATTATAATTTCAAAACCACCTGCTTTAACCGTTTACAATAGGTATAAAACAGGCACTTAGTGCTTCCCTGCGCATCTTTTTTGTAAGAAGGTTCTTGATGATCTTATGAAGCTGCCTTTGCTTTTCAGTTATTGTGAGCGAGTTATTATCAGCAAGGGTAGCAATTTCCGGCAACATCATGGTTGAATTAATATCCTCTACAGAAGGGATCGACTGGGCTGAACCAAGAATTCCCAAGTCATTGCCTGATAATATTTCACTCATCCTGATATGCTGCGGCAGGGTATCCACACCAATTACAGGCATTGTTAATGGCTTGGCAACTTCAAACAAAGCACTTCCGTTAGCCCTTACATAATATTCGCCACCCATTCTTCCCACCAGATCAATAAGGGTTTGATCTATCTGGTCCGCTGGTGTCAGAACACTCTCATCAATATGAACGGCCAGAACTTCACAAATAATGAGATTTGCAGCTCCACCCCCTGTTCCTGTTTCTATGATTTCGCGCACTTTACACTCCCACTGCACCGGTGACTCCATAACCCTGAATGGCCTGATCTTTTCTGAGGGCATCATGGTAAACCCTGCCTTCTCAAATTCGTTAACTCCTTTTGAGAACTCGGCACTGGAAAGGCTTGCCTGCTCCACCATGCTGTAAGTAACAGCATTTATGCAAACTTCGGGAACGAGTTTCAGGTTTTCGAAGGTATCCTTGGTAGTATTATTCCTGTTCCTCCTTGCCGGTGAAAAGATGAGTGTACTGGGATTGACACCGAAGGCATTGAAGAAACTAAACGGTGAAAGGTTAGGAGTACCATCAGGGTCCACAGTGCTGGCTAAAGCTATCGGGCGGGGAGCAATACCACCCAGAATAAGCCTGTGGAGCTCATTCTGTGATATTACACCGGCATCAAAGGTCTTATGCATCTTTACAGGGTAGGTAAAATAGTGGTTTCACATTTGCCAAAGCCAACTCTTATATTGTCCTTTTTAGCGAATCCACGGATGGTTACAGTATCATAATCCTCAATAAACGAACGCTCTCCCTTCCCTACTTTTACCGGATTCTTACCTCTCCAGGTCAGCTCAAGCATTGAGCCAAAAGAGCCGGGTACCGGACCACTTATAGTTCCCGAAGCATAAAGGTCACCCACATTAATGTTGCATCCGTTAACTGTATGATGGGCAAGTTGCTGGCAGATGTTCCAGTACATATATTTGAAGTTGGTGGCACATACAAGTGACTCCTCATCATCCTGTGGTTTGATATGGACCTCAAGGTTTATGTCAAAATTTCTTAGTCCATCTGTTTTCAGGTAATCCAGCACCTCTGGTTCCTGCAGAGGAGTAGCTATCCTGAAAGGTTCCAGGGCTTCAAGTGTAACTATCCACGGGGATACTACAGAGCCAAAGTTCTTTGAAAGGAACGGACCTAAAGGTACATACTCCCATGATTGGATATCCCTGGCAGAAAGATCGTTGAATAACAGGAAGCCGAAGATATAGTCCTCCGCTTTATCAACAGTTACAGAAGTTCCCAGTTCTGTCTTTTTACCGACAACAAACGCGAGCTCCAATTCAAAGTCAAGCATTCGTGTTGGACTCATGACAGGTGATGTTTCACCGGCCGGCAATATTTGTCCCTTTGGCCTGTGGATATTTGTACCTGATACTACAATAGATGAAGCCCTTCCATGATAGCCCACAGGCAGATGTCGCCAATTGGGAAGTAAAGGGTTTGCCGGATCCCTGAACATGGAGCCTACGTTTGAGGCATGTTCAATACTGGAGTAAAAGTCGGTATAATCAGTAACCTTCACCGGCATTAACATGGTTACGTCACTAACAGGGATCAGGTACTTGCGGCTAAACTCTTCAAGATCAGAAATCTCAGAATTGCCTTCAGCCAGCAGTTCCTGAATTCTCGCACGTACTTTACCTGTTACTGTTTTACCTGCCCTGATAAAATCATTCAGGGTTGGCTGGTTAAAGTAATTATCCAGGTTCTTCATTATCTTGTCGAAGTAACCATCCCTCTGCAAAGCATAAAGGTTAATTACCTTATTATCAATCCTGCTCACTGCTGTATAATTCCCGTCAGCATACCTGGCAATACCGAAAGGGATATTGTGGATTGAGAAGTCACTGTCAGCACTTGGCTTTACCCACGAGGTGACCGGTTCATTTTTATGATTAACACGCATTATAATGTACCCCTCTTACTTTGTTCAAGTTCAATTGCTTCAAACAAAGCTTTGAAATTACCTTTACCGAAAGATTTGGCACCTTTACGCTGGATGATCTCAAAGAACATAGTAGGTCGGTCGACCAGTGGCTTAGTGAATATCTGAAGCAGGTAGCCCTCATCATCCCTGTCGATGAGAATTCCCAGTTTACTGAGCTTTTTCATATCCTCATCTATACTTCCGACCCTTTCCTGAACCAAATCATAATAACCACGGGGAACTTCAAGGAAGTCTATACCTCTGGCTTTAAGCGTACTTACTGTTGTAATAATGTCATCTGTTTCCATAGCAATATGCTGCACGCCCGAAGTTCCATAAAAGTCGAGGTACTCTTCAACCTGCGACTTCTTCTTCCCTTCAGCCGGTTCATTGATAGGGAATTTAATCCTTTCATTGCCATTACTCATCACTTTACTCATGAGTGCTGTGTACTCAGTTGAAATATCCTTGTCGTCAAAACTGATAAGCTGGTTGAAGCCCATTACATTGGCATAGAAATCAACCCACTTATTCATTTCACCCCAGCCAACGTTACCAACCATATGGTCCACATATTTTAATCCGGTAGGCTCTGTCTTATATTCAGTTTCCCATTTCATGAATCCGGGCAGGAACGGACCGTTATAATCCTTACGTTCGACGAAAAGATGCACTGTTTCGCCATAGATACGTATACCTGATGTAATTACCTTTCCATTTTCATCTTTTGATTCTGTAGGAGCCATATATGATTCAGCTCCCCTGCTGGTAGTTTCTTTCCATGCTTTTGTAGCATCGTCCACCCATAAGGCAATCACTTTAACCCCATCACCGTGAACCATAGCATGCCTGCTGATTTCATTTTCACCGCTCAGGGCTGAAGTAAGCACAAGCCTTATCTTACCTTGCTGAAGCACATAGGATGTACGGTCGGTAAGGCCTGTTTCGAGTCCTGCATAGGCAAGTGGCTGGAATCCGAATGCTGTCTGATAAAAGAAGGCAGCCTGCTTTGAATTACCTACATAAAATTCAATGTAGTCTGTTCCGTTTATTGGGAGAAAATCATTTGTTGTTGCCATTGCTGTTGTTTTTTGTGATTTTTAAGAAGACTGCTCATATAAGGTTTATAATCAGTCTGTCATCCATGATTTAAAATAACCGGTATCTTCAATGTCCATAGCTTGTTTGGTAAGCCATAGCGGCCTGAAGGTGTCGATCATAACTGCCAGTTCCTTTGTTTCCCTGGCTCCCAGGCTCTTTTCTACTGTTCCCGGATGCGGACCATGAGGTATACCAATGGGATGCAGTGTAATCTGCCCCCTGCTTACCTGCTTGCGGCTCATAAAGTCACCATCTACATAATAAAGAACTTCATCTGAATCAACATTGCTATGGTTATATGGAACCGGTATTGACAAAGGATGATAATCATACAACCTTGGCACAAAGGCACAAGTTACGAAATTATAAGCTTCAAAACTCTGGTGCACAGGAGGCGGCTGATGGATACGGCCGGTGATCGGCTCAAAGTCGTGTATTGATAATGCATAGGGATAAAGATAACCGTCCCATCCTACCACATCAAACGGATGTGAGGCATAATGGTAAGGGAACAACTGATCACCTTTCTTAATCATTACAAGAAAATCGCCTTTTTCATCATGGGCAATAAGGTTCATTGGTTTCCTTATGTCCCTTTCACAATATGGAGAATGCTCTTCCAACTGTCCGTACTTATTCACATATTTCTTAGGGAACCTGATATGAGAGAACGATTCAACGATAAGAAGCCTGTTGTTCTCTGTTTCAAATTCAATCTGGTATACTACTCCCCGGGGTACTATAAGATGATCGCCGTATGAAAACGGCAACTCACCATACATACTTTTCAAAACACCACTACCTTCATGAATAAAGATCATTTCAGCAGCCTGGCTGTTTTTAAAGAAGTAACCCTCAGTTCCTTTGGTGGGAGCTGCCAGTGAAATGTACAGGTCGTTGTTTATCAGTAACGGAATCCTGCTTTTAAGGTAATCATCTGCAGGTTTAACGTTAAAACCCTGAAAGCTCCGGTGCTGCATGTTATTCTGAACAGCAACCTCAGGTTTGATATCAATTGGTGTATCAATAGAATTAACCAGTGTTGGAGGATAATGATGATACGTTATTGAATAAACATCGGAGAATCCTTCAGTTGATACCAATTGCTCGGAGTACAACGACCCGTCAGGTTTCCTGAACTGGGTATGACGTTTGGGTGGAATAATCCCAAGGCTGTGATAGTGAGGCATACATTGTTATTTTTATAGTACCGGTATTTCGCTGCAATAACAATGCTGACTAATATTTGTTCGGAAGATATGATTTACGCTAGTGCCTCTTGTTGCCAAGCATCGGAACAAACCTGAAAGCGCCGTGCTGTGTTGTTTCAAGTGATCCGTCCTCATTTTTAAGCACCATTGTCATTACCTGATAATCCTTTTCATCAAGAGGGATTACCAGTTTACCTCCCGGTTTCAGCTGATCAATCAGTTGCTGTGGAATAAAAGGAGCACCTGCCGTAACAATTATCCTGTCGAAGGGGGCAAATGCAGGCAGTCCCTTGTAGCCATCACCAAAATGGACTTTTACAAGGCACCCGATTTTGGGAAGCAGGTCTTTTGCTTTCACATACAATGGTTTCTGCCGCTCGATAGAATACACCTTTGCACCCATGGTGTACAGTATAGCGGCCTGGTAGCCTGAACCAGTGCCAACCTCAAGCACTTTATAACCTTTATCCACATCCAGCAGTTCAGTCTGAAAAGCAACTGTGTAGGGCTGAGAAATGGTTTGTCCCTCTCCTATCGGGAAAGCTTTATCCTGGTATGCATACTCAAGGAACCCTGAGTCAAAGAAGAAATGCCGCGGTACGCTTTCCATTGCCTGGAGTACTCTCTCATTGAATATTCCTTTGTCCCTTAGCGAGTCCACTAATTTCTTACGCAACCCTTTGTGCCTGAATGTATCAACAAGATTACCGGTCATCCTTAAAAGATAGTTTGAGTTTGCTGCTAAATTACTAATTTCGCCTTGTAGAAAAAACAATCGAAAACCTAAAACACTTGTTATGCTTAAGATAGGAGTCGTTGGTGCTGGACATCTCGGCAAGATTCACATTAAATGCATTAAGCAAATAGAACTCTATCAGCTCGTTGGCTTCTATGACACTGATCCGGATAATGCTTTAAAAGTATCTGCAGAGTTTGGAATACCTGCGTTTAAGAATATAAACGACCTTATAGAAAGTGTTGATGTCATCGACATTGTTACTCCTACCCTTTCACATTTTGAAAGTGCCAACCTTGCTTTGCGGAAGTTCAAACATGTGTTTATTGAAAAACCACTGGTAACAACCCCGCAACAGGCACTCGACCTGATACAGATAGCTGAGGAAGCGAATGTTAAAGTACAGGTGGGTCATGTTGAAAGATTCAACCCGGCTTTTACTGCTGCATCACCCTATATTGATTCTCCTTTATTCATTGAAACACATCGCCTCGCCCAGTTTAATCCCAGGGGTACTGATGTACCCGTGATTCTTGACCTGATGATACATGACCTCGATATTGTGCTTAGTGTTGTGAAATCAGGAATTCATAAAATAAGTGCAAGTGGCGTGGCTGTGGTGAGTGACACTCCGGATATTGCCAATGCAAGAGTGGAATTCGACAATGGGTGTGTAGCAAACCTGACAGCAAGCCGTATTTCAATGAAAAATATGCGCAAAACAAGGATCTTCCAGAAAAATGCCTATATCTCCATAGATTTCCTCGATAAAAAATCAGAAATAATCAGGATGTCGGAAGATATCAATAACGATGATCCTTTTGCTATGGTGCTTGACCTTGGTGCAGGTAAAAAGCCTAAACAGATTTTTATTGAAAAACCAGAAATAATACCTTCCAATGCCATTGTATCTGAATTAGAGAGCTTTGCAAAGGCAATAATGCACAATACAGTACCTCCTGTAACTATAACTGATGGTTATAATGCCCTCGACCTTGCCTATAAGATTATCTACAAAATGGAGGATGCAGCTAACATGGCCATTTAATTTATCGGTCCGTTAAAATTTGTTAAATTCTTAAGCAATAAATAATCTTAACAATCGTTGATTCTACACGGTTGCTAAATGACATAAATTCTCACATGATCAATTTTACCCCCAGTAAATTCATTAACAACTTATTACTATTTCTTGCAGTTATTCTGTACTATGGATGTGAACCAAAAAATGATGAACAATTGGTTCCTTCATACCTGCATATTGATCACATAGACATTTCTACCACAAGTCAGCAGGGTACATCATCTTCTAATATTACAGATGCATGGGTATACATTGACGAGAATCTGATAGGATCATTTGAATTACCGGCTACCATCCCGATATTAACCGAAGGCAGACAAACAGTTAAGGTTAGGCCGGGCATCAAACTGAACGGAATAGCCAATACACGTGCCATATATCCTTTTTATACGGAAATCGTTAAGCAGATAGATTTTGTAAAAGACAGTGTGATTAACCTTGAAGAGTCAACTGTATCGTATGAGCCCAATGTAGTATTTCCCTGGTTAGAGACCTTTGACCAGCCGGGTAGTGCTCTTGATACAACATCAAAAAGTACAGTGAAACTGATGAAGACAAGTGACCCTGGTATGATATTTCCTGAAGCTGATAACACCTACTCAGCAATGATTTCACTGCCTAATGACACTTCAATTTTCGAAGCTGTAACAACAGAAACTTACGAATTCCCGGGCAATGGCACGGCTGTATTCCTTGAAATGAACTATAAGATGAATCAAACCTGTGTAGTTGGTGTTTTCTATAAGGCTTCAGGAATAAAGGTGCAGCGCCCGTTACTTGTGCTCAATGCCACGGGCGATGAATGGAAAAAAATCTACGTAAATCTCACAGTTCCCAAATACGACACTCCTGAAGCAACTGACTTTCAGATCTTCATAGGTGCACAAAAAGAGACTACTGTTAATGAGGGATTGATATTGCTTGATAATATTAAACTTGTACATTTCAAAACTGGTAAATGAATAAAAAACTACAGGTAGCACGTTATGTCATAGCTGACTTGTTAGCAGCAGTCTTCGGATGGGCTGTATTTTTTGTTTATCGCAAGTATACTGCTGACCCGAATATCTTTGATCATCCTGAATTGATTTACCAGGATAAAAACCTCTTCTACGGACTGATCTTTATTCCTATTTTCTGGCTTTGCCTTTATATCATGATGGGAACCTACAGGCGCATTTACCGTAAGGCCCGTTTAAAGGAGTTGGGACAGACTTTGCTCATAACTATAATAGGAGTTATCATCCTGTTTTTTGCCCTCATTATAGATGACATAATCGACGAATACCATAATTACTATAATTCCATTCTGGTTCTTTTCTGCTGCCATTTCATACCTACTTATACCCTGCGCCTGATCCTTACATCAATCACCACTTACAAGATCCACAACAAGATAATCGGCTTTAACACCATTATTGTGGGAAGCAATGGTAATGCCATAGGGATATTCAATGAAATAGAAAATCAGGAAAAGTCGAGCGGTAATCATTTTGTTGGATTTGTGAATGCTGCCCCTTACAAGGATTACAAGCTTGAAAAGTTTCTGCCTCACCTGGGACAGATAAATCAATTAAAACAGATCATTATGGAACACAATGTGGAAGAGGTGATTATTGCTACGGAAAGATCTGAAGTAAAAACAATCGAACAAATAATCACGGAGGTTGAGAGCACCAATGTTATTATCAAGGTGATCCCTGATATGCAGGACTATCTTCTTGGAACCATCCATTCGACATCTATTTTCCATACCCCCCTCCTGGAAATCTCTCCTGACCTTATGCCGGCATGGCAACAGTCAATTAAGAGGCTTCTTGATATTTTCATTTCAATAATTGCCATGACCATACTAATACCTGCTTATATCGGTGTAGCCATTGGTATCAAGGCAACTTCAAAAGGGCCCGTATTTTACAGGCAGAAACGAGTAGGACTGCATGGTAAACCATTTACGATGATCAAGTTCAGGAGTATGTACTGCGATGCTGAGAAGAATGGTATTCCCCAGCTTTCATCAAAAGAAGATCCCAGAATTACACGTTTCGGCCATTTCCTTCGCAAAGTAAGGCTTGATGAAATTCCTCAGTTCTGGTCAGTCTTAAAGGGTGATATGTCACTTGTAGGCCCGAGGCCAGAGAGACAATTCTTTATTGATCAGATAGTACAGAGGGCACCTCATTACAGGTTACTTCAGAAAGTAAAACCAGGTATTACTTCGTGGGGACAGGTTAAGTATGGTTATGCTGAGAATGTTGACCAGATGATAGAACGCCTGAAGTTTGACATTCTTTATATAGAGAACATGTCGCTGGCTATGGATTTTAAAATCCTTATTTACACTGTTTTAATAGTACTTCAGGGAAGAGGTAAATAACTCCTGTATGAGTCCTGCCTCAATTTAGAAAAATACTAAATGAGCCCTGCCTCAATTTGCTGGACAATAAACTCTATTTCACTATCCCGGCCCTTGGGGTCGTATTTTTCCTTAAGGTTATATCCAAACAACCGGCTCAGGTTCTGCCAGAAGAAAGCAACAAAAGTACCCCGTAGTTCCTTCACTATATTATAGGTTGGATTACCAGTTTCACGGTCAACCAGTTTAAGTAAAATATGCCCCTGGGTGATGGTAAGCTTTTTAAGCTCTTCACCAAATTGTGCTTTAAGATCTTCTTCGGCTTTTTTGTATAATTTCTTCTGTTCTTTTTCCGACAGGCCAACCATCATCTGGTCATATTCCCTGAGTTTTATACCCGCCAGCCTGGCATATGGATAAACTTTCTTTACATTTTTTACCAGGCGATCGTACCTTCTTTGGTCGCTTGGTGTTCTGTATTTCTTGTAACCCTTGATCCTTAGTTCCGGCAAATCCATTATAGCAATAGTATCGCCATTCTGTATCCTGGCTTTGACTGTAATGAGATGTTTGGGCGACTGGCCGTAAGCCAGAGGGGACAGTATAGTGAAGAGAATAATGTAACAAACTATGCGGGCCATTCTGGTTAAAATATTTGTTCTATAATAAACAAAAAGAATGCCACTATATTGTATCAGCTACCTTATGATTTAAGCAACACGCAGCTTTGAATGACTTATTTTACTGAGTTTCTCCTCTGCATAGGGCAAGGTTAGTTTAAATTCCCTTATTGTTTGATCTGAAGGGAGTTCAAACATAGCATCAGTGAGCATAGTCTCCATAATAGAACGCAACCCCCTTGCTCCCAGCTTGAATTCAATAGCTTTTTCAACTATATAGTCAAGTACAGGTTCACCAATGACCAGCTTAATCCCATCAAGTTCAAATAGTGAAGTAAATTGCCTTACAATAGCATTCTTAGGTTCTGTTAGTATCCTTCTTAAGGCACTTTTATCAAGCGGGCTCAGGTAAGTCACTACAGGCATACGACCTACCAGTTCAGGTATTAAACCAAAGCTCTTGAGGTCCTGAGGAGCCACATACTGTAACAAGTTATCTTTATCAATCTCCTGCTCCTTAGCAGCAGCATATCCTATAATATTAGCCTGAACGCGGCTTGCAATTTTCTTTTCTATACCATCAAAGGCACCTCCGGCAATAAACAGGATATTTTGAGTATTAATCTGAATCATACGCTGCTCCGGGTGTTTACGTCCACCCTGGGGAGGTACATTCACCACAGCTCCTTCAAGAAGTTTAAGCAATGCCTGCTGCACTCCCTCACCCGACACATCGCGTGTTATAGAAGGATTGTCACTCTTCCTGGCTATTTTGTCGATTTCGTCAATAAAAACAATACCTTTCTCAGTCGCTGCAACATCATAATCTGCTGCCTGCAGAAGCCTTGAAAGTATACTCTCAACATCCTCTCCAACATAACCTGCTTCAGTGAGCACTGTGGCATCGGCAATACAGAACGGCACATTGAGCAGTTTTGCTATTGTGCGGGCAAGTAATGTTTTGCCGGTGCCAGTGGCTCCTATAAGAATAAGGTTTGACTTTTCAATTTCAACTTCCTCTGTTTTGGCTGAAGGCTGGTTAATCCGCTTATAATGGTTATAGACTGCAACAGACAATACTTTCTTAGCATCATCCTGGCCAATAACATACTGGTCAAGATATGCTTTGATCTCTGCCGGTTTATGCAATTTTAACCTTGAGAAATCTTTATCTTTCTGCGATTTCGACTCCTCTTTGAGAATATCCTCTGCCTGTTCAACACAATAATTACAGATATGCGCATCCAAGCCGGATATAAGCATATTTGTTTCACTGCGCGGCCTGCCGCAGAATGAACATCTCTCTTCCTTTTTTGGCATAATAAAACTATTTAAAACACAACCCGAAGGTAATGCTTATACTCTTCCCCTCAGAAGAACTTCATCAATCATTCCGTACTCTTTTGCCTCTTCGGCTGTCATCCAGTAATCCCTGTCAGAATCCTTCTCTATTTTCTTAAACGGCTGTCCTGAATGATCGGCAATGATTTCGTACAGTTCCTTTTTCAACTTCATAATTTCCCTGGCAGTGATCTCAATATCTGATGCCTGTCCCTGAGCACCACCCATTGGTTGATGGATCAGTATACGTGAATGCTTAAGGGCTGTGCGTTTTCCTTTCTGGCCTGCACAAAGTAACACTGCTCCCATTGATGCAGCCATACCTGTGCATATGGTAGCCACATCAGGGCTGATATATTGCATGGTATCGTAAATGCCAAGGCCTGCATATACACTTCCACCAGGAGTATTCAGATAGATCTGGATATCCTTCTTTGCATCAACCGACTCAAGGAAAAGCAACTGGGCCTGGATGATATTGGCTACATAGTCGTCAATTGGCACTCCCAGGAAGATAATCCTGTCCATCATAAGACGTGAGAATACGTCCATAGTGGCTATATTCAACTGGCGCTCTTCAATGATGGTCGGTGAAATATAGCCTGTTACTGCAGATTGGTATTTACGGAGTGTTGTGCTGTTAATGCCAAGATGCTTCGTAGCATACTTGTGAAATTCATTCTGATCCATAATGTCTTTATTTAGTAGAGGCTAATTTAACAAATTCTTCGTAGGTTAAGTTCTCATGTTTTGGCTCAACCTTCTCTTTTAAAAATTCAATAAGCTTCTTTTCAAATAACTGATTCTTTATCCTGTTTACATCTTCCTTGTTTTTCATGAAAGAATCTGCAATGCTGTCAATACGTGTTCTCGTTTCTTCATCTAATTCTTCCATTCCCGGACGACGGAAGTAACCCCTGAAAACGTCTTTTATTTCTTCTTCTGAAACACCGATATTATGATCAGTGATAATCCTGTTCTCAATCAACTGCCAGCGCAACGACCTGCCATAACCCTCATAGTCGCGTTCTACATCTTCTGCGGTTAATTTTTCAGGGTTAGTTTCAACGAGCCAGCGTTTTACAAAATCATCGGGCAATGAAATGCCGGCTGTTTCAATGATTTTTTCAATAGCGTCATTAAAGAACTTCCTATCAGATTCAACAACAAATGACTGGTTGGCTTCTTTCTTAATCCTTTCAAGCACTTCTTCTTCAGTCTTCAGGCCTTCACCGGGAAATACCTTTTCAAAAAACTCTTCATTCAATTCAGCAGGAGTCATCCTGTTGATACCTGTTATCGTAAAATTGAAGGTACTTTTAATATTTTCAGCTACATCAGGAGCCACTCCCAGCATTGTTGCCATATCAGCATTGCTCTCAGTGATCTTACCGGGATCAATAGTGACCATATTACCTACAGAAGCTCCAACCAGTGAATTTACAGTCTCTTCATCAGTTATTAATTTAAGATTAATAGTGCCTGAAGTAGAAAGTCCTTCTGCTTTAACAGAACCATCTTCATTTAACTCAGTGAAATCGCCTTTCACAAGGTCATTTTTTTCAACTTTCTCAACCTCTGCCATTTCGCCCTGACGCAGGCGAATATCTGCCAGATAGTCAGTTGCCATCTTGTCAGTTGCGACTATATTGTGATAGCTTACACCCAGTTCAGGACCAAGTACAAGGTCGAAAGAGGGAGTAAATGCCATATCAAAATAGAAACTCATTTCCTTGTTTTCTGAAAAATCAACTCTGTCAGTTTTTTCAGTATTAGCAAGCGGATTACCAAGCAAAGAAAGATTGTTATCCCTGATATAACCATCAAGAGAGTTACTGAGTAATTTGTTGATTTCATCAGCAGTAACGGCCTGACCGTATAACTTCCTGGTCAGTTCAAAGGGTACTTTACCCGGCCTGAATCCCGGCATTGAAGCCTTCTTCTGATAATCTCTGAGTACTTTGTTTACGCTTTCCTCATAATCTGCCGGTGATAAGTCAATCTTAAGTGTTGCAGTAAGGTCGCCTGTTTTCTGAAGTTCAATATTCATTGGTTAAAATTCAAATTAATAGATTAGTAATTAAGCATCTGGAAGACGCTGCAAAGATAGTCAAATATACAGAACACCCGTATTCTAGTTCTTACGCACTACTTCAATGGTAAAGTTGGCAGCAAGGGCAGCTAATGCTCCTATTGCAGCAAGTACAGGGGCAAACAGTGCTCCTATTACTCCGATAGTGACCGGTATTTCCAGGTACACTTTGCCAACCTCATCCTTTATTATGATTCTGCTGACATTTCCGTCGTGGATCAACTGCCTGATCTTTGCAAGCAATTCATCGCCCCTTACTTTAAATTCTTCGTTCATGATACTGTGGTTTTTATTTGCTACCCAATGTCAAAAACCTTACCAAAAAAAAAGGTTGCCTGTTAACGGACAACCTTACTGGGTTTTAAACTAATGATCTTTAAAACAAAAATACCTTAACGAGTATCATGATTACAATAACAGATACAAACAGTAGTAATAGTTTGAGTTCCGGTCTGCTTTTCTTATTTTCTTCCATTGCCTGATGCTTAAATTGTTCATCAAAATTACCCTCCAATGAACTGCCAAACTTTAGAAATTCATTAGAATGGCGTTAGAAAGCACTAAGGAAATCCCCTGCTGTTTCAGAGGAACTATTGTTGCGTATTTTTGTAAAAAAAGCATATTTAATGAAAGCACCGTTAATACTGGTTATTGAAGATGAGTTGAGGCTTGCGGATGTGCTTAAAAAACAATTTGAAGATTCAGGCTTTAAGGTGGATACAGCCGCTGATGGTTATCTCGGTATGGGGTTGCTTGAAAACAACAGGTACAACCTTATCATTCTTGATATCAACCTGCCATTGATCAACGGTTATGACCTTTGCAGGGAAATCAGGAAGAAGGATAACCAGGTTCCTGTTATTATGCTTACGGCCCTCGGTACTGCACAAAATAAACTCACGGGATTTGATGCAGGTGCAGATGATTATGTAGTGAAGCCTTTTGATTTCAGGGAGTTGTTGGCAAGGGTAAATGTTTTCCTGAGAAGAACTGAAGTTAAGCCTGAAACTGAAAAACTGAGTATCGCCAACCTCGAGATGGATGTGCAGACAAAGACTGTAATGAGAGGTGGCACAAGGATTGACCTTACTGTAAAAGAGTTTCATCTGCTTGAAACTTTCTTAAGGAATAATAACAGGCTGCTCTCAAGAGAGTTTATCATTGAACAGGTGTGGGGTATTGACTTTGACCCGGGCACTAATGTGATTGATGTTTATGTTAATTACCTGCGCAAGAAGATCGATAAGGACCAGGAACCAAAGCTTATTCATACAAAGTATGGCTTCGGATTCTATTGCAGTGAAACTGAGCTATGAACCTTAAACTTAAACTTTCGCTCCAGTTTGCATTTATGGTCAATATTATATTGATCTTTTTTGCAGCACTTGTTTATTATTTCTTCTATGATTCACAATTATCCAAATTCAGGGAAAACCTTGCCGATACAGCAGAAAACTCAGCAACACTGCTCATAAATGTTGTGGAGGTTGATTCTGTACTTCTGAATAAAATACAGCAATCAACCTCTTCTATGGATGAGGAAGAAATTATTATTACCGACAGTGCCTTCAGGATTATCTACGACAACAACAGTAACTTTCTGCAGCCCGACGTAATCAGGCAGCATTATTATTCAGGTAACATCAGCTACTTTACTATCGCTGAAAAGGATGGAGTGTTCTACCGGCATCATTATAAGGGAGTAACTTATTATGTTTATGCCATGGGTTATGACCATACCCGTAAAGAGAATCTCAAAGAACTTTTATCAGTTTTAATTTGGAGTATTATTATAAGCACAATTCTGTCAGTATACCTGGCTTATGTGTTTTCCAGAAGGGCAATTCAACCGGTTACAAGGTTAATCAACAGTATAAAGCTTATCAACTCATCGAAGCTGAGCGACCGGCTTGATGAAGGCAACAAGAAAGATGAAATAGCACAACTCGCCATCTCCTTCAATGATATGCTTAAAAATTTAGAGCAATCATTCAAAAGCCAGGAACTTTTTGTATCGAATGCTTCCCATGAACTGCGCACTCCATTAACACTTATGCTGATGGAATCTGATTATTTACTTTCCAGACCAAGATCGGAGGAAGAATACAGAAAGCATATCAGTAAACTTATTGAAGATATCAGAGACCTGAATACTCTGCTTAACAGCCTCCTTGAACTTGCGCATCTTAATAAAGATAACCTGATAACATTTGATAATATCAGGATTGATGAATTGATGTTTATCTGTATCCAGAAGATCAAGGCAAAGTTTGAAGGCCGTAAAATAATTACCCAGATTGATTATCCGGAAAACGAAAATGACCTGTTGGTGCAGGGGAATCCGGGATTGCTCAGTATTGCTTTCACCAATGTTATTGAAAATGCCTGTAAATTCTCTGAAGACGATGTGACCATAAAATTTTCACTGACTGAAAGTTTAATTAATGTAGAAATAAGTGATAAAGGTATTGGTATCCCTGTTGAACAGGTTGACCAGGTAACTACTGTATTTAACAGGGCGACTAATGCAAAATTTAAAGGAGGTTATGGTATTGGCCTTGCTCTTGTTTCTAAAATACTTGAATTACATGAGGTAGACTTCTCTATCACGAGTAAAGAAAACACCGGAACCTCCGTGCTGCTTAAATTCAAAAAGCACTCCCATATAACTGTAAATTAAAAGCCCTATGATAAAGATATTGCCTTTAATCGCCCTCTGTTTATTTATGCCCTTTACAACCAAAATAGTCCGGGGACAGGCTGAAAGTAAACTTCCGGCTTTCGCTACCGGATATAATGATCCGGTATTAGGTAAAAACGTGTTCATCTTTGACCCGTCTATGAACATGAAAGAAATGCAGGAACTTATTGATACGTTGTATTCGCAGCAGCATCCAAGATCCAGTGAATTTAGTGTCAAAAGATACGCCCTCTTGTTTAAGACAGGTATTTATCACCTTGATCTTAAGGTAGGATATTATATGTCATACTATGGGCTGGGAAAATCACCGGATGATGTTGTTATTAAGGGTATCATTCTTTCAAAGGGCGAGAAGAACGGTAATGTAACCTGCAACTTCTGGCGGTCGGTTGAAAATCTGTGTATTGACCCACCAGGTGGCCAGTTATCTATATGGGGAGTTTCACAGGCATCACCAATGCGCAGGGTACATGTTAAAGGCGACATACAGCTTCATGATAACGGCTGGGCTAGTGGTGGATTTATGGCTGATTGCAAAATTGACGGAACTATCTATGCAGGTGGCCAGCAACAGTGGTTTACCAGGAACAGTAATATCGGCAGGTGGGATAAAGGAGGCTGGAACTTCTTGTTTATGGGCGTTGTTGGTGCTCCTCAGCAGGGCTGGCCTGAAAATCCATACACCGTTATCAGCCATACACCGGAAATAAAAGAAAAGCCATATATAGTATTCCGGAATAATCAGTATGAGTTAGTGGCACCTGAACTGCAGTTCAATTCATTTGGGAGCACTGATCCCCTTACTGATATTAACCGCAGGTCTATACCGCTGTCAGAGTTTTATATTGCCAACCCTGCAACCGACAATGCCCTGTCGCTTAATAAAGTACTTTCATCAGGTAAAAGTATACTGTTTACACCCGGAATATATAACCTTGATCAAAGTCTCAGAGTAACAGCAGGCGGTACAATGCTTATTGGCATGGGAACGGCAACTCTGGCATCAGTTAATGGAAATGCCGTTATTGAAACAGCTGATGTGGATGGAATAACAATCAGCGGGCTTCTGGTTGATGCAGGCAAGGTGATGTCACCGGTACTTGTTCAGATCGGTGAAAAGGATTCTGACAGGAATCTTCAAACCGCTCCAACCTATCTTCATGATATATTCATCAGGGTGGGCGGCTATGGTGAAGGAAGGACAGAAAGTTGCATGATCGTAAATTCCGGCAACGTTACTATTGACCACATCTGGTTATGGAGGGCCGACCATGGAAAGAATGTCGGCTGGAATGATAATATCACTAAGAACGGCCTTATTGTAAATGGCGATAAAGTAACGGTATATGGTCTTTTCTGTGAGCATTTCCATGAATACCAGACCTTATGGAACGGGAATGATGGTAAGGTCTTCTTCTATCAAAGTGAAATGCCCTATGATCCCCCTACCCCTGAAGCTTTTAACCACGGTCAGACCAATGGATATGCTTCCTATAAAGTATCAGATCATGTAACATCCCACGAAGCCTGGTCGCTGGGTATTTATTGCGTTTTCTACAAGGCACCGGTTATTGTTGACCAGGCAATAGAAACACCACCAGCACTTGAAGGTAATATCCATCACAAACTAACCTACTGGCTCTATGGCGGGCATAAGGAAAGCAGGATCAACAGCATTATTAATGGTAAAGGAGCAGCCGTGCATACTGATAATGTTAAATCAGTAATGAAATGAAAAGCATCTGTTTCAGTTGCTACATGGCAATTAATAGTTCATCATATCTGAAGAAGTATAAAAAAATATTTTTACATTTACACTGAAATTTTGTAATGTTATAAGATTTCGGGAAAAATTGAAACAATATGGAACCTAACATTAAAGTAACAGACGAAACAAGGCTAGTGCTGGAGTCGTACCTTCAGAAGCAGTATGCAAGGAAGGCTAAACGGCTTGCAGCTAAAGAAGCTAAGGTGAAAGAAAAGAAAGAAACTTATCCGTTCCGGGAATCTCCGCAAAACATTATTATTGTTGAAAATGAGAATATATTCCAGGATTACATAGATGCTCTCGGCAGATTAAAAGACGGCCTGAGTAAGCACCTTAGTATTTCAGGTAAGGCTGTGAAGGTAGGTAAGAAGGATGAGAAGAGAGTTGAATCAGCAGCACGTTATCTCGAGACAGCAATCGGACTTTTAGACAGTCTGAAAAAAGATTAATCTGCATAAAGCAACAGGCAGCGCCGGGAAGCATAAAATCTGCCTGAATTACTTTAATTACTGTATAAACTCAACCCTTTATTACCAGGGTTACTTTGGTATTGCAACTGGTCTAACTGGAAGGCAAGGTATTCGGTTGCTCTGTCAATGTCGACAGGGCCATTGTGTTTTTTACGCCATTCCTTTGCTAAAAAACCATTGAAATAACCTTCTCTTTCCATCTCTTCTTTTGAAAGAAAGATTACCGGCAACGATTCCCTGCTATGGTACTTTCTTAATACCGACAGAAATTCAATGCCCGAAGGTTTATCTTCATCCACATCCATTACTAACACTACCGGTGTATTAAAATGCATATGCATCAGGAAATTCAACAGATCAGTACTATTCCTGAATATGATGGGTTTATTTAATGAACTAACAGACCGGATTGTATATTCAAACAGATGCCTGAAATCATGATCACTGCTTAAGAATAAAACGAGTTTTTCCATAGCGTTATATGAGTATTAAAAACACGAACTACATAGTAATTCCTGTTTTTAAGGCAGTTCTAAGAGTTTTTTTAGTAATAGCCTAACACTGCAATTTATTTATTGTTTTGAAACCTCATTATCATGAATAAAATTGTGCGAAAAATATAACTTCATTCTATCAATGAAAAAGGCCACTAAAAAAGTGGCCCTGTATTTATTCTTTAGATGATACTATTACTACAATCCGTTAGCAATTAAGAAGGTTGTGGCAAATGCAACAATAGCATATAATTCAGGGAATACGGCAAGCACCATGGTTTTACCAAATACATCATATCCCTGGGCAATTGAAGCAATACCATTGGCACAAACACGCCCCTGGACAATTGCAGAAATAAGGCCCACTGTTCCCAATGCGAGGCCCGCTGCAAGGATTGCCATTCCCTGTATTAATGTCATTTCAGGTGTTATTACACCAGCGGAATTTATAATGAAGAAACCGGCAAAGCCGTAAAGGCCCTGTGTTCCGGCCAATGCACTCAGAAGCATATAGCTGCCAAACGCATCTTCTTTCTTTTTTAGCGCACCAATTGTTGCGTTGCCACCTATCACAACACCTATTGCGCTACCTGTACCCGACAAGATAACCATCAGTGCAAGACCTATATAGGCCAGAATTACAGCAGTTGTCATAATTTACTCTCCTTTGAAATTGATTTATTTTTTGTTAATTGGTTATTAGCTTATTGTTTAATATACGGTGTGTATTTTTTACCGCCACCAGCAAATCCAGCATTCTTATAAAATTCTACGAAAGTCAGACGCATTGGATGCACAAATGAACCAAGCCCTGAGAGTGCTATGTTTGCCCCATGGCCAACAATCATCACAATTATGAAAAGTATAGGCCCTAATACCGGGATACTGTGAAGTAATGGCAAAGAAACGCTATTGATCACATATCCCAGAATACCACTTGATGCGCTGAGTGCAAATAAACGGATGTAAGAAAGTACATCACCAAAAATGCCGGTAACATTACTGTAAAGATCCCATACGCCCTTGCCAAGCCGGCTGAAAATATTGATATCAGGGTCGCTGAAGAAAAACATAAGGAAAATCCCAGCATATATTACCCATGTGGCAATTTCACCGGTTTGTTTAATCAGGAACATATCAAGTGCACCGAAAACTGCGATAATTACACCTATCTGTGCCAGCGCATACTTAAAACCAAACTGACGGAACCTTGACCAGGCGTTTATAATCATTCCATAAATGATCTGAACTAATCCAATCGCCAGGGCCAGGTAGAATATCGACTGGTCATCAAGCATAAACCTGTGAATGGGCTGGAATATTTCGTATTGTTTCATTTTAAACCCTGCCATTGTACCTGTAATAATACCAAATATTACGGTGCCTATACCAAGGAATATTGCAAGGGTTAAATATGGTTTCAGGTCCTTTGATACAAATCTCCTGAGGAATATGCCGGCAAGTATCAAAATGATACCATAAGCGGCATCACCCATACAGAAACCAAAGAACATCATAAAGAAAGGTGCGAAGAACGGTGTAAGGTCTCTTTCTGAATAATTGGGCAAAGAGAAGATCTCACCTATCGGCTCAAACAACCGGGCAAACCAGCCATTCCTCAAAAGCACAGGAGGATTATCGTCAGGAACTGGTTGCTCTTTGTAGTATATTATACCGGCATCTTTAAGATATTTCTCCAACGCCTCATCGTCAGTCTGCGGAACATATCCTTTAAGTATGCAAATCTTCTCATCAGCTTCTTTTACTGTTTTTATCATCACCTGCTGGTCCTTTACGTCATTCAGCAGTATGCGACGTGACTCATCGAGAGCTGGTATGTATAAAGCAGCATAATGGTCGAGTTGTGCATTGAGGTTCAACAGCTCTTTCTCTGTACCTGCATAGTCCAGCCTCAGCTTCTGTGGTGATACCGCAGGTACCTTTATCTCATCGGCATCAAAAGAAAGCACTTCATCTTTCTTCTGCAATGCAATAAAATAAACTACATTCTGTAACCTGTTAATCTCAATTACCGACGGGTGTTCCGATATGTCAGTCGTAAACCTGCGCTCAGGTGTAATGAAGAACCTGATAGTATATCCTTCGTCGTACAGGCTTTTTATGGTCTCTGTGGAATAATCACCCCAGGGCTCTGCCAGTGCAAGCTCCTTCCTGAGAAGATTCAGTTTGTGCTGTTGTTTGTCGATGTTTGCCAGTATATCCTTTACATCAGCCACCACCTCAAGGCCTTCCTTGTCAGTGGCTGCTTCTGCAGGGGTAGTCTTACGGTTTGATAAAATCCTTATAACATCCCCAATCTGGCTGTTTACAAGCATGGCACTCCTGATGTTGTCGTCAACATCGTTTTTACTGACCGACACATCCACCACTCCAAGTTCTGCTATGTTCCTGAGGAACTGACTGTACTCCCGGTGATAAACAACAAAAGAGTACTTATACATGGGTACTATCATGCTGAAACCTCCGACATTTGACGTGTTTTTACGATCTTTTGTGCTGACTTCGACAAATTCTCTTCATCTTCCATGAAGCGCTTTATCTTCCTGATTGCCTCCTCATAGCCCGGAATCTGCACTTTCTCATAAAGGTTTACCTTCTGTGTGGTTTTCCTCCTGGCATGGTCGAGCAACTGCATAGTGCGGTGATGAAATTCCCTTTCAATGCCGGTCTTTGCCAACCCTTTTATGATCTCAATCCCTTCAGGATACCAGGCAGGACTGTTGAACAGGCTGTACTCCCCTATTCTGAACTTTACCTCATTCAATATAGGAATCCTCACTCCGGCAATCTTTTTTATGGAGAGGTCTACATCCTCCACTGTAACAAGGCTTCTGTTGAATTCATTCCATAATGCCGACATTGAGGCATAGGCGCTTACGCTTTGCTCTATCTTCTGTTCAAGAGCCATAGCAGCATCCTTTGCCTTCTTCACTTCCATTCTCAGTGCCGATTCTTTATTCTTAATCGTTGGCAATGCGCGTACACGCACCCTGAGTTGCTTATTCAGCTCCTGAAGTGATGTTTTGTTATATTGAAACTTTATTGCCATATCATCATTTTGAACCGCTAATGCGGATAGTTACCTGTTAACCAATTCTTCAGCCTTCTTTCGGCCAGTATAAGTCAACAAATTCCTGCCTGATACCTACCTCTGCTTTACTGAAATGTTTAGCAAACAAGCCCCAGGCTATATCAAGCATCTGGGTGGTATCAATATTTACGTCAATTGCCAGCAGTTTCCTTGAATACTCGCGGGCAAATTTCATTGTGCGCTCATCATAAGCGGTAAGGTCGAATCCATTTTCCAGCTTTGTCCTTGCATTGGCAGCATCAGCATATAAACGGACAGCCGCATTCATCACCTGTGGATGATCGGCCCTTGTTTGTTTGCCTATAACCAGCTGTTTCAACCTTGAAAGTGAGCGGAAAGGATCTATGATTACCTTGCCGATATCGGTATCACGGCGCAGGAACAACTGTCCTTCAGTGATATAACCGGTGTTATCAGGTATAGCATGTGTGATATCGCCACCCGACAATGTAGTAACCGCAATGATAGTAATCGAACCACCTTCGGGGAACTGCACGGCCTTTTCATAGATCTTGGCAAGGTCGCTGTATAACGATCCCGGCATACTGTCTTTCGAAGGTATCTGGTCCATACGGTTCGATACAATACTCAGAGCATCCGCATACAGGGTCATGTCTGTCAGCAGCACAAGCACCGTTTCCTTTTTATCATATGCAAAGTACTCAGCGGCAGTAAGTGCCATATCAGGTACGAGCAACCTTTCAACCGGCGGATTCTCGGTGGTATTCACAAAGCTTATAATCCTGTCGAGGGCACCTGCATTGTCGAATACGTTTTTGTAATAAAGGTAGTCGTCATTGGTTAGTCCCATACCGCCAAGGATGATCTTATCAGCTTTAGCACGAAGGGCAACCATAGCCATTACCTGGTTGAACGGCTGGTCAGGATCAGCGAAGAAAGGTATCTTCTGTCCTGTCACCAGTGTGTTATTGAGGTCAATACCGGCAATACCGGTAGGTATAAGCTCTGAAGGCTGCAAACGGCGGACAGGGTTAACCGAGGGTCCGCCAATTTCACGCTCCTCCCCTTCAATCTCCGGACCACCGTCAATGGGCTGACCGTAGGCATTGAAGAATCTTCCGGCAAGGTCATCACCAACTTTGAGCATCGGGGGCCTGCCAAGGAATGTTACTTCGGCATTGGTAGGTATTCCTTCTGTTCCTGAGAATATCTGCAGTGTTACATTATTGCCGTTGATCTTAACAACCTGTGCCAGGCGGCCATTCACCTCTGCCATCTCATCATAGCCGATACCCGTTGCCTGTAGCGAACAGGTAGCCTTGGTGATCTGGGTTATCTTGGTATATATCTTTCTGAATGCTGTAGTTTCCATCAGGCTGCTTTCCTTTCGTTTAAAGTGGCCATTAATTCTTTTTCAAAATTCACGAATGCTTCACTCTTGAAGTCAGAGTAGTTCATTTGCTTCAGGGTGTTGATCACTCTCTTGAAGTAAGGGTTTACCTCCTCAAACGACTCAAACTCAAGCTCCGTATTACAGATATCCAGCACGAGGTTAAGCATATACTGCTGCCTCTCCATAGGTGTGGAACTATCTGTTTTATCGAAAGCATCCTGTTGAAGGATCACAAAGTCAATAACTTCCGACCTCCAGTAGCGCAGATGGTAATCCAGCGGAACACCGTCGTCACCGAGGATATTGATCTGCTCATTGGCTTCTTTGCCTCTCAGCAGCAGGTTCTTTGTTTCCTCCACTTTATCTGTCCATGTGTCTGATACATGGCCTGCAAGGTATTCCCTCACTTCATCATACTCGAGGTACTTTGAATAACTGTCGATAGGGTCTACTGCAGGGTATCTTTTACTGTCAGCGCGCTGTTGTGATAATGCATAGAAACAACGTGCGGCTTTTTTAGTCGATTCAGTAACAGGCTCTTTAAGGTTACCACCGGCAGGTGATACTGTTCCTATGAAAGTGATAGAACCTGTAGCTCCATTATTCAGTTTCACATAACCTGCCCTTGCATAGAAGTTGCTGATAATGGCAGGCAGGTCCATAGGGAAAGCGTCAGGACCGGGGAGTTCTTCCATACGGTTCGACATTTCACGGAGTGCCTGCGCCCACCTTGAAGTGGAATCAGCCAGCAGCAGAACCTTCAGTCCCATTGAGCGGTAGTATTCACCTATGGCCATAGCGGTATAAACCGAAGCTTCACGGGCCGCAACCGGCATATTGGAAGTATTGGCGATGATGGTGGTACGCTCCATCAGCTTACGCCCGGTACGCGGGTCATCAAGGTGAGGGAATTCATAGAATATCTCCACTACCTCATTGGCACGTTCACCACAGGCGGCCACTATAATAAGGTCAGCATCGGCCTGTTTGGAAAGTGCATGCTGAAGAACGGTCTTTCCTGAACCAAAAGGCCCCGGGATAAAGCCTGTTCCTCCTTCCACTATCGGGTTGAGGGTATCAATGATCCTGATACCTGTTTCCATCAGGCGGAACGGACGGGGTTTTTCTTTATAGGCTTTAACGGCAAGCTTCACCGGGTATTTCTGCACCATGGTGATCTCTGTTTGCTTTCCTTTAAGGTCTTCAACAACAGCTATCACATCACTCAGCGAATAAGTGCCTGCCTCTGCCAGCCATTTTAATTTATAAGTATCTTCCATCTTGAAGGGAACCATAATCTTATGGTTGATCCAGTTCTCCTTCACTTCACCAAGCCATGCACCGGCAGTTACCTCATCGCCCGTTTTTGCCAGTGGTTTGAAATCCCATTTTGACTGGGGATCAAGTGCTTCGGTGTACTCACCTCTCCTGAGGAAGGTGCCCCCCATCTTGTCAAGGTCGTGCTGCAAGCCATCGTAGTTGCGCGAGAGTATACCGGGGCCGAGAGTAACTTCAAGCATGTGCCCTTCAAATTCAACACCATCACCAACCTTAAGGCCGCGGGTGCTTTCAAACACCTGCACGTAGGCAATGTTACCAAGCACCTTGATAACTTCGGCCATAAGTTTCGTACCTGCCAGGTTAATATAGCAGATCTCATTCTGTGATACTGGGCCATCAACGCTCACCATCACAAGGTTTGCTATGATTCCGGATACTACACCGGTAGTTTTTTTACCTTTTTCCATTATTTAAAGAGAATTCATTAGGAAATTCATAACCCGACTGTAAGTCGCCCAACAACCGCCTGAAGAGCTCTTCGCCGGCCTTAGGGTCAAGTTTAAGCCATCTTTCAACTATCATCAGTTTCAGCATATAGCTGATTATCACTTCTATTGAGAAGTAGTTGAAAATATTCATCTCATCAAGTACTGTCCACCGCAGGTAATCTATGGCTTTCTCTTTTCCTGCAATGTCTTTGCCGGTTGAATTATTGTTTTCACCCAGCTGGCCGGCAGCCTCAAAGTATTTCCATTCGGCAGCATCGCCCATGTCACTGCCGGTTTTCTGCCTTAGCAGCGTGGCAAGTGACGTGTTGCCGATAATATCGTTTTCAAAAGGTATGTTATGCTTACGGGCGGCATTCCATACAATTACGTTTTTGAGGTTTATCTCAAACTCAAACCACTCCCTCAGGAACTGATTCTTAACCTTAAGGGCATCAGCATAGTATAAGGAGGCAAGTTCATTTTCAGGCAACAGCTCAGGCGATTGCCTGCTGTCAGTAACCCATGCCTTGATGAACTCCTTAAGGTAAGCCTTCACATGCCACGGCTTTTCATCAAGTATCTTGTCAGGGTTTACCTCTTCCAGTATGGCCAGCTCCAGGTCTTCACGGCTGTAAAGCCCAGAATCATCCCACTCACGGTTGTCGTTCGTGAGAAGGTGAATAAGGTTCCTGTTGTCTGCCGGCAGGAACAGCCATTCAATAAGCTCATAATCAGCCTTATGCAGTTCATTCTTCAGCATTTCCCTGAATTCTTTGCTGCCAAACTGAAGCTTACCCTGATCTATGGTGAGATCAGGAAGTCCTGCTACCAGGTAGTAATAATTACGAAGTCCCATTATTCTTCCCCGAATAGAAGTTTAACAGTCCTTGGGCGCATAAAGCCCCTGAAGTAGGCGGCAAAGTCTTCATCTGTGAAGCTGATGGTGTAATTATCGCCTTTCGGACTGATCCGGAATCCTGATTTTATGTTGCTGTCGAATTTTATATCTGCACCCTTGCTGAGTTCAGCATACAGGCGGCCGGTAAAATAAGCTTCTATCTCGTTCTTGTCGGCTTCAGGCAGTGCCAGTTCAACATTGTTATTGAACAATGCGGCCACTTTTAGTATCAGTGATCCCACAAAACCTTTATCATTCATGGCTTCCTTTACAGGAACATCTACCACGCGTGCATTGAGCAGGTCAACAATTTCCTGTTTGAGTTTGCTCAGTGCCTGCCTCGATGCCATCCTGATTTCACTGTCGGCATTACGCCTGGACTCAGCTGCCTGGTCGTTGGCCTTCCTCAGTATGTCTGCTGCCTCAAGGCGTGCATTTTTAATAATCTCCTCAGCATTCAGCTGTGCTTCCTGCAGTATAGTCACTGCATCTGATTTCGCTTTTTCAATTCCCTCGGAGTAGATCTTTTCAGTTAGTTCCCGGAGTTTATTTTCCATAGTAAGTAACCTTTCAATATTTAGGGGTCAAAGTTAAAGACAATTTTGACGACAATAAACACAATTGCCGCAATTTTGTTAATCGGTTAACAATAAATTAATTGAGTTTTTCCCGCTTAAAATCAGTGTACTTAATCACTGCAGTTCCGTAGTTCTCCACGCCTCCTGCAGATGTCTTCACAAACCTGAAATCATTGCTCAATCCCGGCTTGCTGATCGACTCTATGCAGTTCATAAAGCCGTTGCCGTAGTTATACAGGGCATCAAGGAAATAAAGGGTGGCATCATATCCAAGGTACGCAAGCCTCTCTACCTCAGGCTCCCCGACAAACCGTTCCCTGTATTGGATAATAAAACGCTTTGCCTCCGGACTCTCGTACCGGACAAACCATGGCTTGAAGAAATGTGTATTCAGTTTGGTAAGGTAGTTATAGTCGAGCTCCATTTCTTCCCACTCGGGCATGCCCACCACTGATATATTGTGTGTTGAAGCCTTTTCAGCTAAATCCCTGAGCAGGGCAGGCAATACTGCCTTATCGGTGATCATCAGCACAACGATATTAGGCCTGCTGTCGGACAGGTTCTTACTGATGGCCGACCAGCCCCCCTGACTGTATATCACTTCCTTCACATGGCCTGATTGTAAACCATGGCCGAGTTCAGAACTGATCACCTGGCCCATGCTCTTGTTTTCCTCGGCATTCTTCCTCACCAATATAATATTATCGTTGCCGTGGGCTTCTCGCAGGTACCTGCCAAGGGCATTGTATTGTGCCCAGCCTGAAGGTTGAAGCTTTACAAGGTATTCATTACCTTCAAGTATCTCGCTGCGCTGCGATAACGGGTTAATTACCGGTATACTGTTCTTTTTTGCAAAATCAGCAACCATGCTGAAGCTCTTTGCAAAGAAGGGACCTATAATCAGGTCCATGTTTGCCATCTCTGGTTTAGCCAGTGCCTTTTTGGTTTTATAAGTCCCGTCAAGGTGGTCGGCATCAAACACGTGTATCTTTACGTTCATCCCCCTGCGTGCCATGCTGTCGGCAGCAATCACCGCCCCTTCATAAAATTGTATGAAATCAAACGATGCGTATTCATTGGCACTCTTCAATCCTCCCGGGTTACTCACCGATATACTGTCAACCAGCTCCAGTTGCATCGGCACCATCAGGGCTATGTTAAACTCACGGCGATTATTGTGTATCACATTGCAGGGGCCTTTCAGCAGGTTTTCCTTTGCTGCCTGGTTGATGGTGCGGCCCATGATCACTGTATCAGGACGGGTGTAGGGCTTTACTTCCTTAAATACCTTCGGTATCCGCAACTTGTTACCCTTCTTCAGCTTACCGTCAAATCCGGGGTTTGCCCTTATGATATCATTCTGGTCAATACCGTAAAGCCTTGAAATGCCATACAGTGTTTCTTTCCTTTCAACCACATGCTCAATAAACGAAGTATCGGTTACCTGAATCTTCACTTCAGGATCACCGCCCATGGATGAAACAGGCACCATCAGTACCTGCCCCACTTTAAGGCCGTCGGCCAGCACCGGGTTTAATCGTTTTATTTCATCAATAGTGGTATTATATCTCTTTGCCAGGCTGTATAATGTTTCCTGCGGTTTAACGGTATGCTCAGCATAATTGCCTGTTATCACCTGGTTCTTTGCTGAAAGCTCCGGAATCCTGATCTTCATTCCGATCTTCAGGGTATCAACCAGTGGATTCATACTAATGAGCTCCTTCACCGTTACCTTATACTGTCGGGCTATACCGTACCAGGTTTCCTTAGGCTCAACAAGGTGCCATGTACCCGGCGGGTCCTGGCTTTGAGGCTCGTTATCAACAGTTACTGCCGGTGATGCCTGCTTCTTTACAGGAACCCTGATCACCCTGTCGGGCTTCAACCCCGATGCTATCTCAGGGTTTGCCTCAAGCAATTCTACATTGGTTACACCATACAATTGGGCAATGCTCTGCACGGTCTCGCCCATCTGCACAAAATGCATGTAATAGGGAGCCCCCTTGTAGTTCTCAATGATCTCAGATCGCTTACTCACGGTTTGCCCGAAAGCTAAGTCACTGATAAGCAGAAATATGATAACAATAATCCTCCCCATGCCTACTCCCATTCTATTGTTGCCGGCGGTTTTGAACTTATATCGTAAACTACCCTGTTAACGCCTTTTACCTTATTTATTATATCGTTTGATACTTTTGCCAGGAATTCATAGGGCAAATGCGACCAGTCGGCCGTCATTCCGTCGGTTGAACTCACTGCCCTCAGGGCTATCACGTTATCGTAGGTACGCTCATCTCCCATCACTCCCACCGATTTCACCGGCAAAAGAACTACCGCTGCCTGCCATACCTTATCGTAAAGTCCCGAGGTTTTAAGCCCTTCAATGAAGATGGCATCGGCCTCCTGCAGTATCCTGATTTTTTCACGTGTAATATCACCAAGTATCCTGATACCTAATCCCGGTCCCGGGAAAGGATGCCTGTTGAGGATATTTTCGCTGATACCAAGGCTGAAACCTACTTTCCTCACCTCGTCCTTAAACAGGCTCTTCAATGGTTCAACCACCTTAAGCTTCATGAAATCGGGCAAACCGCCCACGTTATGGTGCGACTTAATGGTGGCCGACGGCCCGTTAACCGATATTGATTCAATAACATCAGGGTATATCGTTCCCTGTCCCAGCCAGCTCACCCCTGTTATACGGTGTGCCTCACGGTCGAATACCTCTATGAAAGTGCGGCCTATGGCTTTCCTTTTTGCCTCAGGCTCGCTGAGTCCTTCGAGTGCATCCAGAAAATGGCCGGTAGCATCAACACCCGTGATGTTGAGGCCCATATTCTTATACGACTCCAGTACCTGGTCGTATTCGTTCTTCCTTAATAATCCGTTGTTTACAAATATACAGTGCAGGTTTACACCGATGGCTTTGTGCAATAATACAGCTGCAACGGTTGAATCAACACCTCCCGAAAGGCCCATTACAACCTTGTCGTTACCCAGCAGCTCCTTCAGCTCATGCACCGTTGTTTCAATGAAACTGGCCGGTGTCCATTCCTGCGCACAGCCGCATATGTTTACCACAAAGTTGTGCAGCAGTGTGCTACCTTCCGTTGAATGGTAAACCTCCGGGTGGAACTGAATGCCCCATGTTTCCTCGCCGTTTACCTGGAAACCTGCAATCTCAACATCGGCCGTGCTGGCTATTACCTCAAAGTTATCAGGCTTTTTCAGGATGGTATCGCCGTGCGACATCCATACCTGGCTGCCCTGCGACATGCCTGTTAACAACGGGTTCGATGCATTGAGGAATCCAAGGTTGGCCCTGCCGTACTCCCTTATCTGCGACGGCCTTACTTCACCGCCCCAGTTCTGTGCAAGGAACTGCGCCCCGTAGCATACCGCCAGCAACGGCACCTTTCCCTTTATCCCGCTAAGGTCAGGATAGGGTGAATTCTCATCCCTTACTGAAAAAGGACTTCCCGAAAGGATCACCCCTTTTATAAAGGGTGTAATCTCAGGTATCTTGTTAAAAGGGTGTATCTCGCAATATACACTAAGTTCCCGTACACGCCTGGCTATCAGTTGAGTGTACTGCGATCCGAAATCAAGTATTAAAATTGTCTCCTGCATGGCTGCAAAGGTAAAGCAAAATGCTTAATCTGTTGTTTCATCTTACAACATATGTATCACCTAAAAATGAAAGTCCATGACACACGAACGTAAACTCTGGATTGCATTTGCCTTTGTTATCGTTGTCTCATTCGCTGTGCTGATCTATTACGGCTATGAGATTTACCAGAAAGCCCCGCCTGTCCCTGAAAAGGTAGTGCTAGAAGACGGAACTGTACTGTTTACCGGACAGGATATTAAAGACGGCCAGAATGTATGGCAGAGTATGGGCGGACAGGAAGTAGGTACTGTATGGGGACATGGCGCTTATATTGCCCCCGACTGGACTGCCGACTGGATACACCGCGAAGCACTGATTATTCTCAGGCTCAGGGCGAAGGAGGAATTCAACAAACCCTATGAATCGCTTCAAAACGACCAGAAAACTCTCCTGCAGACCCGCCTGCAGGATGCCATCAGGAAAAATACTTACGACAAGTCTGCCAACACCATTACCATTACCGACTGGCGCCGCCAGGCCTACGACTCACTGTCGGCCTATTACACGTCGCTGTTTATGGACGACCCTGAATTCCGCGAACTGAGGGCAGCTTATGCTATCCCGAAGAATGCCATCAAAGATCCCGAAAGGATGCAGAAAATGGTATCATTCTTCTTCTGGGCATCATGGGCCTGCGTTACCGAACGCCCGGGTGAGAATATTACCTATACGCACAACTGGCCACCCGAAGAACTGGTGGGCAATAAACCTACCGGCAGTTTGCTGCTGTGGACAGGTTTCAGCGTGATCATGCTGCTGCTCGGCATAGGTGTGCTGGTGTACTACTATGCCAGCCAGCGTGAGGATTCTGATACTGAAATACCCGTTGAAGACCCCCTTATGCGGCAGCATATCACCCCTTCCATGCGTGCCGTGCTTAAGTACTTTTGGGTGGTGAACCTGCTCATACTCGTACAGGTGATCATGGGCGTGGTGGCGGCCCACTATGGCGTGGAAGGCGAAGGCCTTTACGGGATACCTTTACAGGAATTCATGCCCTATTCTGTTACCCGCACCTGGCATATACAGCTCGCCATCTTCTGGATTGCCACCGCATGGCTCGCCACCGGTCTCTATATCGCACCAGCAGTAGCAGGCCGCGACCCCAAACTGCAGGTAGCCGGGGTAAACTTCCTCTTTATCGCCCTCCTTATCATCGTGGCAGGCTCAATGGCAGGCCAATGGATGGGCATTATGCAGAAACTCGGACTGGTGGAAAACTTCTGGTTCGGCCACCAGGGTTATGAATATGTCGACCTCGGCCGTTTCTGGCAGATATTCCTCCTCATAGGCCTTTTCCTCTGGCTGTTCCTGATGATCAGGCCCCTTATGTTCGTCTACCGCAGCGGTACACCCGAAAAACACCTGCTAACCATGTTCCTGATATCATCAGCCGCCATAGCCATCTTCTATGCTGCCGGACTTATGTGGGGACGGCAGACCAACCTTGCCATTGCAGAATACTGGCGCTGGTGGGTGGTGCACCTGTGGGTTGAAGGATTCTTCGAGGTGTTTGCTACTGTTGTGGCCGCTTTCCTCTTCGTGAGGATGGGACTGCTGAACATAAAACTGGCCACCCACAGTGTGCTGTTTTCCACGGTTATCTTCCTCTCGGGCGGTATCCTCGGCACCTTCCACCACCTCTACTTCTCAGGCACCCCCGTGGCTATCATGGCCCTCGGCGCTACCTTCAGTGCCCTCGAAGTGGTCCCGCTGGTGTTGATAGGCTTTGAGGCTTTCCACAACTACCGCCTCAGCCGCGCCACTAAATGGCTGCGCGACTATAAATGGCCAATCTATTCCCTTCTCAGCGTGTCGTTCTGGAATTTCCTCGGCGCAGGGATCTTTGGCTTTATCATCAACCCGCCTATTGCCCTTTATTACATGCAGGGACTCAACACCACCCCGGTGCACGGGCACACAGCCCTCTTCGGGGTTTACGGCATGCTCGGTATAGGCCTTATGCTGTTTGTGCTGCGCAGCCTCTACCGTAATGTGCAGTGGAACGATAAAATCCTCGGCTTTGCCTTCTGGGCTATAAACGGCGGACTTATGCTGATGGTGCTGCTGAGCCTGCTCCCCATCGGCTTCCTGCAAACGGTAGCCAGTGTTAACCACGGCATGTGGTACGCCCGCTCCGTTGAGTTTATGCAGCAGGACCACATGGTAGTACTGCGCTGGCTCAGGGTTATCGGCGATACTATTTTTGCGCTGGGCACACTCGCTCTGGTTTATTTCGTTTTCTCGCTTTCGATGAAGAAGAGAAGTAATTAATGTTTCCCCTCAACCTCTGGCTAACTCGATAGGCCGGACAGCCCCTCACCCCCTGATCCCCTCAACAGGCCGCA